>Ga0157370_10006411_pt1 | contig 12978 bp, 14 predicted proteins | sample C35metaG_FD_113463 | JGI IMG/M metagenome (GOLD analysis project Ga0157370, IMG submission 113463) | Corn rhizosphere microbial communities from Kellogg Biological Station, Michigan, USA - C3-5 metaG | ecosystem: Host-associated > Plants > Roots > Rhizosphere > Soil | place: USA: Michigan...
CAATTCATCAGGGTAACCACGTCATTTTTATTCGCCGACGCTAATGGCCAGGCCTGCGGCGGTCGCAAAAGGTGTCAGGGTAACGGCCAAGGCAGCAAGGCTGGCCATCCACAGCAAGTAACCGATCACTGGTAAGCCCTGCAACGCGGCTTGCAGCGCCCCGCTGCCGAGAATCAGCACGGGGATATAAAGCGGAAGAATCAGCAGCGCCAGTAACAGCCCGCCGCGCTTGAGGCCGACGGTAAGCGCCGCACCCACCGCGCCCAACAGGCTGAGCACCGGCGTTCCCAATAATAAAGTGGCCAACAGCACGGGAATGCAGTGCCCCGGCAAGCCCAGCATCAGCGCCAACAAGGGCGCCAGCAGCACCAGCGCCAGCCCGGAAAACAGCCAGTGTGCCAGCACCTTGGCCAATACCAGAAGAGCCAACGGGTGCGGCGAAAGGACCCACTGTTCCAGGGAACCGTCTTCAAAATCACTGCGAAAAAGCCCGTCGAGCGAGAGCAAAACCGCGAGCAGCGCCGCCACCCAGATCAAGCCGGGCGACAGGGTTTGCAGCAGTTGGCTTTCCGGGCCAACGGCCAGCGGGAACAAAGCGATGACGATGGCGAAGAACACCAGCGGGTTGGCCAGCTCAGCCGGGCGGCGGAACAGCAAGCGCGCCTCGCGGGCGACCAACAAGGTGAAGACGTTGCTCATGGGCGGGGCTGCCCCAGGACCAATTCGCGGTAACCGCTCGGCCGCTGCGCCAAGGCGTGGTGCGTGGTCAGCAGCACCATGCCGCCCTGTTCGCAGTGCTCGGCCAAGTGCGCTTCGAGTTGGGTGACGCCGGTTTTATCCAGCGCGGTGAACGGTTCGTCGAGAATCCACAACGGCGGCGGGTTGAGATACAGGCGCGCCAGGGCGACGCGGCGCTGCTGGCCGGCAGACAGGGTGTGGCAGGGAACGTCTTCAAAACCGCGCAAACCCACCTGTTCCAGCGCCTGCCAAATGGCATCGCGCGTGGCCGGCTGATGCAGGGCGCAGAGCCAGGTGAGGTTTTCTTCAGCGGTGAGCAAACCCTTGATGCCTGCCGCGTGGCCAAGCCATAACAGGTTGCGGGCCAGCTCGTTGCGTTGCGTGGTCAGCGGCTGGCCATTGAGCAACACTTCGCCAGCGGTCGGTTGCATCAGCCCGGCGAGCAAGCGCAGCAGGCTGGTTTTGCCGCTGCCATTGGGACCACTGACTTGCAGCATGTCGCCGGCCGCCAACCGCAACTCCAACTGTTCGAAAAGCATGCGCCAGTCCCGCTCACAGGCGAGTGCTACAGCTTCGAGGAAGGGGCTCTTCAAGGTTAGGCTGACCTGCGGGCTAAGGGGCCGGATGAAAATTCCGGACGGGCTGGTTCTGGCGCTGCTTTTGCTATCAAGTCCAGGCAAGCTTGGCCGCTATACTCAGGCAAGCCACTTGCACGGCCGACCCGGACGGGGCGGCATTATACATGTCACGCCCGCCCCTCGAAGCTGGCTTTTTCGACAGGTTGTAAACCGCCGATGAGCGAAATCAGTAGCACTCGCCCACTCTCCCCCGTTGCGCCGACCCCACGCCCGAACACCTCGGTGACCGACGCGGCGGTGAAACTCTTGCAGCCGCTGGGCAACCTGCTGGCAGTGGGCGATAGCACCACCGCCGAAGTGGTCAGCGTGAAAGACCTGGCGCAGAACTTCCAACAAGTGCTGCTCAGGCTGACCGTGAACGGCGGCCAGCAAGCCACCGTGCAGGCAACCACCAGCCAACCGCTGATCCAAGGCAGCACCGTGGCGGTGACGGCGCTTTCCGATACGCGTTTGTCCGTGCTGATGCAGGTGGCCGCTGGCGGCAATCCGCTCACCAGCCTAGATGGCGAGGCCATGCCGCCGGGCACGGTGATTCAAGGCAAGGTCGAGTCCAGCCAACCGTTTGTGCAGCCGCAAACGTTGCAGGTGCTGAATAAAGTGCTGGTCGCCCTGCTCAACACGCCGCTGGCCGGCAGTAAATTGTCGATTGAAACGCCGCTCAACTTGCCCGTCGGCAGCCTGTTGACCGCGCAGGTGCAGAGCAACCAATCGCTGACCTTTCTGCCACTCAGCGGCCGTCTCGATCAACTTGAGCTGGGCCAACAGTTGGGCAGTCAGCAAGCGCGTCAAGGCTCTCTGGAGAATCTGCTGAAATCGCTGCAAGGCCTGAGCGGCAAGGAAGGCCTGCCCGAAGGCATGCGCGGCGCCATCGATAAGTTGCTGGGCTCGCTGCCCGACGGCGCGCAGTTGAGCGATTCCAAAGGCCTGTCGCAAGCGCTGGAAAAGAGCGGCATGTTCCTCGAAGCCAAGCTGCTCAGTGGTAACACCGCCGGGCTATCGCAAGACATGAAAGCCAACCTGCTGCGCCTGATCGCACAAATTTTGCCGGCCCTGCCCAGCGGCGCGGCGATTAGCCCAAACAACATCGGCGCCAACCTCGGCCAAGCGCTACCGGTGTTCCTGCGCAACGCCCTCGGCGCGCTGGGGCAAACCGGCGTTAAGCAGCAAGGCCTGACGTTCCCGCTGCCAAGCAAGCTGCAACAGGAAATGGAAAACGAAGGCGACCTGGAAGGCCTGTTGAAGCTCGCCGCCGCCGCCGTGGCCCGCTTGCAGACGCATCAACTGTCGAGCCTGGCGCAGAGCCAACTGACGCCGGAAGGCAATCTGCTGACTACCTGGCAGATGGAAATTCCGATGCGCAACGGGCAAGACCTGGTGCCGCTGCAACTGAAAATGCAGCGTGAAGATGCGCAAGAGGAAGAAAAATCAGGCAAGGGCGGCAAGAAAGGTCAGCAGCAAGAGCCGGTGTGGCGCATCGAATTGGCGTTCGACATTCCGCCGCTGGGCCCGCTGCAAGTTCAGGCGCAGCTGGCGCGCGGCAGCCTCACCAGCCAGCTGTGGGCAGAACGGGCCAGCACTGTGAACCTGATTGATAACGAACTGGGCACGCTGCGTGATCGCCTGACCGCTGCTGGCTTGAATGTCGGCGAATTGGCCTGCCAGCAAGGCGTGCCGCCCCAAGGCCCGCGCACCACCCTCGAACAACGCTGGATTGACGAAAAAGCATGAAACGTGAAGCCCCCCGCCAGGCCATTGCGCTCAACTACGACGGCAAGAGCGCACCGAGCCTCACCGCCAAGGGCGACGATGAATTGGCGGAAGCCATTTTGGCCGTGGCTCGGGAATATGAAGTGCCGATTTACGAAAACGCCGAACTGGTGCGTCTGCTGGCGCGCATGGAATTAGGTGATTCCATTCCCGAAGAGCTGTACCGCAGCGTGGCCGAGATCATCGCGTTTGCGTGGTACTTGAAAGGCAAGTGCCCGGAAGGGTTTACCCCGGATGATGGTGGCGAGAAAGATGTCACGCCGCATACGCCGCAGCGGTTGCTGGATTAAGCGCCCTTTGTAGGAGCCAGGCGGCGTTAGCGCTTGGCTTGATGCAGCTTGCTCACCAACTCAGCCTCGGCGCGGCTGAGGCCGCAGGATTGAGTAAGGTCGTCGACACTGGCGCCCAGGCCGACTAAGCGGGCGGCCTGAGTGAAGGAGAGATTGCTCGGGTCGCGTTGTTCAATCTGGCTGAGTTTGTCTGGAATCGGCGCCAGGGTACGGCGCAGTTCGTAGAGTTCTTCACCCATGCGGATGCTACCGGTGAGGTAGGTGTCCAAACGCTTTTTCAGTTCTTTGATGGCTTGGTCGCGCAGTGCGTCGCGCTGTGCCTGGTGTTCGAACTGACGAGCGAATTCTCGCTGTCGTCCCGCCAGCCAGATGCAGGTGCCGCCCAGCGAGACGCAAGCCAGGGCAAGCACCAACAGCGCGATGTCGAGCATGGGTTAGATGCTCTCCAGTTCGGACCACTCTTCTTCGGACATCATTTTGTCCAGCTCAACCAGAATCAGCAGTTCGCCGTTCTTGTTGCACACGCCCTGGATGAACTTGGCCGACTCGTCGTTGCCGACGTTAGGCGCGGTTTCCACTTCCGATTGGCGCAGGTAAACCACTTCAGCAACGCTGTCGACCATGATGCCTACCACTTGCTTGTCGGCTTCGATGATCACGATACGGGTGTTGTCGGTAACCGAACCGGAGTCCAGGCCGAAGCGCTGGCGGGTGTCGATCACGGTCACCACATTGCCGCGCAGGTTGATGATGCCCAGCACGTAGCTAGGGGCACCCGGCACCGGAGCGATTTCGGTGTAGCGCAGCACTTCCTGCACCTGCATCACGTTGATGCCGTAGGTTTCGTTATCCAGACGGAACGTCACCCATTGCAGAATGGGATCTTCGGAACCTTGCGCGGACGTTTTCTTCATATCCCTAGCCTCATCAATGCCACTGTCGTGGCGTACGGGTGTAACCCGCCGTTTACTTTAGCGCCCCGGCTGGCGGGGCTGTTCAATCCGTTACTGCACGCGACCATCGCTGCCTAGGCGCTTGGCGGCGCCGCTGGCGATCAACTCGGCCAGAACGGCCACATCCACCAACGCACACATATGTTCGATTACGGTGCCAGCCAGCCACGGACGCTGGCTGCGCTGACTGCGCCACTTGACCTCTTTGGGGTCCAGGCGAATCGAGCGACTGACCTGATGCACCGCCAGGCCCCATTCGTAGCCTTGCACGGAAATCACATACTGCAAGCCCTGGCGGAAATCATCGCGGTAGCGGTCGGGCATTACCCAGCGCGCGGTGTCGAGTACGCGAAGGTTGCCAGCCTGGCACGGGAGGATACCGAGGAACCAGTCCGGCTGGCCAAATAGTGGCGTCAGCTCCTGGCCCACCAGCGGGTAAATCGAGCCCAAACACACCAACGGCACGGCCAGCGTCAGGCCGGCGACGTCGAACAGCAGGCATTCGAACGGCTCCTCGCCCCAGCTCGGCTGGCCTTCGAGCTGCAACGGTGGCGGCGTGGGCGTCATGTCGGTGTGGATTTGCTGCTCGACTATCGACTCGGCCACGGGCGGCGCAAGCACCACAGGTTTTTCGACGACGGGTTTTGCTTCAATCGGTTTTTCCGCGACTGGCTCAGCCTGCTCGACCAGCAAGGTTGGCATCAGCAGCGGCTTGGGCATTTCCAGGGTAGGCAGGACCAGCGTCGGCCGCTCCAGCACGACCGCAGCAGGTCGGGCAGCCACAGGCGGCGCTTGCAGACGCGCGTCGCGCACCTGTTCTTCCAGCACCGCGGCTTCGAATTCATCAAGGGAAACGGCGTCGGATTCAACCGCCACCGGCGTCGGCTTGCTCACAGGCGCTGGCTGCACGGCACGCACGGGAGCCGCCACCGGCGCCGGTGTTGGCGCAACGACCGCAAGGCTCACCGGCTCAGCGGGAAGCGTGTCGGCCAGTTCGGCAGCCGCTTCCTGCAGCAAGCCGTCCAGATAGGACTGCAAGGCCAGCTGCGGGCGATTAGCGGTGGCGGTAGGACGACTCATAGAACAAACCTGGTGAAATGGACTGACTCATATATCGGCAGCATCCGCCGCAGACTTGAGCCAGCCCTGATAGCAAAAATCGCCATGCTATGCGACCTGCGCAGACAGTTCGTGGCTGAGCAAATGCTTGAGCAGCGCGCGATACGCCAGTACACCCCGGCTCTTGTCATCAAACTGAGACGGCGTCTGCCCTGCCCGACTGGCGTCGCGCAAACGGGTATCCACCGGAATGTAGGCGGGCCACAGGTGATCGGGATAGGCGTTGCGCAACGTGCGCAAGGTGCTCAACGAGGCCTGGGTACGGCGGTCGAACAGGGTCGGCACGATGGTGTACGGCAGCGCTTGTTTGCGCGAACGGTTGATCATCGCCAGCGTACTGACCATACGCTCCAAACCCTTCACGGCGAGAAACTCGGTCTGTACCGGAATGGCCAACTGCTGGCTGGCTGCCAAGGCATTCACCATCAGCACGCCAAGCAAGGGCGGGCTGTCGATGATGGCGTGGTCGAAGTCATCCCACAGCTGCGCCAGGCTTTTGGCGATCACCAGGCCCAGGCCGCTCTGCCCTGGCGACTGCCGCTCAAGGGTGGCGAGCGCCGTGCTGGAGGGCATTAGCGAAATAAGCGGATGGCTGGTGGGCAGCAGCAATTGCCCCGGCAACCCTTGCGGCACGCTGCCTTGGTGCTGGAACAAATCGAATGCGCTGTGCTCCAGCGAATCGGGGTCGTGCCCGAAATAGCTCGTCATGGAGCCATGTGGATCCAGATCGACCACAACCACGCGCTTGCCCGCATCGGCCAATAGCCCTGCGAGTGCGATGCTTGTGGTGGTCTTGCCGACCCCACCCTTCTGATTGGCTACTGCCCAGACTCTCATGTTCGTTATCTTCCCGGCGCACCCAGGGCTTACCGAGAACAAGCGCCAACCTAAGGGGCCGGCGACGGGGAATTGACAGCACCGCCCGTAGGCGGCTGCACCGCAGGCGGTTGTGCAGGTTGTGTGCCAGCCCGCTCTAACGCGGCGTCGGGCTGTGCATGGCCACTGCCTACACCACTTACACTGCGCCGCACATCCAAGTTGCGTGACACCACCAGAACCACCCGGCGATTGCGCGCTCTTCCCTCTGCCGTCGCGTTATCCGCGATTGGCTGAAACTCTCCATAACCGACCGCTGCCAGGCGCCCGGCGTTCACGCCATCCATGGCCATCATTCTTACAATGCTAGCTGCCCGCGCCGTAGACAACTCCCAGTTCGTAGGAAATTGCGCGGTCTTGATCGGAAGGTTATCTGTGAACCCTTCCACATGAATCGGATTCTCGTAAGGCGCCAGAATTTTGGCAACTTTTTCGATGATGGTGAAGGCGGTGTCGTTGGGAATCGCGTCACCGCTGGGGAACAACAAGCTGGAGTTCAGCTCGATTTCAATCCACAACTCGTTACCACGCACCTTCAATTCATCGCTTTTGATCAGGTCCCCAAACGCCGTTTTTACCGCGTCGCTGATTTCTTGCAGCGCCTTGCTCGGGTCTTCGCCCTGCGCTTCTTCCTGGTCCTGCATCTTTTCCGGTTCGGTGGTCAGCGGCCGCTCTTCGCCCACCGGAATCGGTTTGACGGCGCGATCAGGCTGATTGAAGACGCCCACCAGCGTGTCGGAAAGAATTTTGTACTTGCCTTCGTTGATTGACGAAATTGAATACATCACCACAAAAAAGGCGAACAGCAGCGTAATGAAGTCGGCGTAGGACACCAGCCAACGTTCATGATTTTCGTGTTCTTCCTGATGCCGCCGACGCGCCATAGTGAGCCCGACCTTTAGTCCATGAAGCCTTGCAGCTTGAGCTCGATGGAGCGCGGATTCTCACCCTCGGCAATCGAGAGAATGCCTTCCAGGAGCATTTCCCGGTAGCGCGATTGGCGCAAGGCGATGGCTTTGAGCTTGTTGCCCACGGGTAAAAAAAACAGGTTGGCCAACGCCACGCCGTAGATGGTGGCGACAAACGCCACGGCGATGCCGCTGCCCAGCATGCTCGGGTCGGCCAGGTTGCCCATCACATGGATCAGGCCCATGACCGCGCCGATGATGCCGATGGTGGGCGAGTAGCCGCCCATGCTGTCGAACACCTTGGCAGCCTGAATATCGCGGCCTTCCTGGGTGTAGAGATCGACTTCGAGAATGCTGCGAATGGCTTCGGGCTCGGCGCCGTCCACCAGCAATTGCAAGCCTTTGCGGGCGTACGGGTCAGCCTCGACGTCAGCGACCGCTTCCAGACCGAGCAAGCCTTCCTTTCGCGCCGTCATGCTCCAACCGACCACGCGGTTGATGCCGCCGGCCAGGTCGATGCGCGGCGGGAAAATAATCCAGCGCACCACGGCCAGCGAACGCTTGAACACTGACATCGGCGTTTGCAGAAACGCCGCGCCCAAGGTGCCGCCCACCACAATCAGAAAAGCCGGGCCATTGACCAGTGCGCCGACGTGGCCGCCTTCCAGGTAGTTGCCTCCCAGAATGGCAACGAACGCCAAAATCACCCCGATAAGGCTAAGTACATCCATCAGACACAGGCCTCCACCAGGTGTCGACCGATGTCATCAAGGCTGTAAACCGCGTCTGCGAGGTTGGCTTTCACGATGGCCATGGGCATGCCGTAAATCACGCAACTGGCTTCGTCTTGTGCCCACACCTGGCTGCCGCCCTGCTTGAGCAGGCGCGCGCCTTCGCGACCGTCGGCGCCCATGCCGGTAAGCACCACGGCGAGCACTTTGTCGCCATAGGCTTTGGAGGCGGAGCCGAACGTGATGTCGACGCAGGGGCGATAGTTAAGGCGCTCGTCGCCCGGCAGAATTTTTACCGTGCCACGGCCGTCGACCATCATTTGTTTGCCACCAGGCGCCAGCAAGGCCAGGCCGGGGCGCAGTTGGTCGCCGTCTTCGGCTTCTTTCACGCTGATTTTGCACAGCTTGTCCAAGCGCTCGGCAAACGCCTTGGTGAAGGCGGCCGGCATGTGCTGAATCAGGACGATGGGCGCGGGGAAATTCGCTGGAAGTTGGGTCAGTACCCGTTGCAGCGCAACCGGGCCGCCGGTCGAGGTGCCGATGGCCAACAGCTTGTAAGCCTTGCGCTTGGGCGCTGCACTGGAGCCGGCAGCAGGCGCTGCAGCGGCCGGCCGTGGTGCAACTGGCGCGGGGCGCGCAGGCGTGCTGCTGGCGGCGGTGCTGGAAGAACTGGCGGCGGGCGCATGACTGGGCGCAGGTGCCGGCGCGGCAGCAGGCATACCGCTGTAGCGGCGGTTACTGCGGGCGATGGTGTGGACCTTCTCGCACAGCAGTTGTTTGACCTTCTCGGGGTTACGCGAAATGTCTTCGAAGTTCTTCGGCAGGAAATCCACCGCACCGGCATCCAACGCATCGAGCGTGACGCGCGCGCCTTCGTGGGTGAGCGAGGAGAACATCAGTACCGGAGTGGGACAGCGTTGCATGATGTGACGCACGGCCGTAATGCCATCCATCATCGGCATTTCGTAGTCCATGGTGATCACGTCAGGCTTGAGGGCCAGGGCCTGATCGATCGCTTCGCGACCATTGGTGGCAGTGCCAACGACCTGGATATTCGAGTCGGCGGAGAGAATCTCCGAGACACGCCGGCGGAAAAAGCCGGAATCGTCCACCACCAGAACCTTAACTGCCATAACCGCTCCTTTGAACCCGCCCGAGGCCCGGTTGGGCCGTCGCGCTTGGTGCTGCGCAAGCAGGCGGAGCGCTTATTTACGTCCCGTAAATGCCACGCTCCATGCCTTATCTACGCTGAGTGACACACCGCATCAGATGCGGCGTGCGTAACGCTTGAGCATGCTCGGCACATCCAGAATCAGGGCAATGCGCCCGTCACCCGTAATGGTGGCCCCGGACATTCCCGGAGTGCCTTGGAGCATCTTGCCCAGCGGCTTGATCACGACTTCTTCCTGGCCCACCAACTGATCGACGACAAAGCCGATGCGCTGCGTGCCCACCGACAGAATCACCACATGGCCTTCGTGCTGCTCTTCGTGCTGGGCGCTGCTGATGAGCCAGCGCTTGAGGTAGAACAGCGGCAAGGCTTTATCGCGCACGATCACCACTTCCTGACCGTCGACGACGTTGGTGCGCGACAGGTCGAGGTGGAAGATTTCGTTCACGTTAACCAGCGGGAACGCAAACGCCTGGTTGCCGAGCATGACCATCAAGGTCGGCATGATCGCCAATGTCAGCGGCACCTTGATGACGATCTTGGTGCCTTGGCCTTTGGCCGAGTAAATGTTGATGATGCCGTTGAGCTGGGAAATCTTGGTTTTCACCACGTCCATGCCCACGCCACGGCCCGACACGTCGGAAATCTCGGTTTTGGTCGAGAAGCCCGGCGCGAAAATCAGGTTGTAGCATTCGGCTTCGCTGAGGCGGTCGGCGGCGTCTTTGTCGAGCACGCCCTTCTCCACCGCTTTGGCGCGCAGTACGTCGGGGTCCATGCCGTTGCCGTCGTCCGAAATCGACAGCAGGATGTGGTCGCCCTCTTGCTGCGCCGACAGCACGATTTTGCCGCCGCGGCTTTTGCCGGCGGCTTCGCGTTTTTCCGGCGACTCGATACCGTGGTCCACCGAGTTGCGCACCAAGTGAACCAACGGGTCGGCCAGTGCCTCAACCAGGTTTTTGTCGAGGTCGGTTTCTTCACCGACCAGCTCCAGGTTGATTTCTTTCTTAAGGCTACGGGCCAGATCGCGAACCAGACGTGGGAAGCGCCCGAACACTTTCTTGATGGGCTGCATGCGGGTTTTCATCACCGCGGTTTGCAGATCCGCCGTGACCACGTCGAGGTTGGATACAGCCTTGGACATGTTCTCGTCGCCGCTGTTGAGCCCCAGGCGCACCAGACGGTTACGCACCAGCACCAACTCACCGACCATGTTCATGATTTCGTCCAACCGCGCGGTGTCGACGCGCACGGTGGTTTCCGCTTCGGCAGCCGGGCCGGCTTTATCAGCGGCGGCGACGGCAGCGGGCGCAGGGGCCGGCGCAGCGGCAGGTTTAGCCGGGGCGGCAGGTTTGGGCGGCTCGGCTTTCGCGGCAGGCTTGGGCGCAGGTGCAGCGGCTTTCGCCGGCGCGGCGGCGGCCGGCACTGGCGCCTGGGCAGCGGGTTCTACGAATTTGCCTTGGCCGTGCAGTTGATCCAGCAAGGCTTCGAATTCGTCGTCGGTAATGTTGTCACCCGCGCCACTCGCCGCAGGCGTTGCCGCTGCTACTGGCGCGGCGGGTGCTTGTGGTTCAGCGACGGGCTCAACAAATTTGCCCTTGCCATGCAACTGGTCCAGCAGCGCTTCAAATTCGTCGTCGGTAATTTCATCGCCACCACCGGCAGCAGCCGGGGCTGCACTGGCAGGCGGTGCGCTAACCGGCGCAGCGGGCGCGGCCGGGGCAGCAGCGAACTGGCCCTTGCCGTGCAACTGGTCGAGCAGCGATTCGAATTCGTCGTCGGTAATTTCATCACCGCTGGCGGCTGCGACCGGCGCTTTGGGCTCGTCGTGCAGGGCATCGAGCAACTGCTCGAATTCGCTGTCGGTGATATCGCCGGAGGCCTCTGCCGCAGCAGGCGCTTCGGCCACTTCAGGTTCGGGTTCAGCGTCTGGCTCGGCGGTCGCACCGGCCAATTCAGCGGCGCTTTGCGGCTCGGCCAAACGCGCCAGCGCCGCCAACAGCTCTGGCGTAGCCGGTGTCGGCGTGGTGCGTTCGCGCACTTCAGAAAACATGCCATTGACGGCATCAAGAGCTTCGAGAACGACGTCCATCAATTCCGAGTCAACGCGCCGCTCACCCTTGCGCAGGATGTCGAACACGTTTTCGGCAATGTGGCAGCACTCCACCAGCTCATTGAGCTGGAGGAAGCCGGCGCCACCTTTGACGGTGTGGAATCCGCGGAAAATCGCATTGAGCAGATTGGAATCATCCGGGCGGCTTTCCAGCTCGACCAATTGTTCCGATAACTGCTCAAGAATTTCGCCGGCCTCTACCAGGAAGTCCTGGAGGATTTCTTCATCGGCGCCGAAGCTCATCTGTGTGCTCCCTAGAATCCCAAGCTTGATAGCAGATCGTCCACGTCGTCCTGATTGGAAGCGACGTCTTCACGCTTATCGGCATGAATCTGCGGACCTTCACCATGAGAAGGCTCTTTTTGTTGTTCTTGCTCGGCGCGCAGCACGGCATGGTCGTGCTCGATACCTGCGAAACGGTCCACTTGGCTGGCCATAAGCACCAGTTTCAGCAGGTTGCTTTCCACTTCGGTAACCAGTTGCGTAACGCGCTTGATCACCTGACCGGTGAGGTCCTGGTAATCCTGGGCGAGCAGAATGTCGTTGAGATGCCCTGACAATTTGCTGCTGTCACGTTCGCTTCGGGCGAGAAACAGTTCGATGCGCTTGGCCAATTCGCGGAAGGCTTCGGCACCCAACTCGCGGCGCATAAAGCGACCCCAGTCGGCGCCCAGCGCAGTGGCTTCATCGTTGAGGTCGTTAACCAGCGGCGCACTCTGCTCCACCAGATCCATGGTGCGATTGGCCGCTTTCTCGGTCATCGTCACGACATAGTTCAGGCGTTCGGTGGCGTCGGTGATTTGCGACACTTCCTTGGCGTGTGGCACGCGTGGGTCAAGTTGGAAGTTGACGATGGCGTTGTGCAGCTCACGCGTCAGTTTTCCCACTTCGTGGTAAAGACCACGGTCACGCACTTTGTTGAGCTCATGGATGAGCTGCACCGCTTCGCCAAAATTACCTTTTTCAAGGCTCTCAACGAGCTCGCGGGCATTGGATTTTAGGGACGACTCAAGGTCGCCCATGGGTAGATCGTCGTGCGCCATATTGCCCCCACGGCCGGGATCAGCCGTTAACACGCTCGAAGATTTTTTCGATCTTCTCTTTCAGCACTTGAGCTGTGAACGGCTTCACTACGTAGCCATTCACCCCAGCCTGCGCCGCTTCGATAATCTGATCGCGCTTGGCCTCGGCGGTCACCATCAGCACCGGCAGGTGCTTGAGACGGTCATCGGCGCGAACCGCACGCAACAGGTCGATACCGGTCATTCCCGGCATGTTCCAGTCAGTGACGAGAAAGTCGAAGCTGCCGCTTTGCAGCATGGGTAAAGCGGTGGTTCCGTCATCAGCCTCAGCGGTGTTGGTGAATCCCAAGTCACGCAAGAGGTTCTTGATGATCCGTCGCATCGTTGAGAAGTCGTCAACGATGAGGATTTTCATGTTTTTGTCCAAGTCGACCTCCGTACAGTCCTAAACGCACCCAGCACCTGGATGCGCGTTGAATCGAGAAACTGGCAGTGCCGCTCAGCTAGCGCGCCACTCGCTCAAGCGTGCACGCAAACGAGCGGCACACTGGCTATGCAACTGGCTGACCCGCGATTCGCTGACCCCCAGCACTTCGCCAATTTCCTTGAGATTCAGTTCTTCGTCGTAATACAGCGACAACACCAACTGTTCACG
>Ga0157370_10006412_pt1 | contig 12977 bp, 8 predicted proteins | sample C35metaG_FD_113463 | JGI IMG/M metagenome (GOLD analysis project Ga0157370, IMG submission 113463) | Corn rhizosphere microbial communities from Kellogg Biological Station, Michigan, USA - C3-5 metaG | ecosystem: Host-associated > Plants > Roots > Rhizosphere > Soil | place: USA: Michigan...
GTATTCCGGGCCTACACCGCGCGCGGGATCGGCGGTGCGGCCGCGCACGACGACTGCACGCTGGCGCCCACGGCCGTCGTCGCGTCGATTCCGTTCGCGCCGGAACTCGCGATCCCCGCCGTCGTCAACATGTATCGGCAGTTCGGGCGCTACATCTCCGGCACCTATGGCTTTCTCGATGCGTTCAACCCGAGCTTCACCTTCGCCGACGAGCCGCTTGCCCACGGGCGCTGTGTCCCGGGCTTCGGATGGGTCGACGAGGACTATCTTGGCATCGACCAGGGCGCGCTCGTCGCGATGATCGAGAACTACCGTAGCGGACTCATCTGGAACGTGATGCGCGGCAACCCGTACGTCCGCCGCGGACTCGAGCGCGCGGGCTTCTCGGGAGGCTGGCTCTCCGCCGCCGCGAAGTGAGCAGCGGCAGCACCGGGCGCCGCGCGACGAGCGTCGCCGGGCCGCCCCAACGCGCGAGTCCCGCCCCCGCGGGGGTTAGCGAAGTCGCGAAGCGGCGAGCGTGGGCGGTCGCGCAACTGGCGCTTGCGCTCGTCGTCGTGGCGGGCCTTCTCTCATCGTGCAGCCGGCACGCCTCGAACGTCACGACGATCCGCTTCTGGGCGATGGGTCGCGAAGGCGAGGTCGTGACCGCGCTCGTGCCCGAATTCGAGCGCGCGCATCCCGGCGTGCGCGTCGTCGTCCAGCAATTGCCGTGGACCGCCGCGCACGAAAAGCTGCTGACCGCATTCGCCGGCGACTCGACGCCCGACATCGCGCAACTCGGCAACACGTGGATTCCCGAGTTCGTCGCGCTCGGCGCGCTTTCGCCGCTCGATGCGCGCATCGTCAAATCGACCGTCGACCCGAAGGACTATTTCTCCGGCATCTGGGATACGAACGTCGTCGGCGAGCACGTCTACGGTGTGCCGTGGTACGTCGATACCCGCCTCCTTTTCTACCGGCGCGACGCGCTCGAAGCGGCGGGGATCCACGAGGCTCCTGCATCGTGGACGGGCTGGGTGAAGGCGCTCGCGGCAATCAAGGCACGTGCGGCGCCGGACCACTACGCGATCCTTCTGCCGCTCAACGAAGTCGAGCCGCTGCTCGCACTTGCGCTGCAGCAGCCGGATCCGCTGCTGCGCGACGGGGATCGCTACGGCAACTTCGAAAGCGACGGCTTTCGCCGCGCGCTCGCGTTCTACGTCGACATGTTCCGCCGCGGCTTTGCGCCGCCGATCACGGCATCGCAGATGTCGAACGTGTGGACGGAGTTCGGCCGCGGCACGTTCGCGTTCTACATTTCGGGTCCGTGGAACATCGGCGAGTTCGAGCGCCGATTGCCGGCCGAACTGCAGAACACCTGGGCGACCGCGCCGCTGCCCGGACCATCGGGTCCCGGCGCATCGATCGCCGGCGGCTCGAGTCTCGTCGTGTTCCGCGAATCGCCGGTGAAAGATGCCGCGTGGCAGCTCGTCGAATACCTGTCGCGCCCCGACATCCAATTGCGCTTTCGCGAAATGACGGGTGACCTGCCGCCGCGGCGCAGCGCGTGGCGCGATCCGGCGCTTGCGAACGACGTGCATGCACGCGCGTTTCGCGACCAGCTCGAGCGCGTCAAACCCGCACCGAAGGTGCCCGAGTGGGAGCGCATTGCCGACGAGATGCGCAATGTCGCCGAACGCGCCGCGCGCGGCCAATGGACAGTCGACGAGGCGGTGCGCGAGCTCGACGCGCGCACCGACCGCATCCTCGAAAAGCGCCGCTGGCTGCTGGCGCGCGCGTCGCGCGATTGATCGGCTCCGAACGCGTCGCTCGGTCCCGCCGTCGTGCTGGCCGCCGGCAGGTCGCGTGGTGCTTCGTCGCGCCGGCGCTGCTCGTGATCGCCGTCTTCTTCGTGCTGCCGGTCGTCGCCGCGCTGGCGATCAGCCTTACGGATTTCGACATCTATGCGCTCGCCGACCTGTCCAATTTGCGTGTCGTCGGCTTGCGCAACTACGTCGAGCTGCTGCAGCGCCCGCTGTTCTGGAAAGCGCTCGGCAACACGTTTTATTTCGTCGCCGCCGGCGTGCCGCTGTCGCTCGGCGCATCGCTCGGCGCCGCGCTGCTTTTGAATTCGAAACTCGCGCGCTTCCAGTCGTTCTTTCGCACGGCACTCTTCGCGCCGGTCGTCACGACTGTCGTCGCCGTCGCGGTGATCTGGCGCTATCTGCTCGGCACGCGCTACGGATTCCTCAACTACGCGCTGTCGTCGGTCGGTATCGCACCGATCGACTGGCTCGGCGACCCGCGTTTCGCGATGCCCGCGATCATCCTGTTCGCCGTCTGGAAGAACTTCGGCTACAACATGATCATCCTGCTCGCCGGATTGCAGAACATTCCGAACGAGCTCTACGAAGCCGCGCGCATCGACGGCGCCTCGGCGTTCGCGCGGCTGCGCTTCATCACGCTGCCGATGCTCGCGCCGATCCTGTCGATCGTCGCGATCCTGACGATTGCCGGCTACTTCCAGCTCTTCGCCGAGCCATACGTGATGACGCAGGGCGGACCGCTGCAGAGCACGCTGTCGGTGCTCTACCTGATGTACGAGGAAGGCTTCAAGTATTGGAATCTCGGCAGCGCATCGGCGGTTGCGTTCCTGCTCTTCCTGCTGATCTTCGCCGTGACGCTGCTGCAGACGCGCGCCGCGCGCGGTAGGTTTGCGCGATGAGGACAATAGCGCGGCCGATGGGAATCATCGTCAACGGCCTGCTGTTCGCCGGCGCCGCGTTCGCGCTGTTTCCGCTTTTGTGGATGCTCGCCGCCTCGTTCATGGCACCCGGAGAGGCGAGCACGTACCCGCCGCCGCTGTTGCCTGCGCATCCGACGCTTGCGAACTATCGCGAACTCTTCGCGCACGCCGGCATGGGCCGCTATCTCGCGAACAGCATCCTGCTCGCCGCCGCTGCGACGGCGCTGTCGCTCGTCTTCAACGTGATGGCCGGTTACGCGTTTGCAAAGTTGCACTTCCGCGGCCGCGAGCGGCTGTTCCGGCTGATGCTCGGCGCGCTCGTGATTCCCGGGCAGATTGCCATGGTGCCGCTGTTCCTGATGCTAAAGCACATGGGACTCGTCGACACGTACGGCGGGGTGATCGTGCCGGCGCTCGCCAGCATCTTCGGCATCTTCCTCGTGCGGCAATACGCGCTATCGATTCCGGACGACCTGCTCGAAGCGGCGCGAATCGACGGGGCGAGCGAATGGAAGATCTTCGGTGCCGTCGTCGTGCCGCTCTTGAAGCCGATCATCATCACGCTCGCCGTGTTCACGCTGCTCGGCACATGGAACGATTTCATGTGGCCGCTGATCGTATTGTCCGACCAGAACCTCTATACGCTGCCGGTTGCGCTCGCGAGCCTGTCGCGCGAGCACGTGCAGGACAACGAGCTGATGATGGCGGGCTCGGTGCTGACGACGCTTCCGGTGCTGATCGTGTTCCTCGCGCTGCAGCGCTATTACATGCAGGGATTGATGATGGGAGCGGTGAAAGGGTGAGTCGGCAGCTTCGGGTGCCCGGGTATGTTCGGCGGCTGGCGCTTTGGCGCGTATTGGTCTGCGCATTTGGTGCCGTGGCGTCGCTCGCTCTCGCGCAGCCACCCGCGTTCGACACGCACATGCTCGATCGCTTCGACGACATCGCCGCGTGGAAGTCGGTGGCATCCGACGGAGTCACTGCGTCGATCGCGCGTGTCGTCGACGGCAAGCGCGCGGCGATGCGCCTCGACTTCGATCTCGGCGGCACGGCCGGTTACGCGATTGCGCGCCGCTCGCTGCCGCTCGATCTGCCCGAGAACTATGCGATCACGTTCTCGCTTCGCGGCGATGCACCGGCCAACGACCTGCAGGTCAAGTTCGTCGACGCAAGCGGCGACAACGTCTGGTGGTATCGGCAGCCGAACTTCACGTTTCCAACCGACTGGCAGCCGATCACGATCCGCAAGCGACAGATCGACTTCGCGTGGGGACCGACGAAGGAAAGGACGCTGCGTCGCATCGCGACGATCGAGATCGCGGTGGCCGCGGGCAACGGGGGCGGCCACGGATCGATCTATGTCAGCGACCTCGAATTGCAGGAACGGCCGTCGGAGTCGGCACCGTGGCCCGAGCCGAAGGTGCGCGCATCGTCGTCGCAGTCGGGCGCAGGTCCCGCGCGCGTGCTCGATGGCAACCCGAAAACTGCATGGCGCAGCAAGTCGGGCCCGCGTCGCGAGCAGTGGCTCAGCATCGATTTCGGACGGCCGCGTGAATTCGGCGGTCTCATCCTGCATTGGGCGAAGAACGGCTACGCGTCGCGCTACGACGTGCAGTTCTCCGACGACGGCCGCAAATGGCGCACGGTGCGCCGCGTAACCGAAGGCGGGCCGGGTCCCGCCGCGCTGCTCCTGACCGAATCGGAAACGCGCTATCTGCGGCTGCTGCTGTACGAAGGTCCGCGTCGCGAGTACGCGCTGAACGAGCTGGCCGTCGAGGACGTCGCGTTCGGCGCGTCGCCCAATGCGTTCTTCACCGCGCTCGCGCGCGATGCGCCCCGCGGCCACTTTCCGCGCGGCTTTTCGGGCGAGCAGGGCGCATGGACGCTCGTCGGCGTCGACGGTGGCCACGATACGGGTCTTCTTTCGGAAGACGGTGCGCTCGAGATCGGCAAGAGCGGCTATACGCTGGAGCCGTTCATCGTCGAACGCGGCAAGGTCACGACGTGGGCGGACGTCACGTCGCACCCATTCCTCGTCGATGACGACCTGCCGATGCCGGGCGTCGAGTGGACCGCGTCGCGCTTCTCGCTGCGCATCACCACGTTTGCGACGGGCGCCCCCGATGACGTGCATCTCGTCGCGCGCTACGACCTTACGAACCTGACCGACCAGCCACTGCCGCTCACGCTGGCGCTCGCGGCGCGGCCGTTCCAGGTCAATCCGCCCGCGCAAATCCTCAATACGATCGGCGGCGCGAGCCCGATTCACGATCTCGCATGGGACGGCGGGGCGCTGACCGTGAACGGCGCGCGCAACGTCTATCCGCTCGCGGCGCCTTCGCGCGTCGCGCTGCGGCCGTTCGATGCGGGACCGCTCGTGCCGTCGCTTGCAGCGCCGGAGCAACGCTCGCGCAAGGACGTGCACGACGATTTCGGTTACGCGTCGGGTGCGCTGTTCTATTCGGGCACGCTGCCCGCGCGCCAGACCGCCACGTACGGCGTCGTGGTGCCGCTCACCGATCACGGCGGTGCGCCGGTGCTCGGCGACCGCACCCCTGTGCAGTGGCTGACGCGCGAGCAGCTGCGAACGGCCGCGACGTGGCGCGGCAAGCTCGATCGCGTGACGATCCGGGTGCCGCAGGAAGCGCAACCGCTCGCCGACGCACTGCATACGGCGCTCGCGCACATTCTCGTCTCGCGCGATGGCGCGATCCTGCGGCCCGGTACGCGCGCCTATGCACGCTCGTGGGTTCGCGACGGCACGATGATCGCCGAGTCGCTGTTGCGTCTCGGTCACGCATCGACCGCAGCCGATTTCCTGCGCTGGTACGCGCCGCATCAGTTCGCGAACGGCAAGATTCCGTGTTGCATCGACGCGCGGGGTGCCGACCCCGTGCCCGAGAACGACAGCCCGGGCGAATTCATCTTCCTCGTCGCGGAGGTGTATCGCTACACCCACGACCGCGCACTTCTCGAAGCGATGTGGCCGCATGTCGAAAAGGCGGCGTCGTACATGGGAAGGCTGCGCCACAGCGAGCGCAGCCCGAACGTGCACGATGGCGAGCGTCCCGCGACGTACGGCATGCTGCCGGCATCGATCAGCCACGAGGGCTATTCGGCCAAGCCGATGCACTCGTACTGGGATGACTTCTGGGCGCTGAAGGGATATGCAAGCGCGGTGACGATCGCGCAAGTGCTCGGCCGCAGTGACGACGCGCGCGAGCTGCGCGCCGCGCACGACGAATTCGCTGCCGATCTGCTGGCCTCGCTGCGCGCGACCGCTGCGAAGCACCGGATCGACTACCTGCCCGGCTCGGTGGAACTCGGCGACTTCGATCCGACGTCGTCGACGATTGCGCTCGCACCGATGGGCGATGAGCGCGTGCTGCCGCCGGCGCTCGTGAAACCGACGTTCGCGCGCTACTGGCGCGAGTTCGTCGCGCGTCGCGACGGCACGGTGCAATGGAAGGATTACACGCCGTACGAGCTGCGCAACGTCGGCGCGTTCGTGCGTCTCGGCTGGCGCGACCGCGCGCACGAGCTGCTCGATTTCTTCATGGCGGGCCGCCGGCCGCCGGCATGGAACCAGTGGCCCGAGGTTGTCGGACGCGATCCGCGCGAGGTCCGTTTCATCGGCGATCTGCCGCATGCGTGGGTCGCCTCCGATTTCATCCGCTCGGTGCTCGATCTCTTCGCCTACGAGCGCGGTGACGGTGCGCTCGTGCTGGCCGCCGGCGTTCCTGCCTCGTGGCTCGATCGCGCGGGCATCGCGATCCGTGGGCTGCGCACGCCGTACGGGACGCTGTCGTATTCGCTCGTGCGCATCAGCGACCGGATCGCCGAGCTCACGCTCACCGCGAGCGGGACCGTGCCGCCCGGCGGCTTCGTGCTCGCAGGTCCATGGTCGCGACCGCTCAACGCGACGATCGACGGCAAGCCGATCGCGGTGCGAGGCGACGAGGTGCGCATCGGCGAACTGCAGGCGCGCGTCGTGCTGGAGCTGCCGAAGGGATCGCCAGGAGAGGTCAAATGAACGAACGCGATCGCGACATCGAATTCTCCGAATCCTTCCTCTGGGGCACGGCGACGTCGGCGTACCAGGTCGAAGGCTCGCCGCTCGCGGACGGTGCCGGGCCCAGCATCTGGCAGCGCTTCACGCGCACGCCGGGTCTCGTTCACGACGGGGACAACGGCGATGTCGCATGCGACCAGTATCACCGCTTCGCCTCTGACATCGCGCTGATGAAGCGGCTGGGTCTCAACGCTTACCGCTTCAGCATCTCGTGGAGCCGGGTGCGGCCGCAAGGACGCGGCGCAGTGAACGCGAAGGGCCTTGCTCATTACGAGCGGCTCGTCGACACGCTGCTTGCGAATGGCATCGCGCCGGCGCCGACGCTCTATCACTGGGATCTGCCGGCAGCGCTCGATGACCGTGGCGGCTGGCTCAATCCCGACATCGCGCACTGGTTCGCCGATTACGCGTCGATTCTCTTCAGGAAGCTCGACGATCGGGTGCCGATGTGGGTGACGCTGAACGAGCCGTGGGTCGTGACCGATGGCGGCTATCTGCGTGGCGCGCTCGCACCCGGGCATCGGAATATGTTCGAGGCGCCGATTGCGACGCATCAGCTGTTGCGCGCACACGCGGCGGCGGTGCAGGCGTATCGTGCGCACGGCAAGCACCGGATCGGCATCGTGGTCAATCTCGAGCCTAAATACCCGGCGTCGGACAGTGCCGAGGATCGCGCCGCGACGATGCGTGCGCACGCGTACATGAATCGCCAATACCTCGATCCGGTTTTCCTCGGCCGCTATCCGCGGGCGCTTGCGGAAATCTTCGGCGAGGCATGGCCGCAGTGGCCCGACGACGAAGTCGCGTTCATCCGCCAACCAATCGATTTCGTCGGCGTGAACTACTACACGCGCAACGTCACGCGCTTCGATGCCGCGTCGTGGCCCCTTCGCGCCGCGTCGGTGCGCCAGAAACGGGCGACTTACACGGAGACGGGCTGGGAGGTCTTCCCGCAGGGGTTGACCGATACACTCGAGTGGGTCAAGGAGCGCTACGGCAATCCGCCGATCTACGTCACCGAGAACGGCGCCGCGTTCTTCGATCCGCAGGTCGTCGAAGGCGACCGCCTCGCCGATCCGTTGCGCGTCGATTACTATCGCAAGCATCTGCGCGCAGTGCGCGACGCGCGCGCCGCCGGCGTGGACGTGCGCGGCTATTTCGCATGGTCGCTGCTCGACAATTTCGAGTGGTCGCTCGGCTACTCGAAGCGCTTCGGCATCGTCCACGTCGACTTCGAGAGCCAGAAGCGCACGCCGAAGGACAGCGCGCATTTCTACGCGCGTGTCATCGCAAGCCGCGGACGCGCGCTGGACGAGAGCGTCGTGGCTGAAAGCAACGCATGAGCGCTGCCGAGCCGCCTCAAAGCGCGAATTTCGCCCCCTTGGGGGCAGCGAAGCGGCGAAGCTGCGAGCGTAGGGGAGGCCATATGAGCGTTGCGTTCCATTTCCTTCGCATGCGGTCAGCCTAGCGTTCGCCGCCCTGGAAGCGCACGTTCAATCGCTGGTCGATTGGTTCGCCGCGCATCCACTGCTTGCGCTCGCGGCGGTCTTCGTCGCGACGCTACTCGAGGCGGTCGCGCTCGTCGGCACGATCGTTCCCGGCAGCACGATCGTCTTCGTCGCCGGCGTGCTCGCCGGCCTGCGTGCGCTCGATCCGTGGACGGCGGGCGCGCTTGCGGTCACCGGTGCCGTCCTCGGCGACGGCGGCAGCTATATCGTCGGGCGTCGCTACCGCGACGCGATTCGCAATCTCGGCCCGCTACGCAAGCATCCGGCACTTTTCGCGCGCGGCGAAGCGTACTTCGTCGCGAACGGCCGCAAGAGCATTTTCGTTGGACGCTTCCTGGGCCCCGTCCGTGCCGTCGTGCCCCTCATCGCCGGCATGGCGAAGATGCCAGCGCATGAGTTCTTCGCGATCGATGCGCTCGCCGTCGTCGCATGGGCCGGCGCGCACCTTCTGCCCGGCGTGCTGTTCGGCGCGTCCCTCGAGCTCGCCGGTGCGGTCAGCTCGCGGCTCGTCGTGCTGGTGGCGATTCTCGTCGTCGGGTTGTGGCTCGTCGCGTTCGTCATTCGCCTCGTCACACGACGCGCATGGCCGTTGCTGAAGCGATTACGCGAGAGGCTCTACGTTCGCGCCAGCCTGAGCCACCATCCGGCGGCGCGCGCCGTTCTCGGCCTTCTCGACCCTTCGCGCAGCGAACCGCTCGCGCTTCTCATGTCGGCAACGCTGCTCGTGGCGGGCGCCTGGCTATTCCTCGGCGTTGTCGAAGACGTCGTCACGCGCGACACGCTGGTCGACGTCGACCGGGCGATCTACGGATGGCTTTCGGGCATGCGCTCGCGCTTCGCCGACGACGTGATGGTGACGGTCAGCGAGCTCGCCGGCGTCGAGGTCATGATCGCGGTGATCGCGGCCATTGCCGCTTGGCTCGCGATCACGCGGCGATTCCGCACGCTCGCGTATTGGGTCGCGGCGGCCGGCTTTGCCGAAGTGATGGTGATTGCACTCAAGTATGCGTTCGAGCGCGCGCGCCCGAATACGGCGTACGCGGCGGTCGACCCCTTCTCGTTTCCGAGCGGTCACGCGGCGATCAGCCTGGTCGTCTACGGATTCCTCGCCTTCCTGCTCGGCCACGGCAAGCCGGTATCGAGGCAAGGCACGTTTGCGCTCGCCGCTGCTGGCATTGCCGCGCTCGTCGCGTTCGCGCGGGTCTACCTCGGCGCGCATTGGCTGTCGGACGTGATCGCGAGCTTCGGGCTCGGCATCGCATGGATCGCGCTGCTCGGCATCGCGTACATCCAGCACGTTCGCGAGCCGGCGCTGCGTGCGGCGCCGGTGCTGTTGATCGTGGCCGCGACTCTGATCTTCGTCGGCGGCCCGTATGCCGCGCATAACCATGCGCGCGACGTCGCGCGCTACGCGAGACTCGACGAGCGTCCGTCGCTGCCGCTCGATGCCTGGCGAACCAGCGCTTGGGCGACGCTGCCCGCTGCACGCACCGAGATCGGCGGCCAGCGAGAAGAGGCGTTCACCGTGCAGTGGGTTGCACCCCGCGCGGCATTGACCCAGGCGCTTTCGGGTGCCGGGTGGCAGGCGCCCGCGGCGTGGAAATCGGCGTCGGCGCTGCTGTGGCTCGTGCCATCGACGCCGATCGGGCAATTGCCGGTGCTGCCAAAGCTGCACCGCGGACAACCGCCCGCGTTGACGCTCATTCGCGTGCTCGATCCACGCACGCGCCATGTCGTGCGCCTGTGGCACGTGGCCGATGCGATGGAAGGTGCTGCGCGCGTGCCGATCTACGGCGGCATGGTGACCACGGAACGCGCGCATGCGCAATGGGGATTGATCGCGGTCACGAGGACCGATCCCGACCCACCGCCGCCCGAAGAAGTCCTTGCCGAGGCGATCCGCGGAAGCCAGACCGCCACCGTCCGGCGGGCGGCGCTCGGCGTGGCGATACTGCTCGTCTGGTGACGTAAAGGGGGCAGGGAAACCCGCTCTTGTGCGCGGTTTGCCTACGGCGTATGTTGACGCCCGATTCGAAAGGCGCGATTCAAGCGTTCCAGTCGACCGTCGCACCCGCGGCAACACGGAGGGCACGATGAAGAGAGGATTCACTGTCGTTGGCGCTTTCGCTGCAGCGGGCATCCTGTGCATCGTGGCTTCTGCCGCGTTCGCGGCGGAAGCGAGGACCGTCACCACCGAGCGTCAGAAGGTCGGCAATGGCTGGGCAAGTGTGTATGTGGCGCTCGATGCCGACGGAACACCGCACGCACTCGGCGTGAGCCTCACGAGCGAGGCGCTCGAAGGGCTGCCGACGGAACCGAATCGCACGAGCCGCTGCTTCGACAGAAACGGCGACGGACGCATCGACGTCGACGAATGCGTCGGCGATTACAACTTCACCTTCGCCATTCCCGACGGCGAGGCCGCGAAGGCGGTCTCACCGTTCAAGTGGATCGCGCTCAACTGGAACCCGCACGGGCATGGAAAGCCGGCGCCGCCGCCTTGGTCTGCACCGCACTTCGATTTTCATTTCTACGTCGCGGATCGGGAGGCGGTGAAGCGCCTGCGCACCGGATCGTGCGGCGAAATGATCGATTGCGACGATTTCAAGACGGCGACGAAGCCGGTCCCCGCGAAGTACATTCATCCGGACCATGTCGATGTCGGCGCGGCCGTTCCCGACATGGGCAACCATCTGATCGACTCGAAATCGCCTGAACTTGCGAAGGGCGGCCCGCCGTTCACGCATACGTTCATCTTTGGCGCTTACGACGGCCAGATCACGTTCCTCGAGCCGATGGTGACGCGCGCGTATATTGCGAGCAAGCCGAGCATGTGCAAGCCGATCAATCAACCACAGGCATGGGCGATCGCGGGCCGGTATCCGACGAAGTACTGCGTTCGGTACGTTCCAATGGACAACATGTACACGGTGTCGATCGAGGACTTCGTGCAGCGCGCGGCGAATTAGCGGTGAACCGGACGGCCGGACCTCGCCTTCATAGTCGCCGAACGACGGTTGTGTCGCTCGGCTTGACCGGGGTCTTCCGCGAAACATACAGGCGAGGTTGCTGACGTACCGCGCGTTGCCCAATAATGAAAAGGGCTTACGCTCGAGACGTAAGCCCCTGAATTCGAGTAGCGAGCGAGGGACTCGAACCCCCGACCAAAGGATTATGATTCCTCTGCTCTAACCAACTGAGCTAGCTCGCCTTTGCCGCGGCTATTATAGCGGCAACCGGCCGGTGGCCCGGTCACGGTCGCCGCCGATTCGCCTGCGATGCGACGTCATTTTCAGCAACGTCGCATCCATGACATTTCCGCTTTCCGAGATTCCGACCGATGCGCTCGTCATCGCGCCATGCATCGTGCTGCTCGGCTACACGATCTTCGGCGCACGGGCTTCGGCTCGTCGATCGTCTCGGTGGCCGCCGCCTCAGCCTTCCGGCGCTCGGTTGGCGAGCAGCTGCTCGATCAGGTGCACGAGCTTCGGGTCGTTCGGTGTCGTACGGCTGTCGAAGCCCCCAACGGGACGACCGGTGCGGTCGACGACGTACTTGTAGAAATTCCACTGCGGCGCGACGCCGGTCGCCGCGCTCAATGCAGCGAACAGCGGGTTGGAGCTCACCTTCGTGACGCTCGACTTTTCGAACATCGGAAACTGCACGCCGTAAGTGAGTCGGCAGAACTGCGCGATCTCCTGGTTCGTGCCCGGCTCCTGGCCGCCGAAATCGTTCGATGGAAAGCCCACGACGACGAGGCCACGGCCCTTGTAGCGCCGATAGAGCGCCTCGAGGCCGTCGTACTGGCCGGTGTAGCCGCAGTAGCTCGCCGTATTGACGACCAGCAGCACCTTGCCCCGAAACTGGCAGAGCGACTGCGGCTCGCCGGTCTGCAGCCGATTGAACTGCTCGCGCAGGAGCGGCGGACAGTCGGCAGGCAGGTCCGCGGCCGCCGCCGTGCGCTCGGACTGGGACGACGGAAGTGCGGTCAGCGGCGCGAGCGCGGCGGTAACGAGCGGCTCGGCCGCGGTGCGCTGGGCGTCCGCCGGCCACGACGCGAGAGGGGCATCGAGAGCCGCGTCTTGCGTGGTCGCATCGTCCTGGTCGCCGGCCGGATCGTCGCGAAGGCAGGAGAGCTTTGCGATCGGCGCCACGGCATCGACGACGCGCGAATCGTCGAGCGGTGCGGGAACCGGGAGGAAGCCGGCACCGTTGTCGCCGGGGACCGGTGCATTCCCTGCGGTCGCATCGGTGCCGCTGTCGCCGAGCGTCGCGATCGGTCCAACGGCGTCGAGGACGGCGCTCCGCTCGGGGAAGCCTCGGAGGACGAGCGCCGCGGCAAGCAACACGACGCCGGCCGCCGCAACGGCCAACGCCGCAAGCGCGCTGCGCTTCGTGTTCATCGGTGTCCTGACGGCGTGAGTAGGAAGTACGATACCGCGACGGCAATGACCGGGCAATCGGCCCCTTTCCGATGATCATGCAGGCGGATCTGACCGACCTTGCGCAGAACATCAGCGCCGTCGAGCGCGAAACCGGGCTGTCGAAGGACGTGCTGCGGATGTGGGAGCGGCGCTACGGCTTTCCGAAGCCAGCGCGTGACGACAATGGCGAGCGGCAGTACACGCTCGCCGAAACGGCGAAGCTTCGCGCGATCAAGCGGCTGATGGAC
>Ga0157370_10006414_pt1 | contig 12976 bp, 11 predicted proteins | sample C35metaG_FD_113463 | JGI IMG/M metagenome (GOLD analysis project Ga0157370, IMG submission 113463) | Corn rhizosphere microbial communities from Kellogg Biological Station, Michigan, USA - C3-5 metaG | ecosystem: Host-associated > Plants > Roots > Rhizosphere > Soil | place: USA: Michigan...
ACCTGGTAACCGCGGGCCTGCTGCGAGCGCCAGATGCTTTCCCAGTGCTGCTGATGGAAGGCCAGTTCTTTTGCATATTCGGGAGCCGCCGGGTGCGGAACCTGCGGGCCTTGGTCGTAACCGACCCGGGCCTGGATATGGTGAACGCGCTCGATGAAAGGGCTCAGGTCATCGGCCGGGTCATTCAACAGACGCTCGCAGGTCACGACCCAATGGCTGATGTCGCTGGTGAACAAGAGATCAGGCAGTTGCCGGATCAACTCCAGGGTCACCCAAGGGTTGAACAGCGAACGCGAGCGATGAGTTTCGAAACTGCAGACCTGGCCGTGCTTGCGCGCCAGATCCAGCGCCTGTCCAAAAAACTCCACTTGTTGTGGCAAGGACCAGCGATCGTTGCCCGCCAGTACGTTGACGAAGCGTGGGCCGAGTTCGCCAGCCCAGGCGAGTTTTTGTTCGAGGTCATTGAGGTGTACGGCGGGCGTTGCCGACTGATCCGGCAGCACGTCGTAGGCGGTGAAGACGGTGCTGATATAGCCCAGGCGATTGGCCTTTAGAAAGGCGCCAAACTCAGCCCGCTCACGGGCGTCCAGTGGCAGTCGCGCTTCCATGCCATCAAAGCCTGCTTGCAGCAGCTCTTCAAGCGCCTGAGCCTTGCTGGCGGTGTAACCCCACAGCGTGCGAAAAATTTCCAGCTTCATCGGTGATCCTCAAAAATCCAGGGCCTACTGCAAAAGCACGTCGACGCACCAAGCTATTGAACAATGCCAAGGCTGGTTCGCTGTGGAGCCGATGTTAGGCACAGGCTGAGCGGCGAAAGAATCTGAAAGTTCAAATCAATACTTCAGAGAATTGATAACAAATAGCCAGCTATCTATATCAATTTCCACGGGGGAATTTCTGGGCAAGCAGGTGTCTACGCTAACGATTAGCGAGGGATGCCATTGTTACGGCATCATTTTGAAGAGTCCCAAGCGACGATGGGCAGGCGAGGAAAAATCCGTGATAAATCAGGCAGATCGAATATTTTCAAACTTGGCGGCGGCGGGTGGTGCCGTGCTGCCCACCCTGAAAAAAGCATCTCGGGCATAGGGCACCTGGTTCAGGACTACGCTAACGCTGTGTGGGTCGTCGATCAAACGACCCACTTGCGTCCGTCCATGGAGCGCCCAATGCCGCCCATCACCACGCGCCTGGTGGCGCTGTTAGCGCTTTGCCTGACGCTTGAAGTCCCAGCCCAGACCAACGACTGTCCAGCCGGCGAGAAACCCGTGTGCCTGGACAGCTGCGTTTGCTTGCCAGACCTGGGACTGATCGCTGATGGCATTTACCAGATGGCGGCACCTGCCCTGGCGTTGTGGCTGACCCAAGCCCGCGCTGAAGCAGATATCGCCGGCACCCAACCGATTCCACCGCGCATCCGGGAGCAACTGCTGCGCTGGTACGACCCCAGTGTCCTTGATACCGCGCGCTACAAAGTCAGCGATAACAGCCAAATGAACGCAGCCACTGCCATGCTGCAAAACCCCGATGTCGGTGCCGTGACGCTGATCGACATCATCCTGTTCCGCGACGCTCAAACCGCAGAACAGGACCTCGCGCTCTGGGCTCACGAACTAAAGCACGTGCAGCAGTATCAGGAATGGGGGGTAGAAGGATTTGCCCAGCGGTATACACAAGACTTCAATGCGGTGGAAGCGCCGGCTTATGCCATTCAGGCTGAGGTCAGGCGGTCATTGCGGGAAGGGGCTGACTGAAGGGCATCACCAGCGTTTGCGCTGATACGCGAACAGCGGGTACGGGGCGAACCATGACCCCGGTCGCATAAATTTGAAATGTACGGCGTTGCTCGCCAGAATCGCGCCCCAAGCCGGCCAACGTTGTCGGACGTTCGCGGTGAAAAGGGGCTGTAGTTGAACGAACAGACATTGTCCAAGCGCCTGGAGCGCGTCGCGGCGCAGGTGCCAGTCGGTGCGCGCCTGGCCGATATCGGCTCGGATCACGGCTACCTGCCGGTGGCATTGATGCGCCGTGGCGCCATCGTAGCGGCGGTCGCCGGCGAGGTGGCATTGACGCCGTTTCGTGCGGCCGAACGCACTGTGCGCGAAAACGGCCTGGATCAGCGGATCACCGTGCGCCTGGCCAATGGCCTGGCGGCGATCGAGCCGGGTGACGGGATCACGGCGATCAGCCTCTGCGGCATGGGTGGCGAGACCATCCGCGACATCCTCGACAGCGGCAAATCACATCTGAGCGGCCAGGAACGCCTGATCCTGCAACCCAACGGCGGCGAGCAGCCACTGCGCCAATGGCTGATGGAAAATGGCTACCGTATCCTCCACGAGGAAGTGCTGCGGGAAAACCGCTTCGACTACGAAATTATCGTCGCCGAGCGGGCAGGGGCGGTGAAGTACACCGCCGAGGAACTGTACTTCGGTCCGTTACAGATGCAGGCACGCAGCCCGGCGTTCCTGCTCAAGTGGCAGCGCATGCTGCGCCTGAAGCAGCGCACGCTGACCCACTTCACCCGGGCGCGGCAGGCTGTGCCCGAGGAGAAGGTGCAGGAAATCGCCCGACAGACTCGCTGGATCACCGAACTGTTGACCTGAGCTGGATACATTCCACGACGTGAGCACTCATACGGCGTAGCAAGCAGCTATACCAATGAGCGCAAGAAAACAGATCAACTGAATGCAAAAGAAGGTAAACCGAACGGCCACGAACCGGTCGGTTTGCACATGGGAGACGTGAACCAGAGACTGGCACACCCGAGCCACCAGCACGAGTATGGACAAGTCGTTCACTGCGGGGCCGCTGACACCCAAGGCTGAAACCACGAACACGATGGCGCCAAAGACCGGCAGGTTTTCCACGCAGTTGGCGTGTGCTCTTGTCCCGCGCCGATACCAGTCCTCGCCTTCGAGTTGATCGCTGCGAAAAGAGGCAATCGCAACTTTTGAGAACAGGATGGCGACCCAGCGATACACCCCGACGGTTGCCATCAATAGCAGCAAAGTCCAGGTCGCAAATCCAAGCAACATCCACTGGGGGATCGTCATGGCGGCCATCCTCGATCAATTGTTTTCAGCACGTCATTGCCCAGCTGCGCGGCCAGTGGTCGGTCGCGCGCTGTCGATCAATGGCTCATGATGGGGGCCAGTGCGGCCTGGATCCTGGACAGTTGCGCTGGCGTTGTCATGCGCGTCAGCAGCCGGCCAAAGTGGGGATGCTGCACGCCCGAGATGATGTATTGCCAGCGGTAGGCGCCCAGCATGCAGGCGTTGATTTGCGCTGTTTCATCGACGCTGAACGGGCGTGAAACGTTTCGAATGAAGTAGTCGGCATCGGCAACCGATTGCGCCTGCAGGATGCCGTCGACGGCCGCCACCAGCGCAATCAGATCGTTAACGGCCTGATCGCGCTCGGCTGGCGAGAGTTTCGCGTGCTCTGCCTTCCACTCCAGTTCATCCAGTACGACGTGCCGGCTCTCATCCATCCAGTGAAACTTGAAGACATCCTTGAATAACGGGCACAACTCCTCGCGCGGGGCGATGCTTTGCGAGTAGTGCGTTTGCACAAACAGCTCGATATGACAGGTCAACGCCAGCACCGACCAGGTACTGGCCGCCAGTACTGCGCGGGCCACATCGTTTGGATCGGCAACCTGACGATAGCCCGCAGGCAATTGCGCACTCATCATCGTTTCCATGCGCCGGAACAGTTCCTGGTGCTTGATCTCGTCGTTGGAAAAACGCACCAGCGCTTCAAGTGCCAGTTGATCGTCAAAGACATGGGCGCGACCTTGATCGAGCATTTTGGCGCTGATAAACCGTTCGACCAGACCAAAGATATACGCGTAGGTTCGGCCATGAACCTGACTGAGCCGGCGCGCTTCATCCTCGGTGAGAAAGGTCAGCCGGTCGACCCGTGAGAGTCCGTCGGGCAAGAATTTGCGCGAGAAGTCGAAGCTGCGGTCCTGCAGCAAATCACGATCGATCTGCCATTCCGCTTTCTTCGATGATCTGACAAGTTGAGCATAACGGGCGGCGTTGCTCGATTCCGGGTTGAGTAGGGTCGCGACGGTGTTCATTTCGATCTCCTGCTTCGGGGCAGTTACGGTTGACGTCGGAACCAATGACCATGGGTGAAGCCTCTGGGGCCAGTCTCGATCGCCGGGTCCGCGTTGGTGCTAATCTAGGCCTCGCCGTTCCGGCGATGAATGACCAGTGCGCCGGATTACTTGCTCCGGACTCCGGAGAGGAGGGCTGGCGAGTGCTGGATGCGCTTTCTGATGTCTTGCGTGTGATTCGGCTGTCTGGAGGGGTGTTCCTCGAGGCGGAGTTCACTGCGCCCTGGTGCATCGGCGGAAAAATCTCGGCCGACGATTGCAAACCGTTCCTGGCGGCACCTCGACATATCATTGCGTCGCACTTTGTCGCCGCGGGGCACATGCAATTGCGGATCGACGGGGAGCCCGCCATCGATGTGCAAGCAGGCGAGCTCATTCTGCTTCCTCGTAACGACACTCATACGTTTGGCAGCGATCTGAGCATTGCGCCGATGTCTGCGGGTGAGGTCATTCAACCGCCAGAAGTCGGCGGCATTGCACGAATCAAGCACGGCGGGGGCGGAGAGGTCACGCAACTATTGTGTGGCTTCCTCGGGTCTGAAACGCCCTTCAGTCCGTTGCTTTCATCGCTGCCATCCTTATTGAAACTAGACGTACGCGCGACGGCTTCGGGCGCCTGGATTGAGAGCTCATTTCGTTTCGCTGTCAGCGAGATCGCAGCGGGGCGCGTCGGCTCGACAGCGGTTATCGCCAAGCTCTCCGAATTGTTATTCGTCGAAGCCGTCAGCCAGCATGTCGCCAGCCTCCCGGCCGAGCGGCGCGGGTGGCTGGCGGGGTTACGAGACCCCCACATCGGGCGGGCACTCGCGTTGCTCCATGCTCGTCCAACCGAGGGCTGGACGGCAGAAGCACTGGCGCTTGAAGTGGGCATGTCGCGCTCGGCATTCGCCGAGCGATTTACGGCATTGGTCGGACAACCGCCCATGCAGTACCTGACGCTCTGGCGTATGCACGTGGCGGCGCAACAGTTGCGCGAAGGCCGCGGGAATGTGGCGCAAATCGGCTTTGCCGTGGGCTACGAATCCGAAGCCGCGTTCAGTCGCGCGTTCAAACGCCAGTTCGGCACATCACCTGGCACCTGGCGCAGACAATCGGGTACCTCGACCGGTTGAATCCACAGCCCCGTCAACGAGCCTCTTCTATAGGGACTGCTATAGTCAGCCAGACCGGCTCAAATCGGCAGTCGCTGGTAAAAACAAACTACTCAGGAGTTCCGTCATGCGAATCGTAGCGGCCTCTGTGTGCACACTTCTGTTATCCCTGGCATTACCTGCGTTGTCCTTTGCCGGTTCAAATTGCGGTGATTCGGGCAGTGCAAGTGACGCCAGAAACTGTGTAAAAAACAACAACGATCAAAAAGGGAAAGGCAATTGCAATAACAATGGCAATTGCGATAAAGCCAAGGACAAGGCCAAAAACAAAGCTGATGATGATCACTCGGTCGAATGCAGAGAGATCAATAACCTTGTGCTGCGCCGTGAATGTCTTGATAGACGTAGAAATTGATCCACGCTGAAGGAACCCTCTATGTTCAGGTTTCGCTCGTTGATTGCAACTGTTGCCTGTTGTGCGCTGGTCTCCGGCTCTGCTACTGCATGGGCTGATCCTGGTAATGGGAAAGGCCAGGGAAACGCAAAGGGAAATCCTCAAAACACTCAAGACCATGGCAACCAAAAAGGTCATGGAAACAAAGGCAACAATTCCGGGGGCAGCGATTGGGACAATGGTCCAAGCATTAATCGCAGCAGCATTCTCGGGATTGTTGGCGGTTATCCGGACTACTGGAGCCCTGGGCCAGCGTTGCCACCGGGCATTCAAAAAAACCTGGCGAGAGGCAAACCACTTCCTCCGGGCATCGCCAAAAAACTCGATGGCCGGCTGATCGGCAGACTGCCGCACTATGAGGGGTACGAATGGCAGCAAGCGGGTACGGACTTGATACTGGTCGCGCTGGCTACGGGGCTGATTTATGAAGTCTTGAATGGTGCTTTTGATTAAAGCTTGAGCAGTAAGCGCTGTTGGCATGACCTTGCCAGTATTCGTTTTAGCGCGCCTTCTGGCGCGCACGCCTGTTTGGCCAGTACACCGTGCATCCCGTCTGTCGCAAGACTTGAACTGCCAAGGGGATAACGCGTCATAAAGTGCGCGATATCAACCTTATGGAAGCAATCATGCTTTTAAAAAACAAGAGTCTTGTTGCTGTAATGTCATGCGCCATGATGCTTGCAGCCGCCCCGTTACTCCCTGCTAACCTGTCCATGATGAACTCCGCCTATGCGAAAGACGGTGGTGGTGGTGGTGGTGGTGGTGGTAATGGCGGTGGTCACGGCGGTGGAAATGGTAGTGGAAACGGTGGTGGCCATGGCGGCGGTGTTGGGGGCGGTCACAGCGGTTCAGATCACGCCGGCAACTCCAACAGTAATGGCCACGGCAATGGACTGAGCAGCGATCATGCCGGCAGGTCTGTTCGCGACCATGGCATAAGCGGGAACCACTATGGCAATGATCGCAATGGTGATCGCGCTCATGGTTCAACCACTTCAGGTATCGCCCACTCCAAAGATACTCGCGGTGTTGCTAAAGCCACCGCTGTTTCGAGATCCACCCCTGGGGATCACAACGCCAAAGGATTGAGTAACGCTGCGACGTCGGGATCGAAACATTCGTTTTGAGTCAGTGGCTGGTGAGCGCTCAAGATACTGTTGACTGAACGATCGACAGGTTCAGCTCACACCTGACTTTGCACGAGCGTCCTGCAGAGAAAACACGCGACACCTTTCGACTTTCTCAAAGGTGTCGTGATTTGAACCAGAGGGCCGGTCCAGACGACCCTCTATCGGCTGTGGATTTCACCGATTGAATCCACACCCCAAAGCCGCCATACAGAAGCCGAAACTGATCTGTTTTTTACGGCGGCCTTCACAATCCACATCACACGTTCGATTGCAGCGCCGGGCCAAGAGCGGCAGCCGCTGTTAAATTGCTGCGCGCCCAATTCAAGGGCCGGAAAGTCCCCGTGCTTACAGGGCAAAGTGTTTATGTTTTGGCACGCTTCGAGGGCTTGATGCGTTTGACGGTATCCCCCCAGGGGGGATAGGATGCCGCCGTAATTCATTGAGGCCAGAGGCTCAAGTCATGAGTGAGCACGGACACAACCATTCCCACACCCACCAAAGTCATGAAGCGATTGTCAAACGCCTCAAGCGCGCAGATGGCCATCTACGCGGCATCATCACCATGATCGAAGAGGGCCGTGATTGCGTGGACATCGCTCAGCAACTGCATGCGGTCGAAAAAGCGGTGTGCCAAGCCAAGCGCACGCTCATCCAGGATCATATTGATCACTGTCTGGAAGACACCGTCTCGGCGTTGAACAATGGCGAGCGCGCACCACTGGACGCGTTCAAACAAATCACCAAGTACCTCTAGGCCAGACATGCCCAACTTCGCTGAACTGCTGCAACAGGGTGGGACTCACGCCTGGCTGTACTTCCCGAGCGCAATTTTACTTGGGGCCTTGCATGGCCTGGAACCGGGTCATTCAAAAACCATGATGGCGGCCTTCATCGTGGCCATTCGTGGCTCGGTCAAACAGGCGGTTTTGTTGGGTTTGGCCGCGACGCTGTCGCACACGGCAGTGGTGTGGCTGGTCGCCATCGGGGGCATGTATTTGGGTAAAGGCCTGGATGCTCAAACCACGGAGCCTTACTTCCAGCTGGCGTCCTCGGTATTGATCATCGTGATTGCGCTTTGGATGCTGTGGCGCACCTGGCGCGGTGAACAAATGTTCAAGTTCGAGCAAGGTGACAATCATCACCACGGCGAACATGGCCATGGCCATCATGATGAGACCCACCGCATCGACACTGGCCATGGCCGAATCGAACTGTCGATCTTTGAAGAAGGCATGCCACCGCATTGGCGCCTGAAGGTATTGAGCGGTCATGCCTGGAGAGCCTCAGATGTTCGCCTGATGACGACCCGTCCAGACGGCAGCACTCAATCGTTCTCTTTCGTCGAGCGCGAGGGTTTCCTGGAGTCGGCCGTCGATATCCCGGAGCCGCATGAGTTCAGTGCTCGCTTGAGTCTTGGGCATGCGGGCCACTCCCATGATTACGATCTCGAGTATCAGGAACATAATCACGGGCACGAGCATTCGGAGCTGGAAGGTCTGGAGTTGTCGATTGATGGCTATCAGGACGCACACGAACGAGCGCACGCCAATGATATCCGCAAACGCTTCACCCACCGCGAGGTCACCACGGGGCAGATCGTCATGTTCGGTCTGACTGGCGGTCTGATTCCATGTCCTGCGGCGATTACCGTCTTGCTGCTCTGTCTTCAGGTTAAAGAGGTCGCGCTAGGGGGCATGCTGGTTCTGTGCTTCAGCATCGGCCTGGCGATCACTTTGGTGACGGTGGGCGCTGCTGCGGCCATTGGCGCTAAGCAAGCGTCCAATCGCTGGCCCTGGCTGGGCGCCGTTGCTCGTCGCGCGCCATACCTGTCCAGCGTATTGATCATCGGTGTTGGCCTCTACGTGGGCTTTCATGGTTGGATCGGCCTGAATGCGTAAATAGACCATCTCAGGCGATGCTGCCTGCATGGCTCATTAGGCGAGGATGATCTGGCGGGCCCGAAGCCCGCCAATTTTGGTCAACCCGTTCAAGCTCTCTAGCGCAGCAAATGCACTGCCAAACCGGCAAGCGCACAGACCATCAACACCTGAATGACACCGCGTTTGAAGCGGAACAAGGCCACCGCCGCCGCAATGGCGATCAGTGCAGAGGGCCAGTCCAGGTTGCCGCTGAAGCCCTTCGGCCAAAGCACGTGATAGCCGAAGAAACACGCCAGATTGAGGATCACTCCAACCACCGCCGCCGTAATGGCGGTGAGCGGTGCCGTGAACTTGAGTTCGTTGTGAGTCGACTCTACCAGCGGGCCGCCCGCGAGGATGAACAAGAACGAAGGCAGGAAGGTGAACCATGTCACCAGGGACGCCGCGACAGCGCCAGCCAGAAACACCTGATCAGCTCCGAAGACTTGCGAGACATAGGCGCCGACAAACCCCACGAAAGCCACCACCATGATCAGTGGTCCAGGCGTGGTTTCCCCCAGCGCCAGGCCGTCGATCATCTGAGTCGGGGTTAGCCAGCCATAGTGACCGACCGCACCTTGGTAGACATAAGGCAGCACCGCGTAGGCGCCACCAAAGGTCAGCAATGCGGCTTTGGTAAAGAACCAGCTCATCTGGGTCAAGGTGCCTCCCCAACCAAAGAGAGCGGTCAAAATCCCCATCGGCAACGCCCATAACGCCGCGCCGATGAGTGCGAGGGAGGCGAGTCTCAACCCGCTAAATCGGGCATGTTCAGGGGGCGGCGTGTCGTCATCGATCAAGGCTGGGCCAAAGGACTTTTTGGCGGCGCTGTGGCCCCCGACCCTGAATTTCTCGGGTGCCAGGCGTCCGCCGACATAACCGACCAATGCCGCGCCCAGTACGATCAACGGGAATGGAACATTGAAGGCGAAGATCGCCGTAAATGAGGCCGCAGCAATCACCCACAGCCAATTGTTCTTCAGCGCCCGAGTGCCGATCCTGTGTGCCGCCTGCACGACAATCGCTGTCACCGCAGGCTTGATTCCATAGAAGAGTCCGGCGACCACGGATACTTCACCGAAGGCGATGTACATCCACGACAGGGCGATCAGAATGAACAGCGAGGGCAGCACAAACAGTGCACCCGCAATGACGCCGCCCCATGTTCGATGCATCAACCAGCCGATATAAGTCGCTAGCTGCTGAGCTTCCGGCCCCGGGAGCAACATGCAGTAGTTGAGGGCATGCAGAAATCTGCGCTCGGATATCCAGCGCCGTCGTTCTACCAGCTCCTGGTGCATGATCGAAATTTGTCCCGCAGGCCCGCCGAAGCTTATGAACCCCAGCTTCAGCCAGAACCAGAACGCCTCACGCAGACTGATCGCTTGCGGCCTGGACAGCTCCTCGTCAACGGCCAACGCGCGAGCCTTGCTCATAAATGTGTTCCTCTTGTTTTTTGAAAGACTCGCAACGGATCTCGCGCCATTCCGGGCGACCTCGCACATCAGTGTAGAAACGTTGTTCTGGACAACCTGTAGCAAATAACTCGCTGTCCGTCCCATAGTTGGCATTAAAGCGAATAAAACTATTGAAAAAAACTTCTATTAGCTTTAAACGAGAAGCTCACCGGCACATTGCCAGTAATCAGCATGTGAGTTTCGCCAGTTTTTGGCTCAGGGAGCACTGATGAGTTTTCGTCCATTGACCGACTCCCCGCGGCAATCGACCGATTGCGACGCTGTCGCACCTTCACTGAATGAACAACCCGATACTGTCGGCATGACCTGTGCTGACAATGAAGACACGATCGCCCAATTATTGGACTCAGCTCGTCACTGGGCCCACACCACCGCGTGGGGGGTTTACCGCGCCGGTGAACAAATGCATTTAGTCGGGCAGGGCGACCCTCGGGTGCAATGGCCATCAAGCATTGCAAACGAAGCGTTTGAAGCCTTTTGCCTGACCATGGGCTTGCACCGCTGGCCGACCGGCAAAGGCGAAAGTGTGCTGGGCTGGCTACTCGCGCCAGTCGATGATGCCGCGCAGCCAGCGCTCGCCGAGTTTGCCCGGCGCCTGGGGATTCAGGTACAGACCAATACCCTTGCCCGTGCGCAGATTACTCAGCGCGTACTGTATGAAATTACCTACCTGGCCAGTTCGACCCGCGACCGGTCAGTGTTTCTGGTGGGGGTTCACCGGCTGCTGGCCAGCCTGATCGACGCCGAGAACTTCTATCTCGCGCTGTATGACCCGCACAGCGGCAAGATTGACTACCCGTATTACGTCGACATCATCGACGTTGATGCCCTGGAGTCGGAAAACTACGAATACCTGGACCCTTCGCACCTGTCGCTGACCGGCCAGGTGTTGACCTCCGGACAGCCGTTGCTGATCGACGCCGCCGGCATTCTCGCGGCTCAGGCCCAGGGCCGATTCTACTGCGTGGGTGATCGTCCAGAGTTTTGGATGGGCGCGCCGTTGAAAAATGCTTCGGATGACGTGTTTGGCATGCTTGCCATGCAGGTCTACGACGTTTCTCGTACCTACAGCGCTGAAGACCGCGCGCTGTTCCTGGTGGTAGCCCGCCACGTGGCCATGGCGCTGGACCGGATCCTCCACCGAGAGGACCTGGAAGCGACGGTGATGCGCCGCACCCTGGAGCTGTCGGCACTCAACGATGCCTTGAGGCAGGAAGTGGCGGACCGCGAGCGTGCCGAACATCTGCAGAGCGCGCTGTTCCAGATTGCTGAGCTGTCGAGCCAGCCCGGCGACATGGCTGAGCTGTTTCAAACATTGCATGGCATCGTCGGTGATCTGCTGTTCGCGCAAAACTTCTACATCGCGCTGTTCGACGACGCGACCACTGAAGTGACCTTTCCCTATTATGTCGATGAGCGACAGACGACCCGCCCGGCGGCCCGGCGTGGGCGCCGGGGCTTGACCGAGTACGTGATCCGTCAGCGTCGACCTTGCCTGATTGATGCCGGCGAGGCCGAACGATTGGCTGCGCGCGGTGAAATAGAACTCGCCGATGAGTATGTCCGGTCCTATTCCTGGCTAGGCATCCCCTTGTTTGATGGCGATGCGGTGCGCGGCGTGCTGGCGGTGCAAAGCTATACCTCGCAGGTCTGGTACACCCTGCGCGACCAGGAACTGCTGACGTTCGTGTCGCGCCACATTGACACCGCGTTGTCGCGACGCACAGCCGCCGAAGCGATCCATGCCGCCAACCTCAAGCTCGAAGCCCGGGTACAGAACCGCACCCGCGAGCTCGATCACGCCAACGCCAAATTGCAACACGAAAACTCCCACGATGCGCTGACCGGCCTGCCGAATCGCACCTACCTGCAACAGCGCCTCGGTCTGGCCTGGTCGCAGTTCGGCAGCGAAGGCGGGCACCTGGCGGTGATGTTCATCGACCTCGACCGTTTCAAGATGGTCAACGACAGCCTCGGCCACCATTTCGGCGACCTGCTGTTGATGCAGGCCGCCCAGCGGTTACGCGGTTGCCTGCGCGAAACCGACATGCTGGCTCGCCTGGGGGGCGATGAGTTTTCGGTGCTGGCTCCCGCAGCGCCGCTGGAGGTGGTGATCGAAATCGCCGAACGGATCCTGGTGGCGTTTGACCTGCCGTTTTTCATCAATGGCCATGAAGTTTTTTCGTCGTGCAGTATTGGCATTGTCAGTGCCGACGGCCAATTCCATCACGAGCCGGCCGACCTGCTGCGCGACGCCGATGCGGCGATGTACCGGGTCAAAAGCGCCGGGCGCGACAGCTACGCAGTGTTCAACCAGGAAGTGCGCCGTGAAGTCTCGGACCAGGTTGAGCGGGAAGGGGCCTTGCGCAATGCGCTCAAACGTACAGACGAACTGCTGCCGTATTTCCAGCCGATTGTCAGCGTCGAAACCGGCGAACTGTTGGCCCTTGAAGCGCTGATCCGCTGGCATCAGCCGGGCGGCCGGGTGATCGCGCCGGGCGAGTTTTTGCCGGATGTCGAGGGGTTGCGCCTGATCGGTCGACTGGACCTGTACATGCTCACCAGCATTGCAGTAATCCTCGCACAGCCCGAGCACGCCAATTGGCCTGCGGTGCACGTCAATTGCTCCAGCTACAGCATGACGCGCCCGGAATTTGCCAGTGAAGTGCTTGCCCTGTTGGCCCGGTGCGGGGTTGCGCCGTCGCGGATCTGCCTGGAGTTGACCGAAGGTGCGCTGGTGGCAGAGCCAGCCATTGCCCGACTGACCATGCAGCAACT
>Ga0157370_10006419_pt1 | contig 12972 bp, 10 predicted proteins | sample C35metaG_FD_113463 | JGI IMG/M metagenome (GOLD analysis project Ga0157370, IMG submission 113463) | Corn rhizosphere microbial communities from Kellogg Biological Station, Michigan, USA - C3-5 metaG | ecosystem: Host-associated > Plants > Roots > Rhizosphere > Soil | place: USA: Michigan...
CCTGGTAATCCCCTTCCTCCGTCCCTGGACGAAACTTGATTTCTTTAACCTGAATCTGCTTCTGGTTTTTCTTGGCCGCAGCAATCTGCTTCTTCTTCTCGAAGATCGACTTGCCGTAGTCCATCAGCTTGCAAACAGGGGGTACTGCATCGGCGGAAATCTCCACCAAATCCAGCTTGGCCTCTTCAGCCTTAAGAAGCGCGTCTTCAATTGACACAATCCCAAGCTGCTCACCTTCAGCCCCAATTAACCGAACCTCGCGTGCCGAGATATTCTCGTTGATCGGGGCTTTCGGTGCAGCTCGTTTATCTTGTCTCATTTCACGCTTAATAATAATTACTCCGAATCTTGGCGACCACGCCGGGAAACCGCTTGCGTAAGAAATGCTGCGAATTGGGCGACTGGCATGGAGCCCAGATCAGCGCCTTCTCGCGTACGCACAGCGACAGTTTGCGTTTCAACTTCCCGATCTCCGATAACGAGGAGATACGGAACCTTGAGCAAAGTATGCTCGCGGATTTTAAAGCCGATTTTTTCGTTTCTCAAGTCAGACTTGGCACGGAACCCGCTTTGATTGAGTGTTTTTTCAACTTCAAGCGCAAAATCACCCTGCTTGTCGGTGATATTCAAAATTACAGCTTGGGTCGGCGCCAGCCAAGCAGGGAAAGCACCTTCGTAGTGCTCGATTAACATCCCGATAAAGCGTTCAAACGAACCCAGAATCGCGCGGTGGAGCATAACCGGATGCTTGCGGCTGTTGTCTTCGCTCACAAACTCCGCGCCCAGACGAACCGGCAAGTTGAAATCGAGCTGCAACGTGCCGCACTGCCAAACTCGGCCGAGGCAGTCTTTCAGCGAGAATTCAATTTTTGGCCCGTAAAATGCGCCTTCGCCTGGCTGCAAATCATAGGGCAAACCGGCGCTTTCAAGTGCCGACGCCAACGCTGACTCCGCACGATCCCACAACTCATCCGACCCAACGCGTTTCTCAGGACGCATCGACAACTTGAGCTGGATATCGGTAAAACCGAAGTCCGCGTAAACGTCGAGAGTCAACTTGATGAACGCAGCGGACTCCGCCTGCATTTGCTCTTCAGTACAGAAGATGTGCGCGTCATCCTGGGTAAACGCCCGGACACGCATGATGCCGTGCAGCGCACCCGACGGTTCGTTGCGGTGGCAAGCGCCGAACTCAGCAAGACGCATCGGCAGCTCGCGGTAGCTTTTCAGTCCCTGGTTAAACACCTGCACATGGCACGGGCAGTTCATTGGCTTGATGGCATAGTCACGACTTTCCGATTCGGTCGTGAACATGTTTTCCGCGTAGTTCGCCCAATGCCCGGACTTTTCCCACAGGCTGCGATCAACAACCTGCGGCGTCTTGATTTCGAGGTAGCCATTCTCGCGCTGGATTTGGCGCATGTACTGCTCAAGCACCTGGTAAAGCGTCCAACCGTTAGGGTGCCAAAACACCATGCCCGGCGCTTCTTCCTGGGTGTGGAAAAGATTCAGGCGTTTACCGATTTTGCGGTGATCGCGCTTTTCTGCTTCTTCAATACGCTGAACATAGGCGGCCAACTGCTTCTTATCGGCCCACGCGGTGCCATATACACGCTGCAATTGCTCGTTCTTTGCGTCGCCGCGCCAGTAAGCGCCGGATAACTTGGTCAGCTTGAACGCTTTAAGGAAACGCGTGTTCGGCACGTGCGGACCGCGGCACATGTCGAGGTATTCCTGGTGATAGTAGAGACCCATTTCCTGGGTATCAGGCATGTCCTCAACCAGACGCAATTTGTACTCTTCGCCGCGCGCGGTGAATTCAGCGATTACCTCTGCACGAGGGGTCATCTTTTTGACCACGTCGTATTCGGTATCGATCAGTTGATGCATACGCGCTTCAATTGCCGAAAGGTCATCGAGCGTAAAAGGACGCTCATAGGCGATGTCGTAATAGAAGCCTTCGTCGATCACCGGACCGATCACCATGCGGGCAGTGGGGTACAACTGCTTAACCGCATGACCGACCAAATGCGCGCAAGAGTGGCGAATGATTTCGAGCCCCTCTTCGTCTTTCGGCGTGATGATCTGCAGGGTGGCGTCGCTGCCAATGAGGTCGCAGGCGTCGACCAGCGTGCCGTTGACCTTGCCGGCTACGGTGGCTTTAGCCAAGCCGGCGCCAATGGATTGAGCAACCTCGGCTACGGAAACCGGGTGATCGAACGAACGCTGACTGCCGTCGGGAAGAGTAATAACAGGCATGGCGCTTCCTCTCCTAGTGGTGACCCCTACCAAAGGTCACATGGGTGGGATGAGCCAGTACGCGATTCGGCGGTGTACCCGCCTCACAGTGGCAGGAGCCCAAAGGCCAACCTGACCGAACCGCAGTCACTGGAGATTTAGTGGACCTCGGATGCTTCCAGAAAGCCGCAGCCCTGACAAGCGCCCAATAAAAAAGGGTCACCTAAGTGACCCTTTATATTTGGTAGGCACGATTGGACTCGAACCAACGACCCCCACCATGTCAAGGTGGTGCTCTAACCAACTGAGCTACGTGCCTGCAATGGAGGCGCATTCTACGGAGACAGGTAAAAGAGTCAACTCTTTTCTCCCTAACTACCTGAATAAACGTATTTTTTACTGTTTACCAAGGCGTTTTATATTTTGCACGGAGGCTAGCCGGGCATTTTTAACTCAGGTAGGATCGCCCGGTTCGTAAAAAATATAAAACAGAGGTTGCAAGATGGCACACACTCTTTATCCGCAGTCTTACTACGCCGCATCGGCAAATGCCGCTCCCGCCAGACCCGAATTGGTAGGCGACGTAGAAACCGATGTCTGTGTAGTAGGTGCCGGATACACCGGCCTTTCAACTGCCCTCTTCCTCCTCGAACACGGTTTCAAAGTCACCATCGTCGAAGCCGCGAAAGTGGGTTTTGGCGCATCGGGCCGCAACGGCGGCCAGATCGTTAACAGTTACAGCCGCGACATCGATGTAATAGAGCGCACCGTCGGCGCCAAACAAGCTCAGCTCCTCGGCCAGATGGCCTTTGAAGGCGGCCGCATCATTCGCGAGCGCATCGCCACTTACAACATTCAGTGCGACTTGAAAGACGGCGGTGTTTTCGCCGCCATCACCAAAAAGCAGATGGGCCATCTGGAATCGCAAAAGAAGCTGTGGGAGCGCTACGGCCATACCCAGCTTGAGTTGTTGGACGGCTCGCGCATCCGCGAAGTGGTCAATACCGACAATTATATTGGCGGCATGCTCGACATGAGCGGCGGCCACATCCACCCGCTAAACCTGGCGCTCGGCGAAGCGGCTGCGGTCGAATCCCTGGGCGGCATCATTTATGAACAAACCCCTGCCACCCGCATTGAGCGCGGCGCCAACCCAGTGGTGCACACGCCACAAGGTCGAGTGAAGGCTAAGTTCATTGTTGTTGCGGGCAACGCTTACCTAGGCAACCTGATTCCCGAACTGTCGGCCAAGTCGATGCCGTGCGGCACGCAGGTTCTCACCACAGAACCGCTCAGTGACGAAGTCGCCCGCAGCCTTCTACCCCAGGACTACTGCGTCGAAGACTGCAACTACCTGCTCGACTACTACCGCCTCAGTGGCGACAAGCGCCTGATCTTCGGCGGCGGCGTGGTATACGGCGCTCGTGACCCGGCCAATATCGAAGCCATCATTCGACCCAAGCTGATCAAAACCTTCCCGCAGCTTAAAGACGTGAAGATTGATTACGCCTGGACAGGCAACTTCCTGCTAACCCTGTCTCGCCTTCCTCAAGTTGGCCGCCTCGGCGACAACATCTATTACTCGCAAGGTTGCAGCGGCCACGGTGTTACGTACACCCACCTGGCCGGGAAGATCCTGGCCGAATCGCTGCGGGGTCAGGCCGAACGCTTCGACGCATTCGCCGGACTTCCTCACTATCCGTTCCCGGGCGGCGAGCTGATGCGCGTGCCCTTCACCGCCATGGGCGCCTGGTATTACAGCTTGCGCGACAAACTGGGCTTCTAACTCAGCACAACAAAGAACGGCGCCGATCAGGGCGCCGTTTTTTTTTTGCGTCGCGTATGTCAGTGTGGCGCGCCTTTCAACGCTTCATACGCGTTGGTGGCTGCCAGCTTCTGCCCGGCCTGCTCGAGCTGCGATGCGGCATTCGTCCAGCGCTGACGATCCACATTTGCCGGCAGCTGTGCCGGTGCCTGAATCAGAATCGCCCAGTTGCCGGCTTCGCTCCAAGCTGACTGAAAGCTTTTAAAACTCATCAGCAGACGGCGATTCATGCCGGATCGCAGCAACAAGCGCTGCTTGACTCGGTCATACCCCACCACCACCGCATAACGGGGCGACGAAACAAAGCTGCCGTCATCTATACGAACCAACACCGGGAACCCGGCAGAGACTTGCTCCAGTAAATCGGCCAAGCCGGGCGACAGCGGATACACCAGCAACCCATACCCATTAACCAGGCGAGTCAAATTCTTCTCGACCGCTGATTCCTGGCCGGGCAAGTGCATTTTCTTCGCCACTAAACCAGGCGTGGTGACGACACCTTGCTGCGACAGCATTTCTGCCACCGCGCCAGGCACACCCTCGAATGCGGTTTCAGCGAAAAACGGCACAGCGTTCAGCTCAACCCGCTCCGGCAATGCGCGCACTTGCGGCGCGATAGCCACGCGAGAGGTGCAACTGGCTACCAGCAGCAACGCGCAACTTGCTAATAGTAAGAGACGCAATTTCGCCACTTGCGCAGCTCCTATTTAAATAAAGAAAGACCAGAGCATACCGTGCCGACAACCAGCGCACCGAATCGCAGGCAAAGAAAAGCCCGGCCTAAGCCGGGCTTTTCTGAAACACCGTGCTAATTACTTAGCTTGGGCTTCAACTTCAGCTTCTACGCGACGGTTAACAGCGCGGCCAGCTTCGGTAGCGTTGTCAGCAACCGGCTTGGACTCGCCGTAGCCAACAGCGTTAACGCGCTCGCCACCTACACCGTACTGGTTAACCAGAACTTCACGAACGGCGTTAGCACGACGCTCGGACAGTTTTTGGTTGTAAGCGTCAGTACCAACGGAGTCAGTGTGACCTTCAACAGTGGTGGAAGTCGCTGGGTACTGGTTCATGAAGTCAGCCAGGTTTTTGATGTCGCCATAGCTTTCTTCTTTGACTTTCGACTTGTCGAAGTCGAATTTCACGTCCAGTTCAACGCGAACAACTTCAGCAACGGCTGGGCAGCCATCAGCGTCAACAGTTACGTTGGCAGCGGTGCCTGGGCACTTGTCGACGTTATCGCAAACGCCGTCGTTGTCGCTGTCCGAGCAAACTTCTGGAGCAGCAGCAGCGGCTACTGGCTCAGCTGCTTTTTTGCCGCCGCCGAAGTTAACGCCGATACCGACGCTTGGCGCCCACTCGGTGTCGCCTTGGTCGATGTTGTATTGAGCTTCAACGCCAGCACGGGCGTAGAAGTTCTCGGTGAAATACACCTTGGCACCGCCGCCCAGGTTGGCGAAGGTGGAGCCGTTACGACCGCCATTGCCGTTCTGGCCAATGCTCTGGTCGGAGAAGCCGGCCGAAACGTACGGACGCAGCATGTCGCCAGGAGCGTTGAAGTGGTACAGCGCGTCCAGAGCGGTGTTCGAGCCTTTGATGTTGCGGCCGTCATCGCTGCGAGCGTTGTGAACTTCGTCGTAGCCCAGACGCAGTTCAACGTCGTCGGTCAGGAAGTAACCAACGGAACCGCCGAAGAGGTTGCCGTTGTTTTTGAAGTCACGAGCGCTGTCGAACATTTCTTTTTTCGCGAAGCCTTCGATTTCTACTGCACCTTGGCCTTGGGCCAACGCCTGAAGAGAGGAAGCAGCGATCAGCGAGCCGATAACAACGCCTAAGGTGTTTTTAAATTTCATCCGTAAATCCCTATCTTGGTGGTCAGTAAGTTGTCTGACAAACGCAAGACAACTCAGGCGGCGATTCTAACAGCAATCGCCTGGTCGGTTAGAGGTATTTCACCTAACTAAGTTTCGGTAACGCCGGAAAATTTTTCCCGCAACCGGTCGAGCGCTCTTTTATAACGCATCTTGGTTGCGCTCAAGCCCATATGCATGATGTCGGCGATTTCCTGAAACTCCAGTTCGGCAACAAATCGGAGCACCAGAATCTCCCTATCTATGGGGTTTACATGGACTAGCCAACGGTCCAGACCGCCCGGTTCTTGGGCAATGGGCGCTTTTTCTTCGGAAGCTTCTTCCAAAGGATCCAAACTTAAAGCGTCCAACAAACGCCTTTTTCGACGTTCTTTGCGGTACTGGGTAATGCACTCGTTGTAGGTAATGCTGTAAAGCCAAGTCTTGAACTTTGACTTGCCTTCGAAATTCTTCAACCCATATAAAACTTTCAACATTACTTCTTGACAGACGTCGTCGGCATCCCGGTCGTTTCCGAGATAACGGGCACACACGTTAAATAGGGTTCGCTGGTAACGACGCATCAGCTCTTCATATGCCCGCGTAATGTGGAACAACTCCACATGCGCACGCGCCACCAGCTCTTCATCCGAGAGCTCGCGGGGGTCATAACGGGACGATAGCGATTGAGCTTTATTCAAAACGAGTCGGGCCGGCAGTCTGGTGGATAGCCGCCAAGGCCCTGAACCTCAGGCAGTTCAGGATGGCGGCATACATTAGCAGGGATTGGCGCGTTAGCGACTGCTCACCCGTTGCTCAAGGATTTCGCGATTGGACAGCGAAACCAGCTCGCCGTCATCCGTCAGCAGGGTGGTTTTCACCGTACCGATTTCCTCGATCTGCCCTTCCACCTCACCCACTTTCAACTGCTGCCCCACCTCATACAGCTCTCGCACATAGATACCGGCGAGTATCTGCGCAGCGATGTCCCGACTGCCCAGGCCCAGCGCCAGTGCCACAGCCAGGCCAACCGAGATCAGCACGATTGCGATCACGTTGTTGAGCAAATCAGTTTTGACTTCGAGCTGGCCGATAGCGACCGAGATGCTGAGGATAATGACCAGGCCCTGAGCGATGCGGGCAAGGCCATTGGCGTAATCCAGACCCACGCCATCCGCTGCACTGCGCACCAGACCACTGACCAGTTGCGCCAGCAAAATACCAATCACCAGCACCAGTGCCGCGCCAAACACTTTTGGCAGGTACAGCGCCAGCACATCCAGGGTTGCCGATACCCGCTGCAGCCCCAGCGATTCAGCGGCCGAAACCAGAAAAACGAGCAGCACAAACCAGTAAACGATCTTGCCGATCAGCGCCGACACTGGCACTTGAATGCCTGCACGGCCAATCAGCTTGGTCAGGCCAGTGCCTGCCATCAAGCGATCCAGGCCCACTTTGCCGAGCAGTTTCGACAGCAAGGTGTCGAGCAGCTTCGCGACCACAAACCCCAGCAACACCAGGATCAGCGCCACGAACAGGTTGGGAATGAACACTGCAACCTTGGTCCACAGCGCAGCCATTGCCTCTTTCAGGCTTTGGGTCCAGAGATCGAGTTCCATGTTCAGTCAGCCTTCTTGGTCATACGAGCGGAAGAGGTGCGGCGCGATACCGGCGCGACATGATCAGAGCCTTTGTTCACGGCGATCATCAGCGCTTCGAGGCAACGGCCCATGAGGCCGAACAGGTCGCCGGCACCCACTTGTCTATTCGCGGTTTTCAACACGCGGCCCAACGTTGCGTCATCGTCGTGGCTGGTGGCCGAGGACTTGAGCAAATCTCGCAGGGATTGTTCGAATGGATCGTGCATGCGCACCTCAGGATTACTCAGGGCTAGACGCGGGCTATTTTTGCCGGGTCACATCAAACCCAACGTAATCGGCGAAAAAGCCACCATTGTCCCAGCGCGACCGATGCCATCAGCACACACGCCAGAAGAAAACCGTACGGGCTTTCGGAACCCGGAATGCCGCCGACGTTGATGCCCAGCAGCCCGGTCAGAAAACTCATCGGCAGGAAAATACCGGTGATGATGCCGAAGCGGTACATGGTGCGGTTCATCCGCTCGCTCATGCGCCGGCTCTCGGTTTCCAGCACCAGCCCTACCCGCTCGCGAATCAGTTCGAGCTCTTCGAGGTAGCGAGTAAGCAGGTTGTTCAGCTCGTTCCAGTAATCCGCATCATCGCTGCAAAACCACGGCAGTTTATTGCGGGTCAGTTGCGCATAGATGTCACGCTGCGGCGCGAGGAATCGCCGCAAACCGGCGGCTCGACGACGGATATGCAGCATTTGCCCATGCTCCGGCGTGAAACGCTCATCCGCGTCGGCGCGCTCTTCCTGCGCATCGACTAGCTCGGACAGGTCCATCACCAACGCGTCGACCTTGCCGGTCATGTGTTGTGCGATATACAGCATCAGTTCCGAGGCGCTTTTCGGCCCCTTGCCGGCATCAAGTTCGGCAATCAGATCTTCGGTCGCATGCAACGGCCGCAGTCGCAACGAGATAACGCGCTGGGCGGCAGCGAAAATTCGCACCGACACCATGTCTTCCGGCTCGGCGCCCGGGTTCAAATTGACCCCACGCAGAAATAGCAGCAGTTCATCGTTGGGCAAGGGAAGCAGACGTGGCCGCGTGTTCTCCTCCAGCAGCAAATCGCAGCTGAATTCGTTCAGGCCACTGTCGGTGCGAAGCCAGGCGTGGGTCTGCGGGTGACCGCGATCCCAATGCAGCCAAAGACTTTCAGCCGGCTCAAGCTGAATAACGTCGAGCTGCTGGCGCGTAATGGCGCGCGCACCACCCTCGCCGTCCAGCACAAACGCGTGCACCAGCCCCCATTGGGCGTTGTCTTCCTCGTGCATTCCCTCGGCATTCCTTCTTTATTACTGCGGCACGACACCTAAAAGAAAAACCCGACTTGCGCCGGGTCTTATGGCCGTATCAGGACGGCATGCTGAGCGGTTGCGCAGAAACGATTATGCCGTTGTTATCGGCGTACACGTACTCGCCCGGGCGGAAGGTGACGCCGCCGAAGGTCACGACCACGTTGAGGTCGCCAATGCCGCGCTTGTCGGTTTTCATTGGATGGGTCGCCAAGGCCTGCACGCCCAGCTCGGTTTGCGCAATGACGTCGACATCACGGATGCAGCCGTAAATGACCAAGCCTTCCCAGCCATTTTTTGCCGCCTTTTCCGCGAGCATGTCACCCAGCAATGCACGGCGCAGCGAACCGCCACCGTCTACCACCAGCACTTTGCCCTTGCCGTTCAGGTCGACCTGATCCTTTACCAGTGAGTTGTCTTCGAAGCACTTGATGGTGACGATTTCGCCGCCAAACGAGTCGCGGCCGCCGAAGTTGCTGAACATTGGCTCAACCACTTGCACTAACTCGGGGTAGGCATCGCACAAATCGGGAGTGACGTATTGCATGGGAAAACTCCTGGTTAGGTTCTGGAAACCGCTGACTCAAATTTGGATACGGCGTCATCTTAGCCGTGTCATTGCAACGAAGAAACGCTCGGCGCTGGCGCTTCTACAGGTTCCAACGCTGCCGGCAGGCGCAGGTGACGCAGCCAGTGCTCGGCCAACGGCCACACTTCGGCCTGCGCGTGTTTGCTGACTAGCATCTCGACGTGGCCGAAGTCATCGCTGAAACCTTGTCGTTTGCCCAGGCAGATAAAGCGGCGCTGCTCGGAGCCGAATTGTTCCAGCAACTTGCGGCAGCCCCACGCCGGGTCTTGCTCATCGCCGTCGGCAGTTACCGCCAATACGGGCACGTTGACCTCGGCCAGCCCTTTCCACCAGTCGTTTTTCTTGCCTTCGCCAAAACGGCCAAACAGGCGGTGCCAGCGCAGGCTCTCGCGCATCAAGCCAACCGGCTCGTCCTCCGGGCCGCGCTTGAGGCGCGAACCAGAAATCACCGAAACGCCCTTGAGCAGCAGGCGTGCGCCCCACTCCACTGGCGGAATTTTCAGCGGCCAGTAAACGCGGCTGACCTGGCTGCCGAATAGCGCCACCGACGCCACGTCGTCTTCGCTCAGGTAATGCCCACCCAGTGCGGCGGCCAAGGTAATGCCACCCAGCGAATGGCCAATCCAGTGCGGCGCCTGCCCGCTCTGCTCGCGCACGAAAGCGGCAATGGCCGGCAAGTCGTAACGCGCGTAGTCGGCCACCGTGTTGTTGTTGTAGTCGAGGTTGCGCGGCGACAAGCCGTGGCCACGCATTTCGGCAATCCACACGTCGAATCCGGCGCGCGCCAGATACGGCCCCAAGCCAATGCACTTGGGCGAATACCAGAAGCGGCGGTTGGAAAAGCTGCCCGGAATCAGAATGACCGGCACGCCCCGGTCTTCACCGTGGTCGGCCATGCCCAAGCGGGTCAGTGCCAGCTCGACGCTGAAGTCCGGGCTGTTTGAGGGTTTGAGGCGATAAACATCCTCGCTGAGATCGCCACGAAACTCGGCGCTCATCAAGGCTACGGGAAACAGTTCACTGCTACTTTGCATGCGGATCGACTGACAGGAAAACTTGCAGAAAAAAGGGCGGGAAATAGCCCCGCCCTTCTTTTGTTTTTTGTGTTTCTGGTTGGGCTTCGCGGTGCTCAGCTGTGAGCATCGCGAAACCCAACAGGACCTCAGGCCTGCTGACCTTCAGCCAGGAAGAACCAGGTTTCCAGCACGGAGTCCGGGTTCAACGACACGCTTTCAATGCCTTGCTCCATCAGCCATTTGGCCAGATCGGGGTGGTCCGAAGGGCCCTGACCGCAAATGCCGATGTACTTGCCGGCCTTGTTGCACGCTTGAATAGCGTTGGACAGCAGCTTCTTGACCGCCGGATTACGCTCGTCAAACAGGTGAGCGATGATGCCGGAGTCACGGTCCAGGCCCAGCGTCAGCTGAGTCAGATCATTGGAGCCGATGGAGAAGCCGTCGAAGAATTCCAGGAATTCGTCAGCCAGAATAGCGTTGGATGGCAGTTCGCACATCATGATGATGCGCAGGCCATCTTGGCCACGGGCCAGGCCGTTTGCCGCCAGCAAGTCGATGACCTGGCTCGCTTCGCCCAGGGTGCGAACGAACGGCACCATGATCTCGACGTTGGTCAGGCCCATCTCGTTGCGCACTTTTTTCAGTGCACGGCATTCCAGTTCGAAGCAGTCACGGAACGCTTCGCTGATGTAACGCGACGCGCCACGGAAGCCCAGCATTGGGTTTTCTTCTTCCGGCTCGTACAGCTTGCCGCCGATGAGGTTGGCGTATTCGTTGGACTTGAAGTCCGACAACCGCACGATGACTTTCTTCGGCCAGAACGCCGCGGCCAGGGTGCTGATGCCCTCGACCAGCTTCTCGACATAGAAGCCAACCGGATCGTCGTAACCGGCGATGCGTTTGTCGACGCTGTCTTTAATGTCTGCTGGCAAGCCTTCGTAGTTCAGCAGCGCCTTGGGGTGCACGCCGATCATACGGTTGATGATGAATTCCAGACGCGCCAGGCCGACACCAGCGTTAGGCAACTGGGCAAAGTCAAACGCGCGGTCCGGGTTGCCGACGTTCATCATGATTTTGAACGGCAGATCAGGCATGGCATCGACGGAGTTGGTGCGAATGTCGAAACCCAGTTCGCCTTCGAAAATAAAGCCGGTATCGCCTTCAGCGCACGACACGGTCACGCCCTGGCCATCGACCAGCACTTGCGTGGCGTTACCGCAACCGACCACTGCCGGAATACCCAGCTCACGGGCGATGATCGCGGCGTGGCAGGTACGGCCGCCACGGTTGGTGACGATGGCGCTGGCGCGCTTCATGACCGGCTCCCAGTCCGGATCGGTCATGTCGGAAACCAGCACGTCGCCCGGCTGAACCTTATCCATCTCGGCGATATCGTTGATCACGCGCACTTTACCGGCGCCGATCTTCTGGCCAATGGCACGGCCTTCCACCAGCACTTTGCCGGTTTCTTTAAGCAGGTAGCGCTCCATCACGTTGGCGGTGGTGCGGCTTTTTACGGTTTCCGGACGCGCTTGAACGATGTACAGCTTGCCGTCGTCGCCGTCTTTGGCCCACTCGATGTCCATCGGGCGGCCGTAGTGTTTTTCGATGATGATCGCCTGCTTGGCCAGTTCGGTGACTTCGGCATCGCTCAGGCAGAAACGGGCGCGGTCAGCGCGGTCGACATCAACGGTTTTCACCGACTTGCCGGCCTTGGCTTCTTCGCCATAAATCATCTTGATGGCTTTGCTGCCCAGGTTGCGACGCAGGATCGCCGGGCGGCCTTCTTCCAGGGTTTTCTTGTGAACGTAGAATTCGTCGGGGTTCACCGCGCCTTGCACCACGGTTTCGCCGAGGCCGTAGGCGCCGGTGATGAACACCACGTCACGGAAGCCCGACTCGGTATCCAGGGTGAACAACACGCCAGCGGTGCCGGTTTCCGAACGCACCATGCGCTGAACGCCAGCCGACAACGCCACCAGCTTGTGATCGAAGCCTTGGTGCACGCGGTAGGAAATGGCGCGGTCGTTGAACAGCGAGGCAAACACTTCCTTGGCAGCGCGGATCACGTTTTCCACACCACGAATGTTCAGGAAGGTTTCTTGCTGGCCAGCGAACGAGGCGTCTGGCAAGTCTTCGGCGGTGGCCGACGAGCGCACGGCGACGGCCATGTTTTCGTTGCCGTTGGCCATGACCGCGAAGGCTTCGCGGATTTCGGTGTTCAAGCGTTCAGGAAATTCGGCTTCCATGATCCATTGACGGATCTGCGCACCGGTTTTGGCCAGGGCGTTGACGTCGTCGACATCCAGCGCGTCGAGCGCGGCGTGGATCTGGGCGTTGAGGCCGCTCAGTTCGAGGAAATCACGGTAGGCTTGGGCAGTGGTTGCGAAACCACCGGGGACCGAGACGCCAGCGCCTGCGAGGTTACTGATCATTTCGCCGAGGGATGCGTTCTTGCCCCCCACGTGCTCCACATCATGGACGCCGAGCTTATCGAGGGAAACTACGTATTCAGCCAAG
>Ga0157370_10006423_pt1 | contig 12968 bp, 10 predicted proteins | sample C35metaG_FD_113463 | JGI IMG/M metagenome (GOLD analysis project Ga0157370, IMG submission 113463) | Corn rhizosphere microbial communities from Kellogg Biological Station, Michigan, USA - C3-5 metaG | ecosystem: Host-associated > Plants > Roots > Rhizosphere > Soil | place: USA: Michigan...
CGTCGTCGACCACTCGGTGATGGTCGACTACTACGGTTCGCCCGAGGCGCTCGACCTCAACATGCGGCTCGAGTTCAAGCGCAACGCCGAGCGTTACCAGTTCATGAAATGGGGCATGCAGGCCTTCGACACGTTCCGCGTGGTGCCGCCGGGGATCGGCATCGTCCACCAGGTGAACCTCGAATACCTGGCGCGCGGCGTCCACCAGCGCGACGGTGTCTGGTTCCCGGATTCGCTCGTCGGCACTGACAGCCACACGACGATGATCAACGGCATCGGCGTCGTCGGCTGGGGTGTCGGCGGCATCGAGGCCGAGGCGGCGATGCTCGGGCAGCCGGTCTACATCCTCACGCCGGACGTCATCGGCGTCGAGATGAAAGGGCGCCTTCCCGAAGGCGCGACGGCGACCGATCTCGTGCTGACGGTAACCGAGATGCTGCGCCGCGAGAAGGTCGTCGGGAAGTTCGTCGAGTTCTTCGGCGACGGTGCGGCGAGCCTGTCGGTGCCCGATCGCGCGACGATCGGCAACATGTCGCCCGAGTACGGCGCGACGATGGGCTTCTTCCCGGTCGATGCGGCGACGATCGACTATCTGCAGTCGACCGGCCGCACCGCGGCCGAGATCGAGGCCTTCGAGGCCTACTACAAGGCGCAGAAGATGTTCGGCATGCCTCGCGCGGGCGAGATCGATTACACGAGGACGCTGACGCTCGACCTCGCGACCGTCACGCCGTCGGTCGCCGGACCGAAGCGTCCGCAGGACCGCATCGACCTCGCCGCGCTCGGCAGGCGCTTCGCCGAGCTCTACAGCGCGCCGGTGAGCCAGAACGGCTTCGGCCAACCGGCGGGGAAGCTCCGCGAGCGCGTGACGACGGCACCGACGCGCGCGGGCCGCGGCCAGATCGACGACGCATCGCTCGACCTCGGCCGCAACGGGCTGCCGCGCGATGTCGTCGAGATGGAGTCGAACCGGCCGACGCCGAGCCACGTGACGCCGCCCGCGCCGCGCCCGGTCGAGATCGGCAACGGCGACGTGCTGATCGCGGCGATCACTTCGTGCACCAACACGTCGAATCCGAGCGTGCTCCTCGCCGCAGGTCTTCTCGCGAAGAAGGCGGTCGAGAAGGGTCTCTCGGTGCGCGAGCACGCCAAGACCTCGCTCGCACCGGGCTCGCGCGTCGTCACCGATTACCTGACCCGCACCGGCCTCCTGCCTTACCTCGAGAAGCTCGGCTTCAACCTCGCTGCGTACGGCTGCACGACCTGCATCGGCAACTCGGGCGACCTCGCTCCCGAGATCAACGAAGCGATCACCGGCAACGATCTCTTCTGCGCCGCGGTGCTCTCGGGCAACCGCAATTTCGAAGCGCGCATCCACCCGAATCTCAAGGCGAACTTCCTGATGTCGCCGCCGCTGGTCGTCGCCTATGCGATCGCCGGCAGCGTGATGAAGAACCTCACCACCGAGCCGCTCGGCCAGGGCCGCGACGGGCCGGTGTACCTGCGCGACGTCTGGCCGACGTCGAAGGAGGTCGCGGCACTGCTCGACTCGGCGCGCGATCCGGCGACCTTCCGCCGGCTCTACAACGATCTCGCCGACGCGAACCCGATGTGGAAGACGATCGAGGGGTCGACCGGCAGCGTCTACGACTGGCCGTCGTCGACGTACATCGCGAAACCTCCGTTCTTCGAAGGCTTCTCGATGACGCCGCCCGGCGTCAGCGACGTGCGCGGCGCGCGCGTGCTCGGCATCTTCGGCGATTCGCTCACCACCGACCACATCTCGCCGGCGGGATCGATCAAGCCGACGTCGCCCGCCGGGCTTTACCTGCAGGAGCGCGACGTCTCGATCCCCAACTTCAACAGCTACGGGTCGCGCCGCGGCAATCACGAGGTGATGATGCGCGGCACCTTCGCCAACGTGCGCATCAAGAACCTGATGCTGCCGGCGAAGGACGACGGCACGCGAGTCGAGGGTGGCCTCACGCTCCATTACTCCGGCGGCGCCAGAGCACCCGAGCGGATGCCGATCTACGACGCCGCGATGGAATACATGAAACGCGGCGTACCGATGGTGATCTTCGGCGGCGAGGAATACGGCACCGGCAGCTCGCGCGACTGGGCGGCGAAAGGCACGCTGCTCCTCGGCGTCCGCGCGGTGATCGCGAAGAGCTTCGAGCGAATACACCGCTCGAACCTCGTCGGGATGGGCGTGCTGCCGCTGCAGTTCAACGCGGGCGAGGATGCCGAGACGCTCGGCATCCGCGGCGACGAGACGTTCGACCTCGCGATCCCCGCGGACATCCGTCCGCAGCAGGACCTGACGCTCGTGATGACGCGCGCCGACGGCAGCCGCAGCGACATCACGCTGCGCTGCCGGATCGACACGCCGATCGAAGTCGACTACTACCGGCACGGCGGCATCCTCCCGTACGTGCTGCGCGAGCTGATGCGCAAGGCGGCCTGACGCGCTCTGTTCGTGTCGCACCCGCAGTTCCGGGACACGCATCCGCTGCGACACGCGGTGCCGATGTACGTGCTCGCGGGACTGTGCCTGTCGTCACTCGACGCGACGGCGAAGTACCTGGTGCGCGACCACTCGCTGCTGGTGATCGTCTGGGCGCGCTATGCGGGACAGATGGTGATGGTGACGCCGTTTGCGTGGCATCGCGCCGGCGGCGGCTTCTGGCGCACGCGAAACCTCGGCACGCAGCTGCTGCGCTCGCTGTTCCTGCTCTGCGCGACGCTCGGCTTCTGGGGTGGACTGCGCTACCTGCCGCTCGCCGAAGCGTCGTCGGTCACCTTCCTCGCGCCGATCATCGTCGTCGCGCTGTCGTGGCCGATTCTCGGCGAGCGCGCGACCCGCGCCCGGCGCATCGCGTCGATCGCCGGCTTCGTGGGCATCCTCGTGCTGCTGCGTCCGGGTTCGGCGGTGATGCATCCGGCGATCGTGTTGCTGCTCGCCGCGGCCTTCTCGAACGCGCTCTACCAGCTGCTGACACGCAGGCTGCCCGGCGACAGCATGCACACGACCCTCTTCTACAGCGCGAGCGTCGGTACCGTGGTGCTGAGCGTCGCGCTGCCGTGGGGGATCGGCGACGAGCACGTCGGGGCCCACGCCATCGCCGCGCTGCTGCTGCTCGGCGTGCTTGCCGGGGCCGGGCACTGGCTTATGACACGCGCCTACCTGCAGGCGCCAGCGTCGCTGCTGTCGCCGTTCACCTATTTACAAATCCTCTGGGCGACCGCCTTCGGCTTCCTGTTCTTCAGCCAGCATCCCGACGCGATCTCGGCGCTGGGGATGGCCGTCGTAATCGCCAGCGGCGTGCTGCTCGCAGCTTGGGAGCACCTGCGCCGTCGTGCCTATTGATCGCAGATGCGCTATAATTTCCGGTTGACGGGGCAGACCTGCGATCGACCGCCCCGCCACACCCTCACTCACCTCGAATCGCGAAACCCGGGAGACATACCATGAAGATGCGAACGCTCGCCACCCTGGCGGCGATGGCGTTGGCCACGACGCTTGTGGCGTGCGGCCAATCGGCTCAACAGGCTGCGGACTCCGCCAAGGAATCGGCCTCGAAGGCCGCGGATGCTGCGAAGGACGCGGCGTCGAACGCCGCTGACGCCGCGAAGAACGCGGCCACCGGCGCCACCGAGGCGGCGAAGGATGCCGCTTCCACCGCTGCCGACGCGACGAAGGATGCCGCTTCGAGCGCTGCCGACGCTGCGAAGAGCGCCGCTTCGGGCGCTGCCGACGCCGCCAAGGACGCCACGTCGGCCGCAGCGACCGCGACGTCGAACGCCGCCGACGCAACGAAGGACGCCGCCAGCAAGGCTGCCGATGCCGCGAAGGACGCTGCGAAGAAGTAATCGACGCGTCGAGCTGGAACGAAAGCGGCCGTCCTCGCGACGGCCGTTTTCATTGTCGCTTCCGGATCGCTTCGAGCACGCGCGCGAGGTTGCGCTCGGCGTCCTTTTCGCCGAGCTCGGCGGCGCGCCGAAAGAAGGTGGCGGCCTCGCCGAGGTTGCGCGTCACGCCGCGCCCTTGCTCGTACATGAAGCCGAGGTTGTTGAGCGCGCCGGGCAGGTTCTGGCGCGCGGCGCGCTCGTAGAGGGCGACTGCGCGCGCATCGTCCACCGGCACGCCCTGCCCATTGGCGTAAAGGTAGCCCAGCGTGAGCTCGGCCGCGGCGCTTCCGCGGTCGGCCGCCCAGCGGTACCAGGCCGTCGCCCGGTTCAAGTCCTGCGGCACTCCGCGGCCGGCGCGGTAGAGGTCGCCGATCGCGTTGCCCGCCGCGGCATTGCCGTCGTCGGCCGCGCGCCGGTAGTACTCGAAAGCGCGCACCGGGTCGGGGCGAGCGACGCCGCGTCCCGCTTCGAGAAAGTAGCCGGCGTTGAACGCTCCCCACGCGAGGCCCTGCCCCGCCGCCTCGAGCCATGCCGCGAGCGCCGCCTTGTCGTCGGCGACGCTCACTCCCCGCGCGTCGCGCAGCAGGCCGACCATGTTCTGCGCAAGCGCGTTGCCATGGGCTGCGCCCTTCTCGGCCCATTCGAGCGCCCGCGCCGGATCGCTGCGCACGCCGAGCCCGTCGCGGTACATCCGCGCGAGGTAGTACGCCGCGGCGCCGTTGCCCGCCTCGGCGGCACGACGCAATCGCGTTTCGGCGTCGACGTACTGACCGTTGAAGAACTGCGCGAGACCGGCTTCGAGCGAGTCCCGCGCCACCGGGCCGCCGCGCGCTTCGAAGCGCGCGAAGCCGACGCCCGCGACCGCTCCGACGGCAACGAGGAGCGCGCCGACGGTGACGCGAACGAACCAGACTCGCGCGCGCGACCGTTCGCCGCGCCGGCGACGTACGCTGACCGCTCGATCGAGGGTTTCGGTCAGGCGTCGAAACTCCGGGTGGACGATGTCGCCTTGCCAGCCCGACAGATCGGCCGGGCGCGCGACGCCGAGATCCGCCGGCAAGTCTGACGCGTCGATCCGCACCGGGACGAGTTTGCCCGCGAGGCGCGCGACGCGAGCACCGAGGCGCACCGCCTTCGAGCCGCGCGCCGAATTCGACCACAGCACGACGACGCAGCGTGCGGCGTTGAGCGCGCTGCCGATTCCGTTTCGTGCGCGCTCGCCGAGTCCGGCGCCGGCGTCGACGTCCGAATCGTCGGCGACGTCGAAGCCCTGATGCTCGAGCGCATCGCGCAGGCGCCGGGCGGCGGCCTGATCCTGGGGTGCGTGACGGATGAGGATCTGGGGCACCGGGGACAACCCTCCGGTATCCTGAGCCCGGTAGTCTACGACAGCCGCGACGGGCTGGCATCCACCTTGCTGACGACTCGGGCATGTCACCCGCAGCCAGCCCGGCACAGGTCAGCAGAACTGCGGCCGGCGATCACGAGATTGCCGTTCCGAGCCTCGGCCTGTCGCTCACCCAGCGTCGCCTGCTGACGCTGCTCGACAGCCCCATCGCCGCGCAGAGTCTCGCCGAGCGGTCGGGGCTGCCACCCGAGAAGTTCATCCGCGACCTCGGCCGGCTGGCAAGCTTCCGGCTGGTCGACGGGGCGCTGCCGCAGGACGTCCTTCGCGGCGCCGCGCCGGGCGACACAGTGACACGTGCTGCCGTGGCGATGCCCGCCGCCGTCACGATCCGGCCGGCGGCCAACGCCGAGTCGATCGCCGAGCGAGGGGAGCGGCGAACGTCCGGCCGACGCTGGCTCGTGCCTGCGACGGTGGTCGCGATCGTGGCACTCGCGGCGTTTGGCTCCTGGTGGCTGCGCGGAGCGCGGGAGTCGGCCACCGCCGAACCTTCGGCGCCTCTGCAGGCACCGGCGGCAAGCGCTGCGCAAGACGCTGCACGGCCGGCAGCGCAACCGGCATCGGCACCCAGTGCCGCATCAATCGAGGCGGCTCCGCCACCGCTGTCGACCGGCGCATCGGCGGCAGCGCAGGGAGCCGCGGCAGAGCCACGGCAACCCGTGCACCGGACCGCCGCCGAACGCGCGGCAGTCACTGCGGCGATCGCCGCGCTGCGGCGAAGCGAGACGCAGTCGATCGCGACCAATGCCGATGCGCAACAGCGCGCCGCCGCAACCGTCGCGAAGACCCAATCGGCGACCCGGGCGGAAACCGCGCCGCGGACCGCGCCGCCAGCGACGGCGGCGCCCGCCGCTTCCCCGACCGCCGCGCATTCCGCAGTGCCGGCGGCCCCATCCGTCGTTCCGTCGGCAGCGCCGACGATCCCGCATCCGTCCGAGAAACCAAGCGCCGCCGCTCCCACACTTGCTGCTCCAACGCATTCCGCTCCAACACCTTCCGCTCCGAGTCAGCCGACCCCGGCACACCTGGCCCCGCCTGCCGATGCAGCGCCGCGAAACCCGCTCGAAGCGCCGGCCGTCCTCGCGCCGATCGCGCGCGTCGCACCCGAGTTTCCGGCCGAGGCGATTCGGCGTCGCATCGATTCGGGCCGCGTGCGCGCACAGGTCACCGTCGATGCCGGCGGCCACGTGACGGGCGTCGCGATCGTCAGTGCATCGCCGCGCGGCGTGTTCGACGATGCGGTGACGACAGCGCTCGGCAAGTGGCGCTTCCCGGCCGGCGCCGCCGGACGCAAGGCCGACGTCGACGTCGAGTTCCATCGCGACTGAAAGCCAGCCGTGCACGCGCGCGCAGTAAAATCGCGCGATGCCTCCGCCGCGTGATCCGCGCAAGGCCGAGTTCGAGCTCGGCAAGCTGAAGAAGCGACTGCGCCGCCAGGTCGGGCAGGCGATCGCCGATTTCGCGATGATCGCGCCCGGAGACCGCGTGATGGTCTGCCTGTCGGGCGGCAAGGACAGCTACGGCCTGCTCGACATCCTGCTGTCGCTCGAGGCGCGCGCGCCGGTTTCGTTCAGCCTGGTCGCGGTAAACCTCGACCAGAAGCAACCGGGCTTTCCGGCCGACGTCCTGCCGCGCTACCTCGCGGAGCGCGGCGTCGAGTTCCGGATCGTCGAGCAGGACACCTACAGCGTCGTCAAGCGCCTGATCCCCGAAGGCGCGACGATGTGCTCGCTCTGCTCTCGGCTGCGTCGCGGCGTGCTCTACCGCGTCGCCGGCGAGCTCGGTGCGACGAAGATCGCGCTCGGCCATCACCGCGACGACCTGATGGCGACGTTCTTCCTCAACCTGTTCCACGGCGGTCGCCTGAAAACGATGCCGCCGAAGCTCCTCTCCGACGACGGGCGTCACGTGGTGATCCGACCGCTCGCCTACGTGCGCGAACGCGACCTCGCGCGCTACGCCGAGGCCTGCGCGTTTCCGATCATTCCGTGCACGCTGTGCGGGTCGCAGGAGAACCTGCAGCGAAGGCAGGTCGGCGCGCTGCTGCGCGAATGGGAGAAGCGATATCCCGGACGGCTCGAGTCGATCTTCAATGCGATGGGCAACGTGATCCCGACGCACCTCATGGACCGCAGGCTGAACGACTTCGCCGGTGTCGGCGATCTCGCGTTCGACCCGGACCCGGTGCTCGAGTCAGCGTACCGTCGTCCGGTCCTGTCCGAACAGGATCCGGCGTGACTCCTCGTCGCTGACGGCGGGCTTCAGGTTGACGGTCTTCGCGAGCGCGTAGGCGCGCTGCGTCGCCGGGCGCGCGGCGATCGCCTGCTTCCAACGGCTGAGCTCGGGAAAGTCGTCGAGATGCTGCCTCTGCCGCTCGGGGAGGATCCACGGATAGCACGCGATGTCGGCGATCGAGTAATCGCCGGCGATGAACTCGCGCCCGCGAAGGTGGTGATCGAGCACCGCATAGAGCCTTCCGGTCTCGCGCACGTAACGGTCGATTGCGTAGGGAATCGGCTCGCGTGCGTAGTTTCCGAAATGATGGTTCTGGCCGGCCATCGGGCCGAGCCCCGCCATCTGCCAGAACAGCCACTGGATGCACTCCCAGCGTTCGCGCGTGTCCGACGGGATCAGCTTGCCGGTCTTGTCGGCAAGATAGAGCAGGATCGCGCCGGATTCGAACATCGCGAGCGGCGCGCCGCCATCGGCCGGCGCTCGGTCGACGATGGCGGGAATGCGATTGTTCGGCGCGATCGCGAGAAACGCGGGATCGAACTGCTCACCACGCGAGATGTCGACCGGCTTCAGCGTGTACGCGAGCCCGGTCTCCTCGACGTACATGGTGATCTTGTGTCCGTTGGGCGTCGTCCAGTAGTAGAGATCGATCATCGTCAGAAGGTACCGGGATAGTTGCCGCCGTCGACGAGGATGTTCTGGCCGGCGATGTACCCCGCGTGAACGCTGCACAGAAAAGCACAGACCGCACCGAACTCGTCGGGTTCACCGAAGCGGCCGGCCGGAATCGAGCCCATGCGCCGCCGGCGCGTCTCGTCGATCGCCCGCCCGCTCTTCGCCGCCTCGGCCTCGATCGTCGTCCGCAGCCGATCGGTGTCGAACGCGCCCGGCAGCAGATTGTTGATCGTCACGTTGCTCGCGACGACCTTGCGTGCGAGGCCCGCGACGAAGCCGGTGAGGCCCGAGCGCGCACCGTTGGAGAGCCCGAGGATCGAGATCGGCGCCTTCACCGCGCTCGACGTAATGTTGACGATGCGCCCGAACTTGCGCGCGATCATGCCGTCGACGGTCGCGCGGATCAGCTCGATCGGCGTCAGCATATTGGCGTCGAGCGCGGCGATCCACGCCGCGCGGTCCCAGTCGCGGAAATCGCCGGGCGGCGGCCCGCCGGCGTTGGTGATCAGGATGTCGGGCTGCGGGCACGCCGCGAGCGCCCGCGCGCGCCCATCGGCAGTGGTGATGTCGCAGGCGATCCACTTCGTCGCGCGTCCGGATTCGCGCGCGATCTCCGCCGCCGCGCGTGCGACGTCGGCCTCGGTGCGTGCGCACAGCGTGACTTCGACTCCTTCGCGGGCGAGCGCCGCCGCGCAGCCGCGTCCGAGCCCGCGGCTCGACGCGCAGACGAGCGCCGTGCGACCAGCGATGCCGAGATCCATGGCGAGCCTCCGGACGGGATTAAGCGGGTTGCGGCACGACCGCGCGGCGCACGCGGATCACCGTCGCGATCGCGATCACGAAGAGCGCGGCAATCACATAGAGGACCTGTCGCGCGAGGTGGTGGTCGAGCATCAGCCCGAACCACAGCGGGCCCAGCATCGAACCGGTGTCGAGACCCGAGTAGACAAAACCGTAAACACGTCCTGAGGCGCCCTTGGGGGTCGCGTTGCGCACGATGAGATCGCGCGACGGGCTGGTGACGCCGATGCTGAACCCGGCGAGCGCGAACGCGGTGACCGCAGCGGCGCTGCCGATCGCTCCGGCGGCCACCAGCGCAACGAGAATCGCACCGCAAAGGAGACCGGTCGCCGCGACGCGATCGTGGCGCGTCGTGCGCACCGCGAGAAAGCCGCCGGCGGCGATGCCGGCGGTGCCGCCCAGCAGGTACGCGGTGACCACCGACGTCGCGACGATCAGCGGAATCGAGAAGGCGGCGTTGAGGGTCGCGGGCAGGAAGGTCTGGATGCCGATCGTCGCCATCGTCTGGAACACGAAATAGAGGAAGCACAGCACGATCGCGCTTTGCGTGAAGATCGCGATGCTTCCGCGCAGCGTGTGCGAGCCGGCGTCGGCGACGCGGTGCGACGCGAGGTGCTCGCGCTGGCTCACGAGCACCGCCAGCACGACGAGCCCGACCACGCCCATCGTGACGAGCGCCATGCGCCAGCCGAACGCGCTGCCGATGCCGAAGCTCACCAGCGGCGCAAGGGCGAAGCCGAGATTGCCGCCGACGCCGTGCGACGAGTAGGCGTAGCCGAGGCGGCCCGGGGTGACCGTCGCATTGATGATGGCGAAGTCCGACGGGTGGAAGACGCCGTTGCCCGCGCCCATCGCGACCGCGCAGGGGAAGAGCCACAACGCCGAAGGCGCCAGCGCCGCCGCGAGCGTGCCCCCGGCGAGGAGCGCCATGCCGGTGAAGAGCACCGGCCGCGCCCCGAGCCGATCGACGGCGAAGCCGGCAACGAACTGCACCGAAGCGCTCGCGACGTAGAATGCGGCCATGACGGCGCCGAGAAGCGTCCACGGGACGCCGAACTGCGCCTTCAGCAACGGAAACAGCGGCGGCAGCGCGAGCTGCAGGAAATGCGACAGCGCGTGCCCAAGGCTGACGAATCCGATTACGCGCGCATCGCGACGGAACGGCGTGGCTGAAGCGGTATCCAAGAAATCGACTGCGCGCAAGGGAACGGGAATTCCCCGTCACTATAGCGCAGCGACCGATGCGTGCCGGCGGTGACGCTTGCCTGCGCATCGCCATCGATGGAGCAACCGGACATGAACGACGACAACGACCTACGCGACGAACGCGTGCAAGCCGAGGCGACGACACCTCGCATTGACGCCGAGTGGCGCGCGAAGCTCACCCCCGAGCAGTACCGGGTGACGCGCGAGAAAGGCACCGAGCGGCCCTTCTCGGGCGCGTACTGGGACCACACCGCGGACGGCACCTACCGCTGCGTCTGCTGCGGCGAGCCGCTGTTCGAGTCGTCGACCAAGTTCGACGCCGGCTGCGGCTGGCCGTCGTTCGACCGGCCGATCGGAAAGAGCCGCGTCGCCGAGCACACCGATCTTTCGCATGGCATGCGGCGCACCGAGGTCGTCTGCGCGAAATGCCAGGCGCACCTCGGCCACGTCTTCGAAGACGGTCCCACGGACACCGGCCTGCGCTACTGCATGAACTCGGCGTCGCTCGATTTCGAGCCGAAGAAGAGCTGATCGCGCATCGCCCACGTCACGCGCAGGCCGGCGTGGTGATCGACGAGGCGCGCGACACCCACCTCGCCTGCGCGCGCGGGATCGCGCCGGGTCCGGCGCAGGAAAGCCGCGTCAGGCCGCGCCGAGCACCCGGGTAAGAAAGCGGCCAACCGCGACGATCTCCTCCTGCACCGCCGAGTGCTCCATCGGCCAGGTGTGCCACTCGACGTTCCAGCCCGCGGTGCGCAGCACGTCGCGCGAGTGTTCGGCCCACGCAAGCCGCACGACCGGATCGTGGGTGCCGTGCGCCATGAAGATCGGCACATCACGGTTCGCGGCACTCGCTTCCGCAGCGGTCGACGCCGACGCAACGAGATAGGTCGAGAGCCCGACGACGCCGGCGAGCCGCTCCGGATAGCGCAGCCCCGCATAGAGCGCGATCGCACCACCCTGCGAGAAGCCGGCGAGCACGGTACGCGCCGGTGCGACGCCGCGCGCGATCTCGCGCGCCTGCAGCGCGGCGACGAGCGCCTGCGAGCGGCGCACGCCGTCGAGATCGGCACGCTCGGAGAGATCGGCCTGTCGCACGTCGTACCACGCGCGCATCTGCATGCCGTTGTTGATCGTCACCGGCATCACCGGTGCATGCGGAAAGACGAAGCGAACGGCGAGGTCGGGCGGAATGCCGAGCATCGGCACGACATCGGACCAGCCGCGTCCGTCGTCGCCGAGCCCGTGCATCCAGATCACGGCGGCAGTGGGGTTCGGCGCAGTCTCGATTTCGATCGCGGGCAACGTTGTCATCGTGGCAGTTTAGCGCAGCGTTGCATGACAGCCAGCGTCTCGAGGGCGTATCATCCGCGCCGAGCGCGCCCGGGCCACGAGCCCGCGGCCGCACGCGCTTCCGGGACCTATCCGGTCGAAAACGCGTCCAAAAGACACGCCCCACGCGGAGCCCTCGATGAGCCCTACCGGCACCCCTGCCGCGCTGCGCGCGGTTTCCCTCGACGACAAGTACGAGCTCGGTACCGGGCGCGTGTTCCTGACCGGTGTGCAGGCGCTCGTACGCCTCCTCATCCTGCAGCGTCAGCGCGACAGCGAGGCCGGGCTCAATACCGGTGGTTTCGTCTCCGGCTACCGCGGGTCGCCTTTGGGCGGCCTCGACCAGTCGCTGTGGAAGGCGTCGAAGTTCCTCGAGCGCGCGCGGATCAAATTCCAGCCGGGAATCAACGAAGACCTCGCGGCAACCGCGATCTGGGGGACGCAGCAGGTGACGATGTATCCGGGCGCCAAGGTCGACGGCGTGTTCGCGATGTGGTACGGGAAGGGCCCGGGCGTCGATCGCTGCGGCGACGTATTCAAGCACGCGAACTTCGCCGGGACGTCGAAGCACGGCGGCGTGCTGGTGCTCGCCGGCGACGACCACGCGGCGAAGTCGTCGACGCTCCCGCACCAGTCGGACCACCAGTTCTCGGCGGCGATGATGCCGGTGCTGTATCCGGCATCGGTGCAGGAGATCCTCGAACTCGGCCTGCATGGCTTTGCGATGAGCCGCTACTCGGGCTGCTGGGTCGGCTTCAAATGCGTGTCGGATACCGTCGAAAGCTCGGCGTCGGTCGACGGCGATGCGCGCGACGTGCAGATCATCGTTCCCGACGATTTCCCGCTGCCGCCCGACGGCGTGTCGATCCGCTGGCCCGATCCGTTCCTCGCGACCGAAGCGCGGATGCAGGACTACAAGGTCTACGCGGCGCTTCACTACTGCCGCGTCAACCAACTCAATCGCATCGTGATCGATCCTCCGAAGCCGCGGCTCGGGATCATCACCAGCGGCAAGAGCTACCTCGACGTGCGTCAGGCCCTCGCGGACCTCGGCATCAGCGACGCCGACGCCGCGGAAATCGGCATTCGCCTCTTCAAGGTCGCGATGCCGTGGCCGCTCGAACCCGAGGGCGTGCGCCATTTCGCCGAGGGTCTTGACGAGATCCTCGTCGTCGAGGAGAAGCGGCAAATCGTCGAGTACCAGTTGAAGGAGCAGCTCTACAACTGGCGCGACGACGTGCGCCCGCGCGTCGTCGGCAAGTTCGATGAGAAAGGCGAATGGGTCCGCCCGCACGGCGACTGGCTGCTGCCCGCGCTATCCGAACTGACGCCGGCGATGATCGCGCGCGTGATCGCACAGCGGATCGAACGCCTCGAGCTCCACCCGCGCGCGATCGAGAAG
>Ga0157370_10006425_pt1 | contig 12965 bp, 7 predicted proteins | sample C35metaG_FD_113463 | JGI IMG/M metagenome (GOLD analysis project Ga0157370, IMG submission 113463) | Corn rhizosphere microbial communities from Kellogg Biological Station, Michigan, USA - C3-5 metaG | ecosystem: Host-associated > Plants > Roots > Rhizosphere > Soil | place: USA: Michigan...
TCAGGCGTTGAAGGAAAGATCAGGCGGTGGCACCGCTGACGAGTGCATTGGCACGGGCAAGGATTGGCTCCGCCTCATCGAGGGGGATCTCCAGTGCATCCGCAATGTCCTCCGCAGACATGCCAATGATATACTCGGGGGCGATACCGCCCGCCACAGTGAGTTTCTCAGCCAGTTCATCGGAGATTCCCAACTGCTCACCCAGGGAGTGGGCCGCGCCGCCGATCTTCTCCTTGAATTGTTCTTCCTTGGACTCATCGCGGCGGACCTGCACATCCCAGCCCATCAGGCGGGAGGAAAGGCGGGCGTTCTGGCCCTTGCGGCCGATCGCCTTGCTCAGATCGATCTCATCCACGGTCACGTGCACCACCTTGTTGGCGGTATCCACGGTGATGGTGCGGAGTTCCGCTGGTTTCAGGGCCTCGCGGACGAATTCCTTCGGATCCTCGCTCCAGCGGATGATGTCCACCTTCTCATTGTTGAGTTCACGGACGATGTTCTTCACACGCGCACCGCGCATGCCCACACAGGCACCTACGGGATCCACTTTCGGATCGGTGCTCCAGACGGCCACCTTGGTGCGGAAGCCTGCCTCACGGGCGATCGCGCGGATCTCCACTGTGCGGTCGGAAATTTCATTCACTTCGGCCTCGAACAAGCGGCGCACGAAGTTCGGGTGGCTGCGGGAGAGGATGATCTCAGGGCCACGGCCTTCGTTTTCAACCGCCAGCACGTAGGCACGGATGCGGTCGCCGATGTTGTAGTCTTCGCCCTGCACACGCTCACGGTTCGGCATCATGCCCTCGAATTTTCCGAGGTCGATCAGCACATCGTTGCGCTCAAAGCGGCGGACGGTGCCGGAAACAATGTCTCCCGCGCGGTCCTTGAACTCTTCATAAATCATCTCCTTCTCCGCTTGGCGGAGGCGCTGCATCATCGTCTGCTTGGCAGTCTGCACGGCGATGCGGCCGAAATCTTTTGGCGTGACGTTGAATTCCACGGAATCGCCAGCCTGGGCATCCGGATTCTTCTTCTGCGCGACAGACAGCGGCACATGATTGAACTTATCGGTCACTTCCCCATCAGGAACCACCGTCAGGGACGCGAAAATCCGCGTTTCACCCTTGCGGATATTGATGTCGGCGCGGAGCGTCTCGATCGCATCAGCACCGGGCACCATCTTGCGATAAGCGGAAATAAATGCGAATTCGAGCGAGGCCACGATCTTGTCGCGGTCGATTCCTTTTTCCTTTTCGTAATACTCGATGAGGGCGACGATGTCGTTGGTCATGGCGTGGCGGTGTCTTCGATCGACGCTGCTGATTGCTGGTGTCTAGAGACGCAAAAGAGTGGGTGCGAGACCCACTCCTTTCTTTCGTCAGAAGCTGTGCGAACCGGAAACTAGGCAGACCCCCGCTCACTTGCAAGGTTAAACTCCCGCAGCACCGGGCGGCCCGCCTGCCGCGCCCCTTTTATTCCGCCTTGAATTGCCACGTTTCCTCCCTTTGCCTCACCCCATGAGCCGCCATTCCTTCCGCCTCATCCTTCTGGATGCAGCAGGCACCCTCATTCATCCCGCAGAGCCGGTGGAAAATGTTTACGCACGTTATTTTTCACAATTCGGCTGGATAGCTCCCACCCCGGACCTCCGTTCCAGCTTCCGGGAAACTTTTTCGTCACTCGCCGATCCCGAGTTTGCCGCCCATCCGGATGGCGATGCCGCCGAGCGGGCATGGTGGCGGCAGGTGGTGGAGAAAACCGCGCGCGCCGTCGGCATCCACGCCACCGGCCCGGAGTTCGACGCCTGCTACCATGCGCTCTTCACCCACTACGCCCAGCCCTCCGCCTGGAGCGTGTATCCGGATGTGCCGCCCCTCCTCGCCCGACTCCGCGCGGAAGGATGGAAGCTCGCCGTCGTCTCCAATTTCGACCGCCGCCTCCACCGCGTCCTCGCCGGGCTGGGCCTCACGGAGTTTTTCGATATTGTCCTCACCTCGGCAGACGTCTCCGCGCGCAAGCCCTCACCGCTCCTTCTTCAAAAAGCCATCGCCGCCTTCCCGCAGGCGGAATCCATCTGCCACGTGGGCGATAGCCACCATGCCGATGCCGGAGCCGCCACGGCCGCAGGCGTTCCCTGCTTCCTCCTCCACCGCCCGGAAACCGGCATGGAAAATCTGCCTGAATGGTTAAAAATCACATTTGGATAAAAAATGAGCTTGCGCGTTCCCGGAGCGGCTCTTATTCAACGCGCCCCGCCGCAAGGCACCTTACCAATGCGAAGATAGCTCAGTTGGTAGAGCAGTTGGCTTTTAACCAATTGGTCCTGGGTTCGAGTCCCAGTCTTCGTACTTCCTAAAGCCCCGTTCCCTAAAGGACCGGGGCTTTTCTTTTGTTCAGGGATCGCATCTGTAAATCGAGACGATACGGCATCCCTCCACATGGCCATCATTTCCCCAATGCTCGTGAAGCTCCTCGTGGATTTTTCGGGCAGTTTCCCAGTCAGTTATGAGAGCATTGGATGCGAGAGCTTGATTGATCGTTTCCATCTCATTGCCCCAGTTGGTTAGAAGGGAGACGCTGTTATAGCTATCTATAATGTCGAATCCGAGGAAAGCCTCATCCCTTTCCTCATGATCCTCAAATTTAACGCCAACTATCAGTCCGCTTCCTATATCGTCTCTTCTTCTTCAGGCATACGCATAATGGTTGATATAATGGGCATCGACGAGATACGGCCAATCTGCGTCCTGAATCGGGTCGAGCAGGCTCGGCCTTGAGAGTCCATCAATGGAATCAAATCGCTCAAACGTAAGTTTCCGCCATGGATTTCTACAGCCAGTTGATATTGGAATAATCGCTCGAAACATCCCCGCTCCTGCTCCATCCTCCGGCGTGGACCTTTTTGCCAAACCCAAGCCAGCCGAAGACAAGGCGCTTTCCGTCACGCAACTCCTGCGCCGGATGAAGAACCTGCTGGAAATCCAGATCGGTGAGGTGTGGGTGGAGGGAGAGGTTTCCAATCTCAAGAAACAGGCCAGCGGCCATTGGTATTTCTCGCTCAAGGATGATGGAGCACAGATCCAGTGCGCGATGTTCGGGGCGCGTAAGCGGCCGGGTGCGGAGGCGATGGAGGATGGCGTAAAAGTCCGCGTGTTTGCGGAGGCCAGCGTTTATGAATCCCGTGGCCAGCTTCAGATTATCGTCCAGAAGGTGGAGCGCTCCGGGCTGGGCGATTTGCAGGCCCGCTTTGAGGCATTGAAGAGGAAACTCCAGGGGGAGGGCCTCTTCGATGCCGCCCGCAAGCAGCCGATCCCTAAATTTCCCCGCGTGGTGGGCATCATCACCTCGGATACCGGTGCGGTCATCCGGGACATCATGAATGTCATCACCCGCCGTGCGCCGTGGGTGCAGCCCGTGTTGCTGCCTGTCCGCGTGCAGGGTAGGGGAGCGGAGCATGAAATCGCCCGCGCCATTCAGAAAATGGCCAATCCGGAGGCGAATGATTTCCCGCGCTGCGATGTGCTGATCGTCGGACGTGGCGGTGGCTCGCTGGAAGACCTCTGGTGCTTCAATGAAGAAGTCGTCGCCCGAGCCATCGCGGAGTGCCGGATTCCCATCATCTCCGCCGTGGGACATGAGATCGATTTCACCATCGCCGATTTCGTGGCGGATCTCCGCGCCCCCACACCCAGTGCTGCTGCCGAGCTGGCCGTGCCGGATGGTGTGGAATTGACAGCCCGTCTCCATCAAATCCGCCGCCGCATGGCCCGCCGGGTGGAAGATCGCCTGCTGCGCGCCCATTCCTTGCTGGCTGGCCTGCGCCGTGGCGTGCTCCAGCGCGATGGCGAAAAACTCCTGCGGGAATCCATGATGCGGCTGGACTCGGCACGCATCCATCTATCAAGAGGTGTGAGGAAGTCATTTGAAAACGCGTCCGCCCGCCTCAGTGAAGCGCGCCATTCCCACCGCGCCCATCACCCGGCCAAGGTCCTGGAACGCCGGATCGATCACATCGACAACCTGCGCCTGCGCATCGGGCGATTGGCTGCCAATAAAATCGAGCGCCGTGGAGATTCCCTTGATCGTCTGCGCGGCCTCCTCCGCGCCCTAGGCCCGGACTCCGCCTTCCAGCGCGGATTTTCCATCACCCTCGGCGCGGACGGGAAACTCATCCGCTCCGCCACCGCCCTCCAGCCCGGCGACCAACTGCGCACCAAGTTCGCCGATGGGGAAATCACCAGCAAGGTGGAGGGAGAGATAGCTCCCAGCAGAAAATCTCCCAAAAAACCCACCGACAACTCACCCGGGCTTTTTGATGTGTGATTTAAATCGAATGGTCTCCATGGCTCCCATCGTGGCCAGCGCGGCGCAGTAGTTTCTTAAAGGCAGGGACCTCTCTCCGAGAGGTCCGGCGGAGGCAGGCCACGAAATCCAAGATAAAGCGGCATTATATTTAGGTAAGGCTGTTCCACCAAGTTCTTGGCCTACCTCCACCGGACCTCTCGGAGAGAGGTCCCTGCCTTCCAAGCGATGAATTATTAGGCTCTCAACTCCCTCCAGATATACATCGGAAACTGCCGCATCGTTCAGGATCCGCACACTTTCCGGTGGATGGGAAAGGCCGGTTCCCAGTGCTTTGAGGGCGGCTTCCTTGGCCGTCCAGATATCCAGCAGGGCGGCGGCTCGCGCGGCGGAATCCTTTGGCAGTGCTGCGATTTCCATGGGATGGCAGAAGGAGGTTTCACATTCCAGCAGCTCGGGAGCGCGCGCTTTTTGCTCCAGATCGATTCCCACCGGGCCGACTTCGGTGAGGGCTAACAATGCCAGATCCGCGCAATGCGAGAGATTGAAATGAAGCGTGTCATGCGGCGCAGGCAGCATCGGTTTGCCATAGGCTGCGGTGATCAGTGGGACCTCCAGTGGCCGCAGCCCCATGGTATCTCCCAGGATTTGGCGCATGGCAGCGCGGCAGGCCATCCAGTGCGTGGCATCTTTTTCAAAACGAAATCGCGCGGCCCTTTCCCTTTCCTCAGCCGTGAGTAAAGCCCCGGCTTCCTCTGCTGATCGATCCGCAGGCCGGATCACGTGGATGATAACTTCGCCCGTTATCATGACTGTGTGATGGATGTTTCATCGATCAATGCCGCCAGCTTTTCCAGCGTGGGATGATCAAGAATGGATGACAGTGGCAGTGAGCGATGGAAATCCTGCTGGATGCGGGCGAAAAGGCGCAGCGCCAGCAGCGAATGCCCGCCGATGTGGAACCAATCATCGTGGCGATCCATCACCGGAGTTTCCAGCAGATCACTCCAGAGCGCCGCCAGGCGAATCTCGGTAAGTGTTACGGGTGCTTCCGCGTTTTCAAAATCATCCGTGCCGGGATCGGGCAGAGGCCTTGTGTCCACCTTCCCGCTCGCATTCAGCGGAAACAGATCGATCACACCCATGGCGGAGGGCAGCATGTATGCGGGCAGATGTTTCGCCAGAAACAGCCGCACTTCCTTCCAGTCCAGCGTTTCAGCAGAGCGGAGGATGATCCATGCCATGAGCTTGTCCTGACGCTGCGCCACCTTGGCCTGCTGGATCTGCGGATGAAGTGTTAGGATGGATTCGATTTCTCCCAACTCCACGCGGAACCCCCGGATCTTCACCTGGCTGTCATTGCGGCCCAGGCATTCCAGCATGCCATCAGTGTGCCATCGTGCCAGATCGCCCGTGCGGTAGGCGCGGATGGACTTTCCTTTGCCATCTTGCAGGGGCAGAAATTTATCTCGTGTTAGATCTTCCTGTTGCCAGTAGCCCTGCGCCAGCCCGTCTCCGGAAATCCACAACTCCCCGGTGACTCCCGGCGGCAGCAGCGTGCCATCCTCCGCCACGATGTGGCAGCCGGTATTGGCGATGGGCTGGCCGATGCGGATGAACTGCGGATTTGCGGGGACCTGCCAGAGAGTGGACCAGACGGTCGTTTCCGTAGGCCCATACAAGTTCCACAGCTGGCCGCATAAAGGGCGCAGACGCTGTGCCAGGGAAAGATCCAGCGCCTCGCCTCCACATAAAACCTTGAGGTAAGGGGAGCCCTTCCAGTCAGCATCTAGCAGCAGTCTCCATGTGGCGGGCGTGGCCTGCATCACCGTGGCCCGGCTTTTGGTGAGTCGGTCTAACAATAATTGGCCGTTCTTCGCCACGTCTCCTGGCACGATCTCCAGTGAGCCGCCCAGCACCAGCGGGAGAAACATTTCCAGCGTGGATATATCGAAGGAGATCGTGGTCACGGCCAGCAGCTTGTCCGCCTCAGTGAAGCCCGGCTTTTCCGCCATGGAGCGCAGGAAATTCGCCAATGCCCCATGGGAAATGACCACGCCCTTCGGCTGACCCGTGGAGCCGGAAGTATAGATCACATAGGCGCAGTCAGCCGGCTGCGGATGGTGATCTTCGCCAGGCGTGGCCGTTAGGGCGTCTTCCAGAACAAGCGATGGCTGACCGGGTGGGAGTTGGTGAACCAGCGCCGGACACACCAGCACCCGGATGGGGGATTGATCTTCCAGAATGAGTGCCAGCCGCTCCATGGGATTTCCGGCATCCAGCGGCACATAGGCGGCTCCCGTTTTCCAGATAGCCAGGATGGCGATAGGCAGTGAAAGCCCGCGCTCCAGTAAAATGGCCACGCGGTCGCCTGGTGAAATCCCATTTTTCCTCAGTGCCGCCGCCAGCCGCGACGATTGCTCCTCCAGTTCACCGTAGCTCAGGGATTCCCCGCCCGCTGTGATGGCCTCCCGCTGGGGATGCATGAGACAACGTTTCGCGATGAGACTGGGAGTCGTAGTCTGGAGAAACAGTGGGCGCGCCGGGCCGTGGGTGACGCTTGCAAGGAACGATTGATCGGAATCCGTCAGGCCGACGATGTGGCCCAGACTCAGGGAAGAATCACGGGTGACCGTTTCCAGAATCTTGAAATAGCGATCCAACAGCGCTGCAGCGGTTTCCCTGCGGAAAAGATCCGTGCGGTATTCGATCACCGCCCTTTGCTGATCTCCCAGCACGAGCAGCAGCAGACTCAGATCAAACTGCGCCGCTCCCCGGTGTGACGGCAGCGGTTTGCACTGCAGTGCCTGCGTCCACCGGTGCTCCAGCGGCAGCTCCTGATGATCGATCATCACCTGCGCCAGTGGCGAGTGATCCCTCACGCGATCCGGTTTCACCGCCTCGATGATTTTTTCAAATGGTGCGTCCTGTGCCGCCTGCATTTCAAAGGATGCCGCGCGGACTTTTCCGATCAGCTCATCAAAGCTCTCACAATCTATCAACTGCATCCGGAACGGCAACGTATTGACCAGCGTGCCGATGATATCTCCTGTCACCGCGTGGTTTCGATTCGCCACCGGCACGGCCAGCACTTGGTCACTGCCTGCTCCATGGCGGCGCAGCAGCAGATGAAATGCCGCCAGTTGCACCATGAAAGGGGTGGCCCGGTGCCTGGCGGCCAAGTGGGCGATGCCTTCGCAGAGTGCTGGAGAAAATGACCGCTCAATGATGGCTCCATCTGCGGAAGGTTGGAGGGGCCGGGGGAAATCCGTTTCCAGACTCATGACCCCGGAGTGGCCTGCCAGTCTGTCTTTCCAATAGCGGATCTGTGAATCCACCGCACCGCCTTCCACCCATGTGCGATGCCAGGCTGCGTAATCCAGATACTCGGGAGCGGCAGGGCGGGCGGGGAAATCTTCACCCTGGATGAGGGCTGTGTAGCACGCCGTCACCTCCCTCGCCAGGATACGCATGGACCAACCATCGGCCACGATGTGGTGGGCACAGATCGCCAATACATGCCGATCCTTTTCCATATCTATCAGGATACCCCGCACCGGGGATTCGTTTTCCAATTGGAAAGGCTTGCGGGCGAATCCCTTCAGGGCCTGCTCCAGCTCCGGTTCGCTGCGGGCGGTGGCGTGGACCAATCCCGGTTGCGGCGTTTCATCCAGCCACACGCGCGGCCTGCCCTGCACCTCTGCATGGCGGCTGCGGAGAATGGAATGGCGGGAAATCACTTCGCGGTAAGCACGATCCAGTGCCGCCCCATCCAGAACACCCTTCAATTCCAGCGCACCATACACATGATAAGCCGCGCTCGCAGGTGCCATTTGATAGAGAAACCACATGCGCTCCTGAGAATGGGTGAGAAAATGATCCCCTTTTTTTCTCAAAGGTATGTAGGATGGGAAGGTAGGCGGTCTAACGGAAGCGCCAGCCGCCAATTCCGCAAACGAGGGAGCCGAGAAAATCTCCGCATGGCTCAGTAGAATCCCGCTTCTCGCCTGAAACAACGCGGCAAGGCGTGTCACCTCCATGGAACTCATCCCAAAGTGAATCACATCATCGGTTGTCAGAACATGCGGCCTGCCAGTAATCTCCGCCACCACCTTGAGCAGCACGTTGAGAGCATCCTGCTGGAGTGCAGGAGGGGGCGTGGATTGTTCGGCATGCAGCAGCTTCAGCTTCTGCCCTTCCATGGCCTGCTTCACGGCGTGGCGCTGGATTTTTCCGCTCGTCGTGCGTGGCAGCAGTCCCTGCCGGGTGATGAAGATGCGCTGGAGCGGCGTCTCCAGAATCTCACTGACCGCGATTCTCGCTTGGGCGCAGATCTCATCAAACACCATCTGCGAAGGGGTCTCCATCACCAGGCCGATGCTCTCATGATCCTCCACCTCCATCGGAAAAGCCGCTGCCGCCGTCACGTTCGGCACCCTTGCCATCACCGCCTGTTCAATATCATCCGGCACGATGTTTTCTCCATTCAGGATGATCAGATCCTTGATCCGTCCCGTGATGAAAAGGTGGCCGTTTTCCATGTATCCCAGATCACCGGTATGCAGGCCATCCTTTGGAAAAATCTCCGCGGTTTCGTGCGGTCTACGCCAGTAGCCGGAGGCCACGATGTCTCCCTGGATTCTGACTTCCCCGGTCACCCCATCCGGACAGGCCGCACCCGTCTCCGGATCGGTGATGCGGATTTCTACTCCAGTTAGAGGCTGGCCACTGGAAACCAGGCGGCCATGCACCGGGTGCCGGGAAACCACCGGCTCCCGGCGCACCGGCTGTGCGGTGGCGATGAGTGTCGTCTCCGCCATGCCATAGCCCGGCATGAAGCTCTCTTTGCGAAATCCATACGGGGAAAATCTCTCCGCAAACTTTTCCAGCGTCTCCGCCCGCACCCGCTCCGCTCCACACGGCGCACTTTTCCAGCAGGAGAGATCCAGCCCAGCCAGTTCCTCATCCCGGATGCCGCACAGGCACCTCTCGAATGCGAAGTTGGGCCCACCGCTGAATTCACCCCGGTAGTTGCTGATCGCCTGCAGCCACCGCACCGGCTTCTGGATGAAATGATCGGGTGAGAAAAACGTCAGCGGGATGCCTGCTTCCAGAGAGAACAGAATCTTCAGCACCAGCCCCATGTCATGATACGGAGGCAGCCAGCTCACCGCAGAAGCGAGCTCCAGATTTTTCTGATAGACATTCAGTGCGGCATAGTGGCTGCGGAGATGGTGATGTGAAATCATCACCCCTTTTGGCAACGCCGTGGAGCCGGAGGTGTATTGCAACAGGCAGGGTGCATGATCGTCCGCCAGAACCGGCAGGCTCGATCCCGCTGCGGAATCCGCCAGCATCTCTTTCCCGAAAACCTGCAGGCCCGGAATCACCTCACGCTCCGCAGGCCCCATCGCCACCACCGCTCCGCTATCTATCAGCAACGCCTGCAGGCGTTGCCGGTGCCTTGTCCCACGCGGAGGATACGCTGGCACGGCGATCACGCCCGCATACCAGCAGGCGAAAAGGCAGAGGATGAAACCGATCCCCGGCGGCTGGATCAGCAACACCGGCTCACCGGGCTTCACTTTTTCCAACAATCCAGCGGCAATGGCCCGCGCCTGCCGCGCCAATTCTCCGTAAGTAATTCCTTCCTCCTGCGACTCCCCATCGGTGAGGAATCGATAGGCGATTTCATGGGCTCTGTTTTCAGCATGCTCATCGAGCAACGAATGCAGGCCACATGAAATGATCTTCCTCATATGGGATCAACGCTGTCTGCGGAAAATGCCCGCCGTCATGCCCACCATGCACAAAAGCACGGAGGCAGGTTCCGGCACGGGCACAAAAGTCCCGAAGTTGGCGGTATTGCCATTGATCAATGATAGATTCCCATCAAAGGCGGTGAAAATCCCGTAGGTATTGCCAAAGCTGCCCGCCGGGCCCACAGCATCGTGCGTGGTGGAGGCCAGCAGCTCGAAGGTCACGGAGGATGTCTGCTGATAATAGGCGATGAAACTGCCTTCATCGTTCGTTTCCGGGTGATTCAGACCACGGGACTGGAGTGTCACCGATGAGCCGTCATTCACAGCGGTGATGCCACTGCCATTGCGGATCTGATAGCCCGTGAAGCCATCGGAGAAAAACGTGCGGATCGCTTCGGATTGCGCGGGTTCTCCGTCATGGTCATAGACCAGCAGGCTGAATTCCGGGACTACGAATTCCGTCGAAAAAAGCTCACCGGGGGCCAGATCACCGCCTTCATAAAAGGTAAGCGTGTAGCTGATGCCACCCACCGCCGGGGTGGAAACATCCGGCTGCGGGCCATTGTAAACGGCGTAAATCCCCAGATCGCCCACGCTGGAACCACTGTTGTACTTCGGAATCCATCCGACCAGGTCATACGATCCGCTGGTGGAGGTGAGGGAGATCCGTGCATCCACGCTCACGCCATTCACCGTAGCCACATTGCGGAAACTCATGCTCCGCCCGGTATAGTAATCCGGCCCCAATGAGGAAACATTGGGGTATTGGGCATTGGTGGCTTCAACAGGAGTGTTGAAATTCAAACTGGTTTGGGCATTACCCGGCAGGGTCGTCAGGGCGACGAGCAGGGCGATGCATCGAAGGGGGGAGTCGAGCATGGTTTAGGGAGGAGGGGTCAGTGAGTCAGCGAGCACCTTGGAAAGCGCACCGATATTTTCAGCATCAAACAGGGTGAGGTGTTCGCCAGTGACGGGTATGATATCAAGGCCATGGGTGGTGTGGCAAGCCCAGCCGTAGTCGGAGGGCCACTCGACCTTGTCATTGGAGATCTTCGTTTTGAACAGGGTGATGCGGCCTTGAAATTCCTTCGGCTGATAGGCCAGCATGGAGCGCCAGTTTTCCTCCCGCACCTGGATGCGGCGGGATTCACTGAACGCCTCTGCGGGTCCCGCTGCCATGGCGGCCTTGATTTCCCGCCGCACCTGCCGATGGGTGGTGATGCCCCCCAGGATGCGCTTCCTTAAAAGTCCCAGCCGGTGGGTGAGAGAAGCCTTTTCCTGCTGCCGCCAGAACACCCGCCCCCGCTCCAGAAGCCCGTAACGGCGTGGCTGGACTGAGACATTTTGCGTATCGAAAAGGCCGAGAAAACTCACCTCATGTCCCATTTCACGCAAAATGCAGCCCATCTCAAACGCCACAGCCCCCCCAAAGGAATAGCCAGCCAGGCGGAATGGACCGCGCGATTGGAAGGCCAGCAGCACATCGATGTAGGCCTGCGCCGTTTCCTCCACACTGGTCGGTTGGATCGGCTCGCTGCTGCCCAGCTCCAGAGACTCAATGGCACGCACGGGACAGGTTTTACGTAACCGCTCCGCCAGCTCACGATAGAATAAAACACCACCATCACCACCATGGATGCAGAACAGGGCATCGCCGGGGCCGTCTTCAGAAAGCGTGACCAGATTGCCCTTGGTGGCAGAGGTTTCCTTGGGCGCAGCCGGTGTGGTTTTCACTTCCTCTGCCGGTTTCACCCGTTTCGGAGATTGCGCATCGATCAAGGCGGAAAGGCTGCGGACCGTCGGATTACTGATGAGTGCGGCGAGGGGCAGGGTGGCTCCCAGCTCCCGCTTGATGCGGGAAAACATCCGCAGGGCCATCAGCGAGTGGCCACCCAGGGTGAAAAAAGCATCATCCCGCTGGATCTGTGAGGTGCCCAGCAATTCCTTCCAGATGGCAGTCAGCCTCTGCTCGGTGAAATTCGGCGGAGAGTTCCTGATGGCGGATACTGGTTCCACGACCTGCGGTTTTTCCACAGCCACAGGGATGGGTGCGTCCAGCGAACGCAGGAAATCCACATTCCCATCCGGCAGCCAGCGGCACACCTCGCGGGTCGGGTAGAGTCTGCCGAATTCGGGGTGATCGATGGAGGGGAGATGTTTCGTGGTCCTCCCGCCACTGAGGTGAAGGGTGCCCGGCACCCCTGCCGGCACCATCCTGCCATGATCATCCAGCAGATAGATGGGACCTTCCGCCATGATCGGCTCTTCCGCACGGTCGTGAATGGGCCGCGTGGCGGACCAGTTGTGCAGAATGGTGGATTTCTCCGCATCTGTGAGAATCTCCAGTTCCGCGATGGGCTTCTCCGGGTGATCCGCGATGTCCTGCAGTAGCCGCTCGAAATGTCCCAGAATGCGCTCCGCCGTGGCTTTCTCAAAAAGATCCGTGCTGTAATCGCACGAAGCACGCCAGCCTTCCTTCCGCTCCACCATGAAGACATGGAGGTCGAAAATCGTGCCGGGTGAGCGCGAGGGCCGGGGCGTAAGCGTGACGCGGCCGAACTCCCCCGGCGTGCCGAAGGATTTGTGGTGATTGAAATTCACCTGAAACAGCGGATTGCGCCCCTGATCCCGGACTGGCCGGAGCTCCCTCACCAGATACTCGAAGGGTAACTCCTGATTTTCCAGGGCCTCGAACACCGTCTCGCGGACTTGCTTGAGGTAATTTTCAAAAGTCGGGTTCGCAGATAGATCGGTGCGCAGAATCAGTGAGTTGATGAAAACTCCGATCAGCGGCTCCAGTTCTTCCCGCGTGCGTCCGGTGATCGGTGTGCCCAAGGCCACATCGGTGGTACCACAGTAGCGTGACATCAGGATCTTGAAGGCAGCGAGCTGGAGATGGAA
>Ga0157370_10006427_pt1 | contig 12963 bp, 9 predicted proteins | sample C35metaG_FD_113463 | JGI IMG/M metagenome (GOLD analysis project Ga0157370, IMG submission 113463) | Corn rhizosphere microbial communities from Kellogg Biological Station, Michigan, USA - C3-5 metaG | ecosystem: Host-associated > Plants > Roots > Rhizosphere > Soil | place: USA: Michigan...
CTCCGTCAGCTTTTTCGCTGGCTCCGGGAGACTCCAGGTCGGCGACCGTTTCGGTCGTCGCCGGCGCATTTTCAGGAACCGTCGGTTTCAGCACCAGCGGCTTACCAAGTGGCGCAACTGCCACATATACGCCGGCAACAGTTACCGGACCGGGCTCCACTACTTTAGGGATCTCAACGAGTACGTCGACTCCACCGGGAGCTTACGTACTTACCGTCACGGGCGTGAGCGGGACATTGACTCGTCAGATTACAGTAACCTTGTCCGTTAACGCCGCTGGCTCTGACTATAACGTTACGATTTCTCCTAGCTCGCAGACCGCGACGCCTAGTGTGCTCAACGGTTATTTCAACGCAGAATATACAGTCGCGTTGGTTCCTGGGTCCGGATTCTACGACGCCGTGTCGCTAACGGTCACGGGGCCTAGTGGTTGGGGTGCCTATTTCAATGGTACTTCGCCTACTATCACTCTGACCGGCTCTAGCAATGTCAATCTTGTTGTGTTCGCTCCACCGGGAACGCTGCATGGAAGCTACCCTATTTCTATAACGGCAGTTAGTCTGGGTGGGATAACACACGGCACATCAGGGTCCATGACCCTCGTTTCCTGTCTTCCTTCCTACAGCGGAACCACGGTTTCTCCAACGTCACAGTCCGTTTTCGCTGGCGGCATTGTGGCGTATCAACTCTCAACCCTAGGCGATTGCGGCTTCCACGACTCGCTCACGTTCAGCGTCACTGGCCTGCCCGCTGGCGTCACTGCGTCGATAACGCCGGCATCTATTGTGACTGGAGGTTCATCGACCTTAACAGTGTCGACGGCAACGAACACGGCGGCGGGAACCAGTTCGTTGACGATTCATACGCTCGATGCTGGAACGGATCTGGAAGACAATGCGGCCACGCTCGTTGTCACAGCCGATACAGCGAACTTTACGCTGGCTTCCTCCCCTACCTCGCAATCGGTTGCCCAGGGTCTGACGGCGACATACAACGTCACGGTCACGTACGCTAACAAGTTTAGAGGAACCGTGATGCTAACCGCGGCAGGATTACCTCCCGGGGCGACTGCCACCTTCACACCGTCTTCGTTCACGGCAAGCGGCACCTCCACTCTGAGCATGACGACGGGGACCGGAACGCCGCTGGGTACTTATCCAATTGCCATAACCGCTACAAGTGGCTCTTCAGGGAGAGTAACAGGCATCACGCTCGGAGTCACACAACCATATGGAACGATTTCGGGCGTGGTGAACCAGTCGGACGGTGTTACTCCGGTTAGCGGTGCTCGCGTCGAGTACTTCCAAGGAGGAGTGTCTCTCGGATTCGTAACGAGTGCTACGAATGGAAGTTACACAATCGGCAATCTGATAGCTGGAAATTTCGCAGTGTTCTGTTCAGCGTCGTCGTACAAGACCTATATCTCCTCGGGAGTGATTGTATCGCCAAATGCGACGGCAACTGTAAATTTCAGCTTACCCACGGCTCCTACTTCCACGTTGTCTTCATCCTCCGCGAAGGAGTATATTCGCTTGGCCGATAAGATAGTGGCTATTGAGCCTGTCGCGCTCAATCTCAATTCGATTGACTTTGAGACGTATACAGGCGATAACAACGGCATCGTGGCCTTGCCCTCTGCGACGGTCGGTAGTGGGACATTTGCGGGAGGACAAATTTTCCCATTAACGAGCAATTTGCCTGCGGACTTGACGGTCCTTTACGCATCAGGGGACCCCAGCTTCGGCTGGTGCAATGCCTGCGCGGGGTCCATAACTATTTCGTTCGCTCAACCAACGGTCAATTTAAGCTTCTTTGTCTTCAACGGCCAGACTTTCGATGTGACATATACGATCCAAGATGATCGGGGGGGGCTGCAAAGTGTAGTCATACCGCCGAATTATTCATCCGGTGCGGCTTTGGTGACATTTCTAAGCTCGGGTATCAGCCAGGTGACGATCTCATCGTCTCTCAGCGGCGGCGGGTGGGATTTCTCGATCGATAGCGTCAGCTACACGGCGGTTTCTGGCTCGGCACCGATGGCCCCAACTGGCGCTGGCAGTATTCCAGCCAAGCCGAACAGTACGATTCTCGTTGATGTGCGATCGCGAGTAACAGGCTCAACTGCGGGTAGTCCGGCTAGGCCTGGCCACTGAAGCCGATGCACTCTTGAATTTATGGGAACACGAATTGGCTCAACTCCGAGAGCGAATCTCACGTATAGGGCAAGAACAGCATGAAAAGCATGAAAGACTGTAAGCCAAAGGCCTTAGGATCAGGGACAGAAATCACCAGCGAGTGTGAGACGCGAGATTGTGTTTCTACTCTTTTGACGGGCCGTCGGGTCGTCCGACAAGACGCCATCTTACAGGAACATAAGCGGTTCTCTTTCGGACCACAAATCGCGCGGGGACATCGGACGGGAGCAATACAGTCAATATGAATCAACCGCATCAACATCCGATCGAAAGGCTTCTTCAGTGTCGGGGCACGCGAATAAGTCCATTCCTCGCGTTGATCGTTTTCGCTCATCCTCTTTGGGTTCTGGGCCAGCCGGCCACTTCTCCTTCAAGTCAATATTTAACTCCCTCGACCGTGTCGATGACGCTACGAGGGCCATTGGCAGCTCTCGGTGACCGCCTTCAAGCACCCGGCAAAGAACGTCTCACGCAGGTTGGAACCTATACAGACGGCAAAGGAAGCCAGCCAATCCGCTTCACATGGGAACTTCCCGGCAACGTGCGCATAGACTTGACAGGACCTGCCGCGCACAGCATTGTTTTCAACGGTGGAACGCCCGCCGCGACCGGCGGCTCTCCCAGTTCCGCGGACGACGATCTCATGGAGTCCTTGGCCGATGATCGCGCCGAGACCCTTCTTTACGGCACACATCGGGCTGGTTTTTCGATACGGTTTCTGGGAAGTCGATTCCGAACTGACCACGGAGCTGACAAGGCTTACGCGGGACCGTACTATGACATTTCGCAGACTTTCTCGCCGGTGCCGGTGAGGTCTGACAAGGCGCAGAGGCAAAAGCTCTATCTTTTTGACAGCACCACGCAACTCCTTGTGAAGACGACCTATCAGATCCTTCGCGACGGAAAGACAATCAGGGTTGATACGGCCTACAGCGGGTGGTCGAAGGCGGCTGGCCAAGCTGTGCCTGGTCAGATTATCCGCAGTGAGAACGGCGTGCAAGCGTTCACCATTGTGGTTAATTCAGCTCAGATCGCTCCAGCAGCCAACGATGCCCTGTTCGCGCATCCCTAAATAGATCTTTGGAGAGCATACGTGACTAATTTGCGACCGCTCCTCTGCGTTCTTCTTCTCGCCTGGACTGTTCAAGGACAAACTCCTGTGCCAGACTTCCTGGCAACCCGCGGAGTGTCTCCCAACGGACTCTATTCCTCCAGTGGGAACGAAGTCATAGACGCCGTGTCTGGAAATATGATGTTCCAAGTTCCAATCACGGCCCTGCCGCCCGGAAGAGCGGGGTTCAGTTGGGGCGTCAAGCTGTTCTATAACTCCGATGTTTATGACGGGACCGATACCGCGGGTCACCTCGTGTATACGGGCGGATGGAGGTACGGGTATCGCTACGCACTTTGGCAGGATATAAACCCAGTCAGTTGCGGCACGGACGGCAATGGGAATCCGCTGTACTCCACCTTCTACCGCACAATTCTCGTCTTCCCGGATGGGAGTCATCACACGCTTCATCGCTATGCAGACGTTGCCGACAACGGCGACGGCTTCAGCGCGATCAACTACATCAATGGGGCCGGAACTTCCAATGGTTGCCCGCCGGTCTCTGTGCCTTCTCCAATCACGTATTACACATCCGATGGGACGTTTATCAAAGTTGTGATCACTCCGGGGACCGGGTGGCTCGCGTACTTCCCCGACGGCAAAGTCGTGCAAGAGGATTTTACTATCGACCCGGTAGAGTCCATAGCGGATCGCAATGGGAACCAGGTTCTCATACACAACTACTTTCAGGATAATAACCCCACAGAGGTTGAACTTAGTACAGAGCTGGCCGATCCCTTGGGGAGGACGGTCACCATCAACTACAACTGGAATGCGCAGCAAGACACGATCACGCAGATAGGGAGCGGATCTCAGACACTGACTTGGACCGTCAACTGGCGACAAATCCTTGGCCCCAAGTACATGTATGACCAGTTCACTCAGCTCCAGTATCAAGCTCCTGGAGTTGACTCCGTCATCTTGCCCTCCATGCAGGAGTACCAATTCGGCTATGACAATGACAACTCGAATGATCAAACTGGCTGGTCGGACGGACAGCTAATTCTTGCGATCCCGCCTACCGCACCTGCTACGTGTAGCCGCACGAACCTTGGATCTAACTGCCCCAGATTTACCTACACGTACGCTGGCGGGCAACCCGGTATAAACACTCCTCACCAACTCACTTTGGCGCAAAGGCAGCATGTTTGGCAGGATAACGTTACGGGCACGCAACGAACGGACACCTGGAACTACTCTTATACCGACGTCTCCACCACTACCACCAACCCCGACGGCGGAATCGTTTCGACCAATTACTATTCCCTCGCCCCCTTAACCAACGGCCCCGCAGAGAACTACCAGCTTAAAGGATTGGTCACCAAGATTATTCAGCCCGATCATTCGACGATAGAACGAGTTTGGCAACAGAACGTTCCCTTCGATTTGGGTCAATACGGCCCTGGCAATCCGTACGTCAAAACTGAGTTTCAGAGCGTTTCCAATGGAACCGCACCCCAATTGGCTAGCGCCAAAGACTACACGTACGATAAGAACGGAAACGTGATCTTGGTCGACGAATACCCGTGGCAGACGTATTCAACATCTCTCACCCTTCCGAGCTACTCAACGCGGGTACGAAGCACAGTGCTTACCTACTTGTTCCCAACGCTTGCCGCGCCCGCAACCGTGGATCAGGCCTCCGGGTACTGGAATCCAGCTTCAAATCCGTTCCCGGCGACAGCCCCGCTGAAATTGAGCTTGCCGGTGCGGAAGGAAGTGGATGATGTTGCTGGGCAAGGCCCCGGAAGCGTCACGGAATTCAGCTATGACACACCCGGAAAACTATTGAACCGGTTCGATTGGGACTCCACCAGGGCCCCTTCCATGCCGGGCGTGGGATCGCTTAACAGCGGCAACTCAGCATGGCATCATTTTACGTACGACAGCTACGGAAACGTCCTTACTGCAACAGATCCAATTTGTACAACAACCAGCTATACCTACGCCTCTGACAATCTTTATCCTACAAGCATTATCGAAGACGACCGAAGCGTTCAGGTGGGCTGCAGTCCTCAAGGTGCCGCTCTGACGCGAATCACTTCGGTCCATTTCGATCCCCCGACTGGGCTGGAGTTGAATCGCACCGACTACAATAACCTGAGCCGCTCCACTGTATACGATGCTCTAGGGCGGCCCACCTCCGTGACCGATCGACTCGGTCAGGGTGGTTCGGTGCTTCACGTCGCCCAAACGTTCTACAGCGATGCAAACCGACGCATCACGACCTGCACGGATCTGAACACCGCCGCCGATACTGCAATGGTGAGCGTCACGCAGTTCGATCAACTGGGCAGGGTCTCTTTGACCGGGCAAATTGAAACGGCCAATCCAAGTCCTGGCGTTTGCAACGACACGCCGGTCTCGGGAATTATCACCGATACACGCTATGTGACCGCAGCCGGGGCCAACTACACGCTGAAGTCAAACCCGTACGAAACTCTAGGCGATGCGACCATGGGATGGACGCTCACCGTCGCCGATACGCTTGGGCGCGTAACGGACGTCAAAACCTATGCCGGAAGCGGCTTGCCAGCCGAATTTGGGGGCTCCAATCCCGTGAATGGCACGGTGCACACGTCTTACACGAATGCGGACCGGACGGTGACCGACCAGGCAGGCGTCACGCGAACCTCGACGATGGACGGACTCGGCAGGCTGCAGCAGGTCACGGAGGCCGGAACGATCCAGACGAGCTACAACTACGACGCGTTAGATAACCTGATCGGCGTCATTCAGTCCGGCATGACGACCCCCTCGGGATGTCCGAGCGGCGTGTCGCGCTGCTTCGCCTATGACTCGCTGAGCCGTTTGAAATCCGCCAGAAATCCAGAGAGTGGATCGACCAGCTACGGGTATGACCCCGGCGGAAATCTGATCTCTAAAGTGGACCCGCGATTTACGACAACATTCGGTATAGACGCCCTGGGGCGCGTCACCTCAAAAAGCTACACCGACCCTGCAACTCCTGGTGTGAACTACTGCTACGACGGGCAATCCTGGAGTAACGGCCAATGCAGTGGAACGCCGTCCGCGCCCTCAATTGGACGCATGACGCAAGTGTTGTCCTCGGTTTCATCCGACGTGTACTCCTATGACACTTTGGGACGAGTTACTGCCAACTCGCAAACCACCGGGAGCACTCCCTATTCATTTCAATACAGCTATAACGCGGCGGGGTTGTTGACTTCGGAGACCTATCCATCTCAGCGCGTGGTGTCCTACGCATACAATCCCTTAGGGCGGACCAAAACGGTAACCGGGCAACTGGGCGCCGCCACGACGCCCTACGCGGGAGACACGAACAATCCCATTGCCTATGTGCCGCATGGCGGGATCTCTTCGCTTAAGCTGGGTAATGGGATCGTGGAAACGACCACTTACAATGCGCACCTTCAGCCGACCTCGATCCAGGCCGGAACACTGATGACGCTGGGTTACACCTACGGCACCACGCAGAACAATGGCAACGTGCTGAGCCAGACCATCACTCGCGGGTCGCAGACGTGGAGCCAGACCTACACTTACACCGACGGGCTGAATCGATTGACGGGCGCTTCGGAATCGGGCTCAGGAACCTGGTCCCAGACCTATGCGTACGACAACTTCGGCAATCGCTGGCTTTCGGGATCCAGCGGACTTCCCTCGCCGACCAACCAGGTTCCCAACGGCAACTGGTTTTCGGGGAACAGAGTCACTTCTAGTCCCAGTGGCGCTTGGACCTACGACAACTCCGGGAATCTCCAGGCCATGGCAGGCATGCCCGGCTGGGGCTTCACGTACGACGCCGAGAATCGCCAGATTACGGCGGTAACCGCAAGCAGTCCGACGACGACCTACGCATATGATGGCGAAGGCCGCCGAGTGACCAAGAACTGGAACGGCCAAACGACGACTTTTGTCTACGATGCTTTTGGGAATCTGGCGGCAGAATACGGCGGACCTGCGCGCGCTACCGGGACGCAGTACTTGACCACCGATCACCTCGGCTCCACGCGGCTCGTTACGGACTCCGGTGGAGCGGCCGTCAACTGCTACGATTACCTGCCATTTGGCGAGGAGATCGGCAGCGGTACCGCGGGCAGGACGTCATGCTTCGGCAGCGGCTCTTACCCCGCAGTGGGCGGAGCGGCGAATGTCGAATTCACCTCCAAAGAACGCGACGCCGAGACCGGGCTCGACTTCTTCGAGGCGAGGTACATGAGTGCCGCTCAAGGGCGCTTCGCGAGTGCCGATCCGGAAGGGGTCGGCGCGTTTGCCTCCGACCCCCAGAGTTGGAATGGATTTGCGTACGCACGCAACAGCCCGCTGGTGTACACGGATTCGACGGGAACTGTCTACGAATTCTGCGCAGACCAGGGGACGTGTGTTCGATACTCCGATCCGGATTTCATCACTGAATTTCTCGGGCAGAACGGTTTTCGATACTATGCCGGAAGCGGTGAGGTCTGGGGCTATGCGTTCCCGAACGGCGGGTGGTCTAGAATTGGGACGGCGCGGTGGATCGAACCGGATCTTTCGGATCTCGCCCGAGCCGTAGGGCGGGGGGCGCAGCTTGCCGCTCCAGTGGCAAATTTTGCAGTCGCCGCGACTACGGCTTTCATCCTCGGTCCAGGCGGAGGGCTACTTGAGGCCGTTCCAGAGGTAACAATTGGAGGCAGAGTCGTCATTGGCAAGATGGTAGACTTGGCGGCGCCGCACCCAGGTGAAAATCAGCTGGATCTCCCAAATCAAGGCTCACCTAAAGCCAACTGGGCTCAGAACTATTCCAAGCTGAGACGGGTTATGTCCGAGGGCCAGCCAATTCGCGACGCCTCAGCAGAACCATTTGAGAATGGCCAGCCGGGGCGGGACACAGGGTTCCTCCGAGCGGAGCGAAACGTGCTGCGTGATCGCGGCTGGACCTACAGAGATGGATACTGGTATCCACCCAAGTGAATAGAGGCTGACTATGTTCAAGACCGATTCAGGGCCAGATCGCGAGCGGTTGCGATTCGAAGAAACGGTGTTGGCCAGTTTCGATTTTCTGGGCTCCTATGGGTTAAAACCGAAGAAGAAAGAACCGACTTTCGTGCGATACGAATCGAAAAAGGTATTCCTTAACGTGTACCACGGCCGCTCTTCTTTTGAGATTGGACTTGAGCTTGGCCGCCGGGACCGTCCAGAAAGATACGGATTGGGTTACATCATCGCTTCGGCGGGAAAGGCTGCTTGGGAAGCAGAGGGGTTTGGTCACGGAACGATGTTCCAGGTAAGCTCGCGCGAAGGCGTCCAGCAGTTAGTACCCAAAGTCGCGGGACTTCTTAAGAAGTATGGCGAGCCGTTTTTGCGGGGAGATCCGGAGTTTTACGATGAGTTGGCGAAGGCGAATGAACGTGCATCATCGGAATACACCCGCCGTCAGTTGGTTGAGAGGACACGCAAGGACGCGGATACTGCGTGGGCCGGAAAACAATACGCACGTGTCGTGGATCTCTACCAGCCGCTACGTGAAGACCTCACGGAGATCGAGACCAAGAGGCTGGCGTATGCCGAAAAGAAAGTCCGCTTGACGCCTGCGGGCCAGAAGCGTGACTAAAGAGCTTCGGCTGAGGGTAGCGAGGGGTAGCCCTGTGGTCCGCAAAGATCAATCTGCCATCTACGCAGCCTCCTTTCCCGGGCTGTATTCGTGGTGCAGCCCACCGAGAACTGGCGTCGATCGGACGCGATAACCAGCGGGCAGCTTGTGTCTATAGACCATGGCTGGAACCTCGGCCTGGGGTGGTTCCGGAATTCCAGGTCCAAACGAAGAATGAGGCCGGCCGCGATTGTAATGGCAGACAAACGCTTTGATGATCATCCGCAAGTGGCGCCCGTTCATCAGGATCAGGAAATCGAGACACTCCCGGCGAATCGTCCCAATCAGTCTTTTGCAGAAAGCATTGGCTTTGGGCGCTTGAACCGGAGTCTTCAAGACCCGAACACCGAAACTTTTCAATTCGGAGTCTAGACGCGGCGAGAAGACTCCGTCGCGGTCGTGGATTACGAAACGGTAAGGATGGTCGAACGCCAAGAACTCCCGGAACTGCTGGATCGGTCTAGCTCCCGTTAGCTCCATTCGGGTTAAGGTGAACTAGTTGAAAACGGTCGTGCAAATTAACGGGTACGACAGACGACGACTAGATCCGATCGCGTTTGTAAATCTGATTCGCGAATACACCGGAGTGGATCTGCGTACCGCTAAGGACCAGGTCGACGCTCTTCGTGAAGGCAATGCCTTTGAGCTGAGATTTCAGGATCAGGAGTCTGCTGACCGTTTCTTGAAACAGGCGATCGCTCTTGGAGCGGTTGTCTCGGAGGTCCTGTAAGAGGGGAAATCCGGGGGAAGTCCGGGACAACAATCCGTTTTACAAAGCTGTCATCTACGGCTACGCGGACCTGCCCTTCTACGAGCGACTCTACCAAACCCGCAAACTCCGCAGAGCCGTCGCCGCCTCCCACTTGCTGCTGCGTGGGGGAAGCCAGATAAACCTCAGGTCATGGAGCATTTTCCGCACGCATACGGACGGCGGTGAGGCGGCTGAGAACCATCCTCAGAACAAAGTTGCCGACGCGACTACGCCTTTCCAACCCGGGACGAGTCACCCTGGCCGAAACCAACGCGCTCGCCGAAGTCGCCTGCGTTGCGAGGCCGGACACGATCCTGGGGCTGGTGAGCCATTCTGCTTGGGAGACAAATCCCGGCAAGCCTAAATCTGGTATTGGAACAAAATGGAACGAACTCGGGCTTGAGGACGCCTGTAAGCTATTGAAAACGTGGTGGCCAGGGACGGAATCTAACCGCCGCCGCCAGCCTTTTCAGGGTGGCACTCAGCCGCCGCTGAGACTTTGGCTGCTCGTCAGCTCTCCTTCGCTTCGAAACCTGCGCGTTTCGTTTCCGTACGCCTGCCACTCGGACCGTCGTTGCCGGCAGAACAGTTCGACTTTACTGCCCGGGCACGTCGCCTCGACGAGTGCATAGAATTCCTCCGGCTTTCGCGAGTGTTCGCGCCTGGCGGCTTCGAGGGCGGTGGCGTGACTGCCGCGCAGGAATACTGGCTTGCCCCGGATGGCCAACATGCAGTGCTCGGTCTGCCCGCGCAGCCATTCGCCGGTGCCCATCCGGTCCTTTACCCACGTCAGCAGGGTCCGGTACTCGAAGCCCCAGGCCTCGACGACATCGAAGGCAACTCGCAGGTGAGCGTTGGTGGTCCAGAGCCACAGGATAGCGTTCTCGTCCGCGATCTCCGCCACTGGTATTGCCTTGATTTCTTCAATATCCATGGTCGGATAAGGCAGGCTGTTTCCACTTTCATACCGCCACGGTGGGTCCGCCACAATCACCTGGAATGGCCCGGTTGGCAGCGCTGGCGGCGCAGCGTCTAATTCCTTCGCTTGCCTCAAGACCTCCAGCCGCCGATAGGCGCCGGCAACCTTGCCGCTGCGGTCCATCTGCTCAACGAGATGCCCGTATTCTTCTGGCTCGTCCTCGGCGGCATCCACTACGGCCTCCGCCCGCTCGATGGTAGTCCTGCCGACTCCTAGATAGCGGGCGATGTTGTCGCGAGCGTCCCCGGGATAGGCCCTCTGACATTCCGCCACTGTGGCGGGATGACAGAGGTCCGCCCGGCTGCCTTGGCGCTCACGGGCCTCGCGGCGCTCCATAGGCTCAATGGCCCGCTTCAGCGCCACGATTTCACTGGGCAGTAAATCCTTGCGTACAAAGTTTTCATGAGCTTCCCCTCGCGCGGCCTGGTACAAGTCCACCACTGTGACGGGGACTTCGGTCCAGTCGAGCAATCGGCAGGCCTCGAGCCGCCGCTGCCCGGCAATCAACCTCCCTTCCGGCGTGACTACAACCGGGTGAAGCAGGCCCACGTCCCCAATGCTTTGGGCGAGGGTCCGGAGATCACCCAGATCCTTGCGGTAGCGGAACCCGACTTGAATCTGATCAATGTGCATTGTTACTGGGAGCAAACATCCGGCAGCCTTGGCGGGCCGGCACGTTCGAGGCGCCGTCGAACGTACTATCAGACAGGCTAATCCTGCGGTAGTTCCATGTTCGGGGGCGCTTCATAAGCAGCGTGTCGACCGCGTAGATTGCCAGCGACCCGACAGTCTGCAGAATATCGGCAATTGCTGGTGTGCCAGGACACGGATATCGGTCATCATCCGCCATGTCTGGGAACAGGCACCCGATGCACGGACCGAACTTCTCCTGAATGAACACGTAACCGTGATCGCCGTCCCGACTGACGGCGGTGAAGATCACCGGAATTCCCTTCATGCGGAAATACCGGCTCGCCGCAACCCGCGCCGGGTTATTGTCAACGCCACAGACCGCGACATCGCAGGACAGATCAGTCTCGCGGGCAATGGCCTCCTCCAGGCGCAACGGGATTCCTTGGATCTCAGTTTCGGCGATACATTCCCCCTGCAAGTTCTCGGCCAGCGCCAGCGCCTTGTTCTGGCCGATATCCTTTATATAGAAGCGCTGGCGGTTAAGGTTGCTGGCTTCGACAATGTCATCATCCAACAGCTTGATGCGCCCGATTCCCTTCCGCACCAGCGTGGGCGCGATCTGCGAATTGATCCCGCCCGCCCCTACGCAAAGGACGCTGCTGTTTGAGAAGATTTCCTGTTCGAAGCCAGGAATCAGCTTCTGCCGATCCTCGGCTCCGGGGATAGCCTTGCCACGAAGGCTAATCGATGTTCGTAAGACGGTAAATGCCGGGCGCATGATTCTTGACTCCTTCTCCGTAGATTTCGATCTCAAAGTTCTGGTCCAGTCTGACGAACCGCACAAAGCCATCGCGGCTGAAGATGGCCATGAGCGCCAGGTGACCGGCGCTTTCCAGACGCTTCTGGAAGTTTTCGTCCGTGCCCGAAGGATGCGTGGCGTCCGGGCTCGTGCCAGGGTGGCTGTGAAAGTGGGCCAGGAACTTGTGGCCGAACTGTTCGAGGCGAATCAGCAGGTTGTGTGTCGAGGGCATGTGAGCCACTACACCCATGGGGCTGCGGCGTTGATAGGCGAACTCAGCCCATTGGTCGAGCACATGCACGTCACCAATCTCGGCTCCGGTGACAAAGAAGAACTGCTCGTTCTGGTCGGCGGTCAGTTTTTTGAAGCTCTCGTGCAGAAACAGCGAACTGACCGCGTAGCGCCGGGGACCGGCATTGGGCGTGCCGGTATTTTCCGTTTCGATCCGTTCCAAGCTCTCCAGAAACTCGTTGGTCCGCCGGATTTCACCGCAGACGCGCGCCGTGCTCTTCCTGGTGCGTGCCGCCTCGTTGAACTTGCCAATCAGCTTTTCGCGCTTTTCGACAAGAGCCGACCGTTTTTCTTCAAGGTGGGTTGTTTTCATTGTTGATAAGCCTCTGTAACTAATCTTTCGATGGTGATAATTCCCGAACTAACATCTTTAGGCTGCCTGCCCATATGGATCAGGTACCAGTCGTTGCCGCGGTGTTGGAAGCAAGTCCAGTGGCTATGGCGGCGGATTTCATCCGATGGGTTATATAGAAAGAAGTTGATGTGGCCGGATCTTTCCTGTTCAATCCAGCCCTGAAAGGCCGCGTAGGGCGTCTGGTAGGAGCCAGTGTACACATTGACTTGTAGGTTCCAGCCGTGTTCTTGCC
>Ga0157370_10006431_pt1 | contig 12960 bp, 11 predicted proteins | sample C35metaG_FD_113463 | JGI IMG/M metagenome (GOLD analysis project Ga0157370, IMG submission 113463) | Corn rhizosphere microbial communities from Kellogg Biological Station, Michigan, USA - C3-5 metaG | ecosystem: Host-associated > Plants > Roots > Rhizosphere > Soil | place: USA: Michigan...
GAAAAAATGTTTATGACTGCATTAGAGTTGGAAAATTAGGAGATATTCAAAAATCAAGTTATAGAATTTTTTGAAGCAAATGCTGAAGAAAAAATTAGCCCAAAGAAAGATGCTTTGTTTAATGTTTACCTGAAAAAATAAAGGCGCTTATCTAAACGCCCTTCAAATAAATCAGTGCTAATTTTCTTTATTTTATCCCAAATGCTTTTTTCACTTTTGGAACATAATCCAGTTTTTCCCACGTAAATAATTCAACTTTTACTGTTTTTGGCGTACCATTAGGCAGGTTAAAAGTTTTGGTAACTACTTCATTCTTTCTTCCCATATGTCCATAAGATGCAGTTTCCTGGTAAATAGGATTGCGAAGCTTCAAACGTTGTTCAATAAAATAAGGACGCATATCAAAAAGAGATTCTACTTTTTGGGCTATCTCACCATCGGTTAAATTCACCTTAGAAGTGCCATAAGTATTTACGTTGATACTTGTTGGCTGAGCTACACCAATTGCATAAGAAACCTGCACCAATACTTCATCGCAAACACCTGCTGCTACCAGGTTTTTTGCAATATGCCTCACTGCGTATGCCGCACTTCTGTCTACTTTGCTTGGGTCTTTTCCACTGAATGCTCCGCCGCCATGAGCGCCTTTTCCTCCGTAAGTATCTACAATAATTTTTCTTCCTGTTAATCCGGTGTCGCCATGCGGGCCGCCAATGACAAATTTCCCTGTCGGGTTAATGTGGTATTTTATTTTATCATTAAAAAGATGCGCATATTTTGGGTATTTCTCCTTCATCCGTGGAATCAAAATCTTTTTGATATCAGTAGAAATCTTTTTCAGCATTTTTTCTTCTTTGTCAAAATCATCATGCTGGGTAGAAACAACGATCGCATCAATTCTTACCGGTTTGTTATCATCGTTGTATTCAAGTGTGACCTGGCTTTTAGCATCAGGGCGCAGATATTTTATTTCTTTATTTTCTCTTCTTAATGCCGCAAGTTCAATCAGAAGGCTGTTGGCTATATCCAATGACAACGGCATAAAATTTTCTGTTTCATTCGTTGCATATCCAAACATCATCCCCTGGTCTCCGGCGCCTTGTTCCTGTTTATTTTTTCTATCCACCCCCTGGTTAATATCAGCAGATTGTTCGTGAATAGCTGAAAAAATTCCGCACGAATTTGCTTCAAACATGTATTCACTTTTTGTGTAACCAATCTTTCTGATTACGCCTCTTGCTATTTCCTGAACATCGAGATAAGCTTTTGATTTCACTTCACCGGCAAGCACGACCTGGCCAGTTGTTACCAGGGTTTCACAGGCAACTTTACTTTGAGGGTCGAATGCTAAAAAATGATCTATCAGCGCATCACTGATCTGATCAGCAACCTTGTCCGGATGGCCTTCACTCACAGATTCAGATGTAAATAAATAGGGCATATTAATTTGTTTTTTGAGCCGCAAAATTATGGCTTCACTTTGATTAGGCAAAATGCAATTTTTGTATGGATCATCCTAAAATCCTTAGACTTCTAGAGAAACAAAAGTCAAAATTGCAAATAGAATTTAAATTACTTTCAGTGTTACCACCAAGAATAAAATTGAAAATGATTAGTTAGAACCTTCCGGGAATATTCTCTCTGAAAAAGAGAAAAATATCATTTTATAAAACGGAATATACAACACGCAACCTGATTCTGGTTTGTGTATTATTGGTTCCATTCAATTTTACGCGTCCATCAGCAACATTATTCCTTGATGTCGAAAATGGCCCGATTGTCTGGCCGCACCAATCATTGTAGGTCGTTTTATTGACTATATAATCAGGAGCGCTTAACCTTAACGTAAGATTGCTCTTGCCTTTGGTAACGATTGATTGCAAATACCTCGAAATGTTGAAACGATATTCTCCAATTGAATTGCCGGCATCATCTGTTGAAGTTTTTATTTGTCCCCCCATGTAGGCAAAATTCGTTTGCAATTCATTTCCGCTAAAATCACATGGAATAGGAATATAGTCAGGTGATAATGTTGAATCTTTTGTGTCAACGTAAAGATTAACAGGAGGCGCAAAAATATTATTCAAAGTATTGGCAGAATAAACCTGATCAACAATCAATTCGGCCCGGTTGATTACTCTATTCGAAAGACCATTAATTCCTGGAATATGAAGTAAAGCATAACTGCCGGGGGATGTCTCAATATAAAGAACACTATCGCCGTTTGAGGGATGAGTTAGATGAGTGGTTATTTCTGAATTTCCGCGATCACGGATGATCGAATTAGAAAGCCCTGATAATCCTGTCAATGCTAAAGCAACAACTGTAGTATCAGCTTTACTATCTTTTGTGTATCTCAAATAAATTGACAACCGCGAAGTTGTAAGATCAAAATAATTCAAAGCTTGCCCACCGGTAGTTTCATCAGGTACAATTGCAAAGCCTTTAAAATAATTTACAAAATCAGAATCGTTTCTAAAAATCTGAGCTGAGTCGTTAATGAAATTTTGAATAAATGATTTGGAGATTGGAATTCTTAATTGGTTAGCGGCTTCTTCGTTATATCCGTGAACCGAATCTTTTAATACAGAGGGATAATAATCTTTTGTTCCCAGCAAGTTAGAGTTATCGTAACCCAAAACTTTGCAGGTTGTGTAACTGTCATTTACATGGAAACTGTCAGAAAGCTGGTATACATTTACTTTTTGCAAAGCGTTTGTATCACCAAAAGAATGAGCGTATTGCAACACCAAAACGGCCGAATCAATTAAAAAACTATTTGCATCGGCTGCAGGAAAGTTATAAGGGAAATTTTGAGGCTTAAATTCAAAATAGATTTTTGCGTTTGTTGTTCCAAACAAAGGATCATTTGAAATGATTCCTAATGCCTGAAGATTATTGCGATGAATGGTATCACATTGTGCATCATCAAAATTAGTAGCAATAACAGAAAAGGTGGTGTCAAAAGTGTGAATATTATCAACAGCCGGAATAAGGCCTTCACCAAGAGTGGTGGTATCAATTTTTGTACAGCCAAAAGCAAACGAAAATAAAATCAATATTCCTGTAACCGCAGATGTGTATTGGTTTTTAGACACTTGAAACTAAGATTTGAGTAGATAAATAAGGAGCGAAATTATTTGCTGGCAAGGTCGGCATACAATTGTAAATAGTCTGTTAAATCTGATTCAGCATTATATTTAAGTACTTTTTTACCACGCACTTTACTGAATTCTTCAGCTAGTTTTTTATCCACTTTTTCCGCACCAAAAGTGATGGCATCTGCAAAATAAGCGCCGCCTCTGAACATGGCTGTGTTGCTTCCTTCGTTATAGATTTCGATATCTTTTTCTTTGATATTGGAATTGATGGTAGCCACTTTTGCAAAGTCAGCACCCATTTTTTCTTTGTAGGTATTCTGCCCAATTGTATAAACAACTTTACAATTGCTGAACACCGGTTCTTTTTTATAAGCAGTTTTAATATACATTGGAATCAGGCCGGTCATCCAGCCGCTGCAATGAATAATGTCGGGCGGCCAGCCAAATTTTTTCACTGTTTCCAGGGCGCCTTTACAAAATAATACAGTTCTCAAAGCATTGTCCACAAACCATTTTTCATTCTCATCATGAAACAATGATTTTCTTTTGAAAAAATCTTCATTATCGAGGAAATAAATTTGTAAACGCGCATTGGGAAGTGAAGCTACTTTAATCACTAAAGGATAATCATCTCCATCAACTGAGACATTGATGCCGGAAAGACGAACCACTTCATGAAGCCTGTGCCGGCGTTCATTGATCATACCAAAACGCGGCATTATGCAACGAACTTCCATGCCAGATTCATTTGATTTTACTGCTAGTTTGTTCACCATTTCTGCAAATTCTGTCATCTCGAGGTAAGGAGAGATTTCGTTGGCTATGAATAAAATTCTTTTCTTTGTCGACATTTACAATTGGTTATTGACTTGAATTTTTTTTAACAGGCGGCGAAGTTACCATTTTTTTTCGTTTATGCAATGCTAAACTCAACGTTTAACCTAACTACAAACCATTCATGATCATATTTAAACATAGCAAAGAAGTAAAGAATTATCTTGAAAGGCAGAAGCCCCTGAAAAAAAAGATTGGGTTCGTTCCAACAATGGGCGCTTTGCATCAGGGGCATTTATCCCTTCTCAAAAGATCGCGGGAAATATGCAGCATAACCGTTTGCAGCATTTTTGTAAATCCGACTCAATTTAATAATACCATGGATTTCCAAAAATATCCTAAAACTATTGAAAATGATATTTTGCTTTTGGAAGAAAATGGCTGCGATGTATTGTTTCTTCCTGATGAAAAAGAAATTTATCCTTCTGAAGAATCCAGAGAAAAACACTTTGATCTCGGTTATCTGGAAACAGTGTTAGAAGGCAAATTCCGCCCCGGCCATTTCCAGGGAGTTGCTCTTATAGTAGAAAAGCTGATCAGCATTGTCAATCCGGATTCCCTTTTTTTAGGGCAAAAAGATTTTCAGCAATGCTTGGTGATCAAAAGATTAATTGAAATAATGAATAAGGAAATTCAATTGATTATTTGTCCGATTCATCGTGAAGAAAGCGGTCTTGCAATGAGCAGCAGAAATGTAAGATTAAATTCTTCGGAAAGAAATTTAGCCGCAGAACTGCACCGGGCTTTGGTTTCAATAGAACGACAACTTACAAAGGATAACTTCTTAACGTTAAAAAATAAAGCAATTAATGATTTGCAAAAGAAAGGCTTCAAAGTTGACTATCTTGAACTGGCAAAAAAGAATACCCTTGAATTGGTATCGCATTTTAATGAAGAAGACGAATTGATACTTTTGATCGCGGCATTTTTAGGTGATGTAAGATTGATCGACAATCTTTTAATTGCTGCATAAATTAAGATTGGTTCATTATCTTGTACATCTCATGAAGAAGAAATTAGTTTCCGGTTTTAAATACATTTTTTTCCTTGGAATAGGAATTTTTTTAACCTGGTGGCAATTAAGTAAAATGACATCGGTACAAAAAATTCAGTTTAAGGAGTCACTGTTACACGCCCATTATATCTATTTGGTTCCTGTTTTTATTATTACCATACTTGGTCATATAAGTCGTGGGGTCAGATGGAAAATTTTGATCGAACCTATGGGTTACGAACCAAAAACAGCCAATACTTTTTATACAACTATGTGTGGTTATTTTGCCAATACTTTTTTGCCACGCGCCGGTGAAATTTTGCGTTGCACATTATTGGCCCGCTATGAAAAAATTCCGGTAACAAAATTATTCGGAACCATTTTGGTTGAAAGGATTTTTGACCTTCTTTGTTACGGTTTATTGATCATCATTACTTTTTTAATCCAGATCGAAACAGTAAGTGAATTTATCAAAACAAAATTTAACCAGTTGGTCAGTTACCGGCGTTCTGTTTCCATCTGGCTCATTATTCTCATCATTTTGTTTTTTGCGGCGATCATTTTTTTCCTCGTGAAATGGACCTTCAAAAAATACCAGCATCACCAGTTGGTCATCAAACTGAAAGGCTTGCATATTGGTTTAAAAGAAGGTTTTTCAACGATCCTTCATTTAAAAAAGCGTTGGAAATTTTTCGGTCATACGATCTTTATCTGGGCATGTTATTTATTTGAAGTGTACATCGGTTTTTCAGCACTGACAGCAACTTCATCACTTGGAATCGGCGCTGCTTTCAGTGTTCTTTCCCTGGCCACACTCGCTATGATCGTTTCTCCCGGAGGCCTGGGGGCCTTTCCTATTGCGGTTCAGCAGGTGTTGCTCATTTATAATGTCGACAATATTTCTTTTGGCTGGCTGATGTGGGGCGTCACAACAGGTATTGTTATTGTAGTTGGAATTATTTGCTTTGGATTACTCATTTATCAAAATAAAAATAAGCATGAAAAAGAGCAACACTCTGCAGGAGAGAATATTCACAACTGAAGAAATGAAACAGGAGGTAATCAGGATGAGGTTGAAAAGTAAAACGATCGCTTTTACAAATGGCGTTTTTGATATCTTACATGAAGGCCATATTACAGTTTTATCTGAGGCAGCTTCTTTTGCTGACGTACTTATTGTTGGCCTGAATTCTGATGCTTCAGTGAAAAAATTAAAAGGAGATAGCCGGCCTGTAAATAATGAAAATTCCAGAGCATTGATTATTGCTTCTTTAATCATGGCAGACGCAGTGGTAATTTTTAATGAAGAGACACCGATAGAATTGATCAAAATGATCAAACCGGATGTTTTGATAAAAGGCGGTGATTATAATTTAGACACAATGGTCGGTTCAAAAGAAGTGCTGGAAGCAGGTGGCAGAGTGGAGATCATTCCCATTCGGGAAGGATTTTCAACAACCGGAATCATTGAAAAAATTTGCAAAATATGAGTATAACGGTATGCACAAACGAAATAATTTCTTTTAAAAACTATTAAAAGTTGAAACTTGCAGCAATAGATATTGGAAGTAATGCAGCGCGTTTACTGATAACAGAAGTGTCAGTAGATAAAAATAACAAGGCTTCGTTTACTAAATTGTCTCTTGTCAGAGTGCCGTTACGGCTGGGCTTTGATGTTTTTGAAACAGGCCAAATTTCAGATAAGAAAATTGATCTGCTCCTTCATACAATGAAAGGATTTCTGAATATCTCCGAAGCATACGAGGTAAAAGCAATGAAAACCTGCGCCACTTCTGCAATGCGCGATGCTGCAAATACAGAAGCAATTATTTTATTGGTAAAAGAAGCAACCGGCATAGACATAGAAGTGATTTCCGGAAGTGAGGAAGCGTCATTGGTTTTTGAAAATCACATTGCAGAAAATCTTGACACACAACATTCTTACTTATATATCGATGTCGGTGGTGGAAGCACGGAACTTACTTTTTTTAGTAATGGTGAAATGATATTTAAAGATTCATTTCAGATTGGAACGATCAGGTTATTAAAAAACCAGGTGGATGACGCTGCCTGGAACGAAATGAAATCATCCATCAAAACAAAAACCAAAGGCTTTAAAACTGTTGTTGCTATTGGCTCAGGAGGAAATATTAATAAGGTGTTTTCATTGAGTAAAAGAAAAGAAGGCAAACCATTATCGCTCGAATTGCTCAGAGATTATTACAAAGAATTAAGCAACGTTTCCCTTCAGGACAGAATTAATATTTACAAATTAAAAGAAGACCGTGCCGATGTAATTGTTCCCGCTTTAAAAATATTTATCAGCGTAATGAGATGGGCCGGTGCTGAAGAGATCTATGTTCCCAAGATTGGTGTTGCTGACGGATTGATTCAGCATTTGTGGGAGGAAGAGAAAGGGAAGGTAGTAACTGGCAATCAGTAGTGGTTAACTCCCTGTCTTTGGACTGTTTTAATAGTCCTGATAAGGCTTTAATTTAATGGTAAAATATGGACTTGACTCCAATTGAAATATTCCTCTGGCTATCGTTTTAATTGAATAAATGCTTCACAATAAAAAAATCTAATTTTGCAACGCGATTGTCAAATGTTTTATTCTAATGCAGAGCCATTTAGCCTGTCGCTTCTTTAAAAAAATCTTGTATGTCAGTAAATAAAGAAGTAAAAAGAATAACGACTCATACGCTGCAAAAGATGAAAGAAGCCGGCGAAAAAATTTCGATGATCACGGCTTATGATTTTTCTTTTGCAAAAATTTTTGATGCCGCAGGAATTGATATTATCCTTGTCGGAGACAGCGCCAGCAATGTGATGGCAGGCCATGAAACTACTCTGCCCATTACGCTTGACCAAATGATCTATCACGCCAGCTCTGTTGTTCGCGGTTGCAGCCGCGCTTTAATTATTGTAGATCTTCCTTTTGGAAGTTATCAGGGAAACAGCAAAGAAGCCTTGAACTCCACCATCAGAATTATGAAAGAAACCGGCGCACATGCGATCAAATTAGAAGGTGGTGAAGAGATCATTGATTCTGTAAAAAGGATTGTTGGAGCAGGAATTCCGGTGATGGGCCATTTGGGTTTAACACCGCAATCCATTTATAAATTCGGTACTTATACAGTAAGGGCAAAAGAAGAAGCCGAAGCAGAAAAATTAAAAAATGATGCGATTCTTTTACAGGAAGCAGGATGTTTTGGAATTGTATTGGAAAAAATTCCGGCAACGCTGGCAACTGAAGTTTCGCAAAAACTTCTTATTCCTACTATCGGTATTGGCGCCGGAAATGGCTGCGACGGACAAGTGTTGGTCATGCACGATATGCTTGGGATTAACACGGAATTTAAACCCCGTTTTCTGAGAACTTATCTGAATCTTCATGATGAAATTACCAACGCCGTTCAGAATTATATTAAAGATGTAAAATCAAAAGATTTTCCAAACGAAAAAGAACAATATTAGGTTGAAAGTTGAAGGTTCATGGTTGAAGGTTGCGACTTTGTTAACTTTGAGCTTTGACCCTTTAACTTAGACCCTTAAACTTTCAACTTTGAATATGCAAAATTTTTTAAAAGAATTAAAGATCTCAGAATTAAACAAAGGCGTTTCTACAGGAACAAAATGGATTTCAGCCTCAGGCGAAAAAATAAAATCCTACTCCCCCGTTGATGGAAAGCAAATTGCTTCCGTCAATTCATGCGATAAAAGAAGTTTTGATTATGTAGTTGAAACCGCACAAAATGCATTTTTGGAATGGCGTGCATGGCCTGCTCCAAAACGTGGTGAAATCATCAGGCAAATAGGAAATGAATTACGGAAAAATAAAGCCATCCTGGGGAAATTAGTAAGTTATGAGATGGGAAAAAGCCTGCAGGAAGGAATGGGCGAAGTGCAGGAAATGATTGATATTTCTGACCTCGCTCTTGGGCTTTCACGCCAGCTTTATGGACTTACCATGCACAGTGAAAGGCCCGGACACAGAATGTATGAACAGTATCATCCTTTGGGAATTGTAGGAATAATTTCCGCGTTCAATTTCCCTGTCGCTGTCTGGAGCTGGAACAGCCTGGTAGCAATGGTCTGCGGGGATGTTTGTATCTGGAAACCTTCAGAAAAAACACCGCTTTGCGGAATCGCCTGCCAGAATATTATTTCAAAAGTATTTAAGGAAAACAACGTTCCGGAAGGGGTTTGTAATTTGGTAACCGGTGGCCGCGAGGTTGGCGAATGGCTTTGCAATGAACCAAAGGTTGCTTTGGTTTCTGCAACCGGCTCTACAAGAATGGGAAAAGCAGTAAGTGCCGCAGTTGGCGCAAGGCTTGGAAAAAGTTTACTTGAATTAGGAGGAAATAATGCAATCATTATTTCTAAGGATGCAGATTTGAATATTGCCTTAGTTGGGTGTTTATTTGGATCTGTTGGAACCGCAGGCCAGCGCTGCACCACAACAAGGAGATTAATTATTCATGAAGATGTTTATGATGCCTTCAAAAAGAAATTAGTGAACGCTTACAAGCAATTAAAAATCGGTGATCCTTTAAAAGAAGAAAATCATGTAGGCCCGTTAATCGATCAGGATGCGGTAACCGCTTACCTGCATGCGATCGATCAGATAAAAAAACAAGGTGGAAAAATGGCGTTGCCAGGCGGAACTCTTTCCGGTAAAGGATTTGAAAGCGGTTGTTATGTAAAACCGTGCATTGCTGAAGTTCGCAACGATATGGAAATTGTACAACATGAAACTTTTGCGCCGATTCTTTATTTAATAAAATATAAAACTTTGGAAGAAGCTATTGAGCTTCAGAACGCCGTACCTCAGGGATTATCTAGCGCAATCTTTACATTAAATCTCCGTGAAGCAGAAACATTTCTTTCTAATCGTGGCAGCGATTGTGGAATAGCAAATGTAAATATCGGAACTTCCGGAGCTGAAATTGGCGGTGCTTTTGGCGGGGAAAAAGAAACCGGTGGTGGTCGTGAAAGCGGCAGCGATGCATGGAAAGTTTACATGCGCAGGCAAACAAATACCATCAATTATTCTGATACATTACCTTTAGCCCAGGGAATAAAATTTACAGTATAGGATATTTACAATTCGTAAAAACGAATTGTAAATATTCTATAATTATTTTCAACGGTTATCCAACTTAAAGATAAAAGGTAAATCTTTGCATTCTTAAAAATTAAACAATTAAAATGACAAGTAGTAAACGGATTTTTCTGGGAATAGCCCTTATGGCTTCATTACCATTTTACACTTTCGCACAAACCGATTCCAGTGACTCCACTGATTCGGTTGTAACTAAAAAAGCGGCGCCAAATGATTGGTTCGAATTGGATCGTGCCACAACCGGATATTATGGGATCAGCCTTGATAAAGCTTATGATTTTTTGAAAGGGAAAAAGAGCGAACCGGTTGTCGTTGCAGTAATAGACAGTGGTGTTGATACTTTGCAGCAGGATTTAAAATCAATTCTGTGGCACAATCCGGGAGAGATTCCAAACAACGGAATTGACGATGATAAAAATGGCTATGTTGACGATGTGTATGGATGGAATTTTATTGGTGGAAAAGATGGAAAAAATGTGCACCAGGATTCTTATGAAGCAGCAAGAGTTTATTGGAAACTAAAATCAAAATATGATACTTCCGCCCCTGATACCACTTCAATGACCAATGCACAGAAAGCAGAATATGCCACTTATTTAAGGGCAAAAGATGCTGTAACAAATGGTGTTGATCCGGCTCAGCTTATGCAAATGCAACGAATTTTACCTGTTCTCGAAAAGGGTGATTCTGTAATTGCAAAAGATCTTGGGAAAACTGAGTTTACCGGTAAAGATGTTAAGGGGTATACTTCTGAAGATCCTGATGCCAAAATTGCTGCTGCCATTTATTTGAATATGGCCAAAGCAAATAATAGTTACGACATTTCAAACACTGACATCCTTGAATATTTACGTGGCGAAATCCGTAAAGGAGAAGCTGCTTCCACTCCACCGAAAGATTTTAGAAATGACATTGTAAAAGATGATCCAGATAATATCAATGACCGCTATTATGGTAACAACGATGTGATGGCCGGAACTCCTTCACATGGAACCCATTGTTCAGGAATTATTGCTGCTGTAAGAAATAACGGAATTGGTATGAACGGAGTAGCAGATAATGTGCGCATCATGATGGTTCGTGCAGTTCCTGATGGTGATGAGCATGATAAAGATATTGCCAATGCAATTCGCTATGCAGTTGATAACGGCGCAAAAGTCATCAGCATGAGCTTTGGTAAAAGCTTTTCCCCACAAAAAAGCTGGGTTGATGATGCGGTTAAATATGCTGCAAGCAAAGATGTTCTTCTAGTTCATGCTGCTGGGAATGATGCCAAAAATATTGATTCGACAGAAAATTATCCAAATCCTGTTTACCTTGATAAATCGGGAGTAGCCGGCAATTTTATTACCGTAGGTGCCAGTGGAGATTCTACCAATGGCGGATTCACCGCAAGTTTCAGTAATTATGGAAAAAATTCGGTGGATGTTTTTGCTCCCGGCGTAAACATTTATTCTACCTTACCCGGCGGCGATAAATATGGTAATTATTCCGGAACAAGCATGGCTACACCAGTGGTTGCGGGCGTTGCTGCTTTGATTCGTGAGTATTATCCTTCTTTAACTGCTGAGCAGGTAAAATATGCAATCGACAATTCTGTTTCTCCACAAACAGAAAAAGTAAAATTGCCCGGCACAGACGAAATGGTTAACCTTTCAGACATTTCTAAAACAGGTGGCGAATTGAATGCCTACAATGCGCTGAAGCTTGCTTCCACATTAAAAGCTGAAAAATCAAAAAAAGAAAGGCTTCCTAAATCAAAAGTGAAACGCAGGAACAGAGATTAAAAAACTTCTTTTAAAAAATAGAAAAAGACTGGCAGCAATAATTTCCTGCCAGTCTTTTTATTTCCGGCATGCTATCAATCGCATTTCCCGTTGCCGTAAACAAACCAATAATTCAAAATCCTGCTGGCTGAATTATAGTACTTTTGATAAATATTTTTTTACTTAAAAAACAGAAAAATGGAAACTGAAAAAAGAAAAACCGGTGTTTATCCGGACTATTTTTATAACTATATTAAGTTGGTTGAAAATGAAAATTTGGGAGATGCTTTGAAAAATCAAATCCCTGAAATTCAAAGTTTTTTCAGCTCAATTGATGAAGAAAAGAGGGATTACAAATATGCAGAAGGTAAATGGACAATCAAAGAAGTATTGCAACATATCATAGATACAGAAAGAATTTTTGCTTACCGTGCCCTGGCTTTTGCAAGAAAAGATGTAAACACTTTGCCATCATTTGATGAAAACAGCTATGCTAAAAATTCAAATGCTGATAAAAGGAATTGGAATGAACTTACTGAAGAATTAATGGCAGTGAGAAAAACTACTGACTTTCTTTTTAATAGTTTTTCAGAAGAACAGTTAAATACAGTTGGTAAAGCAAGTAATTATGAAATGAGTGTAAAGGCACTTGGCTACACGATTGCGGGCCATCTGGCACATCACGTTAATGTTCTTAAAGAAAGGTATCTAAAAGTCTAGGCTGTTCAGAACGGTTTGAAATTTTTAGGTTGTCTTATTCATTCATAAGAATTGGCAATTCAAAATGAAAATATTTTCAGCTTCACAAATAAGAAATTGGGATTCTTATACCATTGAGTATGAGCCAGTCAAATCGGTTGATCTGATGGAAAGAGCTGCTACAGCGTGTTTCAACTGGATCAGTACAAACTTTAATAAAAATATTGGTTTTAAAATATTTTGCGGAACAGGAAATAACGGTGGTGACGGGCTTGCAATCGCCAGACTCTTGGCACAAAAAAAATATCAAGTTACAGGTTTTATTCTAAAGGGAAGATCATCCGGTTCTGCTGATTTTGTAACTAATCTAAAAAGAGTACAAAAAACTTCTGCAGAAATAATTTTCATTGAAGATAAAAATTCCTTCCCATCTTTATCAAA
>Ga0157370_10006432_pt1 | contig 12960 bp, 8 predicted proteins | sample C35metaG_FD_113463 | JGI IMG/M metagenome (GOLD analysis project Ga0157370, IMG submission 113463) | Corn rhizosphere microbial communities from Kellogg Biological Station, Michigan, USA - C3-5 metaG | ecosystem: Host-associated > Plants > Roots > Rhizosphere > Soil | place: USA: Michigan...
AAGGGGCACGCGCTGGTGGACGGCGGCGTCTTCGCAGCCAACCCGACGATCGCCGCGATCGCGGAGGCGCTCGGGCGGAGCAGCGACCCGCCCGCGGGGCTCTCCCTCCAGGACATGCTCGTGGTCTCGATCGGGACCGGCGAGTTCGAAGTCGGCTTCCCGCCATCCGAGGTCCGCGGCTGGGGAGACCTGGGGTGGATTGCCGGAGGGGGCGACGATCCGCCGATCCTCTCGGCCATGCTCGGCGGCTCCTCCGACGGGACCGACTACTGGGCCCACATGCTGCTCAACCACGAACGCGGCAAAGGGCTGCCGGGGGCCGACGCGATCGGCCACGGCAAGCGCTATTACCGCTTCCAGGCGCAGCTCGCCAAGGGGATCCAGATGGATGACGCCCGCCCGAAGACGCTGGAGCTTCTGGCTGAAGTGGCGAAACGGCTGATCGCGGACCGCCGGGCGGAGATCGCCGAAGTCGTCTCTCAGCTGGAGCCGATTTAGAGGAAATCTCCCGAAGGGTGGGCCGCGGGGGTTATCTTGCGGCGGTGATCTCGCGTACCTGGACCGCTTTGGGGACCAGCGTGCGCGCCCTGGCGATGGACTTCGCCAACCGCGACCAGGGCCTGCTCGGGGCCTCGACCGCGCTGGTCTGGTTCGCCACCTGGTCCTTCACGATCGCCCTCGGCGTCTACGGCTTCGACGCCCACGGGGCCGCCGGCGTCGGCATCGTCGCCCTGATCCGATTCCTGCCGGCGGCGCTGGTCTCACCGCTGGTCGGGCTGCTGATCGACCGCTTCCCGCGGCGCTCGGTGATGCTCGGCAGCGCCGCCACGGCCGGCCTGGTCCTCGCCGGCGCCGCCGCGGCCGCGGCGCTCGGCGCCCCGCCCGGCGTCGTCTTCGCCTTCCCCGCTCTCTTCGCCATCGCAATCTGCGGCTACGGCCCGGCCCACGCGGCGCTGACGCCGACGCTGGTCGAGACCCCGCAGCAGCTCTCCGCCGCCAACGTCAGCCACAGCGTGATGGAGAACGCCGGCACGCTCGCCGCCGCCCTCGTCGCCGGCCTCCTCCTCCACCCCACCTCGCCCGCCTTCGTGATGGGCCTGGCGGCCGCGGCGGCCCTCCTCGCCTCCCTCCTCGTCTTCGGGGTGACCAAGGACCGCCGGCCCGAATACGTCCTCGAGGAGGACGAGGTGGCGGGCGCCTTCCGCGAGGTCACCCGCGGCGCCCGGGCGCTCTTCTTCCACCCGGCGCTGCGCCTCTCCTCGGCGACGATGGTCCTGCTCTTCTTCTTCGAGGGCTTCATCGAGGTGATGGTCGTGGTGGTCGCGCTGGAGATGCTGCACCTGCAGGAGGGCGCGGTCGGCTTCCTCAACGCCACGATCGGGATCGGGGCCGTCCTCGGCGCGGTCGGCCTGGCGATGCTCTTCGACCGCGGCCGGCTCGTCGCCGCGATTGGCGGTGGCAGCCTGCTGATCGGCGCGGCGACGGTGCTGCCCGGCCTCGCGCCGCACGCCGCCACCGCCTACGCCGGGATGCTGGCGATCGGGATCGGCTTCGTCTTCGCCGAGGTGGCGACGAAAACGCTGATGCAGCGGCTCGGGTCGGACGAGACCTTCGGCCGGGTGATCGGAGCGCTCGAGGCGGGCCGGCAGGCGGCGCTTGCCCTGGGCTCGATCGGGGCCGTGCTCCTGGTCGAACTGCTGCACCCGGAAGGGGCCCTGATCGCGGTCGGCGCCTTCGTCCCCCTCTTCGTGACGATCTGCTGGTCGCAGCTGCGCGCACACGAGATCGGGGCCCCGGTCGACGAGGAGCGCTACCGGCTCCTGCGCCGCAGCTCGATCTTCGCGCCGCTGCCGGTGGCGACGCTGGAGCGGCTCAGCCATGACCTGCGGCCGGTCGAGATACCGGCCGGCGAAGACGTGATCGTCCAGGGCGAAGTCGGCGACCGCTTCTTCCTGATCTGCGACGGCGAGGTCGAGGTCTTCGAAGACGGCGCCTTCCGCCGCAACGAGGGAGCGGGCGAATGCTTCGGTGAGATCGCCCTGCTCCACGACGTCCCCCGCACGGCGACGGTGCGGGCGACGCAGGACACGCGCCTGCTAGCGCTCGAGCGGGACCAGTTCCTGCTCGCCGTGACCGGGCACCGCCGCAGCCGGCAGCTCGCGCATCGGGTCTCCGACGAGCGCTGGCCGGGCGACCATTCCGCGGCGGTCGCCGAGTGACCACCAAAGGCAAGCTGCGGCAGCGGCGCGAACTGGCGATCCTGCTGGTGGCGATCGCGGCGGCGGCGATCGCGGTCCTCGCCTACGCGACGCACCTGATGCGGGCGCTCGAGCAGCAGAGCGTCGACGCCCGCTTTTCGGTGCGGGGGACGCAGGAGCAGCCCGAGGAATTCGCCCTGGTCGAGGTCGACGACCGCACCTTCAGCGAACTCGGCGTGCAGTGGCCCTACCCGCGCTCGGAGCACGCGCGGGTGATCGACCGCCTGCGCGAAGCGGGCGCGAAGGCGATCGCCGTCGACATCCAGTTCACCGAGCCGACGACGCCGAAAGAGGACAACGCGCTGATCGGTTCGGTCGCGCGGGCGGGCGGGGTGATTCTCTCGACCACCGAAACCGACCGCGGCGAAAGCCGGATCTTCGGCGGCGAAGAAGTCGTCCACGAAATCGGCGCCCGGGCCGCCGACACCGTGGTCAAACCGGACGCCGGCGGCGTGATCCGCAAGATGCACTACGAAATCGACGGCCTCGTCAGCTTCGGGGTCGCGGTCGCCGAAGCGGCGGGGGCGGAGAAGATCGACCCCTCGGCGATGGAAGGCGACGGCGAAGCCTGGATCGACTACCGCGGCCCGCCGAAGACCTTCGCCCACTACTCCTACTCGCGGGTCCTCGCCGGCAAGGTGCCGGCCTCGGCATTCCGCGGCAAGACCGTGATCGTCGGCGCCTCGGTCCCCTCGCTGCAGGACGTCCACCCGACCTCGACCAGCGGCGACGAACTGATGCCCGGGCCGGAAATCCAGGCCAATGCCGCCTGGACCGCGCTGCACGGCTTTCCGCTCTCCTCCTCGGGCCTCGTCGTCGACCTGCTCCTGATCGTGCTGCTGGCGGCGGTGCCCGCCGCCGTGACCCTGCGTCTCAGCCCGCTGCCGGCGTTGCTGATCGCGCTGGCGATGGCGCTCCTCTACGCGGTCGCCGTGCAGATCGCCTTCGACAGTGGCGCCGTGCTGCCGTTCGTCTACCCGCTCCTCGCGCTGGTCCTCTCCGCCCTCGGCGCCCTCGCCGTCAACTACGTGATGGACGCCTTCGAACGCCAGCGGGTGCACGACACCTTCGCCCGCTTCGTCCCGGCCGCCGTGGTCAGCGAAGTCCTCGCCCGCACCGACGACGACCTGCGCCTCGGCGGCGCACGACGGGAGACGACGATCCTCTTCAGCGACCTGCGCGGCTTCACCAGCTATTCCGAGCAGCTGGCGCCGGACGCCGTGATCGAGGTGCTGAACCGCTACCTGGGCGAGATGAGCGACGCGATCATGGACCACGGCGGCACCCTCGTCGCTTACATGGGCGACGGGATCATGGCGCTGTTCGGGGCGCCGCTGGAACAGGCCGACCACGCCGACCGCGCCGTCGCCGCCGCGCGCGAGATGCTCGAAGTGCGGCTGCCGCGCTTCAACCAGTGGATGGAAGGGGCGGGGATGGGGCGCGGGTTCGACATGGGGGTCGGCCTCAACACCGGCGTGGTGATGACCGGCCAGGTCGGCTCGGAGCGGCGGGTCGAGTACACGGCGATCGGCGACACCACCAACACCGCCTCGCGCCTGGAGGGGATGACCAAAGGCAGCGGCCACCAGGTCTTCATCGCCGACTCGACCCGGGCGGCGCTGCAGCGGGAGGTACCGGACCTCGAGCTGGTCGGCGAGTTCGAGGTGCGCGGGCGCACGCAGCTGATCACCGTGTGGACGCTCCCCACCCGCAAGGGGGCGGGGTCAGGCGACGACGAGCAGGGCGGTGCCGAAGAGGAAGAGGGTGTGGAAGGCCTGGTCGACGGCCACGCCGAGACCTGAGGAGGTCGCCGAGAGGCCCTTGACCTGGGCCATGTAGGCGTAGAGGAGGCGGCGGTCGTCCTGGATCGCGTGGGGGATCGCGATCACGAGGCCGATCACGACCGCCCAGGCAGCGTCGGTTTCGATCCCGATCCAGACCAGGGCCGGGATGAAGGCGACCATGTAGGTGGCGACGTGGCTGAAGAGGGCGCGGCGGTGGAGCTGGTCGGGGCCGAGCCCACCGGCCTTGTTGAGCGCCTGCCAGTCCGTCTGCAGGAGGAAGTCGCCGACCAGATGGGAGACGACGAGGACGGCGAAGACTTCAACCCAGGTCAAGGCCGGCGCCTCGCGAGAGCACTCATAGATGGGCAGGCTATGCCACCGAGCGGCCGTGCAGGGAGCCGAATCCCTGGACGTTTATCTCCTAATTCTCGGTATGGCTAAAGGTTGGCGGTGAAAAGCCGACTAGGTAAGGTTCCCTGCTTCCATGTCTCGTAAACCCCTGTTGGCTGCATCGATTGCCCTGGTTGCAGCTATCGCGCTGCCGAGCGACGGCGACGCGGCGGTCACGAACACCAGGATCACCTCCGGACCGAGCGGCACGATCCTCACCGACGCGGCCACCTTCACCTTCACCTCGCCCGAGGACGGCGGCTTCCAGTGCCGGCTCGACGCGAGCGCGTGGAGCTCCTGCAGCTCGCCGCAGACCTACTCGTCGCTGAGCGACGGCCCCCACGCCTTCGAAGTGCGGGCGCTGAACAAGCCGCTCAACCCCGACCCGGTTCCGGCGGTGCAGACCTTCACGGTCAACGCCCACCCCGACACCGAACCGCCGGAGACCACGATCGTCGCCGGACCGAGCGGGACGATCGCGACCGACGCGGCGGTCTTCAGCTTCGAAGCGAGCGAGCCGGGCAGCTTCGAATGCCGCTTCGACTCGGTCAACCCGGCCGACTGGGTCCCCTGCAGCTCGCCGGCGGGCTACTCGTCGCTGGCCGACGGCTCGCACAACTTCGAAGTGCGCGCGAGCGACGAAGCCGGCAACACCGACCCGACTCCCGCCGTCGCCGAATTCGCCGTCGACACCACCTCGCCGCAGACGACGCTCACCTCGGCCCCCAGCGGCACGATCGAAACCGCCTCGGCGAGCTTCGCCTTCGAAGCCTCGGAGCCCGGCAGCTTCGAATGCCGGATCGACTCGAATGACGCCGGTGCCTGGAGCTCCTGCACCTCGCCGCGGACTTACGACTCGCTCGCCGACGGCTCGCACCTGTTCGAAGTGAGGGCGGCCGACGCGCTCGGCCACGTCGATCCGACCCCCGCCTTCGCCGCCTTCTCCGTCTACACCGGGCCGCCGAAACCGGTTGCCGGCAAAAGCTTCGACCTCGAACCGGTCGAAGGGACGATCGAGCTGCAGTGCCCGGGGGAAAGCTCGCAGTCGCCGCTGACCGGCTTCAAGCAGGTGCCGATGGGGTGCCTGATCAACACCCGTCATGGCGTCGTCGACCTGACCGCCTCCAAAGGCTCCTCCGAAGAGCTCCAGAGCGCCCACTTCTGGGGCGGCGTCTTCGTCGCCACCCAGGACGAAGGCGACAACCAGATCGTCGGGCTGAAGCTGGCGGGCCGGCGGATGTGCGAGCGACGGGACGCCGGCAAAGCGCCGACGGCGCGGATCAGCCGCGGCGGCAAGCACGGCCGCAGGCTCTGGGGCAGTGGAAAAGGCAACTACACGACCAGCGGCAGCTACGGCTCGGCGACGGTGCGGGGGACGACCTGGCTCGTGGTCGACCGCTGCGACTCCTCGACCCTGGTCAAGGTCGCCGAAGGGACCGTCGCCGTCCGCGACTTCGTCAGGGACAAGTCGCTGATCCTGACGACCGGCGAGCAGTACATCGCCAAAGCTCTGATCCCACGGCTCAATCCGGACAACCTGCCGTGAAGCGGCGGCTCGGAGCGCTGCTGGCCGGAGCCTCGCTGCTCCTGATCAGCGCGCCGCCGGCGACGGCGGGCGAGACGCTCTCGATTCCCGCCGCGCGCGAACGCGCCGCCGCCTTCGCCGAAAGCACCTGCAAGCACGACTCGAGCTGTCACAACGCCGGCGTGCAGAGCTGCCGCCGCCTCGCCGGCCGCGTCGCCCTCTGCCGGATCTTCGACCACCGCAGGACCGGCGAGCAGGGCAACTTCCTCTGCACCAGGCTGGTGCGACTGGCGCTGCAGCCGCCCAAGCCGGGTGTCCGGGTGACCGGCGTCAGCGACTGGACCTGCTGAGCGCCCCGGCGGCTAGGCCGCGCGCGAGAGTTTCCGCCGCCGCGGCATCTCGATGACCTGCGCCCGCTCGGCGTAGACCGGCTCGAACTCGCTGACGGCGAGGACGACGTAGCTGTAGCCGCAGGGACAGACCTCGCGGTCGACTTCGTCGAGGTTCTCGACGACGACCTCGGTCTCCTCCGGACAGCTGGAACATGCAACGAGAACTTGGAACATGCTCCGATGGTGGCGGCCCCTTCGGACGGACGGGGGCCTTTGCAACGGAATTCCCAGGAAGTAGTGCTCCGGGCGGACCCTCGCCCGCCCGGAGCAGCACGCGGCCTACGAATGGTGGATCGCTCTAGTGCCTGGCGAACGGATCGACGTAGAGGTCGTCGACCAGGTAGGTGCTCTTCGGATCCTTCGCGGTGAAGGTGATCCTGGCGATTCGTTCGGATTCGCCGTCGGTCTCGAGCTTCAGCGGCGGCGTCGGCAGCCATTCGTTCTTGTCGGCGTGGACGTCGGTGTTCCTCGCCTTGGTCACCTTGACGGTGTTTTCGTAGATCACGGTGACCCGGACCTTGCCGTCCTTTTCGCCGATGTTCCGCATCATGAAGCGGAAGTCGGGAGTGGTGGCATCGACGCAGACCGGCGGGCTGGTCGCCGAGGCGCCGAAGGGCAGGCTCACGGCCGTTTCCTCCTGGACCCCTTCGTGGGTGCGGGCGTCGGGATCGGCGACGAGCTGTGCTCCACCTGAGAGCGTCCAGCCGTTGCCTCCTTCTGCGAGCCCGCCGTCGGGGGCCAGCTGGTACCAGCCTTTGTCCTTCCAGGGGGAGAAGACCTGCTGGGCTTCGGGATAGGAACAGGCGGCCTGAGCGCTGGCCGAGTAGGCGGCGAAGCTGTACGTGGCCATCACGGCCGCCATCAGCATGAGCGTCAGGCGGCGCCTGGGAAATGCAGTTGCAGTTGACATCTGAGAAACCTCCGTAGGCATGCGAAAAGGACTCGGTTTTCACCAAGCTGGCGGCTGAGCCGTCTCCCTGGGGGAGACCTCTGGCTTTGCGTCCCTGCCTCACAACAGGTTTGCCCTTTTTCAGCTGACTACAGGGCGCCTATCGGTGCCGAGAAGGCCGACTTGAGCGGGTTCGAACGAATGGCTACCGAGTTTTGAGCGAGTGGAGGCGCTCACACCGTTACCCCTGGCTTTCCGGTCGCGGGCCGGCGCTACTTGAGCGAGCGCTGGCGGAGAGAGCCGGCGGCGGGTTCTTCATCCGGGTGCTCCTGTCCGGATTCGGCCGCTCCCACGGGGCTGGAGCTCGACTTATGGGCAGGTCTCGACGGCCCTGAATCCCCCGAGCTCGAGTCTGATGCCGAGGCCCAGACAAGCACAGCTGCCAGGAAGACGATCAGCAGCGACAGAGCGATCTTCGTGCCACGCGAGAGCGCGATTTGCGCAAGCACCTAGCAGGCTCCTCCGGTCATGCCGGGCACGGCTTTCCGGTCACCGTCCTGCAGAGCTTCTCCTCCATCTCGACAACCATCCGGTTGCCTTCACGCCACTGGGCCGCATTGGTGATCTGCTTGCCGATCCCGTCCCGGGTGATCACGTCATCGGTGAAGACGAATTCACCTCGCGGATAGCCGTAAGCACTGGCGGTCCCCGCTTGCGGAACCGGAACCGGGTCCGTATTGCCTCCCAGCGAGATGCCGAAGTGGACCACGGTGCGGTGTTTTCCCACTGCCGTCCCCGCGACCGCGTCCCTGGCCCCGGCCGGGAGCTCCACCTTCCGCCATCGGTAGCGGTAGGGAAGCGTGGCCAGGACCTGCTTCGCTTCTGAGGCATCGATCGAGTGGGGAGGGGTCCCCGTCGCCTCCCCGTCTGCCGACGCTCCGCAACCGCAGCCCGCGACGATGGCGAGCAGCGCGATCGCGAGCACGCTCCAGTGCCAAGTTGCGTGGTTCACCCGTCTCACCCCTGGAAGACCCCTCCTGAGTTGTAGAGGTTGGCGGGGTCGTGCTTTTTGGCGTTTTTGCCGTTCCAGATCGCCCACCGATGCTTGGGCACCAGAGCCACCCGATTCCATCCCTCCGGATTCTCTGCATTGATCCGCCCCTTCACCCTGATCCAGGGTTCCGCGGCGTAGTTCGCTTCATCCGGTTCCGAGGAGTTCGCGATCAACGGTTCACGTTCCGACCCCGGGGGGGTCCGCGTCCCGGAGACGAACTGGACGTGGTTGAAATCCCCTTTGCCGTTGGTGTGGTACCAGTCCTCGGCGAGGATGTCGCCGGTCTGCCATCCCGAAGGCTGGTTGGAAGTGTCGATGTCGGCAAGGCCGTAGCGCCACAGGTGGCGGGGGAAGATGTCCGCGAACCGCCACGATTCGGTGTCGTCGTAGAGGATGACACCGGGTTCGCGCTCGAACCTCTGCACCCACCAGGACCCGTCCTCGTGTTCGCCGAAGCGCATGTAGCCCATTCCCCCGTGAGCCATGATCTGGCTGAGGAAGTTGGTGCAGTTATTTGCACCGTAGTTGGTGGGGTACTTGTCGTTCCGTTCCGGTTTGCCCCAGTATTTCGCGTAGCTCACCGCGGCTGAGACGACGAACTGGCCACAGGGGCTGCCGCCCGGACAGTTGGCGGCGCTGCTGGCGCTCGCGGTGGCGCCACCGGCTTCGTAGACTTCGCCGACCACCGCTTTCGGAGTGAAGTTGAGTTCGAACGGCGGCATTTCGTATTCCATCGTGTATTCGGTCGGCACCGCCACGTCCTGTTCGACGACGATTTTCAGCGGCACAATCGAGCCCTGGCTGAGGATCACCCAGGGCCGCGGGATCACGGCGACGACTTCCTCAGGCGTTTGCGCCTCGGCTTCGATCACCTGGTACTGGGCGGTTTCCAGCTGCAGTTCGGCGTCCTTCAACACCGCCGGCGTCTGCATTCCCGCTGGCGCCGAGAGTTCGGGGGTTTCCCCGGTCGCTTCGGTCCCGTCGCGGGTGATCGCCACCGCCCCCGAAGGCAGTTCGACCAGGTTCTCGTCCGGGTTCAGGGTCACGTTCCAGGAGATGGTGGTCGGAGCGCTCGATCCGCGCAGCGACTGCACCATCGTGATCCCCGCCACGTTCGGGCGCAGGAGGGTGTCGGTTTCCGGGGCGGTGTTGGCGAAGACAGCCGCGTCCCCGTTCACCACTTTGGCTTCGGTAGCCGCGCTGGTCGTCGTCGCCGGGGCGATGCAGGCGACCCCCTCGATGGCGAACCCACCTTCCGGAGAGACCTCGGTTTCGCTGCCGGTGGGAGTCCCCAGCCCTTCCAGGTTCGGTTTGGGCTGCGAATAGGTCGGATCGACTTCTTCGCCGTTGGCTTCGTTGACAGTGGCTTCGGAGGCCGCCACCGCGGCCGGCACCGAGCTCTGAAGCGAGCTGGTCGCTCCGGTCGCGGTCACCACCGCTTTGGAGGCCACCGTGCTCGCTTCCTGGTTGCAGGTCGGGGTCGTGGAGATGTTTTCCGGCACGTCGACGTTGATGCTCTTGCTGACGGCGTTGCCGTATTTGTCGGTTGCTTCGACGGTGACCGTCTTGCTTCCCTGATCGGCGAGTTCCCGCTCGATCAGCGCGTTGCTGCCGCCTTTGGAGCCGACGGCGTAGCAGTTGAAGGCTCCCGGGCAGGCAGCTCCGGAGAGGCCGGCGGAGGTAACCCCGCTCGGGACCGCGGCGGGCTGCAGCGCCCAGTCGGTCCCGTCCCAGCCCTCGATCAGCGGCGCGCTTTCCGAACTCGCGCTCTGGGTGCCCACCGCGGTGCAAGCTCCCGTGCTCACACAGGAGACCGCGGTGAGCGACCCGGAAACGGCTTCCTCGACGGTGCCGACCGGATCAATCGTTTTTTGCACCGTGAAGCCAGCGCCGTTCCAGCGCTCGGCCAAAGGCGCGGTGTGATTGTTGACCGAGTAGGAGCCGACCGCAGTGCAGTTGGTTTCCGAGAGGCAGGAAACCCCGTTCACCGAGACGTTCGACCCGCCGCTCGGGAAAGCTGCCCCGTAGCGGGTCCAGGAGGTGCCGTTCCAGCGCTCGGCCGCGGCCTCGGTCGTGCCACTCACCGCCAGGCAGAAGGTCGCGGAGGTGCAGGAGACGGACTTCAGCTGGCCCGTTGGTTTGCTCGCCGACCCGACCGTCCATTCGCTCCCGTTCCAGTGCTCGAACAGCGCCGTCGGAGTTTTGCCCAGGGCTTCTTCTTCCGCCGTGTAGGCAGATTTGCCGACCCCCCAGCAGTCCGAGGCGCCGGCGCAGGAGACTCCGTAGAGGTAGTTGCGCGCGAAGCCGGCAGGGTTCGGGCTGGTGAGGATCGACCAGGCGGTGCCGTTCCAGCGCTCGATCAGGGTCGAGAAACCGGTGAAGGTCTGGTACCAGCCGACCGCGAGGCAGTTGCTGGCCGAGGTGCACGAGATCGATTCGAGGCGGCTGTCGAGGGAATTGGCGGGGTTCGGGTTGGTGACGGCCTGCCAGGCGGTGCCGTTCCAGCGCTCGACCAGGGTTTGGTTGACGGTTTTGGCTTTGTAGTACCCGACAGCGGTGCAATCGCCGGCGCTGAGGCAGGAAACCGAGGTGAGGTTCTTGGTCAGCGCCCCGGTCGGCGTCGCCGCGGTTTCGATCGAGCGGGCGGCGCCGTCGCGGGCGGCGCTGAAGCGATAGGAGGTGTTGACTTCCTGGCACCCCGCGGCGCAGTTGAAGGTGCGCGCGGCGACCCGCTGGTCTTCGACTTCGACGGTGATCCGCCTGATGCCGGCGATCGAATCGCCGGTCTCGCTCGCGTTGATGGTCAGTTCGCCGCTGGCAGCGGTCATCGGCTCACCCGCCCCTTCGGCCAGGGCGCCGGAGAGGGCGAGCTGGGGCGAGGAGGTGCTGAGGGTGAACCTGCTCGAAATCAGGTTCGGATTGCCCGCCCCGTCGGTGGCTTCGACGATCAGCGTGTAGGTGCCCGCGGGCTTGCCGGAAAGGTCCAGTCCTTCGAAGACGCTTTTCATCGAGCAGCCCCCTTCGGAGCAGGACTGGCTGGTCGAATCGAGGGTTTCAACCTGTTTGGCTTCATTCGCCAGCTTCACCGTGAGCCCGGTGACGCCGGAGCCCTTGTCGGTCGCCGAGGCGGTCAGAGCCTCGAGCGCCGGCCCCACTGACAGGGTCGGGAAGACCCACTTCTGCACCCGGTTGTTGTTGCCGTCGGCGACCCAGAGGTTGCCCTTGCCGTCGACCGCCAGCCCGATCGGCGAGCCGAAGGTGAACTGGCCGGCGCCGGTGCCTGCGGCGCCGAGCTTGCGCAGCACTTCGCCTCGTTCGCTGAACTCCTGGACCCGGTTGTTGTTCTGGTCGCCGACCCAGACGTTCCCGGCCAGATCCACTTCCAACGCGGCCGGCCGTTTGAACTGACCCCAGCCGGTGCCTTCCGTCCCGAACTGACGGATGAAGGAAAGCGAGCTGTTCCACTGCTGAATCCGGTTGTTGCCGGAATCGGCGACCCAGATCGAGCCGTCGGGACCCATCGCGATCGAGCTCGGTTCTTTCAATTTGCCGGCTTCGGTGCCTTCGCCCGAAATGTTGTTGAGCAGGGCTCCGCCGGGCGAGAACTTCTGGATCCGGCTGTTGCCGGTGTCGGCGATCCAGAGGTTGCCGCCGGAGGTCGCGGCGATGCCCTGGGGCGCTTTCAGCTGCCCGCTGGCGCTGCCGGCGACGCCCGCCTGGCAGGTGTTGCCCGAGGCGGCGGTGCAGACGTTCCTTTCGGCTTCGGTGCCGGCCGCTTCGACCTTCGTTTTGTTCACGTCCTTGCCGAAGGTGAGGACGAATTCACCGGCTTCGCTGAACTTCTCGATCCGGTTGTTGGCCGTGTCGGCGACCCAGAGGTTGCCGCTCGGGTCGATCGCCAGCCCGGCCGGCGCGTTCAGTTTGCCTCCCGTGCTCCCGAGCGAGCCCACGGCTTTGAGGAATTCCCCTTTTTCGTTGAACTGCTCGATCCGGTTGTTGCCCTTGTCGAGCGCCCAGACGTTGCCTTTGGAGTCGATCGCGACGTCGGCGGGATGGTTGAACTGGCCGTTGCCGGTGCCGAGAGCCCCGAAGGAGGAGGCGTATTTCGGAGCTTCCGGCCGCGTCCATTTCTCCACCCGGTTGTTGTTGGCGTCGGCGACCCAGACGTTGCCTTTGGAGTCGGTGGTGACGCCGATCGGCGAGCTGAAGTCGAGCTGGCCGTTGCCGCTGCCCGAAGTGCCGAACCCGCCGAGGAAGCTTCCGGCTTCGTTGAACTGCTCGACCCGGTCGGTGGCGATGTCGGCGGCGTAGACGTTGCCCTGTGCATCGACGTCGATCGCCCCCAGGCTTTCGAACTGACCGTCGGCCGATCCGTGCCCGCCGCAGACGAGCTGCAGGGCAAGCGTGGAGGTCCATTGCGAGATCCGGTTCCAGCCGGAGTCGGCGACCCAGATCGAGCCGTCGGGGCCCATCGCGATCGAGCTCGGTTCTTTCATTTTCCCGATGATGGTGGTTTCGCCGGTGAGGACGTTCAGGAAGTTGCCGCCGGGGCCGAACTTCTGGATCCGGCTGTTGCCGGTGTCGGCGATCCAGAGGTTGCCGCCGGAGGTCGCGGCGATGCCCTGGGGCGCTTTCAGCTGCCCGCTGGCGCTGCCGGCGACGCCCGCC
>Ga0157370_10006435_pt1 | contig 12959 bp, 11 predicted proteins | sample C35metaG_FD_113463 | JGI IMG/M metagenome (GOLD analysis project Ga0157370, IMG submission 113463) | Corn rhizosphere microbial communities from Kellogg Biological Station, Michigan, USA - C3-5 metaG | ecosystem: Host-associated > Plants > Roots > Rhizosphere > Soil | place: USA: Michigan...
ACTATCGTTAAGTTATATTAAAAATTGCTTTTTTATGAAATTAACTAGTATATTTGCAACCGAATCAAAGAATTATAAAACAAACCAAACAATGATTTCAAATCAATTACATCATCATCATTTTCATTATTGCTCTCAGGCGATGTGTTAATGGTATGCGTGTAAATCATCATATTTTAAAACCCGTTTGAGTACATCAAACGGGTTTTTTTATACCAATTCTTTGTACTCAAACTATTAATCAGCAAACAACTAAAAAATGAGTACTTTAAAAATTGCAATTCAAAAATCTGGTCGTTTAAACGAAGACAGCATTCAAATTCTAAAAGACTGCGGTATTTCTATCAACAACGGAATCGATCAGTTAAAAGCCGAAGCTTCTAATTTTCCTCTTGAAGTTTTGTATTTACGAAATTCAGATATTCCGCAGTATTTAATTGATGGAGTAGTGGATTTAGCAATTGTAGGCGACAATCTTTTGGTAGAAAAAGGAAAAGAAATTGAAGTCGTACAGCGATTAGGCTTTTCTAAATGCAAAGTTTCTGTAGCAGTTCCTAAAACATTTGAATACAATTCGATACAAGATTTAGCGGGGTTAAGAATTGCGACTTCGTATCCTAACACAGTAAACGAATATTTTAATTCTTTTGGATTAAGTGTAGATATTCACCAAATCTCTGGTTCTGTAGAAATCGCACCAAATATTGGCCTTGCCGATGCTATTGTAGATATTGTTTCAAGTGGCAGCACTTTATTCAAAAACAACTTAAAAGAAGTTGAAGTTATTTTGAAAAGTGAAGCAGTACTGGCTGTTTCTCCAAAAGTTTCTCCAGAAATTCAAAAACACATTGATACTTTAAAATTCAGAATACAATCTGTTCTAAGAGCAAGAAATTCTAAATATATTTTGATGAATATTCCAAATGACAAAATTGATGCAGTTGGAAAAATTCTTCCGGTTTTAAGAAGTTTAACCGTTTTGCCATTAGCTCAGGAAGGCTGGAGTAGTGTTCACTCAGTAATCGACAAAGATACTTTCTGGGACGTAATTGACAAATTAAAAGAAGCCGGAGCCGAAGGAATTTTAGTTTGTCCAATTGAGAAAATGGTACTTTAGGGCTTTGCCCGCATTAGGCTTTAAGCAGTAAGCTTTAAGCTTTTTGTAAAGAAAATATAGACAAAGTTAATAAAGCCTAATGCCTACAGCCTATAGCCTAAAGCAAAAAAAGCTTAAAGCAAAAAAAATGAATAAAATAGACAGCCCAAAACCAGATACCTGGTCAGAAATATTAAAAAGACCAACCCAAACGATTGATGATATTGAGGTAACGGTAAAAGAAATCTTTAGAGAAGTACAGAAAAAAGGAGATGAAGCCGTAGCAAAATACACTTCAATTTTTGATGGTATTACTTTAGATAACTATGAGGTTTCTGTACAAGAAATAAACGAAGCAATTGCATTGATTCCAAATGAATTAAAAGAAGCGATTCAATTAGCAAAAGACAATATCTATAAATTCCACAGTGCTCAAAAAACAGAAAGAATTGAAGTTGAAACCATCGAAGGTGTAAACTGCTGGCAGGAAAAACGACCAATTCAAAAAATTGGTTTGTACATTCCGGGAGGAACAGCACCATTGTTTTCAACTGTTTTAATGCTTGCTGTTCCTGCTGAAATTGCAGGCTGCAAAGAAATTGTTTTGTGCTCGCCTCCGGATAAAACCGGAAAAATTAATCCGGCTATTTTATATGCTGCTAATTTATGCGGTGTAACGAAAATTTTAAAAGTTGGCGGAATTCAGGCAATTGCAGGAATGACTTTCGGGACAAAATCAATTCCAAAAGTGTACAAAATTTTCGGACCTGGAAATCAATTTGTAACCGTAGCAAAACAATTAGCGACTCAGTTTGGTGTTGCGATTGATATGCCGGCCGGCCCTTCAGAATTATTAATTGTTGCCGATGATACAGCGGTTCCTGCTTTTGTAGCTTCGGATTTGTTGTCGCAGGCAGAGCACGGAACAGACAGCCAGGTTATTTTAGTTTCGACTTCTAAAAGACTTATTGACGAAGTAGAAAAAGAAATTCAGTCGCAGGTTGAAGTATTGCCAAGGAAAGCAATCGCCATAAAAGCAATCGAAAACTCGAAGTTAATTTATGTTGAAAATGATCAGATTGCGTTGGATTTAATTAACGAATATGGCCCGGAACACTTTATTATTTGTTCTCAATACGATGATTTTTATTGTAACGGAATAGTAAATGCAGGTTCGGTTTTTATTGGAAATTATACACCGGAAAGCGCTGGAGATTACGCTTCGGGAACCAATCATACATTGCCGACAAACGGTTATGCTAAAAATTACAGCGGTGTAAATCTGGATAGTTTTATGAAATCAATGACGTTCCAGAAAATTTCAAAAAAAGGAATTCAAAATATTGGAAAAGCGATTGAAGTTATGGCTGAAGCTGAAGGATTACAGGCGCATAAAAATGCAGTGACTTTAAGATTGAAGAGTTTGGAATAAATAAAAGAATAAAGAATATAGAAATTTTACAAATCAATGAGAAGTCTATTCTCTTTATTCTATTTTCTATATTCTTAAAAAATAAAGACAATGAATACTTTCGATATAAATACAATTACACGTGAAAACGTAAAATCCTTAAAACCATACTCTTCTGCCAGAGATGAATTTGAAGATTTTGATACCGCCGAAATGATTTTTTTGGATGCCAATGAAAATCCTTATCAAAATGGGGTAAACCGTCATCCAGATCCGCAGCAAAACTCGGTTAAAGCGATTTTGGCTAAAAATAACAATACAAAACAAAGTCAGATTTTGCTAGGAAACGGAAGTGATGAAGTTTTAGATTTACTTTTCAGAGCTTTCTGCGAACCCAAAACAGATAATATTATCACTTTGCCACCCACTTATGGTATGTACAGCGTTTTGGCTAATATTAATGCGGTCGAAAACAGAGAGATATTACTTTCAAATGATTTTCAGCCACAAGTAGAGAAGATTTTAGATGCCGTTGATGCCAACACAAAAATCATCTTTTTATGCTCGCCAAATAATCCAACCGGAAATTCTTTTTCGGATGAAAGCGTGGTGAAACTGCTTCAGAATTTTAAAGGATTAGTAGTAATCGACGAAGCTTATATTGACTTTTCGGGCAAAGAAAGCTGGCTGACAGAAATCGACGAATATCCCAATTTAGTCATTACGCAGACACTTTCTAAAGCGTATGGTCTGGCTGGAATTCGATTGGGAATTTGTTACGGTTCTGAGGCTGTTATTTCAGTTTTAAATAAAATTAAACCGCCTTATAATGTAAACGAATTGACGCAGCAAAGAGCAAAAGAACGCTTAAAAGATTCAGAAAAAATTAAACAGGAAATAGCTTCTATTGTTGAGCAGAGGGAAGAATTGCTTAAAGTTTTACTTGAAGTAAGTTTTGTAGAAAAAGTGTACCCAACCGAAGCCAATTTTATCTTAGCAAAAGTAGATGATGCTAATAAAAGATACGATCAGTTGATTGAAAAAGGAATTGTAATTCGTAACAGAACTACGCAGCCGTTATGCGAAAATTGTCTTCGTTTTACAATTGGAACAAAAGAAGAAAACGCTGTTTTGATTAAAGAATTGAAATTAATATAATACGCAGATATAGGCCACAGATTTCACAGATTAAAATGATTTTTTTTCACGCAGATTTGCAGATTAAAGCAGATTTAGTTTTGATTTTTAAATCTAAAATAATCAGCGTGCATCTGCTTAAATCTTTTTAAAATCTGTGTGAAAAAAAAATTTAGTGTTAATTAGTGCAATTCGTGGCAAAGAATAAACACAAACAAAAAATCATTTTTAATCTGTGCAATCTGTGGCAGAAAAAATAAAATATATGAAAAAAGTACTTTTTATCGATCGTGACGGAACGATTGTTTTAGAACCTGAAAATTATCAATTAGACAGCTTAGATAAACTAGAATTTTATCCGAAAGCTTTTCAATATCTGGCGAAAATTGCCAATGAATTAGATTATGAATTGGCAATGGTTACCAATCAGGACGGATTGGGAACGGATAGTTTTCCGGAAGATACGTTTTGGCCAACGCAGAATTTCATTTTAAAAGCTTTTGAAAACGAGGGTGTTTTGTTTGATGAGATTTTTATAGACAAAACTTTTCCAGAAGAAAATGCACCGACCCGTAAACCAAGAACGGGATTGTTGACTAAATATTTAAATAATCCGGAATATGATTTGGCTAATTCTTTTGTTTTAGGAGATCGTTTAACGGATGTTGAATTGGCTAAAAACCTGGGAGCAAAAGCAATTTTCATCAATGATAATGACGGAATTGGAAGCAACGAAATATCTTCTAAACGCGAAGAGTTAGACGAAACCATTATTCTTCAAACAATGAGTTGGAAGAATATTTACGAGTTTTTAAAATTAGAAGCGCGTTCGGCATCGATTACCCGTAAAACCAATGAAACCGATATTTATATCAATTTGAACCTGGACGGAACCGGAAAAAGTAAAATTGAAACCGGAATTGCTTTTTTTGATCACATGTTAGATCAAATTTCGCGTCACGGACAAATGGATTTGGAAATTCTCGTAAAAGGTGATCTTGAAGTCGATGAACACCACACGATCGAAGATACTGCAATTGCTTTGGGAGAAGTTTTTGCAAAAGCACTCGGAAATAAATTAGGAATTGAGCGTTATGGATTCTGCCTGCCAATGGACGATTGTTTAGCGCAGGTTGCCATTGATTTTGGAGGTAGAAACTGGCTGGTTTGGGAAACCGAATTTAAACGCGAAATAGTGGGTAAAATGCCGACAGAAATGTTTTATCATTTCTTTAAATCCTTTTCTGACGGTGCAAAAGCCAATTTAAACATCAAAGCAGAAGGCATCAATGAACATCATAAAATCGAAGCCATTTTTAAAGCTTTCGCAAAAGCCATAAAAGTAGCCGTAAAAAGAGATACCGAGAAAATGATTTTGCCTTCAACGAAAGGGATGCTTTAAGAAGTTTAAAATTGTTTCAGGTTTAAAGTTTTTTTAACCGCAAAGAGCGCAAGGTTTTACGCTAAGGTACGCAAGTTTTATGCGCCAAGCTTTGCGAACTTTTACTTATTAACAAGGCTCCATAGAAATAAACTTTGCGTTCTTTGCGGTAAAATTATACTCAAAAGTTTAGCAACCTTAAACCTGAAACAAAACAAACAAAAAACAAATGAAAATAGTAATTATAAATTACGGAGCAGGAAATATTCAGAGCATTATGTTTGCTATTGAAAGATTGGGTTTTAAGGCCGTTTTGAGTAATAATCCAGACGAAATTCTGGCAGCAGATAAAGTTATTTTTCCTGGTGTGGGCGAGGCAAGTTCGGCTATGTTTAAGCTTCGCGAAAGCGGATTAGACAGTTTGATTCCGAATTTGAAACAGCCTGTTCTGGGTATTTGCCTTGGAATGCAGCTAATGTGCAATTCATCTGAAGAAGGAAATACAAAAGGTTTAGGAATTTTTGATGTTAATGTCGTAAAATTTTCAAATCAGGTAAAAGTGCCGCAAATGGGCTGGAATCAGATTTACGATTTAAAATCGGATTTGTTTAAAGGAATTTCAGAGAATGAATTTATGTATTTGGTGCATAGTTTTTACGCTCCAAAATGCGCTGAAAGTATTGCTGTAACGAATTATGAATTGGAATATGCATCGGCTTTGCAAAAAGATAATTTTTACGGAACCCAGTATCACCCGGAGAAAAGCGGGGCTGTTGGTGAAAAGATTTTAGATAATTTCTTAAAAATGTAAATTTTTAAAATTTCAATCTCTTAAAATCCAAATTCTAATTTTAAAAATCAATTTCAATTTTTAGAATCTAAAATCTAAAATCTAAAATATCAAAAACATGAGAATAATACCAGCCATAGATATCATTGAGGGGAAATGTGTTCGTTTATCCAAAGGTGATTATGATACCAAAATAATTTACAATGAAAATCCGCTTGAAGTGGCAAAATCATTTGAAGCACACGGAATTGAATACCTGCATTTAGTCGACTTGGATGGTGCAAAATCAAGTAAAATTGTCAATTATAAAATTTTGGAACAAATTGCGACGCAAACCGGTTTAAAAATTGATTTTGGCGGAGGCTTAAAATCAGATGACGATTTGCGAATTGCTTTCGAAAGTGGTGCAAACCAAATAACCGGTGGCAGCATTGCGGTAAAAAACAGGATGATTTTCGAAAAATGGATTTCAGAATACGGTTCAGATAAAATTATTCTGGGTGCTGACGCCAAAGATGAAAAAGTATCCATTTCAGGCTGGTTAGAAGATTCAAACGAAGATTTGATTCCGTTTATTCAGGATTACCAAACTAAAGGAATTCAATATGTTATTTGTACCGATATTGCAAAAGACGGAATGCTGGAAGGTCCAAGTTTTGACCTTTACGGTAAAATTCTAGCCGAAGCAAATGGTGTAAAACTGATCGCTTCGGGCGGTATTTCAACTTTTGATGAACTTCCTAAATTAGCGGAATTAGGCTGTGAGGGAACTATAATTGGAAAAGCCATCTATGAAGGAAGAATTACTTTAAAACAGTTAGAAAATTATATAATTGGTTTATAGTTTTTTGTTAATGGTTTGTAGTTAGAAGAAGAACCAAAAACAATAAACAACCAACAATAAACATTAAAAAATGTTAGCAAAAAGAATCATACCTTGTTTAGATATAAAAAACGGAAGAACCGTAAAAGGGGTTAATTTCGTTGACTTGCGGGATGCAGGAGATCCTGTGGAACTGGCAGAAATATACTCGGCGGAAGGAGCAGACGAATTGGTTTTTCTGGATATTTCGGCTACCGAAGAACGTCGCAAAACGTTGGTTAATATGGTGCGAAGTGTAGCAGAGAAAATTAATATTCCGTTTACGGTTGGCGGCGGCATTTCATCTGTAGAAGATGTAGAAATTCTGCTTAATAACGGAGCCGATAAAGTTTCAATTAATTCATCGGCAGTAAAAAATCCTCAGTTAATCAATGATTTGGCTCAGAAATTCGGAAGCCAGTGTGTTGTCGTTGCTATTGATGCCAAACAAATTGATGGACAATGGATTGTACATTTGGTTGGAGGAAAAGTTCCAACAGAATTAAATTTATTCGATTGGGCGGTTGAAGTGGCAGAACGCGGTGCCGGAGAAATATTATTTACTTCGATGGATAATGACGGAACTAAAAATGGCTTTGCAAACGAAGCTTTGGCTAAATTGTCTACGCTTATTAATATTCCGATAATTGCTTCGGGAGGTGCTGGAAACATACAGCATTTTGTAGATTCTTTTACAAAAGGAAAAGCTGATGCAGCTTTGGCAGCCAGCGTTTTTCACTTTAAAGAAATCGAGATAAAAGCTTTAAAAGAAGAATTGAGAAAAAATGATATTGAAGTTAGGCTTTAGGAAATAGAGTCAAGAAAATAGAAGCAAGACACAAGAACAAAGAGATTAAGTCTATAATAATAAGATTTCAGAGAATCAAAATCTAAAATCTAAAATCTAAAATCTAAAATGGAAATCGATATAAAAAGCGCACACGGATTGATTCCGGCGATAATTCAGGATTCAGAAACAAAAAATGTTTTAATGCTGGGTTATATGAACGAAGAATCGCTTCAAAAAACAATAGAAACCCAAAAAGTAACTTTTTTCAGCCGATCTAAACAAAGACTTTGGACAAAAGGCGAGGAGAGTGGTAACTTTTTGAACCTGGTAAGTATTAAAAACGACTGCGATGGCGACACACTTTTAATTCAGGCAAAACCTGTTGGTCCAACATGCCACACCGGAGCTGATACTTGCTGGCAGGAAGAAAACAAAGAGAATTACGGTTTTATTTCTAAGTTAGAAAACACCATCAAAACCCGCAGAGAAAATGCCGATTCTGAAAAGAGTTACGTAGCTTCTTTGTTCGAGAAGGGAATCAATAAAATTGCCCAAAAAGTAGGCGAGGAAGCTGTAGAAGTGGTTATTGAAGCCAAAGATGATAACGACGATCTATTCCTCAGCGAAAGCGCCGATTTACTTTTTCACTACCTGATTCTATTACAGGCAAAAGGTTTTGAGTTAAACGATGTTGTTGATGTTTTGAAGAAACGTCAGAAGTAATTAAAACTTAAAATTCTACCCAGTTTTGTCATCCCGAGGAACGAGGGATCTTCGTAAGTAGCTCGACAATGTAGATATACTTTGTGTTAGTTTCTTGCGAAGATCCTTCGTTCCTCAGGATGACAAGATTGCGTTTATTTACTTTGCGGGACTTCGACTTCGCTCAGTCTGAAAAGATTGAGGTGAGACATATTAAAAAAAACCGTATAAATCCGCGCTTTCGCGAAAGCGAATCTGCGTCATCTGTGTTCTATATTATAATAGTTTGAGGAGCTTCTTGTGGAGATTTCTCGTTCCTCGAAATGACAAACTATGCGATTAAACAATTAACCAAATAAACGATTAAACACTATTCCACAAACTCCAAAACAGCAAATTCCTTTGGCTGATGAAATCCAAAATTTTTGCTTTTATAAGCTTGTAAAGCAAGATATTCGGTTGTGTTACCGTAATCGATTCTAAAAGTATTTGCTTTCCACTTTGTGCCTATTTTTGGTTTAGAAAAATTGCCATTTTCGATCTTTTCCATACTTGAAAAAGGTATTTTAATTTCGGTAGAAAAACCATCGGCTGTTATTTTGCTTACCGTTTCTAATCCGATAATATCAAAATTTAAAGCGGTTTTCCAGCCTCCGCAATCGGGTGAAATGCATTTTATCAGCATATCATAATTGCTTGAGAATGCGTTGACTCCAATTTCAAGATAGTTTTTTCCGTCACCATCCGGATCAATAAAAATTTCTACTAAATCATCGGTATTAAAAATTGGCGAATCCTTTTTCTGATTAGATCCTATTATTTTCGAATCAACTACTTTGTAAGCTATATATAAGTTTTCGTCATTCCACGAAAGTGAAACCATGGTATTTTGAGTAGCTTTTTCGCCTGAATTATGAATCACAAACGGACCTAAAAAGGGTGTTTTCCAATCGGATAAATCACCGTCTATCATAGGTTTCTCTGTAATTTTATGAACCGGAATTGTCTGCGAATTCCCAATTGAGGTATATAATAAAAGAGCTAAAATTAAGGACTGATATAATTTCATATAAAAGAAAATATTTTGGAATGCTAAAATAGAGAACAATACTGGATTCTGATTTGCATTTTGATTTAAAAAAGAATTTATTGTTTCAAATCTGACTGCAGTTTGTCTTGTTTTATAATTGAGAATTCATAAAAATTTTAGAAAACTTAATTTGAATGTTTACATTTGTTGTAGACAAGCTGGTTTATACCTTATTTTACAAATTTCTAAATAATGAAAAAATACTTCGGCGGCGTTTTTATCGCCTTTTTAGTTGGTTTTACTGCCAATGCGCAGGGGCTTCTTAGTAAGTCAGAAACCGTTTTTATGCATCAGGATACTTTACGCGGGAGCGTTACAAAAGAAAGAGCCTGGTGGGATTTAAAATACTATCATCTGGATGTAAAAGTTAATCCTAAAGAAAAAACGATTTCTGGTTCTAATACGGTTCGTTATACTGTCTTATCTGAAAGCAAAAGAATGCAGATTGATTTGCAGCAGCCTATGCAGATTACGAAAGTAACGCAGAACGGAAAGGAATTAAAATTTGAAAGAGACGGAAATGCTTTTTTTATTACTTTAATTGAAAATCAAAAAATTGGTGATACAAAAGAAATCGTAGTTTCGTTTGGAGGAAAACCAAGAGAAGCGGTTAATGCTCCGTGGGATGGCGGTATCAGCTGGAAAAAAGATAAAAACGGAAAAGATTTTATTGCTTCTTCTTGTCAGGGATTAGGTGCCAGCGTTTGGTGGCCAAACAAAGACCACATGTATGACGAGGTCGAAAATATGCTGATAAGCGTGAATGTTCCGGGAGATTTAACGGATGTTTCTAACGGACGTTTAAAAAGTGTTAAAAAAGAAAAAGACGGAACGAAAACCTTTAATTGGTATGTTTCGAACCCAATTAATAATTATGGTGTAAACATTAATATTGGCGATTACGTAAATTTCTCTGAGAAATTTAAAGGAGAAAAAGGCGATCTTGATTGTAACTATTATGTTTTGAGAGACAATTTAGCTTTAGCAAAAGAACATTTTAAAGATGCTCCAAAAATGCTGAAAGCTTTCGAAAACTGGTTTGGCCCTTATCCGTTTTACGAAGACAGTTACAAACTGGTAGAAGTTCCGTATTTAGGAATGGAACACCAAAGTTCTGTAACCTACGGAAACCAATACAAACAAGGATATTTAGGACGTGATTTAAGCGGAACAGGCTGGGGATTAAAGTTTGATTTTATTATCATCCACGAATCTGGCCACGAATGGTTTGCCAATAATATTACGTATAAAGATATCGCTGATATGTGGGTTCACGAGAGTTTTACCAACTATTCTGAAAGTCTTTTTATTGAGTATTATTATGGAAAAGATGCAGCAGCAGAATATGTTATTGGATGTAGAAAAAACATTAAAAATGATACGCCGATTATTGGTCATTATGATGTAAATAACGAAGGATCAGGTGATATGTACCCGAAAGGAGCAAACATGCTTCATATGATGCGTCAGATTATTAACGACGATGCAAAATGGAAATCTATCCTTAGAGGTATGAATAAAACGTTTTATCATCAAACGGTTACGGGTAAACAAATTCAGGATTATATGAATGAGCAGTCCGGAATTAATTTTAACCGAGTTTATGCCCAATATTTAAGCACAACACAAATTCCTATTTTTGAATATATGTTTAAAAATGGTACTTTCGGATATCACTGGACAAATTGTGTTGCTAAATTTGATATGCCGGTTAGGGTAAAATTAAACGGCGTTGAAACATGGCTGAAACCAACTACAGAATGGCAATCGGTTAAAACAATAAATGAAGATAGAAAACTGGAAGTGGATAAAGATTTCTATGTAACGACTTCTAATATTATAGAATAAAGGTTTTTAAAATTCCAAAAATTTAAAATCCCAAATTCCATCCCGATAGCTATTGGGAGGAATTTGGGATTTTTTATGTTTACAACCCCAGAGGTTTTTAACCTGTCGGGTTTGATACATAGTAATTTTGCATGTAAACCTTTGTCAAAGTTTAAAACTTTGACAAAGGTTGTTTCGTAAGCTATTTGGAATTTGGATTTTTTTTATTGGGATTTTAAAAAATTATCGGTTATTCAATTTCGCCTTTTCCTTAATAATATCCGCAATTTTTCGGTTTTCGATTTTGCTTTCCAGCCACGAGATAATATCCAGATATAAAAAGGCTCTTTTTTCGTAGGTATTCTTTTCTAACTCGACAAAACGAGCGTGCATCTTTTTAAATTCTTTTTTGATATCGGCTGGATAAAAGTTATTTAAGTTTCGTAAGAACTTGATAATTTCTTTTTGAACTTCGTGTAAGTCGTTCATTTTCAAAAGAAACTTATAAGTGTTTTTCAGATGATTTTCTAAATAATAATCTTTTCCTAGCTCATAATGCGCAATAAGAGATAGAAGCCTTGCAAAGCACATTAAATCCTCACGCATGCTTAAATTCTTATTATTGATGATTTTATCCAAATAAAGAATACATTCGTTATATTTTTCATTTCCAAAATAAATAGAAGCAATCTTATAGAAAAACAACATTTCGTGATGTTCATCAAGATGTTCGCTGTGTATTTTTAATTTCTCTAAGATCTCCGGAATCAAATATTCACTTTCGGGAAAAGTACCTTCGAGTATATGCAGGTTTAATTTATTGTTATAAACGTATAGAAAGGATAGTGATGCAATATTATCGTTTACCGGAAATTTTTCATCCTGAATCGTTTCTTCTAAAAGCGAAAGATATCTTTTAAAATTAGAGGTGTACTTAAGCATATATAACGATTCCAGAAAATAATGGTTTCCTTTTAAAAAGAAAACAGGATTTTGGTAAATCATATTTGGATTATCATAAAATAAGGTAACCCATTTATAGGCAAACTTATAACTCGCCAAAAAGTCCTGAACAAGGAAACTACGCCATAAGTTGGCATTGTAAAACCAATATTTCTCACGAAAACCAAACTTGCTTTCGTCTAGTTTTGCAATATGCTTATTAAAATAATCGTCTATATATTTATATTCTTCGTCGTTTTTTACGTAGCCTGTTTTTAGCATGATTCCGTAAAGTTGCAGCGATAAATTCGATAATTTGCTTGAAATGGTATTTCGGTAATTCAATTCTTTGGCCTGAATAACCAATTCGTCGGCTCGGCCTTGAATACTTCGGGTAATATATTGCGATTCGATTAGTTTTTCGAACTCAACAATTTCATACGCCATATATTTTTCATCATTTTCAAGCGCAATCATTTTTGTTTTATCCAGAATCTTTAAACTCTGTTTGTACAAACCTTTATTATATAGTATACCGGCAAAATCTATTTGTTCGCGCAATTGGTATCGGATATTCTGACTCGGAATATTCAAGCGGATACTAACCAGAATTTGTTTGTATAAGTATGATTTTAAGTTAGATAGCTGTATTTTTTTTATAATACCGCTCTTCAGAATAAGCTTTTCATCATAGGTTTCAGATTTATCTAAAATATTAAATAACTCGATGAATTTAGTATTCGAACTCGTCTCTAATCGGCTTGCGAAAATTTTAAACTGCCTTTTTTCAGATTTTGAAAGTGATTTAATCAGAACAAATAAGAAATCTTTTTGATGGTTAGCCATTGTAAAAAATAATAATATAACTTATTGATTATTAAATATTTAACTCGTTATAAATTGTGTTATGAACAGTATAATTTCATTAAAA
>Ga0157370_10006436_pt1 | contig 12957 bp, 15 predicted proteins | sample C35metaG_FD_113463 | JGI IMG/M metagenome (GOLD analysis project Ga0157370, IMG submission 113463) | Corn rhizosphere microbial communities from Kellogg Biological Station, Michigan, USA - C3-5 metaG | ecosystem: Host-associated > Plants > Roots > Rhizosphere > Soil | place: USA: Michigan...
CGGCGATGCCGTGGTCGAACTGCTGCGCAAGCTGCCTGAGGTCGATGGCAATCCCTATGTCATCGTCGGCAAGCTGGAGGGGCGCCACCTGACCGACCTTCAGCATCCGTGGCGGCGCATCCGCAAGACCGCTGGCCTGGAGGACGTCCGCATCCACGATCTGCGGCACACCTATGCGTCGGACGGCGTCTCAGCGGGCGAAGGCTTGCCGATGATCGGCAAGCTGCTCGGGCATACGCAGGTCCAGACCACCGCCCGATACGCGCACCTGGCGGATCATCCGGTAAGGGAGGCGGCGACGCGGATCGCGGGACGGTTGGCGATGGCGCTGGGGTGAAGGGCGACGGAGCGCCCCCTGCCCTCCTTATCAGGATCGGCAGATCGCGCGCTCTCGATTGAACCGATCCCACACCACCGTCGTCCCGCTGCGGATCATGGCGCAGTTGATCTCCACGTCGGCGGGCGTCCAGCAGATGGCTGTGATCCGGTTGTAGCTTTCGCCGATACGCTCGCAACTGAGCGTCCGGTTCGCGGCCAAGCGGCGGAGTTCAGCCGTTGCGGACGCGGCGGATGCATTGGGACAAGGGTGGCCCGGCGAGCAGGTCTCGTCGGTCTCCCGCGCCGCCACGGCATGAAGTCGGATGCGCGTTCCGTCCTCGCACCGGAGGGTGTCGCCGTCGGTCACATAGGCCACGTCGCAGACGAACCGGTCGGCGGTCGGCGCTGCCGACCCCGGCTCCCGCTCCGGCTTCGGCTCCGGCTCGACCGCTAGCATGTGCTCCAGCTTCGGAACCAGACGTTCAAAGTCGTCGTCCAATGGCCAATAGACCACCGTCAAAAACGCCGCCGCCGCCACGCCGGCGACGGCGACTGCGAAGCTCCAAGGATGGCTGCGACGGCGTGGCCTCTTGGCGGGAGGCGACTGAAGACGGGGACGACGACGGAGAGGGCGGCTCATCACCCGCGCTCGGGCCAATTCCACAGCGCGAAGGGCTCGGCGTCGAAGGACGCCTTCATCCATGCGTCGATCTCGGCGTGATGGAGCAGCATCCGATCCTGCCCTTCAGCCATCCGCCGCTCGTCCTCATCCGGCATCTGATTAGTTATAATAATCTCGGGTGCCCGGCCGTAGTGATCCGGATGCCAGAGTAGGCTCTGCAAGAGCTGCCCGCTGTTGACCGTCCGTATGCGCAAAGCGTCGCCACGCCGCACAATCGAGAAGCTGCTCTCGTCCTCATCAAGCAGGTCCCAGCCATAAGCCGCGAGCAGCCCTTGGCAGAACGTCTTGTAGGTTAGCGGATCGTCGTCCGCTCGAGACACTCCTAGTGCCCAGCCAACGACCTCGCGGGAGCGTCCGGGCTGAACGCGTCTGACCACCTCCACGCTGTAGGATCGTGGACCGAGCACCAGATCGATCGTTATTCTCTGGTCGCCGATGTCATAGGGCACATGCGCGACGATCGTCCCGGCGGTGTGCAACAGAATCTCTTCGGCGAGCATCACGTGGATCAAGCGCGCGATCGTCTCGGGCAGGTGCTCGTCCTTGCGCAGACGGACAGTACCGGCGAGAGCCAGCGCCGCCCCGCCGCGCATGCCCCCGTTGATCCACTCCAGATGCGGCAAACGTCCATGACTGGTAAGCAGCGAATGCACGAGCGCGCGCGTGATCCTCAAAGCGAAACTGCTTGCTGAGAGGTTGTTTGGCCGGTCCTTCAGATTGCGGTGACGGTGGTTCGGCAGAACCCACACAATGTCAAAGTCAGCAGCTTCCTCGATCAGTTGCTCAAGGCTAGTCCGTTTCCGCTGCGGTGGGTTGTGTCCGATCGGTCGGACATGGATGAGCTGTCGGATGGCGCCTTGGGGGGCGGTATCCGACAGTTCCCGGACGATCTCGAGTTGCTCAGGATCGCTTTGGCAGAGCGCGATGTACAATGGATGTTTTGGGGAAACGCCCCCATTCCAGTCAGTCGTGAAGCCGAGCGCCATGGCACCTGCCGAACCCGAACTCCGCCCCCAACGCATCGGTGTTGCCCTAAACCGCGGCTCCCGCATGATCGAGCGAGCGATGCCTCCGGTCCCTACGAAAAGGAAATCGTCGTTTTCGTTCGCCATAACTCGCGCTGGTTTTTTCAGCTTGGAGACTGCGATCTCGCCAAGGCCGAAGATTCTCCCGATCTCCATAGTCTCGTGCATCCGTGTGCCATCGGGCCAAGGGCGCTCCGCGCGAACCTCTATGACACCGCCTCGGCTCAGGACGATCATGGCTCCAGGCCCGTCCGCCGTCGCCTTGCGGCTCGAGAGGTCGCGACGGATCGTCGGGGCGATCACTTGGGTATCCAACCAGACGCCGGCCGCGTGGTCGGAGACTTCACTGAGAACCGCGAAGGCCCTCCGCAGCACATCCGGATGTTTGAACTGAAGACCGCAAAGGAGCGCGAGCTCTGCGGCGAAAATCGGATCGTCACGCAACGCCCCGATCTCGATCAAACGATGGGCGAGCGCGGCCATCGTATCCCGGTCTCCGATATGGGCTGCTCCTGAATCATCAACGAACGCCCAGAGCGCAGGGTCGCCGACCGAGAGTTCAACATCCGAAACCTTGGCTATGAAGATCTGCCCGGCGAGTTGGACGGTGTCGAACCGCTCTACGCGATCCCAGTCATCGGCAAGGCCCTGGATCCAGAGCGCGTTGTCTCCGGACCATGTGCGAAATGCCGGGATTACAAACCTCGCGCCCCGACCGCCGATGAAGTCGATGAAGCCTTGGAGCATGGCCATCAGGTCGGCTCTGATGAAATGAGCTTCCGCCGAGCGTAATAACTGGCGCAGACTTCGGTGATCGAGCCCATATGCTCGGACGGTTTCATTCGCCCCATTGTGGCATAGCCGAGAACCTCGATACCTTTGGATCGCAAACGGTCGCCCGTCGCGGTTTTCACGAATGAAACCGGTAGAATGACAGCCTCAAGGCAGGCGTCTAAGTTAAGCGAAACCTCGCCTTGGACTTCAACTCCGGAGCCACGGCTGTCCACAGCATTCCCCCCCTTGGCGGCGGCCAGACCGACGTAGGAACGGGCCTCGAGCTGATCGGCAGGCACATTATCCACCGGATCCTTCGAGAAAAGATAAGCCTCGTTCGAGCCGTAGAACCGAGTCACGATCTTTGCGGGTGTGGAAGGATCAATCTCCAACGCGAAATCGCCGAGCTTCATGTGACGGTGCACATAGGCCGCGTAGTGCCCGCCGTGAAAAGCGCCGGAATCAAATGGAAAAACGCGGCGGATCGCCACCGCCGTCGATGGCTTGAAGATCAGGCAAACCGGAAAATAATGCTCCAGTCCTGTCGCTTCCTCGTGCGCGTTTGGACGAAAGGCGGGTCGCCCGTAGAAGTAGTAGGTAAGGGCCTCCCCCTCGAAGACCGGGCAATCCTGGGGCGTAATCGAACCGCCTTCCATCATGCCGAGGAACTGGAAAGCATCCGTGGTGTGCACGAGCGGCAATCGGGGCTCGGTCGGTGCAACGCCTTCCAGCAGACGATTGAAGCGTCCGTTTCCGCCATCCAGCTTGTGCACCATTCACTTCCCCTCGGAGGACCACGCTTCCTCATAACACTGTGTCGCTTACCCGCCTTACAGTTGGCAACCCACAACCTCGCAGTGCAATACAAAGGCGCGGTCCTTCAGTAGGCTAGGAGTCTCGTGTCCGTTTCCTACGACATATTCCCTATCCATAAGCGCGCATCGTACTCTGGCGTCTAAGCGTCCTACCGTACCGCCGCCAACAGGGGCGCGCTTCTGTCGAGGTGGGGTCGCCGCCCACCGCTCAGTCCTCAGCCGCGTTGAGCGTTTCCGAGATTTGCACAAGCGCACCGGCGAGTTGTGCCTGGACGCGTTCGCGGTCGATGCCGAGCACCTCCGCTATCTGGTCGTAGGGCAACCCGGCCATGCGATGCAGAACGAAGACATCACGGGTCTCCGTGGGGAGCTCAGTGATGGCCCGAATAAGAAGCCGGTGTTCTTTGGACTTGGCGCGGCTAACGCGCTGACGTTTCACCGGAGCTGCGGGATCGGTCACCGACGTTCCCTCTCGTCGTCGCCAGTGAAGGCCTGCATATTGTCGAGCAGAGCACGAATGGCTCGGGCGGCCACCTCGGGCGATAGAGGCAAGAACGGCCCGCTCATGCCTCTAGAAAGCATTCCGGAGGCTTAGAGCGAGGAGAGAGCCTCAGCCATCGCTTGGATGCCGTATGGTATGTCCTGAGGCCTGCCATACGCGCACGCCGGAGCGCCTTGGTAAGATCATGCGTGAGATGGATGCGGCTCCATTTGTCAGTGATGCCGCGATGCAGGAGGAAGGCCTTCAGCCCGAGTTCGATAGCGATGGCGAGGTAGTAAGCGGATGACGCTCGTGTCCGGCCCTGAGCCGCCTGCCCCACCTCTTGGAAGGCACGTGCATTCCTGACAAATGCACGAGCGAGCGCCCTATCTGGCTCGCGGTGCCGCCGATTGCTCATGGCATCCTTCGGATCGCTGCGAGATCGCGCACTGCCCGCGTCAGTATGCCGTGAACCACCGCATTCTCTTCGGGAGGACTTAGCCGCTCAGCAACTTTGAGGTTCGCCAACAAGTCATCGTAATTGCGGCTCGGGCTGGTGGGCATCTTGCGCAATGACCGAATGAGCCGTCGATGCAGAATGCGAAGTAGCGCCTCCAACTCGGACAGGCCGCTGGCATGTTGCGCGGCGTCCTTTTCAGCGTCCGTTAGGGCGAACCACCCTGGCTGCCGCTCCAGCCTACCATTCAGCTCGCACCACGCATCAAGATGACGATTGTGCTGCTCATCCATCGCCAACCAGTTTCGATGCCAAGTGAGCCTCTGATCATCAGACATGCTTGACCTCCCGCGCAGCCGCTCGGTCGCTCAGCCATGCTAAGCGGTGGAATTTCGGAGTATTTCGGTTAGAGTTCAGCGGAATTCACCGACTAAGTCAACAGAATTCTGCAACTTGTCGGAGGTTTTCGCCGAAAATGATTAGTCCTGCTCAGATACGTATGGCACGCGCAGGCCTTGGGATCAGCGTTCGGGTGCTTTCTGAACGTGCCAATGTCGCGGATTCGACAATCCACCGATTCGAAGCGAACCGAGGAGGGATGCAGACCAGCACGCTGGAGCGCCTTCAAACCGCGCTAGAGGCAGAGGGAGTGGTGTTTTTGGCTGCGGACGCAATGGGTGGACCTGGGGTCCGACTCAAAGCTTGAGGCAGCAGGCCATCAGCAACGCATGGTTAGGCGTCAGCCAGGGCGGGGGCGGGCTGTCAGAGTTGGGCGCGATACGTGCCCATCGCGGCAGCGACGGCGAAGCCGCCCTTGACCGACCGGCACAGCCCTAGCGCACTTCAGTATGCGTCGTAGATAAAAAAGGTGCGTTTGCGCCTTTATCTTCAAAGTCATAGGCGCACTCAAAAGGTGAGTCGCCACTGCGCGCCTTGTCGTATGTAACTGAAAATAATCGGTGTTTTCGCCCCCATCCCCGCCCACACCTTGTGGCTTTTATCTTGCTCTCAGTCGCCGAGGGCTCGACCGCACCTCATCCACACCCGCCTCCATTCTCAGCGCCTCTGATGAGGCAACAAGCGCAATCCCAGCCGTTAACGCGTCGCCGTCGAGCCGCGCTGCCAATTCCCTTCCGCCGGGACAACTCTTCGGCGAAGTAAGTACCCGTCGAAGCAAATTCTGCATTGGCAGATGAGGCCCCCGTCATCGCGTTCACTTTTGTCTCTGGAACCGGGGGTTGGCTGATGCTAACTCAACTCTAGCGGGGTCCTTCTTCGCATACGGGCTGTGAAACTGCGGCCTAAGAGCGAATGTCTGCACACATCATCTCCGCCAAGCTTCAATGGCTCATGGGCGGGATTGGAAGGAGGACCCCGTGCATTCTGCGCGCCGTGTTTTCGGAACGTCTGTCACGATTAGCATTCCGCCGGAAATGGCGGATGAAGCAACACTCCTCGGGTACCTCGGGGTTACTCCTGCTGAGCTCAAAAAAATCTGGTGGTACCGAAACCGTATGTACCACGAGTTCACCATCTCAAAGTCGTCAGGAAAAGCTCGGGTGATATCCGCACCTGATCGGCGGCTGAAAATCATCCAGCACAAGATCGTCCCCTTGCTTAATGCACTCTATCGGGTGCGAAATCCCGTTCATGGCTTCGTTCCGAGGCGATCGGTCAAAACCAACGCTGAAGCACACGGCGGACGGCGCTTTGTCGTGAACATCGACCTGGAGGACTTCTTCGGTTCAATCACGGAGAAGCGCGTGGTGGGCCTCCTGACAGCTATCGGGACGGAAGCGAGAGTTTCAGAGATCATTGCGCGGTTGTGCTGTCGGGAAGGTCAACTGCCACAAGGAGCTCCTACCAGCCCGGTCGTATCCAACATGATTTGCTATCGGATGGATACCGATCTGCTGCAGATCGCAAAGCAGTCTCGTTGCATCTACACGCGGTACGCGGATGACCTAACCTTTTCGAGTCATCAACCGCCGTCACTGTTATTCGAAAGCGCGGTGCCAGCGGCCGGTCGCTTTGCACCCAACTTACTGGCAAGTAGTCTGAAAAATGCGATCGCGACAAATGGCTTCACCATCAATGCAGAGAAAGCTCATTACGCAGATCGCAACTCTCGACGCATGGTAACAGGCGTAAAAATCAACGCTGGGCTAAACGTTGACCGCCGCTACATTCGTCACATTCGAGCGGTGCTCCATTCGGTTGAAACGACCGGGCTTTCAGGCGCACAAGCTAAGTACTCAGCCTCTGGCGGTACAGGAAATGTAGCCGACCATGTTCGCGGCAAGATTTCCTATGTTGGCCACCTAAAGGGCCAGGCAGATCCGGTCGTGCGGTCGTTGGTGGGCAGATACAACAAGAGCTTCAAGGGGCGAAAGATCAAACTCTTGCCTACTGACGAGGAACAACGCTACCGATCTGTATGGGTTGTTGACCATCCCGACAGCACGGGCACCTGCTTTTTCCTGAAAGGCGTCGGGCTTGTTACCTGCGCTCACTGCGTGAAAGGGCTAGACGAAGTCGATGTGTTGCACCCAACGAAGCACACGACTCTTTTTTCCACGGCGATCCTACACAGAGACGAAGACCGGGATCTAGCGATCCTAGATACATCCCCCATCCCGCCCTCTGAGTTTTACGAGTTGGAACTCGCTTCTACGGACGTGGTCGCAACCGACAAAGTGGTAGCGCTGGGATATCCAGGCTGGGGTCTGGGGGAGCGCCTCAACATCCGACCCGGCGAAGTCACCGTCATCACCAGAAAGCATGGCGTTCCAATGATTGAAGTGAGCCAGCAGCTCACGCAAGGCATGTCAGGCGGGCCCGTTGTCGATCAATACGGCAGGGTCGTGGGTGTCATTCGAAGTGGTGGACCTTCGGAAGGACGGCAGTTTTCGGTCAATGCTAAGGAACTGACAGCCACCGCAAAGATGCTACCCGACGAGAAATCTCGCGATTCTATCGTTTCAACCGAGAAGCTCGTACCTGAGGGAGAATCGACGTCCGAATTTCGGAAATGGGTGCGACGCGAAGTTCGACGATTTTTCAGCCGGTTGCGGCGTCTTCGCCTGAACAGTTCGAATCATGATGCTGAGTGACAGGTGATGCGGGTTGCCTGACCCGTTGTTAGGTCAGCTCAGACGAACGTTGGACGGCTCGATTAGCCGGGTCTTACTCGCCGTCAAGTAAGGTCCGCGCTACAGATATCTCATGAGCAAAACAACGTTTCTCGAAACTGGCTACTTGTCGGATCAGCTTCAAGCCGATCTTCGCGATATCAGGAAGGCAAATGCCGAGTGGTTCGCTTTGATCGAGGACATCGCGGCGTGTCTTCAACAGACGGCGGCCAAGGCGTGCGACACCGTAGCGGGGACGCCTTTCGAGCCGTCCCCCTTGGGCCTTCTGGTGCTTCATCGCGCCAACGGCCTGATCCAAGGCGCGATCCTCCTGCTGGAGCGTGGGATGGTGGTGGAGGCCAAGACGCTGATCCGGTCTCTTCTGGAGTGCGCGTTCGTTTTGGCGGGGCTTCACGACAAGCCCGAGGCAGTCAAGGACATGCTGATCGAGGACATGGACGCCGCCAAGAAGGGGCAGGCCAAGGCTCTCTTGAAGATGGGTGCCGGGAAGGACACCAAGGCGCTTGAGGACCGGCTCAAGGAGTTCGGAAAGGTGCGGAATCTGTCGATCGACGAACTCGCCGAGCTTGGCGTGTTGAAGCACCTCTATGTGTATTACCGCGTACTATCCAACGACGCGGTTCACCCCTCCGGCAAATCGCTTCGGCGTCACATGAACGTGGCTGACGACGGCGAGAGTTGGGGCGGCTACCGGTTTGGGCCTGGGACTGACAACGAGATCGCGGAAGCCGCCTATCTGATGTTCCTGATCGGCGTCCCGGTTGGCGTCGCTTTCCAACAGATGATTGGCGACAAGGAAAACAACGCCCGCATAGGCGAGATCATCGAGCGTAGCAAAAAGCTCGTTGCGACGATGAAGGGCGCTTAGATGGATTGGGAAGCGATCCTCGCGTGGATCGGCGGCGCGACGGTGGGCGTCACGCCCGTCGCCGCTGTCGGACTTTGGTTCGGTAAGACCTACATCGACAAATGGCTGACTAAGCGGTTCCAAGGCCAACTGGACGCCTTGAAACACGCTCAAGCCCAAGAGATCGAACGGCTCAGGGCGAAGATCGCGGCGTTGCTGGATCGAGCCACGAAGCTCCACCAACATGAGTTCGAAGTCCTCCCGAAGGCGTGGGATTTGCTTACCATTGCAATCGGATCAGTCGGGGGCGTTACCGCCATCTACCGAGAAGGCGTGGACCCCGGCGCCATGTCGCTGGAGGACTTGGAGGTGTTGCTTCGCGAAAGCCCTCTGGAGGAACACCACAAGCAAGCCGTCAGGGATGCGAGCCGCTTCGATAAGCCGAAAGTCTACGGCGACTACATTGACCGCTACCAGTTCAACGCGGCGCAACGCGATGCCCAGACGTTCCACAACTACATCATCCAGCACGGCATTTTCATCGAGCCGACGATCCGCGAAAAGCTGACCGAGGCGTCATCCGAAATGCGGACTGCCCTTCGGACGTGGAAGATCATTTTCGAGATGCCCGATCATAAACCGTGGCCGGTCAGTGAGACCCACGAACACGTCACCAAGGCGTCCGATCTCTCGAAGGAGATCGACGCACTGATCAGCGACCGCCTCTGGAGCGCGGCGAAACTGGACGCATGATGGATTGGAACGCGACCTTTGAATGGATCGGCCGCGTCGCCGTCGTCTTCGTCTTTGTCGGCGGCTTGGTCGTCTGGTTCGGCAAGACCTACATCGACAAGTGGCTGACCAAACGTTTCCAAGGCCAGTTGGACGCCATAAAACATGCTCAAGCGCTCGAGGTCGCGAAGAACAAGTTGTCGTTCGACGCGAAGCTACACCGCGCGACCAAGCTTCACGAACGGGAGTTCGAAATCCTGCCCCGGTCATGGGAGATGTTAGGCGCGGCGGGTGGTGCGATCCGTCTCTTGATTAGCAACAACCAGATCCACACCGACGTGAGCAAACTCGAGCCACTTTCGCTTGCTGAGTTCCTTGGGCCGCTTCCGTTTAGCGACGCCGAGAAACAGGCCATCATGAATGCGCCGAGGGCTGAGCGGACCGACCTCTTCATCGAACGGAAGCTCCGCTTCCAAATGGTGGACGCCTCAACGCTCGCCCAAGATTTTCATAACTATGTCGCCATCAACGGCGTCTTTATCGAGCCGACGCTAAGGAAAAAACTGATTACGGTCAGCGGTGTCTTCGATAGCTTGGTCGGAACTCACTCTATGCTGGTTATTCATGACGGTCCTCCAAAGATCGATGTAGGCACCCTGAACCGTCACAAGCTGGAGTCGCTGGGCAAGCTGGTCGATGAGATCGGCGACGAAATCTCCGAACGAATTTGGGGCGCGTCGAAACTGGACGCTTAGGCTTTCGGAACCCTCTCGCGAAGACGTCGGTTGTCCGCCCGCAACAGGTCGTGCACCGTCTCGACATGCGGACCGAAGCCTCTCTTCAGCAAAGCCGAACCTTGGCGGCGGAAATGGCCCACTGGCTGGATCTGTTCGATAAAGAATTGGGTCTCGACGAGGTCCCGCTGCGCCAGCGCCCAATGCAGGCCCTGTTCAAACTTTTCGAACACGACGCCATCGAGATGCGAGCAGGAGAAACCCGCATCCGCGAGATCAACATCGCCGACCATGCAGCGACGCCGTGGTTCCGCGTCCTCTATTCGGCGGTGGAATTCTGGTACATCGACCTCTTCGGCGAGGAGGCCATGGCCGAGACTGGGAACGCTCCGCTCGAGGGCGTCGTGCTGGTGCGTGGTCTGCCCTTTTTGCTGCGTCTGCGCGCCAACCGAAACAAGGTCGAGATCGAGGGCAAGCAGACCTGGATGTATTTCGAGGATGGTCTTGGCGAGGGCGAGGTCGCCCACGACTGGATCATCGGCGGTCCCGATTTGGCGCGCTTGGATGAAGCATCCCGCGCCGAGGTCGAGGCCCAAGCTGCCACGGTCGCCTCCACCCTGCGCTATGTTGAGTTCCGCCGCGTGGCTTGGCGGGGTGGAGAGAACGAGGCGGCGCGTCAGCTCGTCGTGAACACCCTCTCCAGTCTGCAACAAGCCGCCCGGCGCATGGTGAGCAGCCGCGACTCCTCGCGGGGGCCAGGCTGGTACGATCTGCAGATGGCGGCCGAGTGCGCGCTCAAGGCGGTATTGCAACTGAAGACAGGCACCCAACTGCGGACTCACAAGCTCAATGAGCTTCTGGATGCATGTACTCCCCACGGCGTGGTCTTCGACGAGACGAAGCTTGACGACTTTCCGAGCCCGAGCGAGATGGCGGAATGGCGCTACGGCCAGGGCCGACCCTGGCGGCTAGAGTTTCAGCATCGTGCATATCTGATGGTTTTGGAGCTGGTGCGAGCGTCGATGGCACAGATTCCACCGGGCATGACCCCGGGTTCTCGCCTCCTGCTGCGATATCCGCCCTGGCTCAGCGACACCGGCACGGCGGAACGATGATCGAGCCGGCGAACGCCCGCGCCTTTCTGCTCCGGTGCGAGGACGAAATGGTTGCCCGGCTGAAGACGGAAATCCGTACGCGCCGGGTGACGGCGGAGAGGCTGTTTCTCTATGGTGTGGCGAAGCGGACTCTGGCTCAGGCGGAGGGCTTCAGGGCGATGGAGGATGCACGTAATGCGACGGTCGCGGCGTCTTTGGTGCGGTTGCAACTGGACAGCCTATTGCGCCTCTATGCGCTTTGGTGGGTCGAGGATGCCGACCGGTTCAGTCAAGACGTGCTCGGCGGCGCACAGATCAACAAGCTGAAGGCCGCCAACGGTGCCGTGATGACAGACGCGTGGCTTTACCGTCGACTCGCCACAGAAATAGGATGGATCGAGACCGTCTATCGCGAGTCCAGCGGCTTCGTGCATTTCAGCGGACGGCACATTCTGGCGGTCATGCAGCCTCGTAATGACGACGAGGAGGAGAGCGCGGGTATCGTTCTAAATCTCGATCCCGGCGATAGGGACCGGCCGCCCAACTATTTCAATCAGCTTGCGGCAAGCTTCACCGACGTGACCCTGCGGATCGCCCTCGCCCTGAATGAGCGGTTTGACGACTTGGCGGCCGATCCAGAGCGCGGCACCGTGATCGCCGAGGTTGGCGGCTAAACGTATGGCAGCCGCCCTGCCGCAGTATGGCGACGAGACTTGGTGTGGCGTGGCAAAGCAAAGGGGGACGGACGGTGAAAGCGGTGAATCCTGCGCTTCGGGAGACAGCGGTAGATCGCGCGCAAACGAGCCTGCGCACGATCACCAGCATCGTCGATGTGGCCGCGCCGGGGTTAGGCAGCGTGTTCGGCGAACTCGTGAATGTGATCCTCCCCGCTAATCGCGAGGAGCGCATGGCACAGTTCGTCACTAAGTTGGACCTGCGCCTTAAGGCACTTTCCATCCAACTCGGTGCCCTACTTCACAACCTTGATGCGGAACAACTCGCGTTGATCGAGGACGGTCTCCGCGCATCCGCGCGCGCTACCCAAGAAGCTAGGATAGGGCGGATCTCCGACATCGTAGCCGCTGGCATCGCGTCCGGAGCAGCGGCGGGCAGCAAGCGGGAGATTCTGGACTTGCTTTCGAGCCTGAGTGACAACGACCTCGTTGTCCTGGCGGGCTTTGCGAACCGTCGCGGATACGACGCCACCAGATCTCCAACGATGACCGTGGGCATCTTCAATGCGCTCACTCAGGAAGAGCAAGCCGCTCATCGCTTGGCTCGCTCGCAGAAGCAATTGAGCGTCCAAAAGCTCGTCAGTTCCGGACTTCTGGGCTTCTCCTACGGGATCGACACCAGCGATCTCTCCGCCGACAGCATTCCCAGAAACGTAGCAGTAGGCAAAACCCCACCCAAACTGACGACCTTGGGAGAGCACTTCGCAAAGCAGATTGGTCTATGGCCTCCTGAAGAAGGCAATCTCATCGCCGACACGTGACCTCGTGCCATCTAGGCGGCTAGGCGCAAAGCGGTCTCGCGATGAAGTGATCTGCCTCCCGCCCTGCCTGGGTTTGCGCGCCGGGTGCTTCCACGAGGCTTCCACGGGTGGGTTTGGGGCGTGGATTTCGGGCATGAAAAAACCCGCTATCCTGTTGGAATAGCGGGTTAAAACTTGGGTGCGGGAGTAGGATTTGAACCTACGACCTTCAGGTTATGAGCCTGACGAGCTACCGGGCTGCTCCATCCCGCGGCAAACGGTAGTGTATCGTGAAGGAAGAACGGATCGAGAAGGACCGCGATTGCGGTTTTTGTTCATCATCGGCTGTCCGCCTGGTAGACCCGGCGGCGA
>Ga0157370_10006437_pt1 | contig 12957 bp, 8 predicted proteins | sample C35metaG_FD_113463 | JGI IMG/M metagenome (GOLD analysis project Ga0157370, IMG submission 113463) | Corn rhizosphere microbial communities from Kellogg Biological Station, Michigan, USA - C3-5 metaG | ecosystem: Host-associated > Plants > Roots > Rhizosphere > Soil | place: USA: Michigan...
GATCGACTGGTTCTTCGCTACCCTCAAGCAATACCCGGAGATCGCGATATTCCTCGCGCTGGCGCTGGGGTATTACTTCGGCAAGTTCACGTTCAAGGGAATCGGCCTCGGGTCGGTCACCGCCACGCTGATCGCCGGCGTGATCATCGGTCAGATCGGCATCACGATCAACCAGCCGCTGAAGGCGTTCTCGTTCCTGATGTTCCTGTTCGCGGTCGGCTATGGCGTGGGGCCGCAGTTCGTGCGCGGCATCGCCAGCAACGGCCTGCCGCAGGCGATCTTCTCGGCGGTGCAATGTGTCTTCAGTCTCGCCGCCTGCGTGATCATCGCCAAGATCGCCGGCTACGACCTCGGCTATGCGGCCGGGTTCTATTCGGGCTCGCAGACGATCTCGGCGGCGATGGGCCTGTCGACGGACGCGATCAACCGCCTCGGGCTGCCCCCCGACCAGGCGAAGACGATGCTGGACTCGATGCCGATCGCGTACGCGGTGACGTACATGTTCGGCACGATGGGCTCGGCGATCGTGATCGCCGTGCTCGGTCCGAAGCTCCTCGGCATCGACCTCGTCGCCGCCTGCAAGGATTACGAGGAGAAATTCGGTGGCGGCAAGAAGCAGGTCGGCGGCCCGGGCACGGGTTGGTACCAGCGCGTGCTGCGCGTCTACAAGGTGGGGGCGGGCGGCAAGGCCGTGGGCCTGCGCGTCATCGAGGCCGAGGCGCTGGTGCCCAATACGCGCCTGTTCATCCTGCGCGTGCGCCGGGGCGGCGAGATCATCGAGGCGACGGCCGACGTCGTGCTCAAGGAGGGCGACGTGGTCGTCGTCGCAGGCGATCGCGAGGTGATCGTGAAGGCGCTGCAGGGCGCCGAGGAGGTCGAAGACCGCGAGCTCCTCGCCATCCCGGTCGAGGGCATCGACGTCCTGGTCACCAACAAGGCGGTCGACGGCAAGACGCTGGGCGATCTCGCCGACCGTCCCGAGGCGCGCGGCGTGTTTGTGCGCAAGATCACCCGCGGCGCGACTGCGACCGACATCCCCATCATGGCCGGCACCGAGATCAACCGCGGCGACCTTTTGACGCTCGTCGGCCGCACGCAGGACGTCGCCGCCGCCACCAGGATGCTCGGTGTCGCGGACCGTCCCACCGATATCACCGACATGGCATTCGTCGGCGCGGCGATCGTCATCGGCGGCCTGATCGGTTCGCTGATGTTCAAGGTCTCGGGCGTCCCGCTGACGCTGTCGACGGCGGGCGGTGCGCTCATCGCCGGCATCATCGGCGGCTGGCTGCGCTCGGTGCGACCGAAGTTCGGCCGCATCCCGACGCCCACCGTCTGGTTCATGAACTCGGTTGGACTCAACATCTTCATCGCGATCGTCGGCATCTCCGCGGGCCCGGGCTTCGTCAACGGCCTCAAGACGCAGGGCATCGGCCTCTTCCTGTGGGGCGTGGCGGCGACGTCGATCCCGCTGATCCTCGGCATGTTCATCGCGAAGTACGTCTTCAAGTTCCACGACGCGCTCAACCTGGGGATCGTCTCGGGGTCGCGCACCACGACAGCATCGCTCGGCCTCGTCTGCGACCAGGCGAAGAGCCAGATCCCGGCGCTCGGCTACACGGTGACGTACGCCGTCGGCAACACGCTGCTGACGATCTGGGGCATGGTCATCATCATGCTGATGTCGTGATCCGGCGCGTCCACATCGATCGAGCCCGCAAGGAGATTTGAATGGATCACATGACGCTCAAGCAGTACGAGAAGCTGGGGCCGTTCGAGATCAAGGACTTCCTCCAGAAAGTCGCGTCGAAGTCGGCGCAGGAAGCCTCGCTGTCGTATCTCAACGCCGGCCGCGGCAATCCCAACTGGGTGGCGACGGAGCCGCGCGAGGGGTTCTTCCTGCTCGGCCAGTTCGCGATCACGGAGTGCAAGCGCGTGCTCGACCTGCCGCCCGGCGTCGGCGGCATGCCCAAGGCGGCGGGCATCGCCAGCCGTCTCGACGCGTGGGTCAGGAAGCACAGCGACATGCCGGGCGCCGAGTTCCTGCAGGCGATGGTGCCGTGGGCGGTGAAGAAGTTCAAGTTCGACGCCGACAAGTTCGTGCACGAGCTCGTCGATTCGATCATCGGCGACCACTATCCGGTGCCGGACCGGATGCTCGTGCACAACGAGGTCATCGTGCGCGAGTACCTGCAGTGGGCGATGTGCGGCGAGCCGCGGCCCAAGGGCACGTTCAAGCTCTACGCGGTCGAGGGCGGCACCGCGGCGATGTGCTACATCTTCAAGTCGCTCAAGAGCAATCGCATCCTCAATCCCGGCGACACGATCGCGCTCGGCGTGCCGATCTTCACGCCGTACATCGAGATGGCGCACCTCGAGGACTACGACCTCCACTTCGTCGAGGTGCACGCGAAGCAGGAGGCCAGGTTCCAGTACCCGAAGGAGGAGCTCAATAAGCTGCTCGACCCGAAGATCAAGGCGTTCTTCATCGTCAACCCGGGCAACCCGTTCGCGGTGGCGCTCGACGCCGAGACGATCAGGAACATCGGCGCGATCCTCAAGAGGCGCCCCGACCTGATCCTGCTGACCGACGACGTCTACGGGACTTTCGTGCCGGGATTCCGCTCGCTGATGGGCGAGTTCCCGAGGAACACGATCGGCGTCTATTCGTACAGCAAGTATTTCGGCTGCACGGGCTGGCGGCTCGGCACGGTCGCCGTCCATGAGGACAACATCTTCGACGACATGATCGCGAAGCATCCCGAGTCGATCAAGAAGAAGCTCGACAAGCGCTACGGCGGCTTGACGCTCGAGCCGCGCAAGCTCGCGTTCATCGACCGCATCGTCGCCGACAGCCGCGACGTGGCGCTCAACCATACCGCGGGGCTGTCGCTGCCGCAGCAGGTGATGATGTCGATCTTCTCGCTCTACGAGTTGATGGACCAGAAGAAGGCCTACCAGAAGGCCTGCATCGGTATTTGCAAGAAGCGCGTGCAGGCGACGATCGAGGGCCTCGGCATCGAGGTGGGCGAGAACGACCACTTCGACTGGTATTACGGCCTGATCGATTTCGAGTTCTGGGCGCGCAAGTACCTCGGCGAGGACATCGTCGCGTGGATGAAGGAGCACGTGCATCCGCTCGACATCGTTTTCCGCCTCGCCGAGGAGCACGGCATCGTGCTGCTGAACGGCAGCGGCTTCGGTGCGCCGGACTGGTCGGCGCGCATCTCGTTCGCCAACCTCGAGGACCATGTCTACGACGACATCGGCCGCGCGGTCCGCGCCATCGCGCGCGGATATCGCAAGGACTACGAGGCGTGGAAGGCGGCCGGTGGCAAGCCCGCCAAGAAGACGACCGAGGCGTCCGTGAAAAAAGCGGTTGCGGCGAAGAAGACGGGCACGGCGAAGGAGTCGCCGGGCGCGAAAAAGCCAGCGACCACGAAGGCACGCTGAGCCGAACCTGCGATCGAGTCTCGATCCGCGCTGACGCTGGAGGAAGGCGTGCCGACGGCGCGCGCTTCTGCAAGTGGACCGACCTGCCGCACGGCATGCCGGTCTCGCCGCATCTGAAACGGGGAAGCACATGATGGCCTGGCTTGCCACGACGTTCGCCAAGTACCCCGAGCTCGCGGTGTTCCTGGTGATCGGCATCGGCTACTGGATCGGCGGCTTCAAGTACCGCGGCTTCGGATTGGGGCCCGTCACAGGCTCGCTGATCGTGGGCCTGCTGGTCGGCGCGTACTTCAACGTGCCGATCGCGCCGATGGCGAAGTCGCTCCTGTTCCTGCTGTTCCTGTTCGCGATCGGCTATTCGGTGGGGCCGAAGTTCTTCGAGGCGATGAAGGGCGACGGCCTGCGCTGGGCGGTGCTGGCCGTGGTGATCTGCGTCTCGGGGCTCGCCGCGGCGTACGTGGTCGCGCGTGTGCTCCATCTCGACCCGGGCTTCGCCGGCGGCCTCGTGTCCGGCGCGCTGACCGAATCGCCCGCGATCGGCACGGCGACCGAGGCGATCAACGCGCTGGCGCTGCCCGACGCCGAGCGCGCGCGCCTGGTCGGGCACGTCGCCGTTGCCGATGCGATCTGCTACGTCTACGGCGCGTTCGGCGTCATCGTGTTCTGCGGCGTCGTCGGCCCGAAGCTGCTCGGCATCGATCTCGTCGCCGAGGCGCGCAAGGCCGAGGCCGACCTCGGCATCGATCGCACGCGTCCGGGCGTCGTCTCGGCGTGGCACGCGTTCGAGTTGCGCGCGTTCCGCATCGAGCCGTCGGCGAACGCCGCGCGCCGCACCGTCGACGAGATCGAGCACCTCGTGCCGGGCGTGCGGATGTTCGTCGAGCGCATCCGCCGCGGCACCCGGTTGCTCGAGCCCTTGCCGGGCACCGTCGTGCAGGCGGGCGACATCGTCGCGCTCTCCGGTCCGCGCGAGATCATGACCCGGGTGGGCCCTGCGCCGGGCATCGTCGAGGTCGAGGACCGCGAGCTCCTCGACCTGCCGGCGGCGGCGTTCGACGTCTACGTCACCGGTGATGCCGTCATCGGGCGCACGCTCGCCGACCTCGCCGCGTCCAACCTGCCGCTGCGCGGCGCGTTCCTGCGCCACATCACACGCAGCGGCCAGGCGATCGAGATCGCCCCGCTGACGCGGATCGAACGCGGCGATATCGTGCGCATCGTCGGCGCCGAGCCGGCCGTGCGGCGCGCGGCGGAGGTTGTCGGCGAGATCGTGCAGCCGACCGACACCACCGACTTCGTCGCGTTGTCGCTGGGCATCCTCGCGGGCGCGCTCGCCGGCATCGCAATCGTCGTGCCGCTCGGCGACGTGCGCGTGTCGATTGGCACGAGCGTCGGCACGCTGATCGCGGGGCTCGTCGTCGGGTACCTGCATTCGCGCAAGCCGACGTTCGGCCGCATCCCGCCCGGCGCGGTCGCGCTGATGACGGCGCTCGGCCTCGCCGCATTCGTCGGCATGATCGGCCTCGGTGCCGGCCCGCATTTCGTCGAGGCGATGCGCGAGTCCGGTGCGAGTCTCTTCCTCGGCGGCATCGTCGTGACCACGGTGCCGCTCCTCGTCGGTCTCTACTTCGGCCGCTATGTGCTGAAGCTCAACCCGGTGCTGCTGCTCGGCGGCATCGCCGGCGCGCTGACGATGACGGCTGGCCTCGCGTCGGTCCAGGAGCGCTCGGACAGCCCGGTCGCCGTGCTCGGCTATTCCGGCACCGTCGCCATCGGCCACATCCTGCTGACGCTGTGGGGGATGGTGATCGTGCGGCTGGTGACCTGAGCAGCGGCGCCGTTCACGCAGCCGTCGCGCGATCGAAGTCGCCGAGCCGCGGCGGCTCGGGCGTTCGCCGCCATTGCCCCGGCGTCGTGCCGGTCCAGCGCCGGAAGGTGCGCATGAACGGGCTCACGCCGGCATAGCCGAGCGCGGCCGCGATGTCGTCGAGCGCAATGGCGCGGTCGGCGAGAAGCTCGCGCGCGACCTCGAAACGCACCTCGTCGAGCACCGCCTGGAACGTCGTGCCGGACGCCTTGAGCCGCCGGTTGAGCGTGCGCCGGTGCATCGCCAGCATCTGCGCCACCTCGTCACCCGAGTTGCGGCCCTGAAGCAGCGTCAGGCGCAGCGCGCGGCACACGCGCTGCACGAGGTTGCCTCGGCCGGCGCGCTCGGCCTCGTCGAGGGCCTGGCGCAGCCGTGCGGGGTCGGTGCCCGGCAGCGGCCCGTCGAGCCACGACGCGGCGAAGCGCAGCGTGCTCGCTTCCGAGTTGAAGCGCGGGACGACCCGGAAATGATTGCGATAGGGCAGCACGTCGGCCGGCCTCGCGTGGGAGAACAGCACCTCGCTCGGCGCGAACAGCGGTCCGCAGAGCTCGCGCAGGAAGCTCATGCCGCCGGCGAGCAGCGCGTCGTACATCGTGCCCGTGTGCTCGAGGCCGGGATGGTAAACCGCATATCCGAAGTCGACTTGATCGCCGCGCCGGATGAGATAGGCCATGCCGCCGCTGCTGTTGAGATGCTGATGCACGACATTGATTCGCAGCGCGTCGCCGACGCTGCGCGAGTGCGCCATCAGCGGGCCAAGGAGGCCGAGGTCGGCGATCCGCCACATGCGACCGGCGAGGAGGCCGGCGTGTGCGCAGCCGCTGCGCTGCGCCGTCTCGTGCAGAAGCGCGACGATCGATGCGTAGGGAACGTGGTTGCCCGGGTCGGCGAGATCGTGGCGCGCGAGGCCGACCGTCTTCAGCAACGAATCCGGATCCGCGCCGAGCTCCTTCGCGAGGTCCGGCACCGCGCCGAACAGGCCCACCCGCTGCGTCCATGGACCGCCGCGGGACAGAAGAACGCTCCTTCGCCGCAGCAATGCTTCGGAGAGCGTCGACGTCGACATTGATCGCCCGATCTGCGCTCATCCCTTTGCGCGAGCGGCATTATCCGAACGGCTGTCCGAAAATGTCAATCAGCGCGAGGATGCGCTCGAAAGCCGGCCGCCGTCCACGTCGATGGGCCGTGCATCCAAGGGGTAGCTCCGCAGTGCCAGCGCGAACAGTGCGGCCGCGGCGACGCAGGCGAGCGAAATGGCCGTCATCGCTGCAGCGAGACCGACCCGGTCGGACAGCGCGCCCGCCAGGTACGGCCCGGCGGCGAGACCGACGACGCCCTGGACGAACGCGAGAACCGCCGCGAACGTCGCGCGCAACGCGACGGGCGCAACCTCCAACGCGACCGCCACCACCGGGCCGAGCGTACCGGTCATCATGAGGATGCCGATGCCAATCAACGCCAGCGACGCGACGCCGGGCTCCAGCACGCCGAAGCCGATCGAGAGGCAGCTTGCGGTGATGAGCGCGACGACGACTGCAACCGCCAGGCGCCTGCCCGGCCGGCGCCGCGCGCGCTGATCGGTGAATGCGCCGATCGCCACCGATCCTGCGCCGCTCGCGAGCAACAGGCCCGCTGCGCAAAGCGCCGCGACGTCAGGCGGAAGCGCGTGATAGCGGGCAAGGTAAGTCGGCATCCACGCCAGCACAGTCGCCGCCACCAAGAGCTGCGCACCCTGCCCGAGGCTCGCGAGCTGCAGCGTGCGCGACTGCGCCACTGCACGCACGACCGAGCGCAAGGGCATCGGCGCGCCGGCCGGCGTGGCGGGATCCCGGTCGAGGTCCTTCCAGCGCCGCGCGAGCACCAGCGTGACGCAGGCGAGCACGATGCCGGGCACGCCTGCTACGAAGAATGCGCTGCGCCAGCCGGCGCGGGTGGCGATCACGCCGCCGAGCGCGACGCCGAGAACGGAGCCGAAAACCGCCGCCGCGAGAAACGCCGCGAGCATCATGCTGCGCCGCCGCGGCGGGAACGCCGTTGCGAGAATCGCCGCGGCAACGCTGCCGTAGGCGGCCTCTCCGAGGCCGACCATGCCTCGCAGGGACAGCAAGTGCACGTAATCGGTCGCGAAGCCGCAGGCGAGGGTCGCTGCGCTCCACACGAACGCCATCAACGCCACGGCGCCGAGGCGATTCCCGCGATCGGCGAGCCAGGACAGTGGCAGCGTCGCCAGCGCCACGACGGCGGGAACGATCGACACGAGCGCCCCGAGTTCGCGATCGGACAGCGGCCATTGCGCCCGCAGGTGCGGGAACATCGACACGACGATCTGCCGATCGAAGTAATCGACGGCCATCAACGCGAACAGAATCGCGAACAGCCACGTGGCACGCGCCGGCGGCGCAATGCCCGGACCGCCCGCCGCGTCGTCACTCGCGTTCACGTGCACTGGATCCGTTCCCCCGACGCGATCGCGCCAAGTCGCGCGCGCCGTGATTGTGCCCGGCTCGCCGGTGGCTGGGGACCGGGCGCTTTGCGGCACGGCGCAACGCCGTCCTTCGGCTCGCGCCGGCCCGCCGGACGGCGCGCGAATCGCGGTAACATGCGCGGATTCCGCCGCTTCCTGCGGCGTTTGTTCGTCGGTCCCCGGAAAACCTGCATGTCCGCCATCGTCGCCCGCGGCCTCGCCAAGCACTGGACCACCGCCGAAGGCTCGGTGCGGGCGGTCGACGACGTGTCGTTCGCGTTCGACCCGGGCACGCTCAATGTGCTGCTCGGCCCGTCGGGATGCGGCAAGTCGACGACGCTGCGGCTCCTGGCCGGGCTCGAGGCCGCCGACGCGGGTCGTGTCGAGATCGACGGCCGCGATGTCACCGGGTTGTCGCCCTCGGCGCGCAACATCTCGATGGTGTTCCAGTCGTATGCGCTGTTCCCGCACCTCGACGTCGCCGAGAACATCGTGTTCGGCTTGCGCGTGCGCAAAGTCTCGCCCGCCGAGCGCGACACGCGCCTCGCCAAGGTCGCGCATCTCCTCGGCCTTTCGCCCTATCTCGCGCGGAAGCCCTCGCAGCTCTCGGGCGGACAGCAGCAGCGGGTGGCTCTCGGCCGCGCGATCATCGCCGAGACGCCGGTGTGCCTGATGGACGAGCCGCTGTCGAACCTCGACGCGCAGCTGCGCGCCGAGATGCGCCAGGAGATCCGCGCGCTGCAGACGCGGCTTCGCATCACGATGGTGTACGTGACCCACGACCAGGTCGAGGCGATGTCGATGGCCGACCGCGTCGTGCTCCTCAACAAGGGCCGCATCGAGCAGGACGGCACGCCGGCGGAGCTCTACGAAACGCCGGCCAACGTGTTCGTGGCGCGCTTCATCGGCACGCCGCCGATGAACCTGCTGCCGCTGGTTGCGGGTGGTGGCGGCGCAATCGTCGCCGGCACCGAAGGGCCCCCGATGTTGCCGGCCGCGTGCGCGGGCGGCACGCTCGGCGTGCGCCCCGAGCACATCGCGATCGGATTCGAGGACGGCGTGCGCGTGGGCGTGGCAAACGTCGAGTACCTCGGCGCCGACTCGCTTGTCACCTGCACGGTGGGCGACGCCCAATTGCAGGCGCGCGTCGCCGGGCGCTGTGCCCTCGCGCGCGGCGACACGACGTGGCTCAAATGGCCGCGCGGCGCCGCGACGTGGTTCGACGACACGGGCCGGCGCGTCGCGCACGACAGCACGGAAGCGCCGGCGACGATGCTCGCCTGATTCGACAATCGATTCTTCAAGGAGGAGGAGCAACATGATCACGACGTTGAAGCGCGCGCTCGGCGCGGCCGGCACGCTCGTGGCGCTCGCGTTCGCCACGGTGGCGGGCGCGCAGGCGCCCGTAGAGGTGCCGTTCTTCTACCCGGTCGCGGTGGGCGGGCCGATCACCAAGATCATCGACGGCTACGCGGCGGACTTCGAGAAGGAGAACCCGGGCATCAAGCTGAAGCCGATCTATTCGGGCAGCTACCAGGAGTCGATCGCCAAGGCGTTGACGGCGGTCAAGAGCGGCGATCCGCCGGTCACGTCGATCCTGCTGTCGACCGACATGTTCACGCTGATCGACGAGGACGCGATCGTGCCGTTCGACGACCTCGTCAAGACCGACGCCGATCGCGCGTGGCTCAAGAGCTTCTACCCGGCGTTCATGGAGAACAGCCAGACCGGCGGCAAGACCTGGGGCATTCCGTTCCAGCGCTCGACGATCGTGATGTACTACAACAAGGAAGCGTTCAAGGAAGCGGGGCTCGATCCCAACAAGCCGCCGCAGACGTGGCAGGAGATGGTCAAGGACGCCGAGAAGCTCACCAGGCGCGACGCGTCGGGCAACGTCACGCAATGGGGCGTGCAGATTCCGTCGTCGGGCTTCCCGTACTGGCTGTTCCAGGGCCTCGCGATCGAGAACGGCGTCAACCTCGCCAACAGCGCGGGCACCAAGACGTACTACGACAAGCCCGAGGTGGTGGCGGCGCTGCAGTTCTGGGTCGACCTCGTCAACAAGTACAAGGTGCACCCGCCGGGCATCGTCGAGTGGGGCACGACGCCGAAGGACTTCTTCGAGCGCAAGGTCGCGATGATGTGGACGACCACCGGCAACCTCACCAACGTCAAGGCGAACGCCAAGTTCGACTTCGGCGTGGCGATGCTGCCGTCGAACAAGCAGCGCGGCAGCCCGACCGGCGGCGGCAACTTCTACATTTTCAAGAAGTCGACGCCGGCGCAACGCGAAGCCGCGTTCAAGTTCATCAAGTGGGCGACGACGCCGGAGCGCGCCGCGCAGTGGGGCATCGACACCGGCTACGTCGCCGTGCGCGCCGACGCGTGGGACACACCGGCGATGAAGAAGTACGTCGAGGGCTTCCCGCCGGCAGCCGTGGCGCGCGACCAGTTGCCGTTCGCCAAGGCCGAGCTGTCGACGCACGACAACCAGCGCGTCACCAAGGCGCTCAACGACGCGCTGCAGGCGGCGCTGACCGGCACCAAGAAGCCGGCCGACGCGCTCAAGGACGCGCAGCGCGAATCCGACCGGCTTTTGAAGTCGTTCCAGTAACGAGCGCCCGATCGTTCCGCCACTCGACCACAGCGAGGTCGGTGGCGGCGATCGTGCTGCGGCCTGCCGTCAGGGACGGAACCAGGCATTGCCCACGACCAGGTAGACAGCGGTCGTGCCGGGGCTGCGCGCGACGTCGACGCCGACGTCCATGCCGAATTTGCGCGCGAGGGTGTAGCGAAGGCCCACGCCTCCGCTGCCGGTATTTTGCGTCGCCGCGAAGTGGTCGCGATCGCTACGCGCGGTTCCGCCGCCCCCGAACGCGACGGCACTCCAGCGGCCCTGGAAGCGCCAGCGCGCCTCGACTTCCACCGATGCGGCCTCATCGCCCTGGTAGCGCATCGACGGCACGCCTCGCAACTGGATGAAGGGCCGCAGGAAGAACGGCGTGCCGCTCGACGACCACGAATAGATGCCGCGCGCGCCGACGACGACATTCGGCGACAGGGCGTGCCAGCCCATCAGGACCTGCGTGAAGCGATCGAAATCGTCGCTGGCGCCGATCGATTTGCGCGAAGCCACCCACGACGACTCCGCGTACAGTCCTCGGGTCGGCGTGAACAGGTTGTCACGGGAGTCGTACTCGAGGATCGGCGACGGCGCCGACACCTCGACCCGCACGTGATCGACGAGGCGGGGGAAGGCCGGTTCGTCGCGCAGGATCGGGTCGACAGTGGCGTAGACATAGCGCAGTCCAACGGCCCAGGGACTTCTCGGCGCGAGCTGCCAGTTCGCCTGCGCGACGACGCCGGTGAATTCGAGCGAATAGCGAACCTTGTTGTCGAGCGATGACGCATCGGGACCGAGCCCGTAGAAGTCGAGATTGACGCGGCCCGTCGCCCCGCCGAAGAGCGTGCGAAGGCGTCCGTCCAGCCAGCGGCTGGCGTCGCCCGCGAATGCGCCCCAGGTTCCGTTTTGCGTGCCGAAGGCGCCGACGCCGGAAATGTCGGGGCGCGACCATCCTTCGTCGCCGGCCTCGTGGCGCGGACGCAGGAACATGCCTGCGATGCCGCCGCCGTAGCCGATGGCTGGCTCGGTGATCACGATCGGAATCGGCAGCATGCCGTGGGCCTGCTCGAGGAATTCGCTGGCATCGAGTTGGCCATCCTCGGGATCGAAGAAGCTCACCTTGCCGCTGCGCCTCGCGCGGGAGGAATCGCCGGGTGACGGCTCATCGGCGGCGCCCACCGCCACCATGGCTGGCGGTGCCGTTGCGGATGCCGAAGCAGGCGCCGGCGACGGCGCTTGTGCGTTCGCCGCGGTGGCCATGAGCGCGGCAACGAGCGCGGCAACGAGCGCGGCGAGGATCGGCGGGAGTCGAGGGAGCTTCATCGTCGCGGTCACGACCGCGGCACGCCGCACCGCGCTCGATACGGAACGATATCAACACCGGCGCACGCGCCGCTTCACCATTCTTGACGGTCTCGGGGGGGGCGTTGCGATATAGTCGACGCGAGTCGCGGCCCGCGGGCCGAACCCCGCGATTCGCGCCGGACGACGATGCGCGGGACTGGCGGAACGATGATGCAAACCCGAACATGGATCACCGCCTGGCTGCTGCTGCTGCCGGCGATGGCGCTGCTCGCGTTGTTCACGCACTACCCGGCAATCGCCAACCTCTTCCACAGCTTCTACTCGACCCCGAAGGGCGCGCGGCCGGTGGTGTTCATCGGGCTCGACAACTACCGCAACCTCGTCGAAGACCCGATCTTCTGGCAGGCGCTTCGCAACAACCTCATCTACGCGGTCGGCACGATCCCGCTGTCGATCGCGCTGGCGCTGCTGATGGCCGTCTGGGTCAACGGCCGCATCGCCGGCAAGGGCTTCCTGCGGCTCGCCTATTTCACGCCGACGATCCTGCCGATGATCGCGGTCGCCAACATCTGGCTCTTCTTCTACACGCCGGAGTACGGCCTCATCGAGCAGGTGAGCCGGAGCCTGGGATTCCCGAGCCACAACTGGCTCGGCAGCCAGAGCACGGCACTCCTTTGCGTGATGATCGTCGCCGTGTGGAAAGAGGCGGGATTCTTCATGATCTTCTACCTCGCCGCGCTGCAGTCGATGTCGCCCAACCTCGCCGAGGCCGCGGCGATCGAGGGCGCGTCGCGCTGGTACTACTTCCGGCGGGTAACGTTTCCGCTTTTGATGCCGGTGACGCTGTTCGTGCTCGTCAACGCCGTGATCAACGCGTTCCGCGTCGTCGACCACATCGTCGTCATGACGCGCGGCGGCCCCGACAACGCCACCGAGCTCCTGCTGTACTACATCTACGAGATCGGCTTCCGCTTCTGGGACTCGGCGTACGCGGCGGCGCTGACGATGGTACTGCTCGTGCTGCTCGGGCTCGCCGCGCTGGCGCAGTTCGCGTTCCTCGAGCGCAGGACTCACTACCGGTGAGCACGACGGCAACATTGTTGCGCGGCCCGCGGGGCGGCGTCCTCGCCCTCGAGACTATCGGCGCGTGGCTGCTCGCGCTCCTGTGGATATTGCCCCTCCTCTACGCGTTCTGGACGGCGTTCCACCCGAGCGAATTCTCGACGCGCTTCGTGCTTTCGGCGC
>Ga0157370_10006439_pt1 | contig 12953 bp, 10 predicted proteins | sample C35metaG_FD_113463 | JGI IMG/M metagenome (GOLD analysis project Ga0157370, IMG submission 113463) | Corn rhizosphere microbial communities from Kellogg Biological Station, Michigan, USA - C3-5 metaG | ecosystem: Host-associated > Plants > Roots > Rhizosphere > Soil | place: USA: Michigan...
TGAAGTGTGCACGTCATTCATCGAGCAACTATTGCGTACCCCGCAAGCAGTCGAGCAGATGCGCCGGCATTCGCGTGGCGTGACCGACTTTCGCCTACGCCTTTATTGGGAAGAGTTCAAAAACATTCGCGTCGCGCTGCCACCGCTGCCGGAACAGCAAGCCATCCTTGACACAATAGCGGTCGAGACCACGAAGTTCGATTCGCTGGTCGAGGAAGCCGTAGGCGCTATCGAATTGCTCAAGGAGCGCCGCGCAGCCCTGATCTCCGCCACCGTCACAGGCAAAATTTGTGTTCTTGACTCATGAGTCGATGCCATGTACTCGCAGATTCTGAACGGGGTTGGTTTAGTCTTTGGCGCGCTTGGCGCTGTCTTGATGTTTCGCGGTACTTGGGGCGATGAGCCGGAACCCGGTCTGAGTGCGCCCGAGCTGATCAAGGCCATCGCTGAGCAGAACGACGTCGCAACACTTGCGATGACGTTCCCGTCACCCAAAGCCGCACGTGAATATCGGGCCGAGCAAATCAATACCGCACTGCACGGCCCTGAGCGTCGCAATCAGCATCGCCGCAAGTTAAACCGGCTTGGCCTCGGTCTGTTGGTCATTAGTTTCGTCCTGCAGTTCGTAGGAATATGGTGCTGATGGGCATCGCCAATACGGGCAAGATTGGCGTGCGGGGCGGCGTCTCTACCATCGCCTCAGTTTGGGGGGAGGCTGGCGCCCGATTTGCCTAGTTCTCTCAGTATCGCAGCGTGAGACGGGCATATGGATTATGCGGAGGCGGATATAGATCCTCGGCGGGCCGCCACCGCGTGCTATGCAAGTGCGAGGATTCTGGCATTCTTCCGAATACATGTTGCGCAGATTACGCTGTCGCCCCTTGAATATCTCGACGAGATGTCGCACATGAACGGAAAAACGTTTACCGACAACCAGCTTCGAGGTGGGTTAGGCCCAGCAATCGTCGAGCTTGCAGTTTCCGAAATGGGGTTCGTTTGGCGCCCCACGTCCCAGCATGACACCGGCATCGATGGCGAAATCGAGGTGCGGGATCCGGCTTCTGGCAACATGACGGGACTGATCATTAAAGCGCAGGTGAAAACGTCCGGATCCTTGATCAACGAGACGGACGAAGGCTTCGATTACTCGCCGGATCGGCGGGACGTGCGCTACTGGCTGTCCTACAACGTCCCTGTCATCTTGATAGTGTGCCAGTCCGAAACGAAGAATGCGTACTGGCTTCCAGTGCGAGAGCTTGCGTCCGGCAGTGGTGAGCGCAAAAAATTCCGCTTCAACAAGACACGGGACCGATTCGACAGGGCCTCGGCAGCGAGGCTCGTCGAATTTGCCAAGGCCACCACGCCGTGGGCGAATGCTCCATCACTCGAAGTATCCGAGACGCTATTGTCGAACCTATTGCCGGTTTCGCGGCTTCCCGAAAGGCTATTTCTGGGAGAAGCGCTACACCCGGACGCCAAGAGCATCGTCAACGCGCTGCGTGAGCGTAAGCTAACCTGCGAGTTCGTGTTGAAGAACAAACGCATTTTAACGCCTAGGAATCTTTCAGATACGAAGTACCAGTTCTTGGTAGACCAAGGAACCGTAGAGGATTTCGCCACTGAAGAATGGGCCGACACAAATGACCCCGACAAGAAGCGAGACTTCGTGCACCTACTGAATGGTTGCACACGTGCGCGATTCCAAAGCGGAAAGGTGCACCTAATTTTTGATAGAAACCAAGGGTGCTACTTCTTTCCCGCATCCTCCGACCTCCGGCCGTACGGCATTTCATATATGAGCAGCAAGAAGATTACCGACCGGCAGGTGTTCAAGGTTATGCGCCTACGAAGCAAGGTATTCGGCTACCGCCATTCGGCGATGGTGGTTCATTACGTTCGATATGACCGAACGTGGTATGCGGAGGTAACTCCCACATACTACTTCTCTCAAAACGGGCGGGCGCTCAGTCGACGGCACAGCAAGTGGCTCAAAGGAATAAAGGAGCAGGAAAAGAACAGCTCAGTCAGGGGACAGTTGGTAATGTGGGCGTCGATCCTCACGGAACCCGGTGATTTGCTCGGTGACGAGTACCCATTCCTTGCATTCGGAAGCCCGGTCTCGTTTGTGCTGGGTGTCGGCGTGGATGACCAAGCGTGGCGAGATCACGAGTCCGCTGTGAACGTCGTCGCAGAGAAGATCATCGGGCAACAATTTGAGCTTGTTGAATGAAGATCGACTATCTGCAAGAGCCGGAACTCGAGTTTGGTGGACATGGACGCGATGTCGACATACGCAGAGGGCTGACGCTGTACGGACCTCTCGATCATGTCGAGGGCAAATCCCGTGCTGTTCGCGTTGGCGTCATCGGCTTGGCTAGGTCCAACGACGGAATTATTTCTTGGTTGGAGCGTTGCAAGGCAGGCATCAAGGCGAAGACATCACGTCAGCCCAATCTGTTTCCTGACTTTCCTGGGTTTAGTTTCGAGTCTCCTTTTCGCGCTGAACTCGAGATCCAACCATCAGCGATCAGCACCATCTCAGCTCAAGAGATGTCGCAGGTTGTGAGCCAACCGACACAGGAGCGGGTAATCGCCGATGCACTAAGTCTTTTTGAGCAGCGTGTGCGGGATGTGTCAGAAAAAGAGCGCCCGCACGTAGTTATCGTGGCCGTACCGGAGGAGCTGGTGTCCCTAGATGAGCCTGACGAAAGCGAGGCAAATCCCGAGTTCAAAAGAGAAGAGCCCGAGTATCAGACCAAGATCGACTTTCGGCATGCGCTCAAGGCAGCGATGATGAAGTTTAACCAACCCATACAACTGGTGCTGGAACACACGTACAACTCGATGGCCAAGCCGGCTGGGTCCGCCTCTGAGCTTGGACGGCCACTTCAGGACGAGGCTACGCGCGCTTGGAATTTCCACACCGCTCTCTACTACAAAGCGAACAACCGACCATGGCGCGTATTTCGAAATCCCAACGACTTGCAAACGTTATTTGTGGGGATCAGCTTCTACAAGACGCTTGATCAGAACTCACTGCGGACTAGCGTCGCCCAAGTGTATGACGAACTGGGCGAGGGTGTCATTGTGCGTGGAAAGGTCGTGGAAGTCACGAAGAAGGACCGCCAACCACACCTATCGACTGAGGATGCCACCGAGTTGTTAACCTCTGCATTGACCGCATACCGCTCCGAGCATCGACATCTTCCGGCCCGCGCTGTTTTGCACAAGAGCTCTTCCTATACGAATGTCGAGACAATCGGGTTTCAAGCGGCCGCGCAACAAGCGAAACTGGACATGCTGGATATGCTGGTCGTGAGTAAGTCCCTCACGCGACTTTTTCGGGATGGTGCGTATCCGCCTCTACGCGGGACGATGGTGAGCTTGGATCAAGATACCCATTTACTTTACACACGGGGTAGTGTTCCCTATTTTTCGACTTATCCGGGTATGTATGTTCCGCGACCGCTCAAGTTTCAACTGGTTCAGGCCGAGGAGAGCCCTAAGCGTCTCGCGCAGGAGCTGCTGGCGCTGACTAAATTGAACTGGAACAACACCCAGTTCGATGGTGGCGAGCCGATCACGATGCGGGTGGCGGATCAGGTAGGGAAAATACTCAAATACGTGCCGGAGGGTGCGCTCGTGCAACCTCGGTACAGCTTTTATATGTAGGCATGTAGTGGGTGCGAGGCTCCTCGCCAATGGAATCCACGATACGTTTGGTACTGCACACGTAGTTCAATTGGCTTCTTACAAGTCGCAACATTAAGGGTCCTGAGCGGCCAGCGATCGAGATAGTGGCGTTATCGTGGATGGGTAATGGGGTTTCACACCGAGATTCATTTCGAAAATGACATCTGCGCGTATCTGGCCGCGCACGGCTGGCTGTACGACGCACAGGATGCTGCTCACTACGACCGCGCGCGGGCGCTTTTTCCGCCCGATGTAATTGCGTGGATCCAGGCGACGCAGCCGGAGGCGTGGGGAACGCTGGCGAAGAACCACGGCGCCAGCGCCGAAGCGGTGCTGCTGGATCGCCTGCGCAAGCAACTGGACGAGCGCGGCACGCTCGACGTGCTGCGTCATGGCCTCGAAATGATCGGCTTGCGGCGCCCATTGGCACTGGCGCAGTTCAAGCCGGCGCTGGCGATGAATCCGGACTTGCAGGCGCGCTACGCGGCCAACCACCTGCGTGTGGTGCGGCAGGTGCGCTATTCGCTGCATAACGAAAGTTGCATCGACCTGGTGTTGTTTCTCAACGGCGTTCCGGTCGCGACGGTAGAGTTGAAGACGGACTTCACCCAGAGCGTGCAGGATGCGGTGGACCAGTACCAATACGACCGCAATCCGCGGCCCAAGGGCCAGCCCACGACAGAACCGCTGCTGGGCTTCCCCGGCGGCGCGCTGGTGCATTTCGCGGTCAGCAGCAGCGAGGTGGAGATGACCACGCGGTTGGCCGGCGCGGCGACGGCGTTCCTGCCATTCAACCGCGGTGATCATGGCGGCAAGGGCAACCCGGTGAATCCCGACGGCTACCGCACCGCCTACCTGTGGGAACAGGTGTGGGAGCGGGACAGTTGGCTGCAGATCATCGGCCGCTACCTGGTCACGCCGCGCGACGAGAAAAAACGAATCAAGGCGCTGATCTTTCCGCGCTATCACCAGCTCGATGCGACACGCAAGCTGGTCGCGGACGTGTATGCCAAAGGCGCCGGCCAGAAATACCTGATCCAGCATTCGGCCGGCTCCGGCAAAACCAATTCCATTGCCTGGACGGCGCATTTCCTCGCCGACCTGCATGATGTGGACAGCCGCAAGGTGTTCGACACGGTGCTGGTGGTGAGCGACCGCAACGTGCTGGATGCGCAGTTGCGCGATGCCGTGTTCGATTTCGAGCGCACCACTGGCGTGGTCGAAGTCGTCACGGGTGAAAGCGCAGCCAAGAGCGCAGAATTGGCGCAGGCGCTGGCCGGCGGCAAGAAAATCGTGGTGTGCACGATCCAGACCTTCCCGTTCGCGCTGAAGACCGTGCAGGAACTGGCTGCGACGCAGGGCAAGCGCTTCGCGGTGATCGCCGACGAGGCGCACAGCTCGCAGACCGGCGAGGCGGCCAGCAAGTTGCGCCAAGTGCTTTCCGCGCAGGAAATCGCAGAACTGGAAGATGGCGGCGAAGTGGATACCGAGGACATGCTCGCTGCGCAGATGGCTGCGCGAGCCAGCACCGCCGGCGTGACCTATGTGGCCTTCACCGCGACACCGAAGGCCAAGACGATGGAATTGTTCGGCACGCGGCCTGATCCGTCGCGGCCCGCGGGTGACGACAACAAGCCCACGCCGTTCCACATTTATTCCATGCGCCAAGCGATCGAGGAGGAATTCATCCTCGACGTATTGGAAAACTACACGCCGTACAAACTCGCGTTCAAGCTGGCCAACCAAGGGAAGGAGTGGGACGAGAAGGAAGTCGAGGTCGATGCGGCCCTGAAGGGCATCATACGCTGGGTGCGGCTGCATCCGTACAACATCGCGCAGAAGGTGCAGGTGGTGGTCGAGCACTTCCGCGAGAACGTCGCGCCGCTGCTCTCGGGTCATGCCAAGGCGATGGTGGTGGTGGCCAGCCGCGTGGAAGCGGTGCGCTGGCAGCTCGCCATCGACAAGTACATCAAGAGCCGCGGCTACCCGATCGGCACGCTGGTGGCGTTTTCGGGCGAGGTGCACGACCCGGAATCCGGACCGGATGCCTTCACGGAAAACAGCACGTCATTGAACCCAAACTTGCGTCGCCGCGACATGCGCGAGGCATTCGCAACCGGCGAGTATCAAATCCTGCTGGTGGCCAACAAGTTCCAGACCGGGTTCGACCAGCCGCTGCTGTGTGGCATGTATGTGGACAAGCGACTTGCGGGCATCCAGGCGGTGCAGACGCTTTCGCGCCTCAATCGTGCGTATCGCGGGCCGTTCGGCAAGAAGGACACCACCTACGTGCTGGATTTCGTCAACGACTCGGAGGAAATCCTGAATGCGTTCAAGACCTACTACGAAACCGCCGAGCTGGAGCGCGCCACCGATCCGAACCTGGTTTATGACCTGCTCGCGCAGCTGAATGCATCGGGCCACTACGACGACAACGAGGTCGAACGCGTGGTGCATGTCGAGCTGGACCCACGAGGCACGCAGCGCGAACTGGCGGCTGCGATCGAGCCCGTGGCGGATCGATTGTTGAAGCAGTACCGGGCTGCGCAGCAAGCATGGCGCGCGGCGCAGGAAAGCAGGGACGCCAATGCCGAACAGGCGGCGCAGGACGTAATGAAGGCGCTGCAACTGTTCAAGAAAAATCTTGGGGTATATCTGCGGGTGTATGCGTTTCTGTCGCAGATTTTCGACTACGACAATACGGCGGTGGAAAAGCGCGCGATCTTCTTCAAGCGCCTGCTGCCTCTGCTGGAATTCGGCCGCGAGCGCGAAACCATCGATCTATCGCAGGTCGTGCTGACCCATCATCGGCTGCGCAACCTCGTCAGGGCCGCGATGCCGCTGATGGACCAGCAGTATCCGAAGCTGAAGCCGATGGACGAAACCGGGTCGCACGAGATTCGTGATCCGGCGAAGGAGCAACTCGCCCAGATCATCGAGCAGGTCAATGACCTGTTCCAGGGCGACCTGACCGAAAACGACAAGCTGAGCTACGTGAACAACGTCATCAAGGGCAAGCTGCTGGAATCGGAAACCCTGATCCAGCAGGCAGCCAGCAATACCAAGGAGCAGTTTGCCAACTCGCCCGATCTGGGCAAGGAGCTGATGAACGCGATCATGGACGCCTTGGCCGCGCATACCTCGATGAGTACCCAGGCGCTCGATTCCGAAAGCGTGCGGCGCGGGATTCGGGATGTGTTGCTAGGGCCGGCGCAGCTTTATGAGTCACTGAGACAAAAAGGGGGAGCGCCGCCGCTTGATGCGTGAGCAAGCCTCACGGGATTTGCCGTATTTTCTAGCTGTCTAGCGATTCACGATCCACGCCCATCCGAGCGACCGCCACTCGCAGTGCGGATCGCGCGACCGCTTTGGATACGCGGATGTCCATCATCATTGCGGCTACTGCATGCTTTCGATGCAGACGCTTGCCGGATTCGTACAAGTCTCTCACTAGCTTCGTGGCATACCTGTTCGCCACGTCCACTCGTTGAGCCTTTGCAGACTCCTTTCGTCGACGCCGTTCCGCAACGTATTGCTTGCACAACTCCCAGTTATTGCTCTGAAAATTGGAACTGCTGACGACACACTCCCGACAGATCTCGCTTAGAGCCGGCAACCGCGTCGCGGCAGATAGCCGCAACAACCGCTGCAACGTGCGCTCGCATCTTCGGTACCCGTCTTTGTTGAAATGGTGCTGGACGGGTGCGGCAGGCAGCTCGACGTCTCCCTGAAATAAACTTGGTGTGGCCGCTTCTTCTGGCCGCAACAAGATATCCAGCGGTGTGGTTCCCCAGCGCGCAGCAATGGCGAAGATGGTTCCCAAGCGGTGACGCTGGTTCCGCCACCAGATGCGTTCGTCGCTGGTAGAGCGCCTGGACGCACAATTGGACGCGGAATGCTTCGTTACACAATTGACGAATGTAGGTAGGGCATTTGGAACCACTTCCGGAGAGCCGGGCGTCGCGATATGTTCGAGCAACCGAAGCATTTGGCTGTGGCTCCAGATTTCCCATGGCGTACGCGCCGGCTCCATGGAATTCACAACACTTAGAGCAGCACCACATTGCCTGCAGATCTTTCGCTCAGGCCCAAATTGCCAGTCGCGCTGGTACGACCCACAGCGTGCACACCGGTCCTGTAGCCGTGCGCCATCAATCGGACAGTGGCGCATAACCAGTATTGACCAGGCAAGTGGATCCACGACCATGTCTTCGTGGCGTGCGTAGCACGTAGAGCACCACCGACGCTTGCGAACACACGCGCCAACCTGATTGGCGCTCAGCACCTGTCGCAGCCTCAACAATGTCCCGCACATCAGATTTTGCGCGCCCGTCAACTTTTCCAGACGATGGACAAGAATCTCCGTCTGGGCCGAATACGAACAGAACATCCCGGCGTAGAGGTCTACGTTGCTCAACTGCGGGCCACTAGACGAACGGAGATACGCGGAGTCGTTGCAGACGACCTTGCTAAGCTGTGTCGGGGTAACTTGGTGAACATCGGCGAGCCGGCAGAAAAAAGACGCCAGCGATTCCACCGCTGGCGTCCCCACCCCATGCAAGTGAAGTGGCGCAAGTACAGTCTTCACGTTTGCTGGCCACGCTGATCCCGCGTCGGATTTCTCGAGCCGGGATGACCGCGCCGGTGTTTCGATGCAATGGCGGGTTGCTTGCGCGTCTTTCCTGAGACCTTGCGCACCTCGCCTGGGACCTTGCGCACTTCACCGCGAACCTTGCGCTCGCCCTCCTCGATTTCAAACCTTAGTCGCTCCATTTGCGCGGCGGTGTATTTTGCGTTCGCGATATCCGCCCATTCGATCGCCGTGCGGGACTCCTGCCTCGCAAAAATGGTCGCCTTGGTGAACAACGCGTCCACTTCCCCGAATACGCCGCAAGTCCACTCCAGGATTTCCTCGGCGTGTCTGCTCAGGATCTGCGGGCTCTTGAACGCCAAGGCACGGCTGTACATGCGGAGGACTGCGAAGAATGCCTTGCGATCCTCGTCGAGGTTGCCGTCATACCTCGCAAGGTGGATGAGTTGCGTGCGTCGGTTCAACTGGGCCGAGTGGTTCCAAATCTCGAGGAGATCATACGTACCGAAGATGAAGATCATGATCCCGAGCTGCTCGGCCAAGCACTTCAGGCTCTCGAGATGATCGGACGGGTTCCGGCCCGCGTGAGTGAGGCACATGCTCTGGCCTTCGTCGATGAGAACGGCTTTTAACTTACAAGCCCGGGCGAGATGCTCGAACGCACGACGAATCTTGCCCTCCGTCATCGAAACACGAATCGAGGTCCAGAACGGCTGCATGAGAAACTCACGGATCTGCGCAGAAGTGTCCGGTGCGTCCGCACCCATCTGGCGGAACGGATCACCGAGTTGCTCCAGCATGCGGACGTAGAAGTCTTTCGACGAAAAGTAGCCGCCGTTGACATTGGCCGCCTGGACCGCAATGAGCGGAACTTGGTTCTTGGACGGCTCGATAGCCCGGTAAAGAGACTTGTGCAAGAAATCTTTGAGGGTCGACTTGCCGGCTCCGGATGGACCGCTGACGAACACAAGCGTTCCATCCGCTGCTTGGGTCGCGCAGACTTGGGCTGCGTTGATCGCCTGCTTGAAGTGAGCGTGTTGGAGTGTACCTTTGAGTAACATGGCTTGCCTCCTTTGTTGATCAGGTGATGTACGGAATGTCCTCGCAGCAGTCGAAGTCGACTTCCTCCGGAGGTGGTGGAACGGGGATGAAGGGCGTGGCGGGAGACACGGGTTCGGCCGCAGCCGCAGCCGCGGCAGCGTGGGAGCGCTCCAGGTCCTCCACCCGCTTCGCAATCCGCTTTTGGCTTCCCCGCTGATCCTCTCGTGCCAAAGCGGCGTTGTTACGACGCCGATAGTTCTCCAGGAAGCGGCCCTCGACCGTCATCGGCAGGATCAGGTTGTGCTCGCGGCCGAGTGTCGTCACCCATCGACCCCTGGTCTGCACGTACAGAATTGACGGTGTCGCGGGATCGAGACGAGTAGCCTCGAACCTGTACGGGCGGCGAATCGAATTGAGCTCGTCGGCCCAATATTCGCGATATCCGCAGCGGATCCCTTTGCGCTGACCGAGCCGTACGTCGACCTGCACCGACGTTGCGATCAGAAACGCGAGGTCGAGCTTCATGGCGCTACCGAGCAGTCCCCACTGCGGCACCGCGAGATTCCACAATTCGTCCGGGTTCGCGTCGGCAGAGCCGTGCCGAGTCGTGTTCCACACGTCGAACAGGAACCAGTTGAACGTGGAAATGATGGCCGCAAGTTCGAGGCGCGCCGTCGCGCGGCTCTTCCTGGATCCAGACGCAGAGCGGGCACGCTGATCAGCCCACGTCGCTCCGGCAAGACGGTTCGCCAGTTTGTCGTTTATTTGCTTCAGCGACGATTCGACGAGGCCACCAAACCGCGGCGCTCCGGATGGTCGCTGATACATGGTCGAATTCGCGCTCGCCAGCAGTACCTGCCAGAAAGTGGACCTGTACTCGGCCCCACGGTCCACGATGAAATACGGCGGTACGCGGCCCTGACGGGCAACCATGTCCCGGAATGCCATCGAGAGTGCGAATCGGTCCGCTTTCCCGAAGCCGATCCAGGCGCCGAGCGCGCGGTTCGAAGCCTCGTCGTACACCACGTAGATCCAGGGTGGAGCACAGAAGCTGGACAACGCGAGATCATCCCACACGCGACAATCGAATTGCGTGCTGTCGAGGTGCGCAATGAGCCCCGGGATCTCGGTACGCAACGTCGCATGGTCGGCAGCTACCGGCGGATGCGCAGCGTTGTACCCCCGAACGCCCAACCGGCCCTCGGCAACGACCTGCGGCGCAACCCGGCCGCACCGGAGCCTCAACGACTCCTTCGAAATACGCGGAATGCCGCGCGTTTCGCACAAGTTGTCCAGATAGCCATTGAGCTTGGGGATGTCCTTGGAAACGCCAGACATCCAGAAGCCTTTGATCACCTCGCCGGCAGCATGCTCCTGTTGGGGCGTCAGCCGCGATTTCCGGTTGCCTCGCCGAGCGAAGTGCGGCAGACACGCCGCCAGTGGATGTCCGTTTTCGGCGCTCAACTTTCGCACCCGCGCCAAGTACCGGTACTGGGTGCGGGTCGCTCTTCGTTCGCCGACCAATACCGGCTTTAGAGCGTCGTAAATTTTCGTCGCATGAGCGAGTTCGGTCGGGCTCGCTTGAACCAGTGCGGCGAGATCAGTGGTCGTGTCGTTTTGAGGAGCCGACCGGTACACCTGAATGAGTTCGCGTTCGAATTGCGCCGCCGCGTCGGCCTTGAGGAAAAGACGGAAAGTGTCTGGCTGCGTGAGGAGCTGGGCACGCAATGCGCCGTGTAACGTTCCTTCGACCATCAGCGTGCTGACCATTGGCGGCTCCAACCTTCGGACGGCCGCGCACAATTCAAGGATCGTCAACGACTCCTTGCTCAACCTACGCGAAATGGCGTTGCGTACCGAATCCCGGACCGGTGCCGGCTCGGCCAGATGGATCGCGTGCAGAAACTCGTAGTTTGCAAGCTGCACCGGCGCCCTGTCGTCGGATACATGCACCAGGTGCTCAAGGCCGATGGCATTCGCGGCGAGTGACGCAGGCACGAACTTGGGCGCGTCCTCGGTGAAGCTCCATTCGTCCGGCTTTTCCGCCATCTTTCGGTGGAGTTCGTCCTCCGTCTTGCATTCGATGAGAACCGGGCCATCGGTTCTCAAGAGGAGAAAATCGGGGGTATACCCGGATACGTGGGTGCGACCATTCTTTAGCTTGCGGCGAAGCTGGAGGGGAGATGGTTGATCCCAGATTTCCAGCACGTCGCGCGAGAGCTCTGCCTGGTACACGAACAGCGCTTCGCACTGGCGGCTTTCCGTTTGGACCGTCTGGTCGATTGCCAGCGTCGGGATGCGGCCGCACATATTCCCACGAGCGTGGTCGCCGACTCGGCGCGATGGAGGACTGTGACGAACCATTGAGATGTACTCAATGGTTGCCTGTGACAGCTGGTTTTTGCGGCAATACTGGTTGAACTCGGATTCGCTGAGCATGCTTTTTCAGCGCGCAGCCACCTGCATCGTGTCAAGAAGCGTTCTTGACAAGCGCCTGGTCCCGAGTAAAGTGGAGGTGTCAGAGGACTCACAACTGACGTTTCGCAAAGAGCCTAGGCCCCACGCCTAGGCTTTTTGCTATCCCTCACCCTTCCTATTGGCGGGATGTTAGGTAGGCTGCGCTACTGGCCTCCTCTAGTTTGGTCCGCATCCTGCGGTGGGTTGCGGGAGGGCTCCAGCCGTTCCCGTTGAGACAGCCGCGATTCGGCTGGCGTGCCCGCGAGCCAAACCAAAGTCGCTCCCCGTAAGGGTCGGCGTGCCCGTACCGTGCGTAGACGGACAGTCATGGCACCGCACCCTTCTGCACGATTGCTTCGAGCCAACCGGCGACCGCTGCGGTCGAGGCGTACCAGCGCCGCCGGCCGTCAATTTTGAACAAGGGAACCGGTACCCGGTTTGCTAGGCGCGCTTGGCGCAAGGCCTCTGCATCGCGGTAACCGAGCAGTTTGGCAGCCTGCGAGGAGGTCAGCAGTGGCCCGAATTCGCGCAGATACCGCGCGATCGTGGCACTCAGGTTGGGTTCGCCTTGGTCCAGCATGACCAACTCCAAGCTCAGCTGGCTCGAGCGTACTCCCATCCGTTAGGTAACGCAAGTATATGTTTATAAACGGGTTGTTGCGTGTACCAATAAAAACGTTGCGCGTACCATTAAAAATCGACGAACAGGGATGTGGTGCCGTCGAGACGCGGTTTGCCGTAACAGCGCTGGCCGGGAAACCGCCCTTGCCGCGCGAGGCGAAGCCAACGGGCTTTCTTTGAGAGATGACCGACTTCCGAAGCTGATCGTTCACGCCCGCGCCCGTGAACGAGCGCAAGGAAGCTTGTGGCCGCGCCCACTCGGTCTTCTCGCGCACTTTTCACCGGGCGGCGTCCGGTTCATGCTTGCTTCTGCCATCAGGAGTCACCAATGAAGGCAGAGCAAGAAGATTCCCGTACCGTCTTCGCGCTGATGGGGAACCTACTGGGTTGCCAAGTTGCGACCGAGGCAGACGTCTGGGCGCTCATGTGCAAGGGGGTTGCGGTCGGTACCTACAAGCGGCTCGCAAAAACCCTACAACTCGAGCGCGGAATGGTCGTGTCGGTAGCAACGCTGCGGCGTCGATCGAAACCTCGTGGCCGCCTTACGCCA
>Ga0157370_10006442_pt1 | contig 12948 bp, 11 predicted proteins | sample C35metaG_FD_113463 | JGI IMG/M metagenome (GOLD analysis project Ga0157370, IMG submission 113463) | Corn rhizosphere microbial communities from Kellogg Biological Station, Michigan, USA - C3-5 metaG | ecosystem: Host-associated > Plants > Roots > Rhizosphere > Soil | place: USA: Michigan...
CATCCTGTGACTCACTTTGGCGTTAAGTCTTATTTTAAAGACCACGATCAAATTTCAATTGTTGCCAACGTAGGCAATTTTTCAATGGTTAGAGATATTCTTCAAACGAAGGAAATCGACATTTTAATTTTAGATCTAGAATTAGAAGGTCTTTCAAGTATCTTTGAAGTTAAATCAATCTTGAAAAATTTCCCAAAAACAAAAATTGTAATTTTCAGTGACCTGGCTGAGCAAATGTATGCTCCAAACGCAATTAAAGCAGGTGTATCCGGGTATGTACACAAAACAGAAAAACTTGAAACTTTAGGTCTTTCTATTATTAAAGTACACGAAGGAAAAATTATCATCAACGAAACTGTACGTAAAAACATGGCACTTATTGCTAAACAAAGCAAAAGCGAGCGTTTGTACAGAAAACTTTCTAACCGTGAAATCGAGGTTTTACGTTATTTAAGTGATGGTAAGAAAAACAATGAAATCTCTAAAATCTTAAATCTGAACGAAAAAACGATCAGTACTTACAAACTAAGATTATTGACTAAATTAAACGTTACTAATTTAGTTGACTTAGTAAACAAAGCTAAGACTTTAGAAATTATTTAATTTAGTGGTATCCTGATTTGCTCAGGCGAATCATCAACCATAAAAAAAGCTCTATATTGATTTACAATATAGAGCTTTTTGACTTTTAGCCTCTATGTCCATGGTAAGGAACTACTACTCGGCCAAGCTTTTTTGAAAAATTATTCAACAGTTTAGAATAATCTACAACCATCGACATTACTTCTGAATTATCATCCTGAGGATCAGAAATCAGCGAATTTTTTAAATCCTGAATGATTTTTGAAACCAAAAACCAACGCATTGCAAAAATAGTTTCTGAAACATTCTGCTCAATTGTTTCGTCTTTATGTTTTGGAAAAATATTCTGCCCTTCCCAATCATGAATCGTCAGTTTTTCATCCTCCATTAAAATATTTGTTACTTCCTGAGCAAAGTCAGGATTTAAATGCATCAAATATCGATCTAAACTAAATGTTGCGTTTTGATTGTAAAAATCAATTAAGCCTGCAAATATATTTTGAAACAAACTATTAGAAAGCTCTATTTCGTCTTCCTGTAAGCTTAAATATATTTTTTCAAAAACTTTATATCTTCGTTTTTCACTGACTTCCTTAACATTTCCTTCTTCATCTGCTTTTAGAAAAACATCTTCAAAATCTTCTTCTACACTTCCGTAAAGCAATAATATTTCAATTACTTTTCTTTCGAAACCGTACAAAATATCTACTTTTTCTACCTGTTCGGCCGGAGCCCCATAGTTTCCCGGATAATAATCATCCGGCGGTCCTGTTCTGGGATCTTCCGGATCTCCTCCTGAAAAGTTGGTGTTTTGAAGGTTTTGATTTCTAACAACTTCAAAAGGTCTTTGTTCCTGTTTTTGCCTCTTGTTCGCTTCTGTAATATCTTTCTGGATCAGCTGCGCCAGCGTACTTACCAAAACCTGTTCTGAGATATCCATGATTCGGGCACATTCCTGAATATATACTTCACGCTGAATACGATCTGGTATCTTCGAAATACTGCTCACCATATCCCGAATTAAATCGGCTTTTTTAATAGGATCGTTTTTAGCCTCACCCATTAGGATCGAAGCTTTAAACTGTATAAAATCTTTACTGTTGTTTTCTAAATAAGCTACTAAATCGTCGTGCGAATTTTTTCTGGCAAAACTATCCGGATCTTCTCCATCAGGAAAAGAACAGACTCTTACATTCATTCCTTCTTCCAGAATCAAATCGATTCCTCGAATAGCCGCACGCAAACCCGCCGCGTCACCATCAAAAAGAACAGTGATATTTCTGGTCAAACGATTAATTAATCTAATTTGATCCGGCGTTAAAGCCGTTCCTGACGAAGCCACAACGTTTTCAATTCCGGCTTGATTGAACTGAATAACATCGGTATAACCTTCAACCAAATAACAATTGTTTTGCTTCGCAATAGATTGTTTGGCCTGATAAATTCCGTAAAGCACTTTACTTTTATGGTAAATATCACTTTCCGGCGAATTCAGGTATTTTGCCGCTTTTTTATCGTTGGTTAAAATACGTCCTCCAAAACCCAGAACTCGTCCCGACATACTTTGAATCGGGAACATTACACGTCCTTTAAAACGGTCAAACGGACGGTCTTCTCTTGGAATTGTTAAACCTGTACTTTCCAGAAATTCTAATTTATATCCTTTTCCTAATGCTTCTTTGGTCAAAGCATCCCAGGTTTCCGGAGAATATCCTAAACTAAATTTTTTGATGGTTTCATTGGTAAAACCTCTTTCTTTGAAATAAGACAAACCAATGGCTTTTCCTTCTTCTGAATTTAAAAGTACATCCTGAAAGTATTTGGATGCAAATTCCGAAACCAAGTACATACTTTCGCGTACATCGGTTATGGCTTTTTCTTCATCTGTCTGTTCCGTTTCTTCAATTTCGATATTGTATTTTCTGGCCAAATATCGAATAGCTTCGGGATAGGTAAACTGAGAATGTTCCATTAAGAACTTAACCGAGTTTCCTCCTTTTCCGGTACTAAAGTCTTTCCAAATTTGTTTTACGGGCGAAACCATGAAAGACGGCGAGCGCTCATCTGAAAACGGACTCAAACCTTTGAAGTTACTTCCTGCGCGTTTTAAATTGACAAAATCACCAATAACCTCCTCAACACGAGCAGTTTCAAAAACAGTATCTATTGTATTTTGTGAAATCAAAACTTAAATTATTTTTTAAAATTAAGAGCCTGTAAAAGTACATAAATCCTTGGTGAGTTTTAATGTTTCGCACAAAAAAAGTGCCTCTTTCAAGACACTTTTTCTACTAACTAAACTTCAACTTTTATACTTAATTTAAATCCAGACGAAGCCCTAAAGAAATATTATTTTCTTTAATTGAATTATCCTGAAATAATGGGTTCAAATCATATTTACAATACAAACTCAATGCTCTGTAACCTACGTAAGAACTTAATCCGTAAATAAAATTATTTACATTATAATCTCCTTTAATCGTGGTTTTGTATTTTAAATCGTCTTCTTCAAATTTTAGAATTTGTTTCGATTTTACGTTAATTCCGGCGTAACCTCCAATTCCAAAACGAAAACTTTTATGGGTTCTAAAATATCTTTTCCCATCACTTTCTCTTGCTTTGGTAAAGTCAAACTCTAAATGCACCGGAGCAACTAAATAGACGTTTCTAAAACGTGATTCTGTTAAATGTACCGGATTGACTTCCAGATTGGTTTGATCTCCTTTTACTACAAAACTGTAATTGTCCGTTGGGCGAATATTATTATACATTAACGAAAGACCGTATTTGGCATGAAGCAGGTTGTCATTTTTCATCAACCTTGAGTTATAGGTAAAACCCCATTCGTAAAAATGCGATCCCATAAAACTGTATTTAGAATCCTGAAGTTTTCCGTCGACCATCATATTATTCAAACCCATTGCAAATACAAATTGCGATGTGGTTCTTTTTTCGCCTCGAATAGAATCTTTTCTTTTTTTATTATCGCTCCATTCTTTGTTGTTCCAATACACAATTAAAGCGTGTTTTTTGATCGAATCTCCTTCTTTGATTTTTCCGTCGACTTTTTGCTGTACCAAATCGCTTAGTTCGTTTTGTGCCTGATTTACTTTTTCTTCGATAATTACGGCACGCGCTTCTGCTAATTCTTTTTTGCGTTTATCTGCTTGTTCCTGCGTAATTTTTCCTTCAGACAATTGCACATTTACGGCTTCAATTTCTTGTTTCAGAGTTTCTTTTTCTTCTTTGGTTACTTTCTCTATTTTATTGGCGATTTTCTTTGCTTTAGACTCAAAAGTTTCCTGCCCCAGCACTTTGCTTACAAATAAGAAAATGAGAATTACGAGATAGATGGTAAAATTTTTCATGATTGATTTTTTTAAAATGATTGTGATTGATGATTTTTAATTATTAATGGTTGATTGTGAATTGTGAATTGTAAATGGTGAATTGTAAATGGTGAATGGCGAATGATGAATGATATCTATCATCGGGTTAAAACCCGACGCTACAATATGGATCGTTCCTTCGGAACTTAAATCTATATTCTTTCTCACTCTTGTCTCTTGCTTCTTTCTTCTTGCTTGCTTCTTGCTTCTTGCTTCTTGCTTCTTTCCTACTCTTGTTTATTTCTATTCGCCAATGCTACTTTTACGGTTTGGTAGTTTTTATTGACTTTTGTAATTACTTTTTCTCTAAACGAAAGCTCTAACTCGCCATCGACCTGATTTAGTAAATCCGAAGCATTGATTTTTACTTTTTTTGGTTTTGCTGCACTTTCGGCTAAAACTGATTTTTCTGCCGCTTCCAGCAATTGATCTACGTTTTCTTTTTTAGAATTTTCAGCAATTACGGTTTGATTGTTATTGGATTGTTTTTCTTGATTGTTTTTGATGATGATTGAAGACTCCGCTATTTGATTTGATTCATTTTTAATGGTTTTATGGTTTATTTGGTTCAGATTATTTTCTTTCTTATTTGATTTTTTTGCCGAAGTTTCTGTTGAAACTTCTTCCGCAATTGCAGTTTCGGTGTCAACTGAATCAACTTTATTTAAGATTGGCTTTACAACCGAATCTTTTTTAATTTTTTCTTCTATTACCACACTTTTTGTTACTTCAACTGCATTTTTCTTTTGGTTAAAAAAGAAAGTTCCAATCAGCAAGAAGCCAATAATACTTGCAGCGATATACAGCCATTTTCTTTTACGGCGAGGTTTCTTTTCTTCGGTAACACTCAGCATAGCGTCTAATCGATCCCAGGCTTTACTGCTTGGTTCAATTTTGCGATCGTTTAGCTTTTCACGGAAATACTTTTCAAAATTATTCGGTTCCATTATCTTGTTTTTTTAAAATACTAATTTGTGTTTGCAGCATTTTTCTAGCGTGCGATAATTGCGATTTTGATGTTCCTTCATTAATTCCTAACATCTTGGCAATTTCATTGTGTTTATAACCTTCGATGGCGTATAAATTGAAAACCATTTTATAACCATCCGGCAAAGCATCAATTAAAAACTGAATCTGATCAACTGTAAACTGACTGTCAATTTCATTGAAACTTTCTTCTGTAAAAAATTCATCTTCGGCAAATTTTACTTTTTTCTGAACTCTCAAATACGAAATGCATTCGTTAACCATAATTCGGCGGATCCAGCCTTCAAAGCTTCCTTTATTTTCAAATTTGCCTAAATTGGTAAACACTTTCATAAAAGCCGTTATCATTACATCCTCTGCCAGCTGAATGTCCTTTATATATTGTCGGCATACGCTTAACATTTTTGGAGAAAACCTGCTGTAAATCTGCTGCTGTGCTTGTCGATTATTTTCGACAGCCAGTTTTATGATTTCGGTTTCTTCTTGATGTAAACGAATAATTTTCATTAATAAGCGTTCGGTTTTGGTTTAGCAATAGTCTTCTATCAGCATAGACGATTGTCGATTTAAAATGGTTGCATGGGAATGGAAAATTTTCAAAAAAAAAATCCAAATTCCAATTAGGCATGCAAAATCAATTGATTTACAAAGAAGTAAACCAATTATCTAATTTTCTAATTATTTAATTAAAAAAAATTATTTCTTTCTTTCAATAACGTAGTTTACCATTAGGGTAAGCGCTGCTTTGAATTCAGAATCCGGATAATTATCTAAAAGAGAAAGTGCTTCTTGCTGAAATTGCACCATTTTGTTTTCGGCGTAAGCCAAACCATTATTATTTTTTACAAAGGCAATAACTTCTTTTACGCGTTTTTTGTCTTTGTTGTGGTTTTTGATGGAGTTTATCAACCACTTTTTTTCCTGCGGAGTACAAGTATTTAAAACATGAATTAAAGGCAGCGTCATTTTTTGCTCTTTAATGTCGATTCCTGTTGGTTTTCCAATTGCTTCTTCGCTGTAATCAAACAAGTCATCTTTGATCTGGAAAGCCATTCCGATAAGTTCACCAAACATTCGCATGTTCTCAACCTGAACATCATCTTCTATTACCGATTTTGCGCCAAGAGCACAACAAGCCGCAATAAGTGTAGCGGTCTTTTTTCGGATAATTTCATAATAAACGTCTTCGGTAATATCAAGTCTGCGGGCTTTTTCTATTTGAAGAAGTTCTCCTTCGCTCATTTCGCGAACGGCTACAGAAATGATTCGGAGTAAGTCGAAATCGCCATTATCAATAGAAAGCAGTAATCCTTTTGAAAGTAAATAATCTCCAACAAGAACCGCAATTTTATTTTTCCAAAGGGCATTTATGGAGAAGAATCCGCGGCGGCGATTACTATCATCTACAACATCATCATGAACCAGAGTTGCCGTATGAATTAATTCAATAACCGAAGCACCACGATAGGTTCTCTCGTTTACAGTACCGCCAGAAACCATTTTTGCAGTCAGGAAAACAAACATCGGACGCATTTGTTTTCCTTTTCGGTTTACAATGTAATAGGTGATTCTGTTCAGTAACGCAACCTTTGAAGTCATCGATTCATGAAACTTTTTTTCAAAAAGTTCCATCTCGGCAATAATGGGCTGTTTTATTTGTGAAGTAATATTCATTTCGATTCCAAATATACTATTTTAAATAAAAAAACGCGATGTATTTTATGTTAGTATATCAACAATTTCAACATTATCCTTCTTTATTGGCTAATTGGCCGCAGGCAGCATCGATATCTTTTCCTCGGCTGCGGCGAACTTTTACCACAACTCCAATATTCTCTAGCGCTTTTATGTAAGCTAAAATAGATTCTTCTGATGCTTGCTGGAATTCTCCGTCGTCAATTGGATTATATTCAATTAAATTAACTTTACAAGTCACATATTTACAGAATTTAACCAAGGCATCGATCGAAGCTTTATCGTCGTTAATTCCTTTCCAAACCACATATTCGTACGAAATTTTGCTTTTGGTTTTTCTGTACCAATATTCTAATGCTTCACGCAGATCTTTTAAAGGAAAATTTTTACTGAAAGGCATAATCTTCGCGCGCGTTTCGTCTATAGCTGAATGCAGGGAAACTGCCAATTTGAATTTTACATCATCATCGGCCATTTTCTTGATCATTTTCGGAATTCCCGATGTCGAAAGCATAATACGTTTTGGCGACATTCCTAATCCTTCCGACGATGTAACCATATCAATTGCTTTAATGACATTGTTATAGTTCATTAAAGGCTCTCCCATTCCCATAAAAACAATATTCGAAAGCGGATGATTGTAATACAAACGGCTTTCTTTATCGATTGCCAAAATCTGATCGTAGATTTCTCCCGGTTCCAGATTTCGCATGCGTTTTAAACGTGCGGTAGCGCAAAAATTACAATCTAAACTACAGCCAACCTGGCTTGAAACGCAGGCTGTTGTACGTGTATCTGTAGGTATTAAAACGGATTCTACTACTAAACCATCGTGCAGACGTACGGCATTTTTAACCGTTCCGTCACTGCTGCGCTGCATGGTATCTACTTTTATATGATTGATAACAAAATTATCTTCAAGCATAGAACGTGTTGTTTTGGCAACATTCGTCATATCCTCAAAACTATGCGCTCCTTTGCTCCACAACCATTCATAAACTTGATTGCCGCGAAAAGCTTTGTCGTTATTTGCGACAAAAAAATCTCGCAGCTGCTCTTTTGATAAGGCTCTTATGTCTTTTTTCTCGATTTGCATGCTGCAAAGTTAATCACTTTTGTCATTTTTTTTGACTTTTAGATGCATTCTTAGCTAAGCCTAAAGAAATCTGAAATAAAAACTCTCAAAATTTCATCTGTAAATTGAATATTAAAAGAACGTCAATGTTTATTTCTTGTCTTTTTGAGAAAAATATTTCAACCTGAAAAATCCCAGCAGCTCGAATAAAAAAACATAATCAATTAATAAACAAATACTTAATTCTAATTCAGATTTCATTCTAAGATGTGATTCAGGTTTAACGGATGGCTTTATTCTTTACTATAACAATTTAATAAAACTTTCGCCATGATTTTTATCATTTCGTATGCTCTGTCTGCATGATAATTTTGGTCTAAAGAAATAAGGTCAGTTCACAACCACACAACAGAACCGGTCGAATTAAAACAACCAATACATATCAAAATGAAAACACTTAAATCAATCCTAGCAGCAGTTATTTTCACATCATTATCATTCCACGCAAATGCACAAAGAACTTATACCATAGTCGATACCAGATCGACTTTTGAAGTAGCCGGAACTTCTACCGTGCACGATTGGGTAATGCGATCTACAGAAGGAACCGGAACGGCTAATTTAACCGTTAAGGATTCTAAAATAATTGGCATAAACAGCCTAACCGTTACATTATTGGCCGAAAGCTTAAAAAGCTATAAAGCAAGTATGGATAAGGTAGCTTATGAAGCTTTAGATACCGAAACACACAAAAACATTGAGTACGTTTTAAAATCTGCAGAGAAAATAGACGAAACAACCTGGACCCTAACCGGAGTTTATACAATTGCAGGTGTAAGCAAAGAATACAAAACCCAAGTTAAAGTAACATCAAGCAACGGAGCTTTTATTCTGCAAGGTTCTAACCAAATTACTTTTGGCGATTTTGAAATGGCGCCTCCTAAAGCAGCTCTTGGAGTTGTAAAAGCGGGAAAGGACTTAACCGTGATTTTCAATATTACTTTAAGCTAAGATAATCTGTATTTAAATAAACAAAAACGGAATAAAAACCCAATTGTAAAAACAATCTTACATACAATTATTTCAAAAATAACAATTACTCAAAAAACAGCATCAATTTTTAACAATGTGATCGTTTTAACAAAAAATGAAAACGTTGTAGTTATTAAATACATATTTAATAAAATTTTAACAATGACTTTTATCATGCCTCATACTGATTTTACTGAGGATCTTTGATACAAGTTAAAACAACATAACGATCTATTAAGTTAAAAACAGGCCTAACATTAACTTATTTTTTTTAACACAAACATGACAAACAATGAAAACCAATACAATTAAATTATTTGCATTTATAATTGCAGCATTCGGAATTACCTCTTTTGCTTCAGCTCAAAAATCATATTCTTTAGATGCTAAATCAACTTTTTCTGTAGCAGGAACATCAACACTTCATGACTGGGAAATGAAATCCAGCTCTGGAACCGGAACAGGAAATTTTACGATTGCCAATTCTAAATTAACAGATATCGAATCGCTTTCTATATCTCTTTTAGCCGAAAGTGTAAAAAGTGAGAAAAAAAGTATGGACAAAGTGGCGTATGAGACTTTAAAAACAGAAAAAAACAAAAACATTAAATATGTTTTAAAATCTGCCGAAAAAGTAAATGAAACTACTTGGGAACTAACCGGAACTTACACCATTGCAGGAGTAAGCAAAGTTTACAAAACAACTGTAAAAACAACTGTTACCGCAAACGGATTAAATCTTCAGGGATCTAACAAAATTACTTTTACAGATTTTGGAATGAAATCGCCAACAGCAATGCTGGGTACTATTAAAACCGGACAGGATTTAACCATAAAATTTAATTTAAACTTTAATTTATAACCGCCATGAAAAAGATTTATATCCTATTTATTACGCTTACCAGCACATTTGCTGTGAATGCTCAAGTTAGTTTTGGAAACATGCAGAACCAAATCTCTAGAGGAAAAGACGGTATTAACGTTTTTGATGTACAAAAAGACACTAGAGAATTTAAAGGTCTTAGTATTGATTTTGGTGGTGCTTTCAACATGGATTTCCAGGCAACAAATTCATTTAACAACCAACCTGCTAACGTTACAACTACGACTACTACAGCTGCCGGAACTACTGTTAGATCAATTACCGGATATCGTTTAATGAATACTGAAAATAATTTTTCTCTTCCTGCTGCTGATATGTACCTTGGTGCTCAATTGTTTGACGGAGTAAGGGTAAATTTAGATGTTTATTTAGCTTCAAGACACCACAATGATTCTTATGTAAAAGGCGGGTACTTACAAATTGACAAGTTAGACTTCATCAAAAAAGACTTCCTGGCTGATGTAATGAAATATGCTACAATTAAAATTGGGCAAATGGAGAACAATTTTGGTGATGCTCACTTTAGAGGTTCTGATAATGGTAATACAATCAGAAATGCATTTGTTGGAAACAACATCATGTATTCTTTCACTACAGAAATGGGTATGGAGGTTTACTACAATAGAAATGGGTTGGTAAGTATGTTAGGTGTTACAAACGGTAATTTAAATCAAAGTAACGAAGAAGTTTTTTATCCTGCCGGTCCAAACGCAAACACAACACACAGCCCTTCAATCTTAGCTAAATTGGGTTATGATAAACAGCTTAATAAAGATTTAAGAGTAAGGATAACAGGTTCTTATTACCATAATGCAAATCTTGGTAACGCAAACATATATTCTGCTAATAGATCAGGATTTGGTTATTGGGGTATACTGAATAATAACGCTTATAAAAATACCATTACTAAGAAAGATGCTGATGGAAACATTATTTCTACAGTTAGTAATGATGTTGCTACTAGTTTCAGTAAAACATCTACTCCAGAGGCAACGTTTAACCCTAATTTCAAAAATTGGGCTACAACATACATGATTAACCCTTTTGTAAAATATAAAGGACTTGAATTCTTTGGAACAATCGAATTAGCTTCAGGAGGAGATAAAGCTGGTACTGACGACAAACGTACTGCTAATCAATATGCTTCAGAGCTTATTTACAGATTTGGAGGAACTGAACAATTCTATATTGGAGGAAAATACAATACCGTATCTGGAAAATTATCTAACGCTGATGCCCAAAAGGTTACCGTAGATAAATTTGAAGCAAGTGCTGGCTGGTTTATGACTAAAAACATTTTAGCTAAATTAAACTACGTTAATCAAAAATATAAAGATTATTCACAATTTACAGGAGATCCTGCTATTGGAAATCTAAACAACTTTTATGGTGGTAAATTTGAAGGTCTAGTATTCGAAGCAACAATTGCATTCTAATATAACAAAAATGAAAACGAGATTTTCTATCTTAATTATGGGTTTAGCAATTTTCTTTTTCTTAGGAAGTGCTAAACCCACTTTTTTTACAGAAGATACAACCGTAGTAATAAACAAAATAAAAATAGAAATTACCGGACTATCTACTGTTGGCAAGTACAATTGCTCTAATACCTTTTCTATAAAGGATACGGTCTATGTGAACTCAGCTAAAAAGAACACTTTTAATACCGAAATCAAAATGTCTAACTTTGATTGCGGTAATAAAATAATGACCAAAGATTTACAAGGAACCGTAAAAGTGAAACAATTTCCAAACAGCACGGTTTCTATTACAGATATCAAGCCCAATGGAAAAAATTACAAATGCAGATTAAACTTTTACATCACAGACAAAACATTACAATACAAAGATTTTGTTTTAACCAATTCTAATGATAAAATTCAGGGAACTCTTAGTTTAAAGTTCTCTGATATCGAATTAGAACCGCCCGTAAAAATGGCCGGCTTAATAAAAGTTAAAGATGATATCATAATCAATTTCAGTCTTTATAAAAACTAAAATCCATTTACAGCTGATTGCTGTTTTTTCAGCATAAAAAAAATTACATCAAGTTCTCAAAACTTAAAAAGTTTGGCATGAGAATTGTCTTGCACTCAAAAGAAAAATAATCTTACAAGGGCGCCGTTATTTTAAAATTTGTATTTTTATTATTCCACTTTATAACCTTTTAAATTTTATAACCTAAAAAGACAATTTATTATGAAAAAACAAATTTTAAGCTTAGCTGTTGTAGCGTTATTAGCTTTCGGAGTACAATCTTGCGAGAAAAAAGAAACTAAACCTGCTGATGAAGAATTAACTCTTGGAAATAAAGTTGACTCTTTAACAACAGATATAGAAGAAGTTAAAGACAGCGCTGTAAACAAAGCCGAAAGTGCTGCTGCAAAAGCAAAAGATGCTACTGAAAATGCTGCTAACGACGTAAAAGATGCTACTAAAAAAGCCGCTTCGGATGTTGAAAACGCAGCTAAAAAAACAGCAACTGATGTAAAAGAAGCTACTAAAAAGGGAGCAGAAAAAGTTGAAAATGCAGCTAAAGCAGCCAAAGACGGAACTGTAAAAACAGCTAAAGATGTAAATGAAGCTTTGAAAAAATAAACTTCATTTGTAATTAAACTAAATACTAAAACCATTCGATAACCGAATGGTTTTTTTATGCAAAATAGACAGCGGATATTTTTTGTATTTTTGCTTTAAATTAGAACAACTACGAAATGCATTTTATATCACAAGAACTAGAAGATTATATCGAGCAGCATTCTGAAAATGAACCAGAATTATTAGCTAAACTAAATAAAGAAACTTACCAGAAAATACTTTTGCCCCGAATGTTGAGCGGTCATTTTCAAGGGCGTGTTTTAAGCATGTTATCCAAATTAATACGTCCGGTAAATATTCTTGAGATAGGAACTTATACAGGCTATGCCGCACTTTGTTTATGCGAAGGAATGCAGGAAAACGGGCAATTGCATACTATTGATATTAAAGAAGAATTAGTCGATTTTCAGAGAAAATACTTCGACGCATCGGTTTGGGGAAATCAAATTTTTCAGCATTTAGGTGAAGCTGTAGATATTATCCCAACTATAGATGTAAAATTTGACCTTGTTTTTATTGATGCCGATAAAGAAAACTACCTTAACTATTGGGAACTGATTGTTCCAAAAATGAATAAAGGCGGCATTATTTTATCTGATAATGTTTTATGGAGCGGAAAAATTCTTGAACCGGTTCATCCAAATGATATCAGTACAAAAGTACTTTTAGAATATAACCTGCATTTAAAAAACGATCCAAGAGTAGAA
>Ga0157370_10006443_pt1 | contig 12947 bp, 12 predicted proteins | sample C35metaG_FD_113463 | JGI IMG/M metagenome (GOLD analysis project Ga0157370, IMG submission 113463) | Corn rhizosphere microbial communities from Kellogg Biological Station, Michigan, USA - C3-5 metaG | ecosystem: Host-associated > Plants > Roots > Rhizosphere > Soil | place: USA: Michigan...
CGATCTTGATCCAGCGGTGTTTTCACTGTGCCCGTTGAGATCGTTGCCGTCCAATGCCCCCCCCGATTGATGGGCTGGTGCAGGACTATTCCAGGCCTGTCCGGATTGCCTCATCCAAGGGGACCCGCCACGTCCTGGCGGCGTCGAGTGTAAAGCTTCTGCCTGCCACTGTCTCCGGGGTGATACGGATGAGGTGGTCCTTTCCGATGCCCTGCCAAGGAAACTGTCCATGCACCGCGACATTTAGTGCCCGGCTGGAGTCCGTTGTGACTTCGGCCCGCCCTTTGACCACCACGCTCCATGCGACGCCAAACTCCGAGCTCACGGCGTCGGCCTCCACGGCAACACGGCTGTCGTCGCGAATGGCGTCGAGCTTGGTGCCATTGCCGGTCCGAAAGACGAGTGTGTCCCCGTCAACAAGGTAGTTGATGGGGAAGACGTCCGGTCTTCCGTCGACGGTCACGGCGAGGCGGCCAACGGACGTCTCGGAAAGGTGCTTCCAGCATTGTCCCGGGGTGAGGATCCCTGCCTTGGGAACTACGGTGTTCTCGTTCATGATGTTGATCCTATGGTGCCGCGGTTGTCGGGCACAGGGCACAAAGTCCCGCTTTAGAGAATTCCGCTTGCTCCCAGCGCCCTTCCGATGCCATAGGTCGCCGCGAGTGCCAAGCCGCCGCCAAGGACAAGCCGTGTGGCAGCTGTGGACTTCGAGCTGCCCCCGATGCCGGCGCTCAGCGTTCCCGTGAGCGCCAACGCGATCAGAACCGCCAGGAAGGTGACCGGGATTCTTAGCCCGGCAGGTGGGACCATGATGGCCAGCAGAGGCAGCACGGCACCCACCGCAAATGCTGCAGCCGACGCGTAGGCGGCTTGCCACGGGCTTGCCTGGTCGTCCTGGTCGATGTTTAATTCGGTGGACAAATGGGCAGCCAGGGCGTCATGTTTGGTCAACTCCTCGGCGACTTGCCCAGCCGTTATGGGACTAAGCCCCTTGGCCATATATAGTCCCGTGAGTTCGGCCAGTTCTGAGTCCGGATCTTGCTCCAACTCGCGTCGCTCCTTCTCGATCAGCGCACGCTGGCTGTCGCGCTGGCTGCTGACGGACACGTATTCACCCAAGGCCATGGAAACTGCGCCGCCGACAACGGCGGCGACTCCTGCCACGAGAATGGGGGCTGGCGCATTGGTCACGCCGGCAACCCCGACAACCGTTGCGGCAACAGAGACTATGCCGTCGTTGGCACCGAGGACACCTGCCCGAAGCCAATTGAGGCGTCCGGCAATGTTGGAGGTGTGGGGTTCGTTGTCGTGCACACCAGCGCTGCCGGCAGCGTTGATGTGCCCCTCACCGTTGGCCATAATAATCCTTCCAAATCAGCCGGTGAATCGGTATCTTGCGAGGCAGGGAGCGAAGCCCGGGAATGAAGGGGAACAGGGTTAGCAGGAGCGAGAGTACCAGCATGGTGGAGACGACCAGGATGTCGGCATTGGGCGAGGACTTGAACGGTTCTATTTGGTAGAACAGTGAAAACAGCCACAACCAGGACTGGCCTGGCGTATTGCCTGTTTCGTTCATGACACCCCATTGATCTCCCGTCAAGTGGGCCGCCGCGGCAAGGCTTGGAAAATACGAACCATCGCCGAGAAACAAGATGGTTGGGGTGTAGTTGAGGTTGTAGGGCTGCCCCGAGTTTTGCAGGACGCCGTCCAGGTTTCCGCTGCGGGCCATCCCCAGCAAGGCGCCCGCCAGCGCGGGTACAGGCCCGTAGCTGCCCTTGGCAACCTGTGCGGGATCGCCGTCGGGCGCGGCTGCGAGCGCTGCACTGTAGTTGGCGGCCCACTTCGCCTGCTGATCGGCCGTGGCTGCTGTCCACACCGCCACGGCGGGCAGCTGTGTGGATTGTGTCTTGAGTGGATTGATGACGAAGTCGTTGGCCGTGTCGATCGCGAGTCGAACACCGGACAGCTCCTGGGGGTTGAAAAATCCCAGGTGTTGCGAGGCATCGGGAGTGGAGTTGTAGGGCGGTCCGTAGCCTGCCGTGCCGCTGCTGCCGCCGAGCTCGGCGGTTGCTGTCGCGACAAAGTCTGCCGGCGCCGCCGCCGCCCACGATTTTAGCGTCACCCCGGGATCGTCAGGCGAACTGAAGATGGCAGAGAGGCCAAGCACGAGCAGGCCGACGACGACGACGCCGATGGTGAGCTCCTTGAACAGGTCGTAGTCCCGGACACGTCCCCGCCATGGCCTGCTGGCAATATTGTCACCCGTTCGCCACGACATCGTTGATGGAACCTTGGTCATGATGGTTTCACCTCCGGATCTTGAGCGCCGGCCGTTGAGTCACGGAGCTGGGCGTCGGTCGCCGCTGCATCGAGTGGGGGAACAACGCCGTGGGCGCGCACCAGGACAACGTGCAGGGCGACGACGGCGCCAACCGCCAGTGGCAGCAACATGATGTGCCACATGAAGATCTGGCCCAGGTTGGCAACGTTGAACCAGGCCCCGATGCCGACGGCATTCAGGGCGTCCTTGGCCTCGAAGGCAATCCATTGGGAGTCAAAGTTCGTTTGCAGCAGGTATCCGGTAAACGCCGTCACGATGGAGACGAGGAACGCCAGCATGCCGGTAATCCAGGTCAGCAAGCGCCCTCCGCGCCAGGCCGCCATCCAGAACTTGATCCACAAATGGACCACCATGAACATGAAGAACAGTTCCACACTCCACAAATGAACGCTGTTGGTGAAGTGGCCCAACGAGGAGACGTGGTACCACTGCGGCCCGTTCAGGCTCAACACCACTCCCGAGCCAATGATGAAGATCAAGCCGGCGACGGCGCCCATGCCAAAGACATAGGCCCACGACGCAACATAACTGGGTTGGTCTTCCGGCAGCAGTTTCTCGGGTGGAAGGTGCCTCAAAAACCATTGCCGTGACTTTCCCGTCCACGTGTAGGCGCCAGTCCCAGCCAGTTCCGGGTCCGGTGAGGACTCCTTGACGGTGCTCATTTCCGGCTCCGTCCGCCGGGGAAGGGCAGGACCAGGGCGAGGATGAACAATGCGAGCATTGTCAGAATGACAACGAGGTTGCCCGATTGGATCATGACGGGGCCCCAGCCAAAATAAGTTCCCGGGGTGACCGGAAGTGGCGCTTGCGCCAGCAGCTCATGCATGGTGGTCTCCTTTGCTGTTTGCTTCGTTGCCTGCGTGGACAACCAACACCGGGCAGTGTGCGTACGCCGTGCAGGCTGAACTGACTGATCCCATGAGAAGCCCCCTGAATCCGCCAAAACCACGCCGGCCAAGAACGAGCATCATGGCGTTCCTGCTTTCTTTGATCAGGGTTTCCCGTGCCGGTCCCCGCACCAACCGCGTCGTAAGATTTTCGGGCCAGTCAATCCCGAAAGCAACTTGTATGGCGTTGTCCAGGATATTCTGGGCGTTCTTTTCGTAGTCGACGTTCCCCACGCCGTAGCTCGACGCCGGGGCCGGGGGGCTCCAGCAGGCCAAGGCCTGGACTTGTGCCCCCATTCTGATCGCCAGCTTTTCGGCTTGGCGGAGCGCCTCGACCGACGGCGCCGAACCGTCGACGCCGACGATCACCATGGGCGCATCCTTGCGCTTATTCATGCCCGTCGCCTCCTTCGCCGTTCGGTTGGCTGCCTGGGGCGCCTGGCAACCCACGTGCTGGCGGCGTCCAAGTCCATTCGCGAATGGATGGGAGATCCTCAAGGTGCTCCCGGATGTACCGTTCGTGCTTGTCGAGCATTTCCTGGCAGTGGGCCCGCAGTGCGTCCATCCCGTCGATGTGGCGGCCAACTCGGTCAAGGGCTTCCAACGCAAGGTGGTAGCGGCTCATCCGGTTTAGCACCACCATGTCAAAAGGCGTGGTGGTGGTACCTTGCTCGGTGTAGCCGCGGACGTGGAACCTGCCCGGATTCTTCCGGCCGTGCAAAAGTTGGTGGAAGGCCCGGGCATATCCGTGCCATGCCACGACCACGTCCCGGTCCGCGGTGAAGAGGGCCTCAAATTCGGTGTCCGGGAGGCCATGTGGATGGACATCCCGTGGCGGCAGCACCAGCAGGTCCATGACATTGACCACCCGGACCCGCAGCTGCGGGACATGGCGTTGGAGCAGCCAGGCCGCAGCCAGCGTTTCCTCCGTGGGGACGTCCCCGGCGCAAGCCATCACAACGTCCGGTTCCCTGTCGCCCGTGTTGCCAGCCCAGCGCCAGATGGAGGCGCCGGCTGCGGCGTGCTGCCGGGCGTCGTTGAGGTTCAAGTACTGGGGGTGGGCCTGCTTGTCCACCACTATGAGGTTTACATAATCCTTGCTGGAAAGGACGTGCTCGGCGGTGGCGAGCAGAGTGTTGGAATCCGGTGGCAAATATACGCGCACCACCGATCCCGACAGCGACAGGACGGTGTCAATCAAGCCGGGGCCCTGGTGGCTGAATCCGTTGTGGTCGTTCCGCCAGCAGGTGGAGGTGAGCAGGATGTTCAGGCTCGGCACGGGATAACGCCAGGGAAGTTCGCGCGCATGCTGGAGCCACTTCGCATGCTGGACGGTCATGGAGGCACTCACCATGGCGAATGCTTCATAGCTGGCAAAAAGGCCGTGCCGTCCCGTCAGCAAATAGCCCTCCAGCCAGCCTTGGCACAGGTGCTCGGACAGTACTTCCATGACCCGGCCGCCGGCCGAGATGTGTTCATCCGATTCCCCGGTGGGTTCCATGAGGCACCTGTCGGTGGCCTCAAAAACAGCGCCCAGGCGGTTGCTGTTGGTTTCATCGGGGCAAAACAGCCGGAATCGGGGATCACTCGCAGTGTCCAGGTAGATGTCCCTGAGCATAAGTCCGAGTGGCTTGGTGGTCTCATGTTTGGCGGCCCCGGGGACGCCGACGTCGAGCGCGTATGTTTCCAGCGGACGCAGGGGAAGGGGTGCCATGTCGGGTCCGCCGTTGGCCCACGGCGCGGACCCCATGCGCAGCGGGCGAGAAGGCGAGAGGGCTGCCAGCTCGGGCACCAGCCGTCCGGCGTCGTCAAAAAGCTCCTCAGGCTTGTAGGAGCGAAGCCAGCGTTCGAGTTGGGCCAGGTGGGCTGGATTTTCGCGGACACCCGAAAGCGGGACCTGGTGTGCGCGGAACGTGCCTTCCACCGGAACGCCGTCCACGACGTCGGGGCCCGTCCAGCCCTTGGGGGTGCGCAGGATAATCGCCGGCCAAGGCGCGGGCCCCGTGCTTCCGTGGAGTCGGGCCTGGTGCTGGATTTCCGTGATGCGCGCATGGGCGGCATCCAGCGCCTGGGCCAAGTGCGGATGGATTTGCCCAGGGTCGGTGCCGGAAACGACGACGGGATCCCAGCCGTGTGCCCGGAGCAGCGCCATGACTTGTTCGTCTGACTGGCGGCCCAGCACGGTGGGCCCTGAAATCTTATGGCCATTCAGGTGAAGGATGGGCAGGACGGCTCCATCCCTGCGGGGGTTGAGGAAAGCTGGTGCCTTCCACGAGGCCTCCAAGGGACCGGTTTCCGCTTCGCCGTCGCCCACGACGCACGCAACGATGAGCCCGGGGTTGTCCATTACAGCACCAGTGGCGTGCATGAGCGAGTAGCCCAGTTCCCCTCCCTCATGGATGGAACCGGGAGTGGGCGGGCCCACATGGCTGGGAATGCCCCCGGGTGTGGAGAACTGGCGGACGAGGCGGCGCAGGCCCTCATCGTCCTGGCCAATCTCTGGATAAATCTCGGAATAGCTGCCTTCGAGGTAGAGGTTGGCCACCACGGCCGGTCCGCCATGCCCGGGGCCGGCCACAAAGAGAATGTGGGCCCCAGTTTTGTTGATGAGCCGGTTCAAATGGGCATAGATCAACGACAGTCCCGGGCTGGTGCCCCAGTGTCCCAACAGGCGCGGCTTGATGTCCTCGACTCTCAGCGGCCTTCGAAGCAGCGCGTTTTCCTGCAAATAGATTTGCGCCACCGTCAAGTAGTTGGCCGCGTCCCAATATCTGCCCAGCAAATCCCACTCACCGGACTCCACATCCAGGGCAGGACCCTGCCGAGCGTCGGTCAAGGCGGCCTCGTGGTTGCTGTTCAAGGTTGGCTCCCTGTAGTCACGGTTCAAGCATGGTTGCTGTGTATTCAGCCTCCCACCGTGGCCGTCCGGGCGTTAGGGACCTTGTACCCTGTGCAGCGGTGCCGTTCGGCGGCGACCATTGGAGCTGGAAGGCCGTGCCGGGTTGTGGGTTTGCCGTGGACTGGACGGCCCGATGCGGTGCCGTTGGGGCGCCGTTCAACTGTTCACCAGTGAAGGAAGTAGTGCCATGGACAAGCAGGTTTCTCGAAATGGTTTGCCCATAGTGGTGGGGGTGGACGGTTCACCCGAGTCCGTCTTGGCGTTGCGGTGGGCGGAAAAGCTGGCCGACCCGCTGGGTACCGTCATCAAGGCCGTCTGCACTTGGCAGATGGAAGTGGTGTACGGTCCTTATGCCATTTCGGAGTGGGACGGCGAGCCGGCGGCCCAGCACATGCTGGCAGCGGCCCTGGTTGACGCGTTTGGGGACAAGCCGCCCGCGGGCCTCATCGGCGAGTGCCGGCGCGGCCAGCCGGCAAAGGTGCTGGTGGACGAGGGAAAGTCGGCACAAATGATCATCGTCGGCTCGCGGGGACACGGCGGATTTGCAGGCATGCTGTTGGGCTCCGTCAGCTCGGCCTGTGCAGCGCACGCAAGTTGCCCCGTCCTTGTGGTCCACGGAGCGATGGAACATGAGGCCGACCCCGAGGTGGCAACGGAAGGAAATGAACGGCGTGCTGCCGATGAACCGGCTGGCTGACACGGAGGCAACCCGGGACTGGGCCGCGACACCAACAATTGCACATGCTGCACGGCTGACGCCGGAACAGGCGCTCCTTGCGATGGGGTCAGGCACGCAAGGGCTTTCCGGCCTCGAAGCTCAACGGCGTTTGGTGGAGACCGGTCCCAACGCCCTTCGCACACACCGGGCGAACCCTTGGCTGGTGCTGGGACGACAGTTGCGCAGTCCCATCCTGATTCTGTTGATTGTCACCGCCGGGGTGTCCCTGTTCCTGGGGGATTCAACGAATTCGACGGTCATTGGGGTCATATTGGTGGTCAGTGTTGGTTTGGGATTCAGCAATGAATTCCGGGCCGAACGGGCCGCCGAGGCACTTCACTCACGCGTCACGCATACCATTGTGGTCCTTCGGGATGGCAGGGAAAGCCAAATCGGCGTAGTGGAGCTGGTGCCCGGCGACATTGTCCGGCTGTCCCTGGGGGCCGTCATTCCTGCCGACATCCGCCTGCTGGCCAGTGAGGACCTGCTCTGCGATGAAAGCATCCTCACGGGTGAGTCCCTACCGGTGGAGAAGGCACCTGCCACCGTTGCAGGGGAGGCCGCACTGGGCGATCTGGCGTGCTGCCTGTTCATGGGCACCATCGTCCAGTCAGGCAGTTGTACCGGCGTTGTGGTCGCGACCGGTGGCAGGGCGGAATTTGGCCGGATAGCCCTGGGACTGGGGGAGCGCCAGCCCCAAACCGAGTTCCAGCTGGGACTGAAAAGGTTTTCCTACCTGCTCCTGCAGGTGGCCGTCGCCCTGACCACGCTGATCTTCATTGCCAACCTCCTGCTGGGCCGCCCGCTGCTCGACTCACTGCTCTTCTCACTCGCCATTGCCGTCGGCATCACCCCGCAGCTGCTGCCCGCCGTCGTCAGCACCTGCCTGGCCGCCGGCACCCGTGCCTTGGCGCGGCGGCAGGTCCTCGTCAAGCGTCTGGTGTGTATTGAAGACCTGGGCGACATGGATGTGCTCGTCACCGACAAGACAGGCACGCTCACCGAGGGGCGCATCAGCTTCACGGCTGCCATTCCCACCCGGCCCGACATCACCGAGGCAGAGCTATTTGTCCTGGGGCTGGAAGCCACCGAGGCCGACTATTCACGCGGGACCCCTTCCCTCATTGGCCAGAACCCCTTGGACGCGGCCCTGTGGGAAGCGCCCGGAGCCAGGGACTTTGAGCCTGCCGGCCACCAACGGCTGGACATCATCCCCTTCGACCACCGGCGCCGCCGCACCAGCGCCTTGGTTGCCGATGCGGGCGGCGGCAACCAGGTACTCCTTACGAAGGGCTCGCCCGAGGACGTCCTGCCACTGTGCGATGGCACCCCGCCGGAGGCACAGGCCATGCTGGAGGCCCAGTACGACGCCGGCTCCCGCGTTGTTGCTGTTGCCTCAAGGCCTGCAGTGGGACTGGACACGATCGGGCCAGCGGATGAGCGCGGCCTGGCCCTGGCTGGCTTCCTGGTCTTTCTGGACCGGCCCAAGCCCCAGGCCAAGGGCTCCCTGGAGGAGCTGGCCAGGCTGGGAATCGCCGTCAAGATTGCCACGGGAGACAACGCAAGGGTTGCCGAAAAGGTGTGCCGGGACCTGGGCCTGGAATCCGGGGGGACACTAACCGGCGCCCAGGTTGATGCGCTCACGGACGCCGACCTCACCGCGGCGCTGCCGGGGACAGGCATCTTTGCCCGCGTGTCACCGGAACAAAAGGCCCGCATCATCAGTTTGTTGCGCCGGGAGGGCCGCGCCGTCGCCTTTCTGGGAGACGGAGTCAACGATGCCCTTGCCCTGCACCATGCCGACGTCGGAATATCGGTCGAAAGTGCCGCCGACGTTGCCAAGGATGCGGCGGACATCGTCCTGATGGACAAGGACCTCGGCGTTCTGGCCGAAGGGGTTCGCGAGGGTCGGCGTATCTTCTCCAACACCATCAAGTACGTCCTGATGGGGACTTCCAGTAATTTTGGCAACATGTTCAGCGCTGCGGCAGCGTCCGTGGTGCTGAGCTTCCTGCCCATGCTCCCGGGGCAGATCCTGCTGAACAACCTGCTCTACGACACGGGGCAGCTGGCCATTCCCGGCGACCGGGTGGACAAGGAACAGCTGCTGGCCCCGTCCCATTGGGACATAGCCTTCATCCGGCGCTTCATGCTGGTCTTTGGCCCTATCAGTTCATTGTTCGACTTCGCCACCTTCGCCCTGATGCTGTTTGTTTTCAACGCCGTTCCGGGGGAGTTCCGTGCAGGATGGTTCATCGAGTCCATCGCCACGCAGACGCTGATCATCTTTGCCATCCGAACCCGCCGGGTACCGTTCGTGCGGAGCCGTCCGTCCGCGGGCCTCTTGTGGGCTTCCCTGGGCGTGGTCGCCGCCGGGGTCGCGTTGCCACTGTCGCCGCTGGGCCCGGTGCTGGGTTTTGATCCGCTGCCTGTCCCATTCTTCTTGGCCCTGTTGGGCATGATTGCCGTGTACCTGGTCCTCGTCGAGGGAACGAAGAAGTGGTTCTTTGCGCGTGCTGCCCAGCAGCCTCCGACGGTCCGACGGCGGGGCCGTCTCCACCGTGTCCACCGACGTGCTGCGAGATTCAGTGTGGCCCGCACTCTGTCCCGCCATTGAGTGGAGGCGAAGTATGCCGGCCTGCGGCAGCATCAGTGGCCTCGAGGCTGTCCAACAGGGACTGAAGAATCGGAAGCTGGCCCCGAACCAGGCATGTGCGCGCCTCCCGTTCCCCAACCCATTTGACGGCGTCGACTTCCGGAAACTGCTCAATATGCCCGGACCCGCGAGGCCATTCCAACCGGAATGAATTGCTCATGAACCGATCCAGCTCGAATTCCGACTCGGCGGCAAACACCCTGATGACCTTGCCGGACCGTTGATGGAACTCGCCCAGGCTGACGTAGTTCGCTGCCGGTGCCGGCGTGCCCACTTCCTCCTCGAATTCACGCAAGGCGGCTTGCCACGGATCCTCACCCGGCTTGCATTCTCCCTTGGGAATTGACCAGGCACCTGCATCCTTGTGGGCCCAGAAAGGTCCGCCCATGTGGCCGATCAAGACCTGGGTTCCGGGTTCATGGCGACGGTAAAGCAAGATTCCGGCGCTCAGTTCATTCATGGCAATTGTGGGGCCCTTTCACTCTCGGTGGCCTTCACCGCAGGGACCACCATCACATACGATCCACACTGCATTCTGCCCGTCCCCGACGTCGCCGGGTAGGGCCAAAAGGCATCCTCCTGCTGACGGGACGTTGTCCTCTATGCGCGCGGCAGCGGCACGGCTGTACTTGAGGAGAAGAGAATGCGCGGTGCCGGCAATCGGCTGCTGCGACACCTCCCGCCTATGATGCGCAGGCCAGGCTGGAGGCCACTTTGAGCAGGAAGGAATACCATGGCAGCGAATCCCTTTCCAAGTCTCCGTTTTCTCGGTGCGACGGGAACAGTGACGGGGTCCAAATACCTTATTGACACCGGCCGGCGTCGCGTCCTGGTGGACTGCGGGCTGTTCCAGGGCTACAAGATGTTCCGTGAGCGCAACCGCGCCCCGCTGCCGGTGCGAGCCAGCTCCATCGACGCCGTGGTCATCACCCACGCACACCTTGACCACACCGGATACCTCCCCGCCCTTGTCCGGGACGGCTATGACGGACCCATCCACGCCACGGGGGGAACGGCTGAGCTGAGCGGCCTGGTGCTGCCGGACAGCGGTCACCTGCTCGAGGAGGAGGCCCGATACGCAGCGCACCGGGGCTCCTCGGTCCACCATCCCCCCATGCCGCTCTATACGGCAGCCGACGCAGTGAAGGCGCTGAAGAGTTTCAAAGTTCAGGAATTTGACACCCCCTTCGAATTGGCGGATGGCATCGAAGCAACCCTGGTTCCCGCGGGGCACATACTTGGGGCAGCACAGGTCCACCTGCGAATCGGCGGTCTGGGATTGCATTTCACAGGAGACCTGGGGCGCTCCGACGATCCATTGATGAAGCCCCCGCGCCCATTGGAATCCGTTGACGTGCTGGTCACCGAGTCAACCTACGGGAACAGGACGCACCCTGACACCGATCCAGCCGAAGAACTGGGGCAGCTGGTGACGAGGGTCGCCAAGCGGGGTGGCGTTGTGCTCATCGCGGCCTTTGCCGTGGGCCGTGCCGAGACTGTGCTCTTGGCGCTTTCACGCCTTCTGGCGCACGGCGGGATCCCGTCTGTGCCGGTCTTCCTCAACAGCCCCATGGCTATTGACGCCTCCCACATCTATCAACAGCACCGGGACGAACATCGTCTGAACCCAAGGGACTTTGCATCGATGTACAAGCTGGCAACGATGACCCGGACGGCCGATGAATCCAAGCTGCTCAACCTTCGAGGCGGCCCGATGATCGTCATTTCCGCCAGCGGCATGCTGACCGGCGGGAGGATCCTTCACCACATCTCCGCCTATGGCGGCGATCCGAAGAACGCAATCGTGCTGGCAGGCTACCAAGCACCCGGAACGCGGGGTGCAGCCCTGGCAGGCGGGCAGCGGACACTAAGGATCTATGGGGAGGACGTAACGGTCAGGGCCGAGGTGGCAGCACTTGACGGATTCTCCGCCCATGCCGACTCCGACGCTCTAGTGCGCTGGATGCAATCCGCGCCGAAGCCGCCGCGCATGACCTACATCACGCACGGGGAACCCGATTCGGCCGATGCGCTGCGGTTGCGTATCAAGCACGAGCTGGGGTGGCATGCCCGCGTTCCTGAGCATTTGGAAACGATCAGCCTCAGGAATCCGAAGTAGGTTTCGGTGACTACCTTGAAACTTCCCGCACTGAAAGGCGGGGCAAATGCCCAGTACCATCGTCGTCGGCATTGACGGCTCACCGGCCTCCAGGGCTGCTGCGGACTGGGCCGCCCGGCGAGCGCAACGGTACGGCAGCGAAATGCGCCTTGTCCTGACCGTGCCGGACATCTGGGATCCCCATGAAGCATGCCCGACAACGGACGGGATTGAACCGGCAGTCCGTACCCTCGATGCCGAAAAGGACCGGCTCGCATCCATTTTCCCCGGCGCCATTATCCACACGGCCGTCCGGCGGGGTGAACCTGCCATGGTGCTTGGGGAACTCTCCCACGACGCCGGAATGGTGGTGGTGGGTAGCGACAAGCCGGCGGACGCGCACGGTGAGGGATTCGGCGCCGTCGGCCTGCAGCTGGTGACCCGCAGCGACTGCACCGTGGCGATCATTCCCAATGACGATCCACGCGGTGCGGGCGTGGTGGCAGGCATTGACGGCTCCCCTGAAGCGGAAAGGGCGTTGAGGGTGGCCGCCGGGGAGGCAGAGATGAGCGGGCAGGCGCTGACTGTTGTGCACGCTGTGGGTGATGCTGTTTCGGGGAGGCCGGGACAGTCCCGAAGCCCTTCAGTACAGCCTGGTGCGGCCGAGGCCGGCACCCGTCTCCTCGACGCAGCTGTCGCCACCGCGAGGGCCCGCCACCCGCGTTTGGAGATTCATCGCATCCTTGACACACGGCACGGGCCCGCCGAAGCCCTGGCCAACGCAGCCGCTGGAGCCGGATTGGTGGTGGTGGGCAGTCGCGGTCGCGAAAGCATCATGCACGTGCGACCAGGTGCCATGGGGTCAGTCATCCAAGCCCGTATTCCCTGTCCCCTGCTGGTGACCTCGGGCCCCGTGGGGAAGTTCCTGGTGGGAACGAAGTGACAGACATTCCTGCCCCCGGGGCATGGCGGCCTGGGCGGTTTTGGCGGCATGTTCCTTTGGCTTAAGCGCGCGCAGGGCATTGAGAATGGTGGCGAGGTCCACGAATTCCTGGCTGAGTGCGCCGGCTACTGCCGGAACCAGTCCGACGGCGGCCAGAGCCATGAGCACAACACTGAGAATGATCCCTATCCAAATGCTTTGCAGGGCCACCGCGATGGTGTCCCTGCCGATTCGTACGGCGGCGGCGGCCTTGCCAAGGTCGTCGACCAATATCACAACGTCGGCCGATTCACTGGCGGCCGTTGAACCTTTGGCACCCATGGACACGCCGACGTCGGCGACGGCCAGCACGGGGGCGTCGTTGATGCCGTCGCCAACCATCATGACAGGGCGAGGGACTAGGCC
>Ga0157370_10006445_pt1 | contig 12947 bp, 8 predicted proteins | sample C35metaG_FD_113463 | JGI IMG/M metagenome (GOLD analysis project Ga0157370, IMG submission 113463) | Corn rhizosphere microbial communities from Kellogg Biological Station, Michigan, USA - C3-5 metaG | ecosystem: Host-associated > Plants > Roots > Rhizosphere > Soil | place: USA: Michigan...
GCGCGGTGCATGCCCGTGTCGATCGCGAGGTGCCAGTTCTCGCCGCCTGCACCGAGCGCGCGCCAGGCGTCGATCTGCTCGGGCGTGCCGAGGGCCGGCGTTAGGCGGGCAGCGCGGAGGTCGGCAAGCTCATCGGGCAGAGCCGGGGTGAACACGATGATCGGCCGGTCGACGCCGGCTTCGCGCAGCTCGCGTCCCTCGACGAGTGTGGCGACACCGAAGCCCCACGGCGACAGCGGTTCGAGCGCGCGCGCCGCGGCCACGGCACCGATCCCGTAGCCATCGGCCTTGATCATCGGGAGGAGCGCGGCGGCGCGGGCGGCCATCACGGCCCCATTTCGGCGTAACGCGCCCAGATCGATTTCGACCCAGGCGCGTGTCATCGACTCTCGCGTTGACGCATCATCGTTCGGGCGGGTAGTATACCGGCCCGGGAGGAACGATGCAAGCTAAACCAACGCTTGAAGATGCGCTCGCGCTCATGCGTGATTTGCGCGCGCGCTGCGATTGGGATCGCGCGCAGACGCACGACTCGCTGCGACCCTATCTGATCGAGGAGACGCACGAGCTGGACGACGCCATCCGCAGCGGTGATGTGGATGCGATGCGCGAAGAGTTAGGCGACGTGCTGCTCCAGGTGCTGTTCCATTCGGTGCTCGCCGAAGAAGACGGTGCATTCGACGCGCACGACGTGGCCGGCGGCCTGATCGACAAGATGAAGCGGCGTCATCCGCACCTGTACGGCGGCGGTCCCAAGGAACGCTGGGAGGCGATGAAAGCGAAGTCGCGCGGCTCGCTCACCGAGGGCCTGCCGTCGGGACTTCCCGCCCTGCACCGCGCTCAACGTCTTCAGGATCGCGCCGCGGGTGTGGGTTTCGACTGGCCGGACGTCGAAGGGCCAGCACTCAAAGTCGAGGAAGAGCTGGCCGAGGTTCGCGAGCAGCTCGCGCGTCGGCCCGGCGCGGACGCGCACGACGCTCTCGAGGACGAGTTAGGCGACCTCTTGTTCGCGGTGGTCAACCTGTGCCGTCGGGCGAACGTTCACGCTGCGGTGGCGTTAGACCGGGCGAACCAGAAATTCGTGCGGCGATTCGAGGACATGGAGCGGCTGGCCGCCGAGCGCGGAGTGGCGCTGGCCTCGTTGGACCTGGCGGGACTCGATGCTCTCTGGGACGAGATCAAACGCGGCGAATAGGCCCTGCCGCATGGAGGGTTGGACTGACCAAGGGTTAAAGGATAACTACAAGGAAACTGCAGGATAACTACAGACATCGCTCGGCTGCGAAGATCAGAACGACTATGCAGGTGGGCTTTGCGTTTTCTTTTTACAAAAAAAGCGGGCGCCGGCCATTGTGTGTCGCTCTCGCCGCCGCAGCCGAGCGATGTCTGTAGTTATCCTGCAGTTTCCTTGTAGTTATCCTTTGGGACCCTTTGCCGTAGGTCTCTCCATGCGGGCAACCGGACCCTTCACGGCCTCAAGCGATTCATGAGTCGCGGGAACGCAATCGCCTCGCGGAGATGCGGCAGGCCGCAGATCCACGAAACAGTGCGCTCGAGGCCGAGCCCGAAGCCGGAGTGGACGAAGGTTCCGTAGCGGCGCAGGTCGAGGTACCAGTCGTACGCCTGCTCGGGCAAATGCTCGGCGCGAATGCGCGCGAGGAGACGATCGTAATCGTCCTCGCGCTGGCTGCCGCCGATGATTTCGCCATAGCCCTCGGGCGCGAGTAAGTCATCGCAGAGCACCGTGCGCGGGTCGGCGGGATTCTCCTTCATGTAGAAGGCTTTCGCCTCGCGCGGATAGTTCATCACGAAAACAGGCTTGTCGTATTCGGCGACGATGAGCGATTCATCCTCGGCGCCAAGGTCGTCTCCCCAGACAGTCGTGCTGCCCTTCCGCTTCAGTAGCTCGATCGCATCGCCGTAGTCGAGTCGCACGAACGGCGGCGTGACGCGCTCCAGTGGCGTGGTGTCGCGCTCCAGTACGGTGAGATCTGCCGCACAGCGGTCGAGCGCGCGACGGACCAGGTAAGACACGAAGTCTTCCTGGAGGTGCATGTTGTCATCGCTATCATTCCACGCGACTTCCGGCTCGATCATCCAAAACTCCGTGAGGTGGCGGCGCGTCTTGGATTTCTCGGCGCGGAACGTCGGACCGAAGGTGTAGATCCGGCCGAACGCCGCCGCTGCAGCCTCGCCGTAGAGCTGTCCCGTTTGAGCGAGGTAGGCGTTGCCTTCGTCGAAGTATTCAGTCGAAAAGAGCCCCGATCGTTCGCCGATCGCGGCCGTGAGAATGGGCGTGTCCACGCGGAGGAAGCCACGTGCGTAGAAGAAGTCGTGGGTTGCCTGCTCGACTTCGTTGCGCACGCGCGCGATGGCGCGCTGCCGCGGCGATCGCAGCCAGAAGTGGCGATGGTCGAGGAGAAAATCGATGCCGTGCTCTTTCGGCTGGATCGGATAGTCGAGGGAACTCGTCCCAATGATGTCGAGATTGGTGACCGCCATCTCGATGCCGCCGGGCGAGCGTTCCTCGGCGTGCACCTCGCCGGTCATGGCGACCGAGGTCTCTATGGTTAGCGCGGCGAAACGTTCCCAAACCTCGGGTGGGATTTGCGTTTTTACGAGGACGCCCTGAATCTGTCCGGTACCGTCGCGCATCACGACGAACGCGATTTTTCCGGAGGAGCGCAGATGGGTTACCCAGCCGCGAACGGTCACAGTGCGGCCGACGTGCTGTTTCAGCTCGTCAATGCGGGGAGTACTCAATGTTGTTGAAACGGTTAGAGTTACGGCAAAGAATCGGCAAGCTACGAACGACTGACGGACGTGTCAACTTTCCTACGAATCAGCGACGTTCCCCGCTGGCGTGCACTGCCCCGCTGTTATACGATGAGGCGAGCGGGTGGATTGTGGCGATAACACGCGCGTCGGCAGTCATCCTTGTGCATGAACGTGGTGCCAGTCGGCGCCGTTCAGGCACGGCGCATGCCGCGCGGTGTATGATCCGGTTGCGCTGTCGTCGGTTCGTGCGGCGTTCGAGCACGTCCATCACGATCCCGGCTGCGAAGCCAGCCGTTACGAGACACTTTCAGGCCTTGATGCCGCAACGTTTCCAAGCACAGTGGCCATGCTGCCACGGTGATGACACCATGCGTGCAGCGGCCGGCCCAGGCCAGACGGTCGCGTTAGGCCGTCACGCTCGCCCAACGACCCGTCGGTCGCGCCCGTGAGCATTCGGTCAAAGTTAGGCGCAGGCCTCCTGGCCATCGCGCTCGTCCTCCTGGTTCCACTGCTGCTTGCGCTTCAGTCGCTGGAAGAGCTGCACTCCATTACCACCGCCTTACAGAAGCGCGAGTTCGCGGCGTCGCTGCTGCTCAACCGCATGCGCGCCGGAACAGACGAGCTGCGCCGCCTCGACCTCTCGCTCGTGTTCCTGCACCAGCCGCAGATCCGTGCGTCGATGGATTCGCAGCTCACGGTGCTGGCCGCCACGTCGGACTCCCTCGCGCATCTTGGCATGCAGGTGGCGTCCACGCGGATCGGCGGCGCGGTGGCTCAGATCGCGTCGTTCGTGCCGAGCGAGTATGCAGCGGCCGCGTCGGGTCACGCGAAGATCGCGGACTCGGTGTCCACACAGCACCTGATCCCCGCCATCGCCGTCGCCGAGCGCGAGCTCACGTCGGCCGAAGGCGTTCTGCGCGACCGATCGAGTCGCCTGGTGGCAGCGGCAACGGCGGAAACCGAACAAGCGCGCAACGCGGCCGCACTCGGGCTGCTCGTCGCGGCGACGCTCGCGCTCTTCATATCGATTCTCCTGTGGCGAACCATTGGCGGTCCCATCCGCGACCTCGAGCACGGCATGGCGCAAGTTGCCGACGGCAACTTCGGCTATCGCCTGCGCGTGACGCCGCGACGACGCGATGAGTTCGGCCACCTCGCGGAAAGCTTCCAGTCGATGGCCTATCAGTTGGCAGCGCTCGACCGGATCAAGGCAGAATTCGTGTCGGTTGCATCGCACGAGCTCAAGACGCCGATCAACGTGATCCTCGGCTATTTGCAGTTGATCGACGAGGGAGTGTACGGACCCGTGTCTCCCAAGATGCACGAGATCGTGCGTACGCTCGATTCGCAGACGCGCTCGCTGTCGCGGCTCGTGCATCAATTGTTAGACGTGAGCCGATTCGAAGCGGGCGGCGGCAAACTCGATCTTCGCCCAACGAACCTCGACGTGTTCCTCGCCGAGATCGAGGAGACGTTCCGGGTGCTGTCGATGCAGCGCGGGGTCGACTTCCGCATCGAGCGTGCGGGCCCGCTCCCCACCGAAGTCCTCTGGGATCCGGATCGCATCAGCGAAGTGCTCGGCAATCTGGTCGCGAACGCGTTCAAGTTCACGGAGCGCGGCGGGTCGGTGGAGCTGCTCGTGGATGCGATGGACCAGCAGGTGCACCTCGACGTTCGCGACACGGGCGCCGGCATTCCGCCGCAGCAGCTGCCGCACATATTCGAGAAGTTCTTCCAGGCGGACAATCAGGAAGCCGCGGCGCACGGCGGCAGCGGACTCGGACTCGCGATCGCCCGCCAGATCGTGGTGGCGCACGGCGGCCAGATTTCGGTGGAGAGCATCGTGGGTGTGGGGACGACGTTCCATCTCACGCTCCCGCTCCGCGCGGGTGGGCGCGTGCACGAGCGACCCCGCACTCCGATTCTCGGAGTTCCGGCGTGAGACGATGGTGTTGGGTCGGGCTCACGCTGATCGCCGCCGCGTGCGCCACGACCTCCGCTCGACGCACGATGCCGCCCGCCGCCGACGACTGGATCGGCACGATCACGGCCGCCAAGAATCAGGTTGCGTTAGGCCATTTCGACGATGCCGACAAGGCGCTGTACGAGTTCGAACAGCGCTACCCGTCGAGCCCTGAGGCGCGCGAAGCCACGTACTGGCGCGCGTTGTTCAAGCTGGACCCGGCGAATCGCGGCGGCAGTCCGCGCGCGGCGACCGAACGCCTGGACGAATATCTCTCCGACACGACGACCTCCCTGCACCGCTCCGAGGCGGCGACGCTGCGCCGCATCGCCGCCGAGTTGGACTCGCTCGCCCAACGGGCGCCGGTGGTCGCGTCCAACGATTCGGCGCGGCTGGCGGATGCGCAGAAGGCGCAGGAGCGGGAGGACGACATGCAGAAGGAGATCAAGGCGCTGCGCGATCAGTTGGACAAGACCAACGCAGAGCTCGAGCGGATCAAGAAGCGGTTGCAGGAGCGCACACCGTGATCGATCCGCATGGGGAGACATTCGCCCACATGGAGAGATCTACGACCAAGATTTGAAGAATAACCACAAGGATAACTGCAGAGATAACTACAGGCATCGCTCGGCTGCAGTGAGAAGAACGTTCCTATGAATCGGCTTGCGGATTTTTTTTTGACAACTGCATACGCCGGCCCATTCCTCGCAAATCGATTCGCGCGCATTTCAAAAAAGGAGCGATGGTCGCACGGTGCGTCGATCCCGCCCCTCGGCCGAGCGATGCCTGTAGTCATCTCTGCAGTTATCCTTGTAGTTATCCTTTGAGCCTTTGTCGTAGATATCTCCATGCCAGCTTCCGCGGCTCCCGCATCGCAAGGCGAAGGCGAGCTCTCACCCGACCCGAAACAACTCCATCGCCCGCTGATACCGCTCGCCTAACGCGGCGCGGAGCGGCGCGTGTTCGCGGCGGCGGAGGTCGGGGTCGGACGCGAGGATTTCTTCCGCGGCGGCGCGGGCGATCGCAAAGAGCGATTCGTCTTTGAGCGGGTCGGCGATGCGGAAGGTGGGTTCGCCGCTCTGCTGCGCGCCGAAGAGGTCGCCCATGCCTCGCAGGCGCAGGTCGGCGCGCGCGATCTCGAAGCCGTCGTCGGTGCCGACGAGCACCTCGAGGCGGGCGCGCGTCTCGGGGCCGGGGTCGCCTAACAGAATGCAGTAGCTGGCCGACCCGCCGCGGCCGACGCGGCCGCGTAGCTGGTGGAGCTGCGACAGGCCGAAGCGCTCGGGGTGCTCGATCACCATCACCGTCGCGTTGGGCACGTCGATACCCACTTCGACGACCGTGGTGGCCACGAGGATGTCGACCTCGTGGTCGCGGAACTGTCGCATCACCTGGTCGCGCTCCTCGGTCGGGAGGCGGCCGTGGAGCAGCGCCACCCGGCGGTGCGCGAAGGGGCCGGCGGCGAGCTCGGCGTGCATCGTGGTCGCGGCCTTGAGGTCCGTCTTCTCGGATTCCTCGATCACCGGATAGACGACGTACGCCTGACGGCCCGCCGCCAACTCGCGCTCGACGGAAGCAAGGACCGCGGCGCGCCGCGACGACGGGCGCAGCAGCGTTTTCACGGGCAAGCGGCCGGGCGGCCGCTCGTCCAGCACGCTGACGTCGAGATCGCCGAAGGCGGTGAGCGCCAGCGAGCGCGGGATGGGCGTCGCGCTCAGGAGCAGGACGTCGGGCCGGCCGGCGGGCGCGCCGTCGGCCGCCTTTGCGCCTAGCGCAGCGCGCTGCTCGACGCCGAAGCGCTGCTGCTCGTCGATGGCCACGAAGCCCAACCGGCCGAACCGCGTGTCCTCCTGCACCAGCGCGTGCGTGCCGACCGCGATGAGCGGCGACCGCCCCGCGAGACGCGCGGCCCGCGCCCGCCGCTCGGCGGCCGAGAGGCTCCCCGTGACGAGCACGGGCTCGATGCCTAACGGAGCGAGCAGCCGCCCGAACGTGCGCGCGTGCTGCTCGGCCAACAGCTCGGTGGGCGCCATGATCGCGGCCTGATACCCGTTCTCCACCGCCAGCAGCGCCGCGAACAGCGCCACCACCGTCTTGCCGCTCCCCACGTCGCCCTGCAGCAGCCGGTGCATGCGGCGATCGCCGCACATGTCGGCCACGATCTCCCGGATCGCGCGCGCCTGTGCGCCCGTGAGCTCGAACGGCAGCTCGTGCTTCAAACGGCTCGTGAGGTCGCGCTTGTTCTCGAACGAAATGCCGGCGCGCCGCTCGCGCGCCAGCTCCTTCGCGCGCTGCTGCAGCAGACTCACGAACAGCACTTCCTCGAGCGCGAGCCGCGACCGCCCGCGCTCCGCTTCCTCGAGCGTCGCCGGACGGTGCACCATACGCAGCGCCTCACGCAGCGGCGGCACGCCCGCGCGTTCCATCAGCTCGCGCGGCAGCGACTCGCGGACTAACGGTAGCAGCGCGTCCAGGTGCGCGTGCACGATCGCGCGAATCTGCTTGAACGACAATCCTTCGGTGGCCGGATACACGGCGAGCACGCGGCCGGAACCCAGGTCGTCGGTATCGCTGCCGGCGCCCAGGTTCACCATCTCGCGCGGCTGCAGCTGCCGTCCGTGAAAGAATCGCACGCGACCGGTGACGAGCAGCGTGTCGTCCTTGTTCACGACGCGATCGAGGAACGGCTGCCCCGGCCACGCGGCTTCGATGAGCCCCGTGCGGTCCTTCAACACGGCCTGGAAGATCCGGAGACCCTTTCGCGTGGGAATGATGCCCTTCGAGATCACTGTGCCGATGACCGTCGCGTCCATGCCCGGCGTGAGCGTGGAGATGCGCGCGATGGTGCTCGCGTCGTGATAGCGGTGCGGCAGGTGGTACAACAGGTCGCGCGCCGTACGCACGCCGAGGCGGTGCAGCGCTTCGGCGCGGTGGGGACCCACGCCCTTCAGATACGCGACGTTGGTATCGAGACCGGGCACGCGTTAGGCGAGGAAGGCGGACACAGCCGGACGTGACCGGAGCGAGCGATCACACTACTCGGCGAACAGATCGCGGGCGTACTGCGCGGCGTCGAACGGCACCAGGTCGTCGGCTTTCTCGCCGACGCCCACGAACTTGATCGGCACATCGAGCGCTTCGTGCACGGCAACCACGATGCCGCCCTTCGCGGTCCCGTCGAGCTTCGTGATCACGATACCCGTGAGCGGCACCGACGCCGAGAACGAGCGCGCTTGCGCCACGGCGTTCTGCCCGATGGTGCCGTCCAGCACGAGCAGCGTTTCGTGCGGCGCGCCGGGAAGTCGCTTGGCGATCACGCGCGCGACTTTCTGCAGCTCGGTCATGAGGTCGTCCTGCGTATGCAGACGGCCCGCGGTATCAACGATCACGATGTCGGCGTGGCGCGCCAGGGCCGAATCGATGGCGTTGTAGGCGACCGCGGCCGGATCGCTTCCCGGTGCGCTGCCAACGAACTGTGCGCCCACCCGCTCGGCCCACACGCGCAGTTGGTCGATGGCGCCGGCGCGGTAGGTATCGCCGGCAGCGACCACCACCTGCTTGCCCTGCTTGCGCAGCCGCGACGCGAGCTTGGCGATGAACGTCGTTTTGCCGGCGCCGTTCACGCCAACCACGAGGATCACCGTCGGCACGGCGCCCAACGTCACCGCGGGATCGCTCTTGCCCCCGCGCAGCGACTTCTCGACGCCCGTGCGCAGCGCGTCCAGAAACTCGTCCTGCGTGCGCACGTAGCCGAGTTTCGCCGCCGACTCGACGTCGCCCACGAGGCGCACGCTCACCGGCACGCCGAAGTCGGCGTCGAGCAGCAGCTCCTCGAGACGCTCGAGCGAGCCGGCGTTGACGCCGCCGCGCACGAGCACGCCCACGTCGAACAGCGCGATGTCCCTGAGGCGCTCCCAGAGGGAGCGTCGCGGTGCGTCGTCGGCGCGGCGAAGAATGCGCATGGCTACCAGGTTCGAGGTCCGGTTCCGTTAGGCGAAGCGCACGGCTACCTGAGGCCGCGCTTGCGTCGCATCAACCATTCGACGCACAGCGCGGCGATGAGCGCCACGTAGCTCCACCACATGTCGCGCAGGCGCGGCTGGTCGCCGAACGACGTCGCGCCGCCCACCGGGCCGGCCCGCACGCCGCTCGCGCGCGGCAGGAGCTCGCGCGACCGATTCACGACGAGCACCGCGGCGCCGCCGGTGACGCGTACGTCGTACACGCCTGGCACCATCGGATCCGTCTGCGCAACCGTTGCGCCCGCACCGAAGCGCAGCGTGAGCGAATCATCTCGCGGCGTACCACGGCGTCGCAGCACCACGCGCACCACGCTGTCTTTGGCCGCGCCTGTCCCGCGCCGCCAGCGCACGGGATCGCCCGCACGCACCACGCCTTCAGCCGGCATCGCCGCTCGCGGATCGGGACGTTCCGCGCTCAACCAATCAAATATACTTCCCCACAGCGCGACGAACGCGTCGGCGCTCGCGCCGCCGCGGAACTGCCATCGCCAGAAGCCCGACGCGCTCACCACCACGACGCGCCGTCCGTTGGCCGAGCCGCCGGCGATCGCCGCGCGCCGATCGTACTGCCGCGCCCGTGCGACCGAGAGCGCCTCCCACTCGCCGGTTGGCGCGCGCGCCGAGACGCTAATCGGCGGCAAGCTGTCCCACACGATGCCTGCGAGCGCGCCGGCGACCGGCGATGGCGGCGCGTCGATCGCGTACCATTCGCCCGTGGTATCGCCGGACGGGACGACGAGTGCGAGCGAGCCGGTCATCGCCGTGCGCGGCGGCCCGAAGTAGCTCGTGTCGCCGTGCAGAATGGAGAGCGGCGCGTCGTGCATTGCGCCCTTCACCGTGCGCTCGTCCACCGGCGCGAGCGAGCCGTCCTGTCGCCACTGTCCCGGCGCGACGCGATAGTACGCGCGTGTGGGAAGCGCGACGGCGCCGCGCAACACGGGCAGCACGAACCGCGCATCGAAATCGGGCGACGTCGACGCGAGCACCGCACCGGCCGCGCGCGCGACATCCACTGCCACGCCTAACGTGTCGTTGCGCGCCTCGCGGTCGCCGGGTACGGCCACGACCGCGGCGAGCACCGACGGCCCAACGGGCCCGGAGATCGGCGCGCGCACGGTGAGCGTGCGTTCGGCGCGGGCCGGCATCGAGTCGAGCGTCGTCGACGACAGCTCGCGTCCGCCGAGCAGGATGCGGAGCGTACCGCCCGGCGTGGCCAGCGAGTCGGCGCGGACACCCACACGCAGCTCGACGGTGTCGCCGCTCACGGCTGCGCGCGGCGCTTCGAGCGACACGACGGCCACGTCGCGCACCGGCGGATGCTGGAAGACCACGATGCGCGAGCCGGCGGGGAATCCGGGCAGCGCGGCGGGATCGTCGATCTCGCCGTCGGTGATGAGGTCGAGGGGACGGCCCGCGCCTAACGCACGCTCGGCGAGCGCGCGGGCGCGGGTCGACACGTCGACCGGCTGCGGCGCGCGCGCCGCGCGCCGCACGCTGTCGCCGAAGAGGAGCACGGAGTCGGGCGTGAGCACCTGCGCCTGGCGACGCGCGTCATGCCACAGTGCCGTGTCGCCGTCGCGGGTCCAGCTCTCCGATGCATCGAGCGCCACGAGCGGCGGCAGCGGGTGGCGCGGCCCCGCCGGCGCGTCGAGCAGCAGCGCCAGGCCTAACGCAACCGCAATCGCGCGCAGCGCCGCCAGGAACCACCGCCGCGGATACAGCCAGACGGCGATCCCCACCCCGATGACGACGGCGATGAGCCAGGAGAACACGGATGCGTGCGATGCCGGACGAGACGGTGAAGGAGACCCGTGGAGGTCCCTTCCCTACCCCACGGCGCCCTGGAGTTTCGCCAGGAGCGTGTCGCGCATGGCGTCGAACCGCGACTGCTCGGCGGCAGCGATGGGGAGACCGGTGTCGCGCTTGAGCGCGGTGCGCGGGTCGCGCTGCCGGCCGTCGATCAGGATCTCGAAGTGCAGATGCGGTCCGGTAGCGAGTCCCGTCATCCCCACGTAGCCGATGGTCTGGCCGATCGTGACCACGCGGCCGGGACGTATCCCGTGCGCGAATCCGTGCAGGTGCCCGTAGCGGCTCACGATGCCGTTTCGGTGACGAATGTCGATCATGTTGCCGTATCCGCCCCGTCGCCCCGCGAAGATGACGACGCCATCGCCGATCGCGCGCACCGGCGTGCCCTCGCGGGCCGCGTAGTCCGTGCCCGTGTGGTTGCGCCAGATACCGAGGATCGGGTGCAGCCGGCGCCCGAACGTGCTCGAGATGCGGCGGAACTCGAGCGGCGCGCGCAGGAACGCGGCGCGCATGGAGCGTCCCGTCTGATCGAAGTACTCGGCGCGCCCCGAGGCGTTGGTGAATTTCACGGCGTCGGTTTCACTTCCCGAGAGCTCGAAGCGCGCGGCGAGGATGCTCCCGATGCGCACCACGCCGTTCGGCCCAACGGAGCGCTCGAACAACACGCGAAATGCGTCGCCCGGCTGGAGGTCGCGGCTCATGTCGACCCGATACTCGTAGATGTCGGCGAGCGACCACGCGAGCTCGGAGCGCGCGCCCTTGGGCAGCATGTTGGCGGCCGAGTCGTCGAGGGCGGCGTAGAGGTTGGATGCGATCACGCCGTGGACAGCGAGCGTATCGGTCTGCCACGGCAACCGCTCCTCGGTGCCGGTCCAGGCGCTGTCGCCTAGCCGCCTAACGTGAACCAGGTGGTCGACGGCGAGCTGGAATACGACTTCCGAGGGCGTGGAATCGCCGCGGGCCGTGCGTACCGCCACGGGAAGCCCGGCCGGCGTGCGGCGCGGGTCGAGCTGGGTGGCGGCCGCGAGAATTCTGCTCGCGTCGCCGGCGCGGATCCCGGCATGCTCGAGGAGCCCGGAGAGGGTTTCGCCCGCGTGGAGCGTGTCATCGCGCACGGTCCAGCCGGAATCGCTTCCGTTAGGCAGGCGGCCAGCGCCGGCGGATGCGACCGAGTCCGGACCGCCGGACGCCGCGGACGGTGCGGGGCTCGACCGGCGCGGCCAGATGACACAGAACACGACCACGCCCAGCGCCACGATCGCCGCCGTCGTCAACGCGCGCGGCGACGGACGCTTCAATCCATCTGCCTCCGGATGAACGTCGGAATCTCCATGTCACTGAGATCCTGCGACGTTTTGTCGGACGGCGTGCCGGGCTGCGACGCGCGCCGCTCGACGGGCGGTGTGGCGCGCGGCGGCACGACGGGCTGGCGCTGGCGTTGGGCGGGGAACGGCAGCACCGGCGTCGCGGGCATCATCCCGCGCTGCGGCGCCTGCTCCACGATCCCGCCCGTGTGCAGCGCCCGGTCGAATCCGGTCGCGATCACCGTGACGCGGATCTCGCCCTGCATCGCGGGCTCGTTCACGGCGCCGAAGATGATCTCCGCGTCGTCGCCGACCGAGTCGTGCACGATCTCATTGATCTGGTGCACTTCGCCTAACGTCAGGTCGTTGCCGCCGGTGATGTTGATCAGGACGCCGGTCGCGCCGCCCACCGAGATGTTGTCGAGCAGCGGCGACGAGATCGCCTGCTGCGCCGCCTCGATCGCGCGGTTGTCGCCGCGGCCGATGCCGGTGCCCATGAGCGCCGAGCCGCCGCTCTGCATCACGGTGCGGACGTCGGCGAAGTCGACGTTCACCAGCCCCGTGACGCTGATGAGGCTCGAGATGCCCTGCGTCGCATGGAGCAGCACCTCGTCGGCCTTCTTGAGCGCGTCCCCGAACGGAATGTTCTTCGCCACCACGGCCAGCAGCCGTTCGTTAGGCACGACGATCATCGTGTCGACGTACTTGCGCATCTCGGCGATGCCGGAGTCCGCCTGCCGCATGCGCTTCCGTCCCTCGAACAAAAACGGCTTGGTCACGATGCCGACGGTGAGCGCGCCGGCCTCACGCGCCATCTCGCAGACGATGGGCGCCGCTCCGGTCCCCGTCCCGCCGCCCATGCCGCACGTCACGAACACGAGGTCGGCGTTGGTCATCGCGCGCCCGACCTCGTCCCGGTTCTCCTCAATGGCCTGCCGCCCGATCTCCGGCCTCGCCCCAGCGCCGAGTCCGCGCGTCAGCTTCTTTCCGATCTGGATCTTGACGTCCGACTTCGAGTTCAGCAGGGCCTGCGCATCCGTGTTGACGGAGATGAACTCGACCCCTTCGAGA
>Ga0157370_10006446_pt1 | contig 12945 bp, 13 predicted proteins | sample C35metaG_FD_113463 | JGI IMG/M metagenome (GOLD analysis project Ga0157370, IMG submission 113463) | Corn rhizosphere microbial communities from Kellogg Biological Station, Michigan, USA - C3-5 metaG | ecosystem: Host-associated > Plants > Roots > Rhizosphere > Soil | place: USA: Michigan...
ACAGTAAAGGGAACACGCAAATGGCTTCAGGCACCGTCAAGTGGTTCAATGATGCGAAAGGTTTCGGCTTCATCACCCCGGACGATGGCAGCAAGGACCTCTTTGCCCATCACACCGAGATCCAGATGGGCGGCTTCAAGTCGCTGAAGGAAGGCCAGAAGGTCGAGTACGACCCGCAGCAGGGACCGAAAGGCCCGGCCGCGACCAAGATTCGCGCCATCTGAGCACGCGACATCCGCGGGACCCCGTCTCGCGCGCAAGAGAAGGCCCGGGCGACCGGGCCTTTTTCATTCGAGGAATCCGCATGGCAACAGGCATCGTCCGCTTCTACAACGACACCAAGGGCTTCGGGCTCATCACGCCCGATGTCGCAGGCCCCGCCCTCTTCGCGCATCGCTCCGGCATCCGCTCGCCGGGCGTGAAGAAGCTCAAGCCCACGCAGCGCGTCGAGTTCGAGATCGAGCAGCGCCCCGAGGGACCCACCGCGACGAACATCCGCATGCTCGCGTAGCGCAGCGTCGCTTGAAACGCCGGGCCATGGCACCCATCTGCGCGCCATGGCCCTCCTCCTCGCCGCGGCGCTCGTCGCGGTCTACATCGCCTGGGTAGTGGCAGGGCCGTGGCTCCTCGAGCGCCGGCGCGATCGGCTGCGCGCGAAGCCCTTGCCCGCGCGGTGGCGCGCGATCCTCGATCGGCGAGTCCCCTATCTGCACCGCGTTCCCCCGGCCCTGCGGCGCGAGCTCGAGGGACACGTGCAGGTGTTCCTCGACGCAAAGCAGTTCATCGGGTGCGCGGGATTCGAGGTGACCGATGAGGTGCGCCTGGTGATCGCGGCGCAAGCATGCCTGCTCGTGCTCGGCCGGCGCGGCGAGCCGTTTCCCAAGGCGCGCGACATCCTCGTCTATCCCGGCGCGTTCGCCGTGGAGCGCGTCGAGGGCGCGGGAATTCCCGGATTGCTCCACGAGAGCCGCACGACGCGCAGCGGCGAATCCTGGACGCATGGGCAGGTCGTCATCTCCTGGGAGGACGCGGCCGCGGGCGCCGCCAATCCCGACGACGGCGCGAACGTCGTGATCCACGAGTTCGCGCACCAGCTCGACCAGTGGAAGGGGCATGCGAACGGCGCGCCGTGGCTCGGCCGCCGCGATCGCTATCCGCGCTGGTCCGCGGTGATGCACCACGAATACGCACGGCTTCGGCAGCAGGCGGCGTACGGCGAGCCGGCGTTGCTGCACTTCTACGGCACCACCAGCCCGGCGGAATTCTTCGCCGTCGCGTCCGAGGCGTTCTTCGAGCGTGCACGCGAGATGGCGGCGCTCCATCCCCTGCTGTACGGCGAGCTGCGAAGCCTCTATCGCGTCGACCCCGCAGCCTGGTGACGGTCGGACCTCACTGCACGGTGATTCCGGCCTTCCTGATCACCGGCCACCACTTGTCGATCTCGGCCTTGTGGTGCGCGCGCAGGGCCTCGGGCGTCTGCTTCTCGGGCGGTGGAATTTCCTGGCCGAGGTCGCCGAGGCGCTTCCTCACGTCGGCATCGGCGAGCGCTTCACGGATCGCCGCGTTGAGCTTGTCCACGACCGGGCGCGGCGTTCCCTTCGGCGCCCAGATGCCGTGCCATACGGCCATGTAGAAGCCGGGAAGGCCCGCCTCGTCCACCGATGCAATGCCGGGCTCGGCGACCAGGCGCGCGGGAGCGGTCACGGCATACGCGCGGATCCTTCCGCCCCGAACCTGCGGGAGCGAGTTCGCCGCCTGGTCGAAAGTGATGTCGATATGGCCGCCGATGAGATCCTGCATGGCCGGCGCGGCGCCGCGATAGTGGATGATCTGCACCGGCGCCCCCGTCTGCTGCTGGAAGTAGGCGCAGCTCACGTGCGCGGGCGTGCCCGGGCCGCCCGTGCCGCACGTCACCGGCTCCTTCTTCGCCTTCGCCCACGCGATGAGCTCCTCGAGGCTCCTCGCCGGGACAGCGAGCCTCGAGACCACGATCCGCGGATTGGTGGCGATCATCGCGACCGGCTCGAAGTCGTTGTAGACGTCGTAGCCCATCTTCTGGATCGCGCCGGTGATCACGTGCGTACCGACATGCCCGATCGCGAGCGTGTAGCCGTCGGGCGGGCTGTGCGCGACCTTGGCTCCGCCGATGGTGCCGCCCGCGCCGGTGACGTTCTCGACCACCACGGTCTGGCCGAGGGTCTTCGTCATGCGCTGCGCCACGATGCGGGCGATGGTATCGGTCGGGCCGCCGGCGGAGAACGGCACGATGAGCGCGATCGATCGGTTCGGGAAGCCCTGGGCGGCCGCGGCGAACGAGATCGCCGAGAGCGCGGCTACGGCGACGAAGCGGAGCAGCGGGGCGAGGCGCATGGCGGTCTCCGGCGGTGGGGGCAGCCCTAATCTACCGAATCCCCGCCTTGTTGCGAACTCCGGCGCGCCCGTGGGGCGTGGGCGCCCGACGGCTGCGCTCAGCCGGCGAGCAGCTCGCGCAGCTTGGCGGGGTCCACGGGCTTGAGGAGGTGCACGTCGAAGCCCGCCTCGAGGGCGCGGGCGCGATCGGCGGCCTGGCCATATCCGGTCAACGCGATCAGCCGTACCGCGCGCGCCCAAAGCGAACCGTCGGCGCGGATGCGGCGCGCGATCTCGTAGCCATCGAAGCCGGGAAGGCCGATGTCGATGAGCGCGACGTCGGGGCGCAGCTCGCGCGCGCGGTCGACGCCCTCGGGTCCGTTCGCGGCGAAGATCACCTCGTGCTTCCAGGTCGACATCAGCATCGCCAGCGACTCGCGGGTATCCGCGCCATCCTCGACCACGAGGATGCGTTTCGAGCCGTGCTCGTCGGGCGCCTGCGCGACCGGCGCCTCGGCTTCCGCCGCCTGCGCATCGAGCGGCAGCCGCACCTCGAAACGCGAGCCCGACCCGAGTCCGTCGCTGTGCGCGCGTACCGTTCCGCCGTGAAGCTCGACGAGGCGGCGCACCAGCGTGAGGCCGATGCCCAGGCCGCCCTGCGAGCGCGCGAGCGTGACGGTTTCCTGCGTGAAGAGACCGAAGATCGATTCCAGCATCCCGGGCTTGATTCCCACCCCGTTGTCGGTCACCTCGACGATCGCATCGCCGTCGGCCACGCGTGCGGCGACATCGATCGAGCCACCGTCCGGCGTGAACTTGACCGCGTTCACGACGAGGTTTCCGATCACCTGCTCGAGGCGCACCGGATCCGCGCGCACCGGAAGCGGCCGCGGCGAGCGTTGGACGCTCACCACGTGGCGATGCGCGTGCGCGATCGTGGCGCACGCTTCGACCGCCGCCGCCATGCTTTCGTTGAGATCCACCCGCTGCAGCCTGAGCTCCACCTTGCCCAGCTCGAGGCGCGAGACGTCGAGGAGGTCGTCCACCATCCGCGCAACGTGGCGCGACTGCTTCTCGATCATCGTCCGGCATTTCAGGAACAGCGCATCGTCGAACGGCAGGGTGCCGAGCAGGTAGACGGCATTGCGGATGGGCGCGAGCGGATTGCGCAACTCGTGGGCGAGCATCGCCAGGAACTCGTCGCGCTGGCGCACGTCGCGCTCGCGCAACGCGAGCAGGTCGCGCACTTCCAGCTGCCGATGACGCGAACGCAGCGCCACGTTGACCGCCGACACGAGGCTCACCGGATGGAGCGGACGCTGCAGCACGGTGACGTTGCCCGAGTCGGGAAAGAGGCCCTCGGCCACCGCGGCAAGCGAGCTCTCGCGCGTGGCGATGAGCAGGATCGGCAGGTCCGACCACGGCGGCTGCGTCTGCAGGCTCTCGCGAAACGCATCCACTTCGGGTTCGGCGAGCGCCTCCTCCACGAGCATCACGCACCCGATCTGCGCCACCTCGAGCGGCCCCAGCTCGCCGAGCGACGGCAATGCGAGCGTGTCGATGCCGTGGGCGGCGAAGATCGACTCGGCGCCGGCCCGGTCCGCCTCGTTGGGCGTGACGACGACGACCTTCATCCGAGACGTCAGATGCGCTCGGGTGCGGTGACCAGGTCGCCGCCGAGGTAGCGCGGAACGCCGGTCATGACGCCCTCGAAGTCGACGAGAGTCTGGCCCACGTGGATGCGGTTGCGACTCATGGTGAGCTCGCGGATCGTGTCCTCGTGCGAGCCGCTGCGCTTCTTGATGACGGATACCGCCTTCTTCATCGCGCCGCGCGCCTCGAAGAAGCGGGTGAGGAGCACCGTGTCGGCGAGGTAGCTCACGTCCACGGGAGCGCCCATGTGGCCGCCGAGGAGCCCGTGCTGGGCGAGGACCATGATCGAGCAGATGCCTTTCTGGTTGAGGAAGCTCAGGAGCTCGTGCAGGTGCAGGTGGAGATAATCCTCCTGCGGCATCGCGTTCACGTAGCCGTTCAGGCTGTCGAGCACCACCATGCGCACGTCGTGCTGGTTCACGCCGTCGATGATCTCGTTGGCGAGCTCGCCCGGCGCGATCTCGGCGGGGTCCACCTGCCTGAGCCGCAGCCTTCCCTCGGCGAGCGCGCGGTCGAAGCCCAGGCCGAGCTCGTTCGCGCGCTTCACGAGCGTGGAGACGATCTCGTCGAACGCGAAGTAGAGCACGCGATGGCCGCGCAACGCCGCCTGCGCCGCGTACATGCTCGCGATCGTGGACTTGCCGCTGCCCGCCGGGCCCATGAAAAGCGTTCCCGTGCCGGCATGCAGTCCGCCGCCGAGCAGGCGATCGAGCTGCTCGTCGCCGCTCGTGAAGACGTCGCCGCGCGGGTGGATGTCCTGCTGGGCCGCGACCAGGCGCGGAAAGACCATGAGCCCGCCCGGCTTGATCACGTAGTCGTGGTTGCCCTCGCGGAAGGTCGACCCGCGCATCTTGGCGATCGAGAGGAACCGGCGGTTGATGCCGAACTTGAGCGGCACGGTCTGCATCGAGATCATGCCGTGCACGATGCTCTGCACGTGCGCGTCCTGCGCGCTCGCGCTGCGGTCGTCCAGGAGCAGCACGGTGCAGTTGCCGGTGGCGAAGTGGTGCTTGAAGGCGAGGATCTGGCGCCGGTAGCGCAGCGCGCTCTGCGCCATCAGGCGCATCTCCGAAAGCGAATCGAGCACCATGCGCGTCGGGCGAACGCGGTCGAACTCCGCGACGAGGAGCGACGAAAGGCTGCTCAGCTCCATCTCCGGAGGCTGGAAGAGCGTGTTCTGGGCGCGTACGCTGAAGAGGTTCTCGACCTGGGACAGCTCGACGATGTCGATGCCGTCGAGGGTCCAGCCGTGCGATTCCGAGATCGCCTCCAGCTCGTCGCGCGTTTCGGAAAGCGTGACGTACAACGTGCGCTCGCCGCGCCGCACGCCCTCGCGCAGGAACTGCATGGCAAGGGTGGTCTTGCCCACGCCGGGCGAACCCTCGATGAGGTACATCCGGTCGGCGGCCAGGCCGCCGAAGAGGAGCTCGTCCAGACCTCCGACACCCGTCGCCATGCGCCTCACGACCCTCTGGTCCATGGACGCTCCTCCCCTTGGTCAATCAACCACTATAGGGGCGCGCCCGGGGCGGTGATGTAGGAGGAGTCCGACAGGATTTCGGAGGGGCGATTTGTCCTCGCGCCGCAATAGGCGTCTCCAACGGTAGAACGATCTCCAAGGCGGCCTTGCCACAACTGCCGATCGAGAACGTCCTCGGCCGCCTTATGGTTATCGCTTCAAGCCTTGCAGGTCTTCATACGTTCGATGGGCGAGCTCGGCGAGCGCCGAATCGCGCGCGGCGAGTTGGTCGATCGTCACACCGAGCGGAATCGCCGCTCCGACGCCCTTCGCCTTGAGATCGACAGCGACCGTACTGGAGGAACCGCGCTTGTTGATTCCCTGAGGAGTACGCAGCTTGTACGCATTCATCCCATACTTCGTATTCGTCAGCGGCGAAACCCACGCGCCGCGACCCTCTTCCATTTGAAGCTGGAAGAGATATGCGTTGAGCACGTTGCCCGACGAGTCGATCTGCACGCCTTCAACCAGGCCCGCGTTCACCCCGGAGGTCTGGTACTCGAACCCCGCCCGGCTGACCGGGTCAAGCGCGAGCCCTGTGCCGGTCGAAGTCCCCGCCGCTAGCTGTGTAAGCAGGTACACGTCAGCGAAGCTCGAGGATCCGATGGAGTACGCGAAGAGCCATCCGCCGAGCAGTGCACTCGGTGGATCCCCGACTCCGAAGTTCTGCCGCTGAATCGCAATCTTGCGACCGCCCGGCATGGTGACCGTGCCCGCGACACGGCTTGTGAAGTCCATGCACATGGTGCCGTCGTTGCCCACCTGGACCGGCGCGATGTAGATACCGTTGAGAGGCTGCCCAAAGTTGAACTTGAGCAGCGGTCCGCACCAGTGATAGCCCCCAGCAGAAACATCGCCGGGCGAGAAGTACCACTGCATGCTGCCGTCGTCATCGTAGGCGAAGGTTGTAACAACCATCTTGTCGCCCTGCGCGTCGATCGCATAGCCGCGGCCGCTCTCCTGAGGGCTCCACCACATGCCGGCCTGAACCTCGGCCGGCTCTCCGATCGCGCAGTACGCGGACCCCGAGAAGATCGCGACAATCCAAATGGATGCAGCAAGAAGCGCCTTTGTCATTCTTCCTCCCTCCCTTGTGCCTGCCTGATCGGCGACCGAGCAACCGCCAAGCGGATACAAAGCCCCGGCGCGCCGCGAATCAGGCGAAGCGGATTTGGAACCGAGGTCTATGCTTCCAGCTACTGCGATCAGCCCGATGCGCGCTAACGGTTGAAGGTCTTACGGGGTGTTCGGAATGTCGCGAGGGGCCGCAAGGAGGAAGTCAGAAGCGCCGCGTCTTTCTTTTGACTTATCTGCATTATTAAGTACGTGTAATGCCCGAAATCATATACCGAAGCGCGATTTTGACAAGGGCTGCGCCGGCAAATGGGTCGCAAGAGGCGTTGAAGGCGAGAGGCCGGCAGGAAACTGCCGCTCCCGGCATTTCAATATTGATCGGCAGCGCGCCGAGCTCGCGCGATAACGCTGTTTCGCAGCGCTTCCGGCTTACGCACTTCCACGTCCGGACCATACTTAAGGATGTCCATCATCAGCTCCTTCTCCGAGCTGAACGGCACCTCCAGCACATACGAGCCGTCCTTCTCCCAGCGTGCTCGCTGCTGCGGATGCCACTCCTCCATCGCGACGTAGCGCGCGCGCTCCGGCGTGAAGCGCAGCGTCGCCCACCGCACCTTCTTGCCGGAGAAGATCCCGTACCCGCTCGCGAGCACCGCGTCGAGCTCGGCCTCGGGCACGTCCTTCACGTTGCCCTCGATCATCTCGACCTCTCGCATGGCGTCGAGGGAAAACGTGCGCAGGTCGTTGCGCAGGTGATCCCACGCATCGAGGTACCAGTTCTGGCGGTAATGCACGAGACGCTGCGGCGAAACCTCGCGCGTGGTGGTCTCGTCCTTGGTGCGATTCCAGTAGACGAGCCTCAGGCGCCTGCGGCCGAGCACGGCCGAAGCGATCAGCTCGAAATGCTTCGGCTCGTGGCGCCGAGCGCCGAACGGGATCACCCGGATGCGCTTGCGCACCTCGTCCAGCGAGTGCTCGCCGGCCGTGAGCAGAGCGGCGAGCCGCGCCTTGAGCGGCTTCACGTGCGCGCCGAGCAATCCCGGCTCCATCCCTTCGACGAGATGCTCGAGCGTGAGGAGCGCCAGCGCCTCGGTGGGGCTGAACCACAGGCCGGGCAGCTCGTACTTCGGCCCCTTGCCCGCGCGCCCCTCCTCGAAGCGATACGCCTGCTGCTCGCGATCCCACGCGATGGGCGCGTTGAGGCGGCTTCGCATGTACTCGAGGTCGCGCTTGAAGGTGGCGAGCGAGACGCCCAGCTCCTCAAGGAATTCGCCGACCTTCACGCGGCCGCGCGACTGCAGCATCTGGTCGATCTTGTAGAACCGTTCGGTTCGATCCATCCGCGTCGGCTTGCGCCCGATCCCCGACGGCTCGGGAAGGACGAGCGCTTGCGCTCCCATCTCCATCGCGCTTTTCGCTCCGGTTGCCCGGAGCGCTCTCCTGGAAGAAAGCGCTCAGGCTAACGGGGGGCAAGCTCGCGCGGTGAGCTACCCGAGGCGATGGTAACGCGGACTCAACCCGTAAGCCACTTCGCGAACGCCATCCATTGCGGCGTCCCGGCGATCGCGAACCGCACCACCTGCGAGAGCACGATGAATGCGGCGCCCCAGCCGAATGCGGGGTGGAGCCTGCGGTTGCGGATCGTGTCCCATGCGACGAAGCCGATCACGAGCACGTCGGTCACGAGGAAGAACGCGGGAAGGCCCCCGGCCTGCAATTGCGCGATCGGGATGCGCGCGATCGCCGCGGTGAGGATGCCGAGCGTACCGAGAAGCATCAGGCGCTTGTGGGTCTCCGGCTTGCGGCGAAGCGCGAGCGCCGTTCCGACGAGCCCGGCGAAGACCACCATGTCGCCCAGCGGCACCACGAGGAACACCAGCGGCGGCGGCGCGCCGGGCGGAGCGTGGCCCAGCCTGGCACCGACGATCGCGGTGGTGGTCGCGACGACCAGCACGGCGAGCGCGACGATCGCGCCGAACACGCCCACGCGGCGATGGATGCGCGTGCGGCCCGTGGCGACCAGGCGCGTCTGCACGAGGAACGTCGCGAACCAGGTCGTCATGATCGCGCCGTGCAGCTCGAGGAGCCCGGTGAGCGGGAATTTCGCCAGGTATGGATTGAGGTAGAACGTGCGGCTGAATCCGGCGAGCACCACGAGGACCGCGGTGATCGCTCCCCACGTGTAGAAGGCGGGCGGGGAACGCCGCGCCATCGCCGGTGAATCCATTTCTGCCGTCGCCATCGGGCATCTCCTTATGGGTTCGTCCTGAGGGTGTGCGCCGGCGCGGGGCGCCCGATCCATGGGCTCCCATGCGTGCGCGCGGCGAGCCCGCTTATGATAACGACAGGACGGACGCTTTCCAAGCAGAGGGATGAGAACATGACCGGAAAATCCGCGGCGCTCGTGGCGGCGGCGTTGCTCGCGCTGGGCGGCTGCGCGGCGCAGCCGGCCGCAGACGATCCGAACGTCGTCGTCCTTCCCCATTCGGGCCTGCGCTTCGCCGTGAAGGACGCGAACGACCGTCACCTCACCGTCGCGAACGGCAAGGAGTGCGAGCACATGGCCGACGGGATCACCGCCCAATTGGGCAGCCCCGGGAAGGCGCTCGCGAAATCCACGGCGGAAGGCGCTTTCGAAGGACTGTGGGCCTGGAAGGACCTGCCCGGCACGGCGCTGGGGGCCGCGGCCGGCGCACTGAGCGGCAACGCGATCGGCATGATGAACGGCTCCGCCGATCTCTACGGCACCGTCGTTCGCAACTGCATGGCGGGCGACGGGCACAAGGCGCTCGACTAGCTCAGCCCTTCGAGCGCGTGGCCTTCCTCCAGAATTCGCGCCGCAGCGTCTCCGAGCGGAACTCCTCGAGCTCGGGATCCATCGCGTTGCGCGCGGAGATCATGCCGACGGGCCGTCCGCCCTCGATCACCGGAAGGTGGCGGAAGCCGTTGTCCTGCATCACGACAAGCGCGTGCCCGAACGGAGTGCCCGGATGGATCGTCTGCGGATCGGGCGTCATCGCATCCGCGATCCGGATCTTCTTCGGGTCCAGCCCGCGCGCGACGACGCGGCAGAGCAGGTCGCGCTCGGTGAAGATGCCGGCGAGGCCGTTCTCGTCGCCGATGAGCGTCGCGCCGACCTTGTGCTCGGCCATTCGCTTCGCCGCGTCGCTCACCGAAGTGCCCGGCGCGACGAGCAGGACGTCGCGCCGCATGATCTTTCCAACCGGGGTGTCGTACATGGTGCGACCAAGGTACGCCGCCCCGCGCGTGCGTGGTTGATGGGAGTCAAGCGGAGCCGCTTCGCGCAACGGCCAGCTCACTTCGTCCTTCCGGCGGCCAACCGCATGGGACGCGCCGAGACGAGTGGTGCGATGGCCATCAATCCGAGCAGCGGGCCGGGCACCAGGAACCATGCGGTCCACGGTCCCCACGATCCGATCCAGCGCGCGGCAATATTGATCGACACGATCGTGATCGCGAAGCCGATGCCGTTCTGGATCGCGAGGCCGCTGCCGACGAGCTCCGGCGGGCAGGCGCGCGCGGAAAGCGCGGAGAACTGCGGCGAATCCATCACGACGGTGACGCCCCAGGCGAGGAGCAGCGCGAGCGCCGCCCCGCCGTGCCCCGCCGCGAACGGAAAGGCGAGCCCGCACGCGAGCGATCCGGCGAGCCCCAGGGCGGCGACGCCCGCGGCGCCCATGCGCCGGCTGAGGAAACCGCCGGCGATGCATCCGAGGGCGCCCGCGCCGATCACGAGGAACGACCAGGTCGCGAGCGATCCCGCGCTCGACGGGCGCGCGGGCCCGAGCGCCATCGCGACGAGGAACGGCGTGATCGTCCACATCGCGTAGAGCTCCCACATGTGGCCGAAATAGGCGAGCGCCGAGGAGCGGAACGCCGGGATGCGCCACACGCCGAGCACCGCGCCCATCCGCAATCCGGCGCGTCCCCTCGGCTTCGGAAGATGCGGGCCATCGCCGAGGAACGCGATGGCGACCGCCGCCATCACCGCGAGGAGCGAGGAGGCCGCGGCCACCCACTGCCAGGGCCAGCCCACGCCGGCCGCGCGGATCGCGTGCGGAAGCGCGGTACCGAGCGTGAGCATTCCCACGAGCCACGCGAGCGCCTCGCCCGCGCGCTCCGGCTCCCAGCTCACGACGAGCTTCATGCCGACCGGATACACGCCCGCGAGCGAGAAGCCGACGACGAAGCGCAGCACCGAGCCCGCGACGAGGCCCCCGGCGGCGAATGCGAAGGCCGCGTTCGCCGCCGCGCCGATCAAAGCGCAGGCGGCGAAGAGCCGGCTCGCTGCGAAACGGTCGGCGAAGCCGGTGAGCGCGAAGAGCATCGTCCCCGCGATGAACCCGGATTGCACGGCGATCGTGAGCGTGCCGACATCGGACGGCGCGAGATGCCACGCGCGCGCGAGGTCGTCGAACGCCGCGTTCGCGCTGAACCAGAGCGAGGTGCCGAAGAGCTCGGCGAGGACGATGAGCCCCAGGCGACCGGGCGAGCCCCTCCGCGGCCCTCTGCGCGTGGAGAGCGAGTCCGTCACGCGGCCTGCGCGCGTCCGCGCCTCGCGCCGTCGATGCTCCACGCGCCCGCGCCGGCGGCGGCGAAGAAGAGGAACACGAAGCAGTAGAGCACCGCGAGCTCGCCGCCGTTCAACTGCGGGACGAGGAAGTTGCCCTTCGCCCCGGCGTGCGCGATGAAGTAGGCGAAGGCCATCTCGCCCGAAAGGACGAAGGCGGCGATCCGCGTGCACAGGCCGACGATCAGGAGCGCGCCGCCGACCAGCTCGAGGGCGCCGGCGAGGCCGATGAGCGACATCACCTGGACGTTGTCGAACACCGCCTGGTGCGGCACGTGCAGGAGCTTCGCCGTGCCGTGCGAAATGTAGAGGTAGCCCGCCACGATCCGAAGCAGGCCCTGCGCGCGGGGGGTCCAGGTGTCGTAGAACGCGTTGTTCATGGCTCTCGCCTCCAGGGAAGGGGCCGCCAATCTAGCACCGGCGCGAGCATCAGGCGATGCTGATGGTCGGCGCAAATGGAAAGCCCCGATGGCGCTCGCCATCGGGGCTTTCCACGACCCTTGCCGCAGGCTCTCAGCCCGACGTGTGCAGGAACATCCGCGTCGCGGCCACCAGCACGACCAGCAGCACGATGCCGATGCCGAGGCTCCAGGCGATCAGCTTCTTCTCGATCGGCAGCAGCGGCTCGGCCGCCATCTTCTTCATCTCCGCGCCGACCCCCGGGGCACTCGCCGCGGCGCCCATCTCGCTTCCCATCTTCATTTGTCCCATCGTCGATCCCTCCTGGTCAACCGGCCATCGGCGGCTTCACGCCGGCGAAGAACAACCACGAAATGAGGAGGCCCACCCAGACGATGAATCCGAACAGGCACACCAGGTATACCCCCGCGAGCTTGCCGATGCCTTCCTCCCAGAGCTTGCGGAAGTTCGACATCACGCCGATGGTGAAGAACGTGAGCACGAAGAAGATGCCGCGGAAGACGTTCGCCTCGCCCATCGCCGCCTTCACCTTGCCCATCGTTTCCGGCGTGGCGGAAAGCGCGATGGCGAGGATCAGCGCGAAGGTGAGCACATAGCCGATGATGAACTTCGGGAAGCGCTCCCAGATCTCCCGCGCCTTCGCCTGCTCGCCGGACGCGCGCACCTCGATGTGGCGCGTCCAGATGTAGGCGAGCACGAACGCCCACACGCCGATGAAGATGTCGATGAAGACCTTCACCGTGGCGGCGGTGCCGATGATCCAGCCCTTGGCGTAGTTGACGCCCTCGGCGGCGTTCTTCGCATAGACCAGCGCCTCGGTCACGGCGCCGCTCGCGACCGCCGCGCCGTCGGTCTTCACCGAGAGCGCCATCCATGCGCCGCTCACGAGCGGCTGGTGCGACAGGAACTCGCCGGCGATGAACGGCAGGAAGAGCAGCTCGATCACCGCGAACACCACCACCAGCGAGGAGACCATCACCGCTACCGTCGGACGCGCGCGGATCGCGGCACCGGTGGCGATCGCCGCCGAAACGCCGCAGATGGAGATCCCCGAGGCGAGCGGCGCGGCCCACTCCTTGCTGAAGCCGAACCATACGCGCGCCACGTAGTACACCACCGACCAGAAGATGAGGTAGGCGCACACGATCGACGCGAGCCCGAGGAACATCACGGAGGTCGCGAGCGCGAGCTTCTCCGCGGCGGTGACGGCGAGGAACCCGCCGAGGATCACGATCGCGGTCTTCACGTAGAGCTCGGGGCGCACCGCCTCCTTCATCCAGGCCGCGAAAGCCGGCATGAAGTTGCCGATGAACAGCCCCGCGAGCAGCGCCACGATGAA
>Ga0157370_10006447_pt1 | contig 12945 bp, 16 predicted proteins | sample C35metaG_FD_113463 | JGI IMG/M metagenome (GOLD analysis project Ga0157370, IMG submission 113463) | Corn rhizosphere microbial communities from Kellogg Biological Station, Michigan, USA - C3-5 metaG | ecosystem: Host-associated > Plants > Roots > Rhizosphere > Soil | place: USA: Michigan...
CGCTCGCGGCGGAGCTCGCCGCTGCGCCGATCGAGGTGACGGTGATCGCCACGGACGTCAGCGACGACGAGCACGGCGGCGGACACCATGCGTACGAGCTGGCGTACTCGTCGCGCACCACGCCGCCCGAGACGATGGCGCAGGCGATCCTCGCGTCGGCCGCGATCAGCGCGCTCGTCCTCCCTCGCCGCGTCGGCGACCGAATCGCCACCGACGGCGCCTGGGTGCGCAACTTCCCGCTCGGCCACGCGTATGCGCAACCGGGCGTCGAGCTGATCGTCAGCTTCAGGTACCTGCCGAAGTACCCGCGCGTCGGGACGGAGGGCCTCCAGCGGTTGCGGCGCCGCCTCGAGCGCTTCCCGAAGCTACCGCCCGTGCGCGCGTTGATCGACGAGCTCCGCGCGGCGGAGGCGCGCGGAGAGCGCGGCGAGCCGACGCACTGGCCGGACATGATCGTGCGGTTGATGCGGGTCGCCATCCAGCAGAACACCGTCCTCGAAGAGCGAGTCGCGCGCGACAAGGACGAAGCGCTCCGCGCGCTCGAGGCGCTGCGGCGCGACGTGATCGGCGCCGTCGGCCGCAACAAGCGCCTCGCGCGCAGAATCGAAGAGCGGTTCGACGCGGCGCGCTTCCCCTTCCTCGGCGACCGCGCAATCCCGCGCATCGCCGTGCAGAGCAGCGCAGGCGAGGTCTCGCTCGAGACGGGCATGCGCAACCCGCAGCCCTGGACGGAGGAGGCCAAGCGGTCACTGATCAGGCGCGGCTACGACCTGCTCGACGAGCTGCTCGTCGACGAAGCCGTCGCATAGCTGCCGACGAATACGCCTAGGGAACGAGCTTCCCCGGGTTCATGATCCCGTTCGGATCGAACAGCTGCTTGATACCGCGGTAGATCGGCACGAGGTCGCCGTGCTCCTGCTCGAGGAACCCGAGCTTCCCGAAGCCGACGCCGTGCTCGCCCGTGCACGTGCCTCCGCGTGCGAGCGCATCCTCGACCACGCCTGCGTTCAACGCCTTCGCGTCCGCGAGTGACGCCTCGTCCTCCGGGTCGAGCAGGAACGCGACGTGGAAGTTGCCGTCGCCGACGTGACCGACGATGCCGCCCCGCAGGTCGCTCGCGTCGAGCGCGCGCCGCGCCTGCTCGATTGCCGCCGGGAGCTCCGACACGGGAACGGCGACGTCGGTCGTCATCGCCTTCGAGCCTGGAGCGAGCGCGAGCGACGCCATCAATGCGTTGTGCCGCATCCCCCACATCTGTGCGCGCTCCGTCGGATCGGCATGCGCCTCGAACGACGCCGCGCCCTCGTCGGTGACGAGCTCGCGGGCCGTCTCGAGGTCTCCGGCGACGGCGGCCTCGGTGCCGCCGAGCTCGAGGAAGAGATAGGGCGAGATCGGGAAGTCCGCGCCGGCGAACGCGTTCAGCGCGGCGATCGTCGTCGCATCGAGAAGCTCGCAGCGCGTCAGCTGCACGCCCGCCGCGATGAGCGCCCCGGCGGCGCGGCACGCCGCTTCGACCGACGGGAACGGCGCCCGGGCGACGACGATGTGCTCGGGAATCGGGTGGATGCGGAGCGTCAGCTCCGTGATCACACCGAGCGTGCCTTCGGAGCCGACGAAGAGACCGGCGACGTGGTAGCCGGCAGACGTCTTCACGGCGCGCGACCCCGCACGCACGACCCGCCCGCCGGGCAGGACGGCTTCGAGCTCGAGGACGTGTGCGCGCATGCCCCCGTAGCGCACCGTCGTCGTCCCACTCGCATTCGTGGCCGCCATCCCACCGAGCGTCGCATCCGCGCCGGGGTCGACCGGGAACCACAGGCCCTGAGGGCCGAGGGCGGCTTCGAGCTGCAGCCGCGTCACGCCCGGCTGCACCGTCGCAGTCAGGTCCTCGGGCCGTACCGCGACGATCCGGGCCATCCGCGTCAGGTCGAGACTGATCCCGCCGCGCAGTGGAATGACGTGCCCCTCGAGGCTCGTGCCCGCTCCGTACGGGACGACCGGGATCCGTTCCCGGTCCGCGTACTCGAGCACCGCTGCGACCTCGGCGGTCGATGCCGGGTAGACGACGGCCTCCGGCCGAACGCCGGTGTGGTACGAGAGGTCGCCGGCGTGCTGGTCGAGCGCGGACTCGCCGTCGTTCACGGAGACGAGCCCGGCGAGGTCGGCGGCGAGGCTCACGGGCAGAGATTAGACCTCGGCCCTGGCGGGGTAGGGGAACGTGATCGCAGGGAGATGGGCGAGGCGTGGTTCACGGCGTTCCCCGACGAGCTTGCTCGGTTGCTCGTCGACGCCCGGATGTGCGCCGACATCTGCGAGGCGCACCTCGACGACCCGACGCTCGACCCGGACGACCTCCGCGGCGCCGTCCACGCGCTCGCCGCGCCGGCCGCGATCTCGCGTCTCCTGATCGAGCTGATCGACCAGCCGGCCGAGGTGGTCCTCGCCGCGGTGCACCTGTGCCGCGATCTGACCGCGGCGGCGGCGGGCGAACCGGGCCTACCGGCCGCGATCGCCACCGCGCTCAACGCGGCGTCAGGCTCGGCCGCCGAGCTCCTCGATGCGGCCGGCTAGAACGACGTCTGCGAGGCCGTACTCCACCGCTTCGTGCGGCTCGAGGAAGCGGTCGCGGTCGATGTCCTTCATGACCTGCTCGACGTCCTTTTTCGCATGCCGGGCGATGATCTCGGCGTAGCGCCGCGTCAGCGCGAGGATCTCGCGGGCCGCGATCTGGATGTCAGCGGGCTGGCCGCTCGACGACGCCCGCCCCTGGTGGATCATCACCTTCGAGTTGGGCAGGACGAACCGCTTGCCCGCGGCGCCCGCGGCGAGCACGAGCGCGCCCGCCGACATCGCCATCCCGATGCCGTACGTCTGCACGTCCGGCTTCACGTACTGCATCGCGTCGTAGATGGCGAAACCGGCGTATGCATCGCCCCCGGGCGAGTTGACGTACAGGCGGATGTCCGTGTCGGGATCCTCGGCCTCGAGGAAGAGGAGCTGCGCGACGATCAGGTTCGCCGACGTCTCGCTGACCTCCGTGCCGAGAAAGACGATCCGCTCTCGGAGCAGGCGGGAGAAGATGTCGAACGAGCGCTCGAAGCGGCCGTCCGACTCGACGACCATCGGCACCAGCTGGTTAAATGCGCTACTCATCGGTTGCATATTTATACGCAACCTATCAGTTGCACGTCAAGGAGGATCCGTCATGGAGGTCGAGCGCGAGATCGTGTTCCCGTCGACCCCGGAGGAGGTCTGGGAGGCGCTGACCGAGCCGGAACGCCTCGAGGAATGGTTCGCGAACGACGTCGAGCTCGACGCCCGCGAGGGCGGCGAGGGGGTCTTCCGCTGGGACGACGGCGAAGAGCGCCGCGCGACGGTCCGCGAGGCGGATGCGCCGCGGCGCATCGTTCTCGACTGGGACGACGACGGCACGACGGCGATCGAGCTCGAGGAGGTCGAGGACGGCACCCGCGTCCACGTCGTCGAGACCGCGCCGAGCTTCGCCACCGCGCTCGAGCTCAACAGCTGCGCGTGGACGCTCGCCGCGTAGACGCGGTCTTCGACGCGCTCGGAGATCATTCCCGCCGCACGCTCGTGCGCGAGATCGCGGCGCGCGGCGACGCGACCGCGACCGAGCTCGCGTCCGAGTTGCCGGTGACGCGGCAGGCGGTGGCGAAGCAGCTCACGATGCTTGCCGACGCCGGCCTGTTGCGCGCGACGCGCAGCGGGCGAGAGACGCGATATGCCGTCACACCGGAGCCGCTCGGCGACGCGGTCGGCTGGATGGTCGAGGTCGGCGCGCGCTGGGACGAACGACTCGCGAAGCTCGGGCTCGCGCTCAGGGATAGAGCCGCTCGCTGACCCAACCGCCGCCGTCGCGGCGGTAGCGCGTGCGGTCGTGCAGCCGGTCGTCGCGGTGCTCCCAGAACTCCCACGTGTGCGGCGTCAGCCTGAATCCACCCCAGTTCGACGGCCGGCTCGGAGCGCCCGCTGCGACGATCTCGTCCACCGCCTGCTCGAGATCCGCACGCGACTCGAGCACGGCGCTCTGTCGCGACGCGGCTGCACCTGCGCGCGAGCGCAAGGGGCGAGTCTCCCAGTACGCGTCCGAGTCGCCGGGCGGCAGCCGCTCGACATCTCCCTCGACGCGAATCTGGCGGCCGGGCACGTGCACGAGCAGTGCGGCGCGCGGGTTCTCAGCGAGCTCGCGGCCCTTGCGACTCTCGTAGTTCGTGAAGAAGACGAAGCCGTCGTCGTCGGCGCCCTTCAGCAGCACCATGCGCACCGACGGCGCACCGTCCGCAGACGCAGTGGCGAGCGCCATCGAGACCGGCTCGATGACATCGACGATCCACTCGCGGAACTGCTGCAGCGGGCTCACGAGATGATGAGAGATTGCCGTAACGCGGTCTTCCGCGGGTCTAGGAGTCGAGCTTCGCGCGGAGCTCCGCCGGGCGCAAGAGCTTCGCACCGAGTGCTGCCTCCGGCGGCACGAGCTCCTGCACGACCCGCAGCACGAGCGGCGCGTCGTCGGAGAACGGACTGATGATCTTGTTGCCCTTGAGCAGTGCCTTCCCACGCGGGCCGGGATGGACGGCGAGGTCGCGGTCCGCGTAGCCCTTGTCGCGGAGTGCCGCGTTCGCCGCGGCGATCGGATCCTCGCTCACCCGCGCGACCCTAACCGAAGAGATCGCGCTCGGGAGGAATCGGGATGTCGGTCGCCCGGCCGCTGCCGCGCACGTCCAGCCCGCGCACGATCGTCACCGGGTTGCGGTCGAGCTTCCCCGAGACGAGTTGTGCCGCCCCGGCCAGCTCGTCGGCGATCGCGATCACCGTCGCCTTCAGCTCGTAGCCGATCGGATCGCGGACGCCGCTCAGCTCCTGCAATACCTCGATGCCTGCGGCGCCGATGGCGACGTCGGTCGTCCCCTGGCGCCACGGTCGGCCGAACGAGTCCGTGACGAGCACGCCGACGTCGCGACCGCTGCGCTCGCGCAGTGTCTCGCGCAGCTGCACGGCGGAGCCGTCCGGATCCACCGGCAGCAGCACGAGCGTCCCTTCCGCCGGCGTATTCGACTGGTCCACGCCCGCGGACGCGCAGATGAAGCCGTGCCGCGTCTGGCAGATGACGAGCGGAGTCCGCACGCGCACGACGCGTGCGGACTCGCGGAGGATCCACTCGATCCGCTGCGGGTCGCCCTCGTCGCCCGCGATCTCGAGCGCACGCTCCGAGGGCACCGCGTCGTCGAGGCGGACGACACGTCCTTCGACCTTGGAGACTGCCTTTTGCGCGACGACGACCACGTCGCCGTCCTGCAGCGTCACCCGTTCCAGGATCAGCGCCGCGAGATCGTCGCCCTTCCGCAGCTCGGGGAGTCCCGGGAGCGGCCAGACCGTGAAGCCGCGCTCGACGCGCTTCACGAGCTGGAGTGCCGGGTTCCGTGGGTCCCAGAGCTCGGGGAAGATCTCGAGAGGCGTGAAGCCGACGGCTTCGTAGAAGGCGCGCGTCCGTGCATAGTTCGCGTCGTCCTTCGTGTGCGCGAGCGTCTTCACCTGCAGGTAATCGACGCCGTTCGCGGCGCACCATGCCTCGGCGGCGCGCACGAGCCGGCGCCCGATCCCCTGCCGGTGCGCGGCGCGCCGGACACCCATCACCCAGATCTCGGCGGTCGCCGGAAAATGACGGACGAGACAGAGGAAGCCGGAGTCGCCGACGGCGAACGTCGTCAGCGTCGCCGCGGCGTCGACGTACGACTGCGTCGCCGCTTCGATCCCGAACCACTCCGGGAGGTCACGCAGGACGAGCTCGGCGATGCGGGACCGTTCGCCGGGATCCTCGACCTCGACGACGGTCACGGCAGGCCGGTGATCTCGACGCCGGCGTGACCCTTGTACCGCTTGTTCAGGTTGACGATCACCGCCGTCAGGCCCTCGAGCGCGCGCGCGCTCGCAAGCGGACCGGCGTCGAGCGAGCGACCCGTCACGACCTTCGCCGCAAGCGCGAGTGCGAGCTCCTTCGCTTCCGCGTCGTCGCCGCAGACGAGCGCGTCACCGTCGGCGCGACCGTGTGCGAGCGACGCGGCGGCCAGCGAGTGGAGCCCTGCGCAGACGGGCGCCCCCAGCAGCTCCTGCGTGCGCTCCGCAATCGAGCGTTCCTCATCCGAGGGGAAGACTCCGCTCTTCGTGAAGCGCAGATCGCTCGCGACGCTCAGCACGGGCGTCCCACCGATCGCCTCGCGCAGTCCTTCGGCAGTCGCGAGCGCGGCTTCCGCCTTGACCGCGAGCACGACGATCGCCGCATCGCGCACCGCGTCGGCGTTCGCAGCGCCTTCGGCGCCGATCTCGGCCGCCTTCGCTTCGGCACGCTCTGCGTCGCGCGATCCGATCACGACCTCCTCGCCGGCTTCCACGAGCCGCTGCGCGAGCGCGAGCCCGAAATCTCCCGTGCCGCCGACGACGGCGATCCTCATGCGTGCACCGCGTCCAGTGCCGCCTCGGCAAGACGTCGCCGAGCATCGGCGTTGCGCATCAGCGTGCGGGTGACGATGGGCTTGACGTCGCCGAGACCCGCGACGTCGTGCGCGTCGCTCTCGTCGACGACGAGGGCGTCGATCAGCCCGTCGTAGCACCGTGCGACATGGGCGGGCGATGTGCCGCCGGCCATCCGCGCGAGCATCCGGTCGGCCGGTCCCTTGACGGCGCGGCCTCCGATCAGCGGGCTGACGCCGACACACGGCACGCGCCTCCGCTCGAGCGCGTTGCGGATCTCGCGGACGGCGAGGATCGGCCCCAGCGACACGTACGGGTTGCTCGGCGCCAGCAAGATCAGGTCGGCCGCGTCGAGCGCGCCGACGACGCCCGGCGCAGCGGTTGCGGAGTCGGCCCCCTCGAAGCGCACGCCGTCGACCTCGTCGCGATGGCCGCGCGCGACGAACCACTCCTGGAAGGGCAGCTCGCCGGCCGCGGTCGCGATCCACGTCCTCAGTCGATCGTCTGTCGCGGGCAACAACGCCGCCGCGACCCCGAGCTGCCGCGCGAAGCGCGCGGTGATCGCGGAGAGCGGATCGCCCGCACGCAGCGCCTGCGTGCGCACGAGATGAAGGCCGAGATCACGATCGCCGAGCAGGAACCACGTCTCGCCGGCGAGCGCGGCCACCGTCCCGAGCGCCTGCCACGTCTCGTCGGCGCGTCCCCAGCCGCGCTTCGTGTCCACGAGGTCGGCGAGCGCATAGAGGACCGAGTCGAGATCGGGCGAGACGTGCAGGCCGAGCACCTCGAGGTCGTCTCCGACGTTGCCGACGACCGTGACGGCGTGAGGATCGACGACGTCGACCACGCCGCGGGTGAAGCGCGCGCCGCCGACCCCGCCGGAGAGGACGGCGACCTTCACTCGAGCTCCGCGAGCGCGGCCTGCGTGAGCGGCCCGAGTCGCAGGTGCAGGCGACTCAGATCGTCGAGCGTGTCGACGTCGTCGGCCAGGTTCGGGATCGCGACGGAGACCGAATCGAGCCCGAGGTCACGGGCGTGTGCGCGGAAGCGCGCAGCGCTGTCGCGTCCGTACATCGGGGCGAAGGTCTCGGCGGCGGAGATGCTCAGTGCATTCGTCGTCCCGTCGAGCGCCTCGACGAGCGCCATCCCGCCGGCCGGCGTCGCAGCGAGGAGTGCGCGCAGGTCGTCCGGAACGGCGCACGGCAGGTCGGAGTTGACGACGAGCGTCGCACCGGGCTCGACGTCCGCCAGCGCGCTCGCAACAGCCGGCCCCTGGCCACCGCCCGGATCGGCGACGACACCGGCGCCCGCGCCGCGCGCGACGTCCGCGCCGTCGGAATCGGCCGTGACGACACGAGCCTGGCCGACCGCGATGCAGGCTGCGAGGACATCGCCGAGCATCGCGAGCGAGAGCGCGCGCCGGACGCGGCGCGACGCATGCAGCCGCGTCTTGCCCTCCGCACCCGCGAACGGAATGACGACCGTCGCCACGGGAACACCCTAGCCGCGTGGGCAACGCTGAGATCGCGCAGACACTCGAGAGCTACGCAGCTCTCCTCGACCTCGCCGGCGCCGGGTACTACACCGTGCGCGCGTACCGTCGCGCGGCCGAGCTCGTCCGTGAGACGCGCGCACCGGTGGCGGAGCTCGTCCGCGGCGGCCGGGCCCGCGAGCTGCGCGGTCTCGGACCCGGCATCGAACGGCGGCTCCAGGAGCTCGTGGCGACGGGAAAGCTCGCGGAGCTGGAGGAGCTCGAGCGCGAGGTGGAGCCGGCGCTCGTCGCGCTGGCGCGGCTCGTCGGTCTCTCGTCGCAGCGACTCGTCGCCGTCGGCCGCGAGCTCGGCATCCGGACGGCGGACGAGTTGCGCGAAGCCGCGGCGGCCGGCCGGCTGCGGGAGGTGAAGGGGATCGGCCCGTCGACCGAGGCGAGAATCCTCGCGGGCCTGACGCGCGAGCGGCACACGGCACGGCGAGGGCTCCTGCTCAATCGCGCCCGCGCGCTCGCCGAGGCGATCGCTGCGGACCTCGACGGTGCCGTCGCGGGTGAGGTGCGCCGCTGGCGCGACGTCGTCTACGAGCTCGCGGTGGTCACGACGACACCGGCAGACCTCCAGTCGTCCCGCCTCCTCGTCGCCCTCGTCGAGCCCGGCGTGGCGGTGACGGTCGAAGGCATTCCCGTGGCGATCACGGTTGCCGAACCGCACGCGCTCGGAACCGCAATGCTGCGCGCGACCGGGTCGCCCGCATACGTCGCATCGCTCGGCGAGCTCCCGGACGCCGCGACCGAGGAGGAGGTCTACGCCCGCATCGGCCGCCCCTTCGTCCCGCCCGAGCTCCGCGAAGCGCCGCTCGAGCAGGAGCCGCCACGCCTCGTCGAGCTGATGGACATCCGCGGCGACCTGCACGCGCACACGATTTGGTCGGACGGAAAGGCGAGCGTCGCGGAGATGGCGACGGCGGCGATGGAACGCGGCTACGAGTACCTCGCGATCTGCGACCACACGCCGAACGTGCGCGTCGTGCCGGGCCTCGACGCGGACGCCCTGAGGCGTCAGGCGGAGGAGATCGCCGAGGTGAACGAGCGTGTCGCGCCCTTCCGTGTCCTGCGCGGAACCGAATGCGACATCCGCCGCGACGGCGAGCTCGACCTGCCGGACGACGTTCTCGATGAGCTCGACTGGGTTCAGCTCTCGCTCCATGCCGGTCAACGCGAGGACGAGGTGCGGTTGACTCGCAAGGTCTGCGAGGCGATGCGGCATCCGGCGGTCCGCTGCCTGAGCCATCCGAAGGGCCGGATCATCAACCACCGCCCGCCGAATGCGCTCAACCTCGACGCGGTGATCCAGGTGGCCCTCGAGACCGGTGTCGCGATCGAGACGAACGGGCTCCCCGACCGGCTCGACCTGCGTGACGAGGAGGTGCGGTTGTGCGTCGAGGCGGGCGTGCCGATCGTCTGCTCGACCGATGCGCACTCCGTCCGCGGTCTCGGGAACATGCAGATGTGCGTGGCGACGGCGCGCCGAGGCTGGGCGACCGCCGCGGACGTCCTCAACACGCGGCCGCTTGACGAGATACTGCGCGCGTGAGAATCGCCGCGACCCGTGTGTTCCCAGGACCGGCCTGGGCGGAGCTCGCCGACGTCGTTGTCGGCCATCGCGCCGATGCGGAGGTTCTGATCGTGATGAACGAGCCCGTGCCGTTCGACGAGCTCCCGGACCTCCGCCTCGTCGCGAACTTCAGCGTCGGCTACGACAACGTCGACCTCGACGAGTGCCGTCGTCGCGGGATCGCCGTCACCAACACGCCCGGAGTCGTGGACGTGGCGACCGCGGACCTCGCGTTCGGCCTCATGCTCGCTGCGCGGCGGCGGATCGTCGAGGGCGACCGTGCGATTCGCGCCGGAACGTTCCGGCTTCCCGATCTCGGTCGCGAGGTGACCGGAGCGACGCTTGCGATCGTCGGACTGGGGCGGATCGGCTCGGCTGTGGCGCGCCGCGCAACGGCCTTCGACATGCGGGTGCTCGGCGTGCGCAGCAGCGAGGGGGATCTCGATGCGGCGCTCCGCGAAGCCGACATCGTCTCGGTCCACGTGCCGCTCAACGGCGAGACGCGCGGCCTGATCTCACGAGAGCGGCTCGCGTCGATGCAGGACGGCGCGACGCTCGTCAACACCGCACGCGGCGCCGTCGTCGACGAGGACGCGCTCGTCGACGAGCTCGTCTCGGGGCGAATCACGGCAGGGCTCGACGTGTTCGTGCACGAGCCGCACGTCCCGCAGCGCCTGCTCGGCCTTCCGAACGTCGTCTTGACGCCGCACATCGCGAGCGCGACGACGGAGACGCGCGCCGCGATGACGCGCATGGTCGTCGACAACGTGCTCGCCTTCGAGCGCGGCGAGCCGCTGCTGACCCCGGTGACCTAGGAGCCGGGCCGGCCGGCGGAGATCCATTCCCGGATCTCGTACCAGTGGCTCTGGCGGAGCGCGTCGGCCATGCGCTCGTCCGTGTGAGCGGCGTAGAAGACGTTCTTGTCGAGGTCGCAGCAGATCGCGACGTCGGAGAGCGACACCGTCGAGATCTGCATCAGCGCATCGGCAGGCAGCTGCACCTCGGCGACGGTGTAGTGCTTGAACTGGAGCTCCGGAGCAACCTCCATCAGGTCGGGCCAGTCGGGGCAGCTGCGAGAGCTCATGCCCGCTCCAATTCGGCGGCGGCCGACCAGCGTCCTTCTACGCGAACGAGCCCGCGGGCCTCGTCGGCCGGATAGACGATGAACACACGCGCGTCGTCGAGCGAGTGGTACTGCGTCTGGCCGCTCTCGTCGGTCAGGTCGAGACGCAGGTGCAGCCTGCCGTCTGCGAAGGGCGGCCGCTCGGCCTCGAAGCGGAGCGGCAGCGTCCGCGTCGCCTCGTTCCAGCCCTGCGATCGGGTGTCGACCGCGTCCGCTGCGAGCAGGACACCCGCGTCGTCGCGCAGCTCCCACGCGAGCCGCGGCGGCGGCAACTCGATCTCCGATCCGATGTCGAGCGCGAGCACGAACGGCTCTCCGCTGAGCAACTGCATGCGCTCCTCCCCATCCTGCCCGAGCAGCCGCACGCGTTCGACCCGAGCGACGTCACCGCCCCACTCCTTGAGCCCCGCTGCACGCTCCTCGGGATTGCGCTCGCCCGCGAGCATGCGCCGGTACGCGACCACGGCCTCGTGCGTCGGCCCGTCGAACTCGACGAGGCCGTCCTTGAGCAACACGGCGCGGTCGCACAGCCGCTCGACCGACGCGGCGTCGTGCGAGACGAAGACGATGGTGCCGCCCCGTTGCTTGAACTCGAAGATCTTGCCGAAGCACTTGCGCTGGAACGCCTCGTCGCCGACCGCGAACACCTCGTCGAGCAGCAGGACGTTCGCCTCCATGTGCGACGCGATCGCGAAGCCGAGCCGCATGTACATCCCGGACGAATAGGTGCGCACGGGAAGGTCGATGGAGGCCTCGAGGCCGGCGAACGCGACGATCTCGTCGAACTTCTCGCGGATCGTCGCGCGCGACAGGCCGTGGATCGACCCTTGCAGGAAGACGTTCTCCCGTCCGGTCAGGTCGGGATGGAAGCCCGCGCCGAGCTCGAGCAGAGCGCCGACACGCCCGCCGACCTCGACGCGGCCCGACGTCGGCTTGATGATCCCGGAGAGCAGGCGGAGCAGCGTCGACTTCCCCGAGCCGTTGCGGCCGACGAGGCCGATCGCGCTGCCCGGCTCGACGGCGAACGAGACGTCGCGCAGCGCCAACACGTCGGAGCCGCGGGCGCGGCTGCGCGCGACGAGCAGGTCCTTGAGCGCGCGGTTCTCGCGCGCGTAGACGCGAAAGCGGCGCGCGGCGTGCTCGACGAGGATCTCTCCGTCTCTCATGCCCGCAGCGTACGGCGCACGATGCCCGCGAGGGCGGCGACGAATGCCGGCTCGTCGTTCGGCATCTCGATCCGGCTCAGCTCGACCCCGAGCTCGCCGGCGAGCTCCATCGCTTCGACGTCGATGTCCCAGCGGATCTCCAGATGGTCGGAGACGAAGCCGACTGGGCACACGAGGACGCGTCGCACCTCGTCCGCGCGGAGGGCGCGGAGATGGTCGAGGATGTCGGGGCCGAGCCACGGCTCACCCGTGGGCGACTCGCTCTGGAACGAGAACGACCACTCGGCGACTCCGCCCCGCTCGGCGACGAGACGCGCGGTCTCGAGCAGCTGATCCTTGTACGGGTCTCCCTGCTCGAGGATCCGCGCCGGCAGTGAATGGGCGGTGAAGACGACGTGCGCGTCGACGTCGCGCACCTTGTCGGCGAGAACGTCGATGAACGCGGGCTCGTCGTGCCAGCTCTCGACGAAGCGGAGCTCCGATCTCCCGTCGAGCGCCTGCTCGAGCTGTTCGCGATAGCCCTTGATCGAAAGCTCGGAATAGTGCGGTGCGAGCACGAGCCCCACCACCCGATCCGCGCCGGCGGCGTGTGCGGCCGCGTCGGCGATCCGCGGCGTCCAGTGCTTCATGCCGGTGTACACGGGGATGCCGAGCTCCCGCTCGAGCGCTGCACGCGTCGCCTCCGTGATCTCGTTGAGCGGGTTCGAATCCTCGACGCCGAGGCGCCGGTAGCGCTCCTCGAGATCCGCGAGGTGCTCGGGTGCGATCGGGCGGCCGCCGCGGATGTCCGCGTAATACGCCGGCACGTCCGCAAGGCATTCGGGTGATCCGTACGCCATCAGCACAACGGCGTCAGACACGCGCTTCGACGCTCCGTTCCTGGACGAGCGCGGTCAACGCCGTCAGCACGGCGGGGTCGGTCTGCGGTAGCACCCCATGGCCGAGGTTGAAGACGTGCGATCGGCTTCGCGCAGACTCGAGGACGTCGAGCGCCGTCTCCTCGACCCGCTCCCAGGGGCCGAGAAGCAATGCAGGATCGAGGTTTCCCTGGACGGCGCGA
>Ga0157370_10006449_pt1 | contig 12944 bp, 12 predicted proteins | sample C35metaG_FD_113463 | JGI IMG/M metagenome (GOLD analysis project Ga0157370, IMG submission 113463) | Corn rhizosphere microbial communities from Kellogg Biological Station, Michigan, USA - C3-5 metaG | ecosystem: Host-associated > Plants > Roots > Rhizosphere > Soil | place: USA: Michigan...
AGGTCCGACACGCGGCGCTCCGACTCCATCGTCCGCCCGGCGATGTGCGGCGTGAGCAACAGCCCCGGGCACCCCTCGAGCGGCGACCCGGCCGGCAGCGGCTCGCTGCCGAAAACGTCGAGCGCGGCGCCGCGGAGCCGTCCCGCGGCGAGTGCCGCGGCAACCGCCGCCTCATCGACGATCCCTCCGCGCGAAGTGTTGATCAGAACTGCGTCCTCGCGCAAAAGGCCGATACGGCGCGCATCGACGAGCCCGCGCGTCGCCGCGGTCAGCGGCAGGTGCAGGCTCACGACGTCAGCTTTGCACAACAACTCGTCGAGCTCGCAAGGTCGCGTCGCCGTGTCCGCCCACACGCGATCGCCAGGAGCCACGGCGGGATCGTGAGCGATCGCGCGCATGCCTGCCGCACGGGCGAGCGCGCCGGTCGCACGACCGATGCTGCCGAAGCCGACGAGGCCGATCGTGCGCCCGGCGATTTCGCATCCACGGGCGAGCTCGTCGCGCGGCCAGCGCCCGGCCGCCACGGCGGCAGTCGACGCGAACGCGCCGCGGAGCAGAATGAGCGCCGCGGCGAGGACGTACTCGGCGACCGCGCGCGCATTGGCGCCGATCGCCGGAATCACCTCGATCTTGCGTGCGGCACATGCGTCGACATCGATGTTGTCGAGGCCGACGCCAAGCCGTCCCACGACGGCAAGCCGCGGCGCCGATCCGACGAGTTCCGCGTCGACCCGCGTCGCATTGCGGACGATCAGCGCATCGGCTTCACCGACTGCGTCGCGCAGCTTCGCGGGCTCCGAAGCGAGCGCCGGCTCGTAGCGGACCGCGAACCGCCGCGCGAGGCGCGCGACCGCGCCCTCGTCCATGTCCTCGCTGACGACGATGCGCTTCAGGTGGCGAACAGCTGGTCGATGTCGGCGAATGCCTTGAACTCGAGTGCATTGCCGAACGGGTCGAGGAAGAACATCGTCGCCTGCTCGCCTGCCTCACCGCGAAAGCGCACGTAGGGCTCGATGACGAAATTGACGCCTGCGGCACGGAAACGTTCGGCGAGCCGGTCCCAGGTCTCGCGATCGGTGACGACACCGAAGTGGCGCACCGGCACTGCGTGCCCGTCGACGTCGCTCGTCGCCTCGTGCATCGCCGCGCGGTCGACCTTGTGGGCGACGATCTGATGGCCGAAGAAGTCGAAGTCGACCCATGCATCGCTGCTGCGGCCCTCGGCGCAACCGAGGAACTCGCCGTAGAAGCGCCGCGCCTCGGCGAGATCGGTGACCGGAAAGGCGAGATGGAACCGCGGATAGTTCGGGGTTGGTCGATGCATGGTCACGATGGCGTCGGGGCTCCACCCGATCAGTTCTGCAGCCCCCATTTTCGCACGGTACGCGCCTCGAGCGTGCGAAAGACCACGTTCTCGACGATGAGCCCGATCACGATGACGGTGAAGAGGCCCGCGAAGACACTCGGGATCTCGAGCTGGTTCTTGTTCTCGTAGATGTACCAGCCGAGTCCACCCGACCCTGAGGACACGCCGAACACGAGCTCGGCGGCGATCAGCGTCCGCCACGCGAACGCCCAGCCGATCTTGAGCCCGGTGAGTATGCTGGGAAACGCTGCGGGAATCAGGATCCGCGCGACGTAGGGAAGCCCGCGCAGCCCGTAGTTTCGCCCGACCATCCGCAGCGTGTTCGACACCGCCAGGAACCCCGAGTGGGTGTTGAGCGAAACCGCCCACAGTACCGAGTGGATGATCACGAAGACGATGCTTCCCTCGCCCAGCCCGAACCAGATCAGCGCGAGCGGCAGGAGGGCGATCGCCGGCAGCGGATTGAACATCGACGTCAGGAGCTCGAGAAGATCGGTGCCGATGCGCGTCGAGATCGCCACGACAGTCAGCACCGCCGCGCAGACGATCCCCGCCGCGTAGCCCTTCAGGAGCACCTTCACCGAGGTCATCGCCTTGACGAAGAGGTCGCCGCCGAGCATGCCGTGAACGAACGCCTGCACCGTCGCCGAGAAGGTCGGGAACAGGAGGGGGTTGTGGAGCTGGCGTGCGTAGAGCTCCCAGGCGACGGCGAGCACGACGATCAGCGCGAGCTTGCGTACGGCGCCGATGTTGAGAATGCGCTCACTGGCCGACAGCGGCTTCTGCACGATGCCGAAGGCGCCCGCGGCGACCGGCTCGCGAACGATCTCGGGTCGATGCGGGGGAACGACGGTAGCTGCGCTCATCCATGCTCCTCGTGCGGGGTGGCGGGCTCGACGGCGTCGGCGAAGAGCATCGCGTGGATGCGCTTCTCGAGCGCCCCGACCGCGACGCCGTCGGCGCCGGGAGCGAGGCTGTCGAGCTCGGCCTTGACCTGACCGGGGTGCGGCGAGAGCAGCAGGATGCGGCTGCCGACCCTGATCGCTTCGGGGATCGAGTGCGTGACGAAGAGCACGGTGAAGCGCGTACCTTCCCACAGCGCCAGGAGCTCGTCCTGCATGCGCCTGCGGGTCAGCGCGTCGAGCGCCGCGAACGGCTCGTCCATCAGCAGGATCGCGGGCTCCATCGCCATCCCGCGCGCGATCGCGACACGCTGCTTCATGCCGCCCGACAGCGTATGCGGATAGCTGTCGGCGAAGCGCGTGAGGTTCACCTTGGCGATGTAGTGGAGCGCCTTCTCCTCGGCTTCGCGCCGCGCCATTCTGCCGCCCGAGCGGAGCGGGAACATCACGTTCTCCTTTACCGTCCGCCACGGCAGCAACTGGTCGAACTCCTGGAACACCATCATGCGATCGGGCCCCGGCCGTCGCACGACGTCGCCCTTCAGCCTGATCTCGCCCTCGACCGGTTGCAGGTAGCCGCCGACCGCCTTCAGCAAAGTCGATTTGCCGCAGCCGGACGGGCCGAGCAGGATGAAGCGATCGCCCGGGTAGACGTCGAAGTCGACGCGGTAGGTCGCGGTGACCAGACGGTCACGCGTCTTGTACTGCAGCGTGACGCCGCTGACGGCGAGGAGCGGGCGAGCCGCGTCGGACGAGGTCACGCGTGCTGCCAGGGAAGCCGGTCGAGCCCGACGTTGCCCCCCGAGAGAACGACGCCGATCCGCAGGCCGGCGAAGCGGGCCCGGTGCTCGAGGAGGCAGGCGAGCGGCACCGCCCCGGAAGGCTCGACGACCTGCTTCATCCGCTCGAACAGCATGCGCATCGCGGCAACGATTGCGTCCTCGCTGCAGGTGACGATCCCCTCGACGCCTGCCCTCAACGCGGCAAGCGTGCGCGGCGACAGCGTCGTGCGCAGGCCGTCGGCAATCGTCGTCGTCGGGGCCAGCGCCTCGACGCGACCGCTCGCAAAGCTCCGCGCGGCATCGTCGGCATTGGCCGGCTCGGCGCCGAACACCTGCATTCGCGGCGCGACCGCGCGCACGGCGATTGCCGTACCCGACAGCAGCCCACCTCCACCGCAGGGCGCGATCACCGCGTCGAGCTCGGGAAGGTCCTCGACCAGCTCGAGCGCGGCGGTCCCCTGCCCGGCGATCACGCGCGGGTCGTCGAACGGGTGGATCAGCGTCGCGCCGCACTCGCGGGCGACCTCCGCGCACGCCGACTCGCGCGCGGCGACGGTCGGTGCGCACAGGCGCACCTGCGCGCCGAAGCGGCGGACGTTCGCCTGCTTTACCGCAGGGGCGTTTTCAGGCATCACGACCCAGGCCGGGATGCCGCGCCGTGCCGCCGCATAGGCGAGCGCCGCGCCGTGGTTGCCCGACGAGTGGGTGACGACGCCGCGCGCCGCTTCGACGTCGTCGAGCGAGAAGACCGCGTTGCACGCGCCGCGCGCCTTGAACGCGCCGATCTTCTGCAGATGCTCGCCCTTGAAATGAAGCGATGCGCCGACGTCGGCGTCGACCGACGCCGAGGTCAGCACCGGCGTGCGGTGCACGAGCGCGGTGATCCGTCGCTGCGCTGCCCGGATCGCTGCGAGGTCCGGCAGCGCAAGGGCGTCGCCGGCGGACGCCATCAACTCCCCGGAAGGCCCTGCGCGTTGGGGAAGAACATTTCCTTCCACGACGCCGGCTTCACCTTGATCGAATGGATCTTGTACATGAAGTCGACGTATTTCATCACGTTGTGCGGCGTCGTCGTATAGACGATCTCGGGATCGTCGAGCATCTTCATGATGCTGTCGAGGCTGCTTTTGTCCTTGGAGATCCTGAGATAGGTCTCGGCCGCGGCGCGCTTGTCGTTGTTGATCATCGCGGTCGCCTCGTCGAGTGCGGCGACGAATGCCGCGTATACCTTCGGGTTCTCGCTGTGGAACTTCGACGTCGTCCAGATGACGTTGAACGTGGCCGGCCCGCCGAGCACGTCGAACGAGCTGAACACCTTGTGCATCCCCGGGTGCTCGAGCTCCTCGTACTGGAACGGCGGCGAGCTGAGGTGCGCGGTGATCTCGGACCTGCCCGACAGCAGCGCCGTTAGCCCGTCGGGATGCGACATCGACACCGTCAGATGGTCGAGCTTGAACTCCTGGCCGGGACCGAACGCCTGCTCGGCCGCCATCTGCAGCGTGACCGCCTGGATCGACACCTTGACCGCCGGCAGCGCGATCTTGTCCTTGTCAGTGAAGTCCTTCACCGTCTTCACGTTCGGGTTGTTGGTGACCAGGAAGAGCGGCATCGAGTTGATCGCCGCGACTGCCTTCACGTCGAGATTGCCGCGCGTCTTCGCCCACAGCGTGGTGAACGGGCCGACGCCGCCGGAGGCGAACTGCAGGTTGCCGGACAGGAGCGCGTCGTTCATCACCGCCCCACTCGCGAATTTCGACCAGTCGACCTTGACGTCGATGCCTGAGGCCTTCGCATGCTTTTCGATGAGTTTCTGGTCCTCCATGATCATCAGCGGCAGATAGCTAATCCCGTACTGTCGCGAGACGTGGATCTCGGTCGTCTCGCCGCGCACCGGTCCCGCTGCGAGCACGATCGCCGCGGCGAAGACGACCATCGCGGCCCTAACCATCACTTGGTTCATCGGGTATTCCTCCTCTGCGCGGATCGTAGTGGTTCGCGTCGACAGCGTCAAACCGGGCTCGCGCGATCAGCCTGGCGGCGGCAGGTCGAGTTCGGCCTGCGCCACCGGTGCGAACGAGCGCCGATGCGCCTCGCAGGGCCCGTGACGGGCGAGCGCCGCGAGGTGCTCTCGCGTCCCGTAGCCCTTGTGCCGAGCGAATCCGTAGACGGGGTACTGGCGGTCGAGATCGGCCAGCATCGCATCGCGCACCGTCTTGGCGAGAATCGACGCGGCGGAGATCACCGGAACGTCGCGGTCTCCCTTCACGATCGCGCGGACCGGGCACGCGAGCAGCGGGCAGCGGTCGCCGTCGACGAGCGCCTCGTCGGGCTCGATCGCGAGGGCGTCGACCGCGCGCCGCATCGCGAGCAACGTCGCCTGCAGGATGTTGAGCGCATCGATTTCGGCAACGTCGCTTTGCGCGACCGCCCAGGCGAGCGCGCGTTCGCGGATGCGAACGGCGAGCCCTGCCCGCGCGCGCGCGCCGAGGAGCTTCGAATCGCGCAGCCCGTCGATCGGCCGCGCATCGTCGAGGATCACTGCGGCGGCGACCACGGGGCCGGCAAGCGGGCCGCGTCCCGCCTCGTCGACTCCGGCGACGCGGTGCGCAATCGGCGGATAGGGCGTACGGCGTGCAGCCGCGCTCACGCTGCGCGCCGTTCACGCCGCCCGCCGCCGGCGCGCTGCCCGCTCGCGAGGTCGAGTTCCGCGAGCACCGCCGCGCCGGCGACCGCGCCGGTATCGACGGCGAGACGCCGGCCGAACTCGCCGAACAGGTTCTCGAGCCTCCTCCTCGTCACCGTGTCGTCGAACAGGTTGAGCGCCGCGCGCGCGAGATTTGCGGGCGTCGCGTCCTCCTGCAGGAGCTCGGGGACCACGAAGTGCCCGGCGAGCACGTTCGGCAGCCCGACCCAGGGGACGATGAGCCTGCGCCGGACGATCGCCGCGGTGAGCGAGCTTACGCGGTAGAAGATGACGTGCGGACAGCGCGCGAGCGCAGCTTCGAGGGTCGCCGTGCCCGACGCGACGAGCGCTACGTCGGCGGCGCGCAGCGCGTCACCGGCGTGGCCGTAGAGGATCGTCAGCGGGAGCCCTTCGTGGCCGCTGCGCTGCTGGGCGTCGACGAACGCGTCGCGTGTGGTGCGCGAGACGACCGGGACGACGAAGCGGGCGTCCGGGCGCGCTTCGGCGATGCGCGCTGCGGCGTCGAGAACGAGCCTCGCATGCATCTCGATCTCCGAGAGCCTGCTTCCCGGCAGCAGCGCGAAAAGCGGTGCGGCGCCCTTGTACTGCAGCACGTCGCGCACTGCCCGCCGCGTTCCCGGTCCGGCCGCTTCGGCGGCGAGCGGATGTCCGACGAAGGTGACCGGGATGCCTGCCTCCTCGTAGAGTGGAACCTCGAATGGAAACAGCGCGAGCATCCGGTCTACCGCGCGATCGATGCTGCGCAGCCGCTCGCGCCGCCACGCCCACACCGACGGGCTGACGAAGTGGACGGTACGCACACCGCGGCGCTTGAGGCGCCGCTCGAGGCCGAGGTTGAAATCGGGCGCGTCGACGCCGACGAAGACGGGGACCGCGTCGCGGAGGAACCGCCGCGCGACGCGCCGGCGCAGCGCAACCAGTCCGGGCAGGTGCGCGAGCACCTCGACGAAACCACGCACGGCGAGGCGCTCCATCGGCGCCCAAGCTTCGCAGCCCTCGGCCTGCATCTGCGGGCCGGCGATTCCGGCGAACCGCACGTCGCTCCTGCGCGCGCGCACGCCGCGGATCAGCGCAGCGGCGAGTGCGTCACCCGACGCTTCGCCGGCGACAATGCCGAGCGTGACGCCCGCCGCGCGGTCAGCGCACAATGCCTCGCCCCGGCTGCGCGATGAAATCCACCAACGGAGCGAGCAGCGGGACATCGGCGGCCGCTCGTGCGAGCTCGCCGCGCGCCTCGTCGAGCGCGAGCCCCGAGCGATACAGCGTCCGATAGGCGCGTCGAACGGCCGCGATGTCGGCGGGCGCGAAGCCACGCCGGCGCAGGCCTTCGTTGTTCGTTCCGGCCGGCTTCGCCGGATAACCCGACACGGTGACGAACGGCGGCACGTCCTGCAGCACGATCGCCCCGGCGGCGATCATCGCGTGCGCTCCGATGCGGCAGAACTGGTGCACCCCGGCATAGGCTCCGAGCACGGCGTAGTCGCCGATCGTCACGTGGCCGGCAATCTGGGCATTGTTCGAGAACGTCGTCGCGTTGCCGACGACGCAGTCGTGGGCGACGTGCGCATAGGCGAGAAACAGGTTGCCGTTGCCGATCGTCGTGTCGCCGCGATCCTGCGCCGTCCCCGCGTGGATCGAGACGTACTCCCTGATCACGTTGTCGTCGCCGATCGTCGTCGTCGTCGCTTCGCCGCCGTACTTGCGGTCCTGCGGAATGTCGCCTACCGAGGCGAACTGGAACACGCGATTGCGAGCACCGAGTGTCGTGCGCCCGACGATCACCGCGTGCGGTCCGACGCGGCTCCCCGCGCCGATACGCACGGCCGCACCGACGATCGAGTACGGGCCGATTTCGACGTCGTCGGCAAGCTGGGCGCCGGGCTCGACCAGCGCGGTCGGGTGAATCGCGGCCACGTCAGCGGGCAGGAAGGCCCGGGGGAGGCGGTGCGTTGCGGATCGCCGCGAGCAGCGTCGCCTCGCAGACCAGCTGGCCGCCGACGCTCGCGCGCGTCCGGAAGCGCCCGATGCCGCGCACCGCGCGCTCGAGCTCGGCTTCGAGGAGCAGCGTATCGCCCGGGACCACCTGGCGCTTGAAGCGCGCGCCGTCGATGCCCGCGAAGAGCACGAGTTGGCTGCCGTCCTGGCGCGCCACGTCGGAGAGCATCGTGAGCAGCCCCGCGACCTGCGCCATCGACTCGATGACGAGCACGCCCGGCATCACCGGGTTGCCCGGGAAATGCCCATGGAAGAAGGGCTCGTTTACCGTGACGTTCTTGATCGCCCGGATGAACTTGGCGGCTTCCCACTCGAGTACCCGGTCGACCAGCAGCATCGGGTACCGGTGCGGGAGCAGCCGCTCGATCATTGCCGCGTCGAGTTCACTCACCCTGATGTCCCCCTGTCGGTTCGTGCTTCCCGTCGCGTCCGCGCATCCGCTCGAGCGCGCGGACGCGCGCGACGAGCTCGCGAAGATGGCGCACGTGCGCGACGACGCGCTTCCATTCGGCGTGCCGAAGCGCCGGAAAGGCGCCAGTGTAGACGCCCGCAGCGGCGATCGACTCGGACACCAGCGTCGCCGCCGAAATCACCGTCCCGGCGGCGATTTCGAGGTGGCCGGAGAACATCGCCGCACCGCCGATCCGGCAATCGGGCCCGATTCGGGTCGAGCCGGCAATTCCGACGCAGCCGGCAATCGCCGTCCGAGCGCCGATCACGCAGTTGTGCCCGATCTGGATCTGGTTGTCGAGCTTCGCGCCGTCTTCGATCACCGTGTCGCCGATCGCGCCGCGATCGATCGTAGTATTGGCGCCGATCTCGACGTCGGCGCCGATCACGACGCGTCCGATCTGTGGAATCTTGATCCAGCCATCGGGCCCGTGCGCAAGCCCGAAGCCGTCGGCCCCGATCACCGCGCCGCTGTGGACGAGCGTGCGGGCGCCGATCGAGCAGCGCGGGTAGACGTGCACGCCCGCATCGAGCACCGCATCGTCGCCGACGACCGCGTTCTCGCCGATCGTGCAGTGGCTGCCGATCGCCGCGCGCTCGCCGATCGACGCGCCCGCAGCGATCACGGCGAGCGGGCCGATCGCAGCACTCGCCGCGACCCGGGCGGCCGGATCGACGACCGCCGTCGCGTGGCGGCCAGCGCGATGCGGCTTCGGCGGATAGAGCAGCCTCGCGACCCTGGCGTAGGTCACATACGGATCGGCGACGACGAGCCGCGGGAGCGCGGTTGTCGCGGCGTCGCCCAGGCCGACGATCACCGCCGACGCGCGAGTCGCCGCAAGCTGGCTGCGATACCGCGAGTTGGCGAGGAAGGCGATGGCACCCGGACCCGCTCCGTCGAGCGCCGCCACGCGGTCGATCGATGTCGCCCCGTCGCCTTCGACGGTGGCGTCGCAGAGTCGACCAAGCTCGTCGAGACGAATCGGCCCGCCCGGAGCGCGCCCGGTCATCGGACTACTTGTCGGAAAGCGCCTTGATCACCTTGTCGGTGATATCGATGCGCTGGCTCGCATAGACGACCGGGTCCTGCAGGATCAGGTCGTATTTCTCGCTCGTGGCGATCTGCTGGATCACCTTGTTCGCACGGTCCTGCAGCGCCGAGATCTCCTCGTTCTTGCGCAGATTGATGTCCTCGCGGAACTCGCGCTGCATCCGCTGCAGGTCGCGCGACTCGTTGGCGAGGTCGCGCTCCTTGCCACGCCGGTCCGCGTCGGACATCGTCGCGCCGTCGCGGTCGAGCGACGCCTGCAGGTCGCGCACCTGCTTTGCGAGCTTCTGAATCTCGGCGTCGCGTGCGGCAAACTCTTTTTCGATCTTGGCCTGCGCGCGCTTCGCCGGCGCCGCCTCACGGAACAGCCGCTCGGTGTTGACGAAGCCGATCTTGTAGTCGGCGGCCGAGCTCGCGCCGGCCGCAGCCAGCAGCGTAACGGCCATCGTGGTGATCATCCATCGCTTCAACACTTCAAATCCTCCGCATCCCCGGCGCCTGCCGGGATGTCAGAACGCTGTTCCGGCCTGGAACTGGAAGCGCTGCTCGTGATCGCCCGGCTTCTTGTTCACTGGAATGGCGTAGCTGAACTTGAGCGGCCCGACCGGCGAATTCCAGGACACGCCTGCACCCACCGAGTAGCGGAACGACTCGAACTGCGGCTGACGGCCGTCGGCCCAGATCTCGCCGGCGTCGGCGAACACGCTCGCACGCACCGCCTTGTCGCCCTTCAGGATCGGATAGAACATCTCGGCGTTGCCGACGACCTTGCGCCGCCCGCCGAGCGCGTTGCCCTGGCTGTCCTGCGGACCCAGCGACGCGACGTCGTAGCCGCGCACCGAGTTCGCGCCGCCCGCGAAGAACGCCTTGAAGAACGGCAGCGGCTTGCCGGAAAGCCCGTCTCCGTAGCCGACGTCACCGCGCAGCATCAGCACGAGGTCGCCGTACACCGGCCAGTACTGCGAGTGCGAGTACTCGGCCTTGTAGTACGCGAGGTCGCCGAAAGGCAACCCCATCTCGACGGTCACGCTCTGCAGCCGGCCGCGCGTCGGGAACTGGATGTCGTCGCGCGTATCGCGCGACCAGCCGACCGAGGCGATGAAGGCATTGGTGTTCTTGCCGAACTCGTTCACGAACTGATCGTAGACCGGCGGGCTGTTGCTGAACAGGTTGATCTCGGTGTGCTCGACGCGCCCGCCGAAGTTGATCGTGTCGGTCTCCGTCACCGGAACGCCGAAGCCGACCGCCGCGCCCAGCGTGTGCGACGAGTATTGCGAGATTGCGAGCCCGGTCGGATCGAGGTTGCGCTGGTACGCCTCGAGCGTCCTCGATACGCCGTCGACAGTGTAATACGGCTGGGTGAAGATCGCCGAGTAGGTGCGGTCGTAGCGCCCGGTATTGGCGGCGAGCGTCAGCGCGTTGCCGCTGCCGAAGATGTTCTGTTGCGAAATCGAAGCGTTGAGGACGACACCTTCGTCGCTCGAATAGCCGACGCCCGCGAGCAGGCTCCCGGTGTTGCGCTCGGTCACCGCGACGTCGACATCGACCTGGTCCGACGTGCCCGGTACCGGCGGCGTCTCGATGTTGACGTCGTCGAAGTAGCCGAGGTGCTTGATCCGCTCCTTCGAGCGCTCGATCCGCGGACCGTCGTACCACGCGTCCTCGAGCTGGCGCATCTCGCGGCGGATCACCACGTCACGGGTTTTGGCATTGCCGCTGATGCTGATCCGACGCACGTACGCGCGCCGGCCGGGATCGACGAAGAACGTGAACGACGCCTTCGAGTCCTTGAGGTCGAGTTCGGGGACCGCGTTGACGTTGGCGAACGCGTAACCGTCCGCGCCGAGCCGCTCGCTCATGTCCTTCGCCGACGCCTGCAGCTTCGCGCGCGAGAACACGTCGCCCTTGTGGAGCTGGACCAGCTTCTCGAGCTCGGACGCAGGAACGACGAGGTCGCCGGCGACGCGGATGTCGCCGACGGTGAAGCGCGGACCCTCGGTGATGTTGACCGCGATGTGGATGTGCTCCTTGTCGGGGCTGATCGACACCTGGGTCGAGTCGATGTTCATTTCGAGGTAGCCTCGGTCCTGGTAGAAGCTGCGCAGCTTCTCGAGGTCTCCCGACAGCTTCTGCTTCGAGTACTGGTCGTCCTTCGTGTACCAGGTGAGCCATCCGGGCGTCGTCAGCGTCATCTGCGAGAGCAGCGTTTTCTCGCTGTACTCCTTCGCCCCGATGATGTTGATCTGCGCGATCTTGGCGGTGTCGCCCTCCTTGATCGTGAAGTTGATCGCGACCCGGTTGCGCTCCTGCGGCGTCACCGTCGTCTGGATCGCCGCGGCGTACTTGCCGCGCGTGATGTACTGGCGCTTCAGCTCCTGCTCGGCGCGGTCGAGCAGCGATCGGTCGAAGATGCGCGCTTCGGCGAGCCCGATCTCCTTCATCGCCTTCTTGATCGTGTCGGTGTCGAACTCCTTGTTGCCGACATAGGTGATCGAGCTGATCGTCGGGCGCTCGACGACCGCGACGATCAGCACATTGCCCTGCTGCTCGAGACGGACGTCGCGGAAGAATCCGGTCGCGTACAGGGCCTTCACGGCATCCGAGATCTTCTGGTCGTCGACGCGGTCTCCGACCTTGATCGGCAGGTAGTTGAACACCGTGCCCGGCTCGGTGCGCTGCACGCCCTCGACGCGGATGTCGCGCACGATGAACGGCTCGATCGACCATGCCGCGATCGGAGCGAGCGACGCGATGGCGAGCAAGGCGACCCGCGCCCAGGTGCGGATGCGGCCGGGCCGATCAGAACAGACGCGAAACGTCATTGAAGAGAGCCAGGGCCATCAGCACCGCGAGCATCGCCATGCCGATGCGTTGACCGACCTCGATGGCGTGGTCGGAAACAGGACTGCCTTTGACAATTTCGGCGAGATAATACAGCAAATGCCCCCCATCCAACAGCGGGATGGGCAGCAGGTTGAGCACGCCCAGGCTGATGCTGATCAGCGCGAGGTAGCCGAGGAACGCGAGCAGGCCGGCCTGCGCCGACTCACCGGCGATGTCGGCCATCGTGATCGGACCGCTGATGTTGCGCAGCGACGCATTGCCGGTGACGATCCGGCCCAGCATCCGTACGGTGAACAGCGACAGCTCGCCGGTCTTCGCGAAGCCGGCGCCGAGCGCGGCGAACGGGCGATACCGGACGACGACCGCGAGACGCGCCGCCTCGGCGGGGTCGACGCGCAGGCGCACGCCGGCGAGTCCGATCCTCTTCCCGTCCTGGTCGACGGCCTCGGGGGTGAGCGGCACGTCGAGTTCGCGCCCGTCGCGCAACACACGATAGTCGAGCTTCACCGACGGGTGGGCGTTGGTGGCGCGTGCGACGTCCGCCGGCGAGCGCATCGGCACGCCGTCGACGGCGACGATGCGGTCGCCGGAGTGCAATCCCGCCGCTTCCGCCGGCTTGCCCGGGAGCACCGCGTCGACGATCGGTGGTCCGAGATCGACGACGAGACCGAGCTTCGCAAGCGGATCTCCTTCCCAGTCGTCGTCGGTCAGCCCGCCGAGCGACAGCTCGCGGGCGACGGGCTCCGACGCGACGTCGCCGCGCGCAAGAGACAGTTGCACGGCTGCCTGCCCCTGCGCGCGCAACAGACGCCAGCGCAGTTCCTGGACGCTGCGGACCGGATCGCCGTCGACC
>Ga0157370_10006452_pt1 | contig 12942 bp, 13 predicted proteins | sample C35metaG_FD_113463 | JGI IMG/M metagenome (GOLD analysis project Ga0157370, IMG submission 113463) | Corn rhizosphere microbial communities from Kellogg Biological Station, Michigan, USA - C3-5 metaG | ecosystem: Host-associated > Plants > Roots > Rhizosphere > Soil | place: USA: Michigan...
ACGGCTTCCCGTAGTCGCCGTCGCCCGAAAGCTGGCAACCGCAACGGCCGATCGCATAGCCGCGGGCGAGCGCCGGCGCCGCCAGGGCGAGCAGCGCCAGACCGAGGGACTCGCGGTACCGGGCCCATGCAAGGACGGCCAGCGCACCGCCGATCGCGCCGCCGTACCAGACCAGCCCCGAGCCACCGAAGAGGTTGCCGAGCAGATCGCCCTTGACGCTGTCGTAGTTCTGGACGATGAAGTAGAGGCGCGAGCCGACGACGCCGCCGGCGAGGGCAGCGAAGCCGATCTCATAGGCCCAGTCGACCGGCTTGCCGATCTCCTTCAACCGCTTGGCGATCAGCGCCCCGGCGGCGAGAAAGGCAAGCGCGAACATCAGGCCGAAGGTCTGCAGGGTCAGCGGGCCGAGGGTGATCTCCGGGTACATGTGCCTACTCGGCCAACAGGGTACGCAGCAGCGCCTTCTGGGTGTGGAGGCGGTTCTCGGCCTGATCCCAGACGGCGGAGCGCGGGCCGTAGAGGACGTCGGCGGCGATCTCCTCGCCGGGGTGGGCGGGCAGGCAGTGCAGGACGACCGCGCTGTCCTTGGCCGCGCCGAGCAGGTCGGCGTCGACGCGGAACGGGGCGAGGTCGGCGCGACGGCGCTCGGCCTCCTCCTCGTCCCCCATGCTGACCCAGACGTCGGTGTAGATCGCGTCGGCGCCGGAGACGGCGAGGCGCGGGTCCTCGGTCAGCTTCACGCCGTGCCCCTGCTCGAGCTGGTACCCAGGCGGAGCGGCGACGGTCAGCTCGACGTCGGCCAGCTCGCATGCGATCGCGAGCGAGCGGGCGACGTTGTTGCCGTCGCCGACGTAGGCGAGGCGCAGCCCGTGCAGGTCGCCGAAGCGCTCGCGCAGGGTGAGCAGGTCGGCAAGGGCCTGGCAGGGGTGGTGAAGTGGGGTGAGCGCATTGACGACCGGCACTTCGGCCCCGGTGGCCAGCTCGGCGACGGCATCGTGGGAGCCGGAGCGGATCACAATCGCGTCGAGGTACCGCGAGAGCACGCGGCCGGTGTCGCCGGGCGACTCGCCACGCGAGAGCTGCATTTCGTCTCCGCGCAGGACGATCGGCGTCGCGCCCAGCTCGGCGACGCCGACCTCGAAGGAGATCCGCGTCCGGGTCGAGGGCTTCTCGAAGACGAGGCCGATGCTGCGTCCCGCCAGCGGGGCGCTTTCTCCACGCGTAGCGTCAGGAACGTGCCGCGCCGCGCGCGTTGATTTCAGCTCGACGGCGAGGTCGAGCAGCTTGGAGAGCTCGAAGGCCCCGAGCTCTCCGCCGGTGAGGAAGTCGCGCTTGCTCAAGCCGCGGATACTACGGCCGTGGAACTGACCACCATCTCCTGGAACCTCTTCCACGGGCGTGACTTCCCACCCGATCCGGCGCTGCGCACCTGGCGCTCGCGGTTGCTGCGACTCGGCGAGCGCAACGAGACCCACGTTCAGGTCAACCGCGACCTGCTGCCCGAGTTCTGCCATCTGCTGGCCGGAGCAGAGTGGGACGTAGCGCTGTTGCAGGAGTGTCCGCCGCGTTACTGGTCGCCGCTTGCGGAGGCCTGCGGAGCAGAGGCGCACGGCGCCCTCACCTCGCGCAACTCGCTCAGCGCCGTGCGCACGCTTGCCGCCCGAATCAATCCCGACCTGATCGCCTCGGGCGAGGGTGGCTCGAACCTGACCCTGATCCGAAGCTCGCTCCGGTGCGCCTTCCTCCCCCATAGAGGGCAAAGGGCGCACCGGAACCGGTTTGGGGTCCTGGAGAGGCGGGAGTTGGAGATCCACCGCGGGCGCCCTGAGCGCCGAGCGATGGCCTTCACGCGTGTCGCCATGGACGGAGACCACGGCGAGCTATGCGTCGCCAACCTGCACGCGACCAACGACCGGCCCGCGCTGGCGAGCGAGGATGTGCTGCGCGCCGCGGAAGCGGCAAGCGGGTGGGCCGGAGAGGCGCCGCTGATCTTCGGCGGCGACCTCAACCTGCGACCGGCCGAGGACCCGGCGGTCTTCGAGGAGCTGCGCGAGCGCTTTGGACTCAGTGACCCGACCGCGCCCGACGCGATCGATCACCTGCTCGTCCGCGAGCTCGAGATCGTCGAGCCACCGCGCCTGTGGGCTCCCGAGCGACGTGAGCTCCGCATGCACGGCCTGGCCCTCCGCCTCTCCGATCACGCCCCGGTCGAGGCCCGTTTCGCAACCTCCACCTCAAGGTAATGAGATAGTCAGTCGTCGAGACCGCAAAAACCCACGTACAAGAGGGGGTTTGCGATCTCGACGCCCCAACCCCAAGCGAGACAGGAGGCAACTGAGCATGGCCACGAAAAACCAGTCGTCCGGCAAAGCGACGAAAAAAGCCAAAGCCGGGACGCAGGCCAAGAAAGCGTCCGCTCGCAAACCGGCTTCGAAATCGAAAGCCAAAAGCAAAGCGAAACCGAAAGCGGCCAAAAAAGCGGCCGGCCGGAGCAACGTCACCGGCCTCGACAAGAGCGTCGAGCAGTTCCGCGAGAGCCTCGAACACAGCGTGACCCTGAGCCGCGAGCGCCTGCAGGAGGTCGTCGACGATGCCGTCAAGCGCGGCCGGATGACCCGCGGCGACGCCGAGAAGATGGTCTCCGACATGATCAGGCGCGGCCGCCGGCAGACCGACGGACTGCTCAAAGAGCTGGAGCGCCTGGTCAAACAGGCCCGCAAAGAGGTCGGCGGGCGGGCGGCACCGGTACGCAAACAGGCGACCCAGGCGGCGCGGCGCGCGCGCAAGAAACTCGGCTAGGCAGTACGGGCGTCTTTGTCACCCGTAGAGCAGCAAACACGCTCCGAAGGGACGTCTAGGCCACGGCGCGGCGAGGTGCTCGAGCTCGCGATCGACTCGCTCGCCTTCGGCGGCCGCGGGGTCGCCCGCGTCGACGGCTACGTGGTCTTCGTCGCCGGCGGGCTGCCGGGTGACCTCGTGCGGGCCGAGATCACCAAGCCGAAGGGCCGCTTCGCCGAGGCGCGGGCGGTCGAGCTGGTGCGCCCCGGCGCCGACCGCGTCCCGAACCGCTGCCTGCACGAAGGCGAGCCCTGCCCCGGCGCACCGTGGCAGGGCCTCGACTACGCGCGGCAGCTGGTCCACAAGCGCGACCAGGTCGATGAGGCGCTGCGGCGGATCGGTGGCCTCGACGGCTTCGAGCTGGAGCAGATCGAGCCGGCGGTCGAACAGTGGCGCTACCGCAACAAGCTCGAATACTCCTTCGGCGTCCGCGACGAGCAGACGGCGCTCGGCTTCCACGCCAGTGGCCGCTGGGACCTGGTGGTCGGGGTCGAGGATTGCCTGCTCGCCTCCGAGCGCGGCAACGCGGCCCGCAACGAGGTGCGCGAGTGGGCACGCGACGAATCCGTCGCTCCCTACGACCGGCCCGCCGGGACCGGCACCCTCTGCAACCTGGTCGTGCGCGAGGGCCGGCGCAGCGGTCAGATCCAGACCCGCCTCGTGACCACACCGAAGCGCTTCCCCAGGCCCCCGGTCGACCTGCACACCGTGATCGAGGACGGCGCGGGCGGCAGCGAGGGACCGACAGGCGTGCTCGGCGAGGAGATGCTGCGCGAGCAGCTCTGCGGTCTCGACTTCGAGATGTCCTACAACGCCTTCTTCCAGACCAACACCGAGATGGCCGAGCGCCTCTACGCCGTGGCCGCCGAGTACGCGGGGCTGAGCGGAGGCGAGCGGGTCTTCGACCTCTACTGCGGAATCGGCACGATCGGCCTGACGATGGCGGCCAAGGCGGGTGAGGTCTGGGGGCTGGAGATCGTCCCCAACGCGATCGCCGACGCCGAGCGCAACGCCGAGCGCAACAGGATCGAGAACGCCCGCTTCATCGCCGGCAGCGCGCGCACGGGGGTGCGGCCGTTGGTCGAGGCGGCCGGCAAGCCCGACGTCGTCCTGCTCGATCCCCCCCGTCCCGGCCTCTCGCCGAAGATCGTCCGGCGCGTGCTCGAGTGCGAGGCGAAGCGGATCGTCTACGTCTCCTGCAATCCGACCACGCTGGCCCCGAACGCGGCGCAACTGGTCGAGGCGGGCTATACCCTGCGCCGCGTGAAGCCGGTCGACATGTTCCCCCAGACCCCTCACATCGAGTGCGTCGCCGAGTTCGACAAGGCTTGAGCGATGAGGGACGGGGTGACCCTCTCCCGAAAACCGTCGCGCAACTGGGGCGTGTGCCAGAGTTCTCGCGTGGTTCCTCGAGTTTCCGTGAGAGGGTCACCCCGTCCCTCCTATCGGTGACGAGGCCGTCGGCCCATATGTAAGGTGGGATCGATGGCACGGGGATTCGGAGTCGCTGCCGGACTCGACCCAGAGGTGGCGCGGCCGCTGGGGGCTCGTTGCATGGAGCTCGGCTACGACTCGGTCTGGTCCAACGACCATCCCGGCGCGAAGGGGCTGGAGACGCTGGCCGAGTTCGCCGCCGCAGCCCCCGAGCTGGACCTAGGCGTGGCCGTGATCGCGCTCGACCGCCAGTCCCCCGAGGAGATCGCCGCCGACATAGAGCGGCTCGGCCTCGACCGGGCAAAGCTCTGGCTCGGCGTCGGGGCCGGATTCTCCGAGAAGCCACTGACTCGAATGCGCGAGGCGCTGCCGAAGCTTCGCGAGGCGCTGCCCAGCGTCCGCCTCGTCCTCGCCGCGATGGGACCCAAGATGTGCGCCCTCGCCGGTGCCGAGTTCGACGGCGCTTTCTTCAACTGGATGACCCCGGAGTTCGCCGCCCGCGCACGACTCCAGGTCGAGGCCGGCGCCGAGGACGGGGGGCGCGAGTGCCCCCCCGTCTTCGGCTACGTACGCACCGCGGTAGGCCCCGATGCCGCCGAGCGCCTCGCCAAGGAGGAGTCCTTCTACCGCGACCTCCACGCCGGCTACCGCAACCACTTCGACCGCCTCGAAGAGCCCGCGGGCACAGTAGGCGTAGCGGCAGCCGACAGCGACACAGCGAAAAAGAAGCTGGCGTCCTACACCGCCTTGGACACCATCGTGGTCAGGGGCCTGGCCAGCGCCAAGGTCGAGGCGATGGCGACGGTCGCCGAGGCCGCCGCGCCCTGACGAGCGCTGCGTTTGCCCTGAATAACGTGGTCAACGCAGCTTTCGTCCGCCGGAGCTGCGACCGAGAGGGACGGGGTGTCCCTCCTGCCACCGGCTAGTACGGCGGCAGATCCTCGTACCAGTCGCCAAGCACCTTGAACGAGCGCCAAAAGCGCGCCTTCGCGTTCTCTTCGTCCAGCGACTCGTCGATGTCGGGGGTATAGAGGGCGTCGATGGTCGGGGTGAAGGCCTGGATCTCGCCTTCGCGCGGCTCGATCGTGCGCGAGAGGGGGATCTCGAGGCCGTTGAGGACGCGCAGCGCGGGCTCCCCCATGACGACGACGATCTTCGGCTGCACGATCGCCAGCTCCTCGACCACTCGGCGGACGCACTCCTCGGCGGCCAGGTCGGGCTCGGCGATCGGGCACTTGACGCAGAGCGTGCCGTAGACGACCAGCGGGTCGATCCCAAGCCGTTTGAAGCTTTTCATCAGCGCGTTGCCGGCGCGGCCGTAGAAGGCGCCCCCCTCTTCGATCTCGGCGACGCCGGGGGCCTGCTTGAGCATGAAGACGTCGGCCTGCGGGTGGCCCGAGCCCAGCACCGGCATCAACTTGCCGCGCGGGCAGTGCGGGCACTCCTGCAGCTCGTGGGTCATCTGGTTGAGCTCGCGAATCGCGCGCTCAAGGTACTTCTCCCTGATCTCGTCGTCGGTCGCCGGCATGCTCGGCGATCTCTTTGACGGCCCGGGCGCGGCTCCTTTCGCGCGAGCTCCCTGCATCAGCTCTTGCTCGCCGAGCGACCGTTCAGGCGCCGCTTCCCCCGGGGCCGCCCGCCCCGCACCGGTTTGGCGTCAGGGACGCTGCGCTTCGGCGCCTTCGGCCGCCCCGCGGTCTGCAACAGCTTCAGCGCCTGCACGTAGACGAGGTTCTTGTGCTTGCGGGTGATGTCGGCGTCGCGCATCGCCTCGAGGAACTCGGCCGGCCCGTCGAACTCGTGGATCCGCACCCGGACGCTGCCCAACCCCTGGGCGACGTGGCTGTCGGAGCCGGCGCCGGAGACGATCCGGTACTTGCGGGCAAAGCGCTCGGCCTCTTCGTTGAAGGCGGTCAGGGCCACCCTTGGGTTGAAGACCTCGAGGATGTCGATCTCCTCGACGATGTCGAGCAGGTGCTCGTAGTCGGGGACCGAGTGGAAGCGGTCGAACGGGTGCGGCACGTAGACAAGGCCTCCCTGCTCGCGGATCGCGGCGATAGTCTCAGCCATCGTCATCCCCTTGGGGATCTTCTCCTCGAGGAAGAGGCCGATCACCTCGCCCTGCTCGGCGGTCTTCACCTCCTCGGCGACGATCACCTCGATGCCACCCATCTCAGCCGCGAGGCGTCGCGCCTCCAGCGCGCCGGAGACCTCGTTGTGGTCGGTGATCGCGATCGCGCCGAGGCCGCGGTCGCGGGCCGTCTCCAGCAGGACTTTGACCGGCGTCGCGCAGTCGGGCGAGTGGTCGGTATGCATGTGCAGGTCGACCTCGATCAAGGGGCGCCCGGCGATCCGCCGGCGCACCTCCTCGTTGCCCGCCGGATCGTGCCGGCGGGCGAGCAGGCGGCGGTAGATCGCCTCGAACTCGGTCGCCACGGCGGCCCAGTCGCGTCCCTCAGCCGCCGGTTCGACCAGCTGATAGGGCCCGGGGAAGTAGCCCTCCAACAGCTCGCCGGTAGCCTCCGCCGCGACGGTGCGGGCGTCGAGGCGACCGAAGAAGATCTCCACCAGCGGCCGTGCCACCTGGGTCGAGAGCACCCGCTCCTGCGGTTTGTGGAAAGTGGCGACGTTGAGCGAGAAGGAGTGGCGCAGCGCGGCCGAAGAAACGCTCGGCGCGAACGGCTCGTGGACATGGACGATGTCGGGCGGGTTCGAGCCGAGCAGGCGCTTGGTCGAGTCGCCGGCGAACACGCGCCGCACCCGGTGGCCGCGCCGCTCCAGCTCCTCCGACACCCGGCCGGCGAACTCGTTGACCCGGTTGGCGGTGCCCCGCCGGTGGGGCGTGACCTGGACTATCGAGAGCGGCTCCACCGGCACAGGGCAAGCATAAGAGCCGGCGCGGGGCCGGCTCTCGCTAAGCCTTCGTCTCGACCGGGGCGGGCGCCGGCGCCTTGCCGCGCGCGTGCTTGGCGATGAACTCCTCCGTGTGCTCGCGGGCCTCGTCGTCGGGCCGCTGGCTGTGCGGAGACTTCATCAGGTAGCTGGACGGACCGTCGAGCTGGCCTGCGATGCCGTTGTTCAGCGCCAGCTTGATGATCCGCACGGCGTCGATCACGACGCCGGCCGAGTTCGGCGAGTCCCAGACCTCGAGCTTGAGCTCGAGATTGAGCGGCACGTCGCCGAACGATTTGCCCTCGAGGCGGATGTGCGCCCACTTGCGGTCGGTCAGCCAGGGGACGTAGTCGGATGGCCCGACGTGGACGTCCTCGGCGGGCAGGTCGTGCCCCATGATCGAGGTGACCGCGTTGGTCTTCGAGATCTTCTTCGAGTCGAGCCGCTCGCGCTCGAGCATGTTGTAGAAGTCCATGTTGCCGCCGACGTTGAGCTGCGAGGTGCGCTCGACGCGCACGCCGCGGTCGTGGAAGAGGCGGGCGAGCTGGCGGTGGACGATCGTCGCGCCGACCTGGGACTTGATGTCGTCGCCGATGATCGGCAGCCCGGCCTCCTCGAAGCGCTTGCCCCAGTAGTCCTCGCGGGCGATGAAGACCGGCAGGCAGTTGACGAAGCCGACGCCGGCGGCGAGCGCCTGCTCGACGTACCACTTGACCGCGTCCTCCGAGCCGACCGGCAGGTAGCAGACCAGCACGTCCGCCTTGGTCTCCTTGAGGATGCCGACGATGTCGGCGGTCTCCCCCGGCGCTTTGGTGATCTTCTCTTTCAGGTACTTGCCGAGCCCGTCATGGGTCATGCCGCGCTCGACCTTGACGCCCAGGTGGGGGACATCGGCGAACTCGATCGTGTTGTTCTGGCCCGACCAGATCGCCTCGGAGAGGTCCTTGCCGACCTTCTCGGAATCGATGTCGAAAGCGGCGACGAACTCGACGTCGCGGACGTGGTAGCCACCGAGGTCGACGTGCATCAGGCCTGGGACTTCGTCCGCCGGGTCGGCGTCCTTGTAGTACTGGACTCCCTGGATGAAGGAGTTGGCGCAGTTGCCGACGCCGACTATCGCGACGCGGACCTTCTCGTCGGCGGGGGCAACGCCGTTGCCGCTTGCTCCGTTGGTCTCACTCATGAAGCTCTAAGTTCCTCTCTCGTCTGGGCTGAAAGGCAGACTAACCCAGGGCTTGCGCGGGTTACAGCTGGGGAGGCCGCGAGGCCTCTCTGGGCTCCTTCAATAGCTCGTTTCGGACGTGCCATACACGCTGGATCGTCGTGACTATGGTCAGCGCCGCGATCAGGTAGACCGCCGGCGCCAGAAGCTCGAAATCGCCGAGCCCGGCGCCCTTGGCGAAGACCAAGCCGACCGAGAGTATTACCACCCGCACGGGCCGCGTCGCCAACCCGACCTTGCACTCGACCCCGAGCGCCTCGGCCCGGGCGCGGGTGTAGGAGACCATCAGCGAGCCGAGCACGGCGACCACGCACATCGCGGCGGCGAAATCGTCGCCCGTCGCTGCGAAGTAGCCGGCGACCGCGGCCAGCACGATCCCCTCCTCGATCCGGTCGAGGGTCGAGTCGAGGAAGGCGCCGAACAGGGTCCCCTTGCCAGACATCCGCGAGTAGCGCCCGTCGAGCGTGTCCATCACCGAACCGAGGATGAAGGCGATCCCGGCCAAGAAGAAGAGGCGCTGGGTGACGAGGGCGGCGGCGATCAGGTTGCCGATCAGGCCGGCGACCGAGATCGCGTTCGGGGTCAGCCGCGACTCGATCAGCCGCTCCCGTGCGTAGGAGCGAAGCTCCTGCCCGTTGCGCGGCTGGCGCCCGTTGCGGCGATGACTGGGGACCCTGGGAGGGGCCGGTGACTCCATTGCACATGAGGCTAAACGAAGGCCACCCCGGCAGGGGTTCCACTTAACCTTTTCGGTGGATCGCGGTAGGGCTGACGCCCGGAGGCAGTTGACGAAAGGGCACAAGACGTTTCACCCCTGCCGGGGTGGCCTTTATGCCTCGGCCTCCTGGGGGGAGAAACGGCTCCGCCATGCCCAGGCCTCCGGGCGGGCCCTGGCCAGCAGCGCCTGGGCGATTAGAGCCGAGGAGATCGCGACCATCCAGCCGAGGCCTACATCGAACCAGTAGTGGTTTCCGGTGACGATCACGACCCAGGCGATCAGCACGGGCCAGGCTGCCCAGAAGGCTTTCGGGATCCAGTGGCGGCAGACCCTGAAGCCGGTTCCCCCGATCATCAGGGCGAACGCGCAGTGCATGCTCGGCACCGCCGCGTAGGGGTTGATGAATATTTTGGCCAGGCTGGAATCGTGATTGACATTGGAGAAGTCGGTGATCGTGTCGACGAAGCCGTGTTCGGGGAACATCCGCGGCGGGGCGGTCGGGTAGATCGTGTAGCCGACCAGCGCGATCCCCATCGAGACGACGAACATGTTGCGGACGAAGTAGTAGGACTCGTTGCGGAAGAGGTAGAGCCAGACCAGGAAGCCGAGCGCGATCGAGAACTGCGCGTTCAGGTAGAGCTGGTTGGCGAGGTCGATCACCCAGTGCGCGGGCAGGAAGAACGCCTGCAGACCGGGCTCGAACAGGGTGTGAGTCGAGCGCTCGAGGTCGATCACCTGCTGCCCGTGGGCGATCGCGTCGGCACGCTGGCCGTCGGCGATGCCGCGGACCAGCTCGTAGGCGACGTCGACCATCACCAGAATGCCGAGCTGGCGGCCCGCGTCGCTCCAGCCCTGGGGCAGGCGACGGCCGATCCCACGAAAGGCACGAGACATCCAGAGATTGTAATCCTCGTGTGAACGGCGCGGGAAAGCCCGCCCGGGGGTCCCCCTGCGGGAACCCGCGACGGTCGGGCTCGTGATTCGGTAGCGGCGCGGGCTCACAAGTTCCCCCAGGGGGACCCCCGGGCGGGCTTCCTCAACCGCCAGCTGGATGCGCTAGCTGATTGAAGCTCAGAGGTTCCGCCCGAGATGCGCGTCAGCTGATGAAGCTCACGACGCGGTCTATGACTCTTTGGTCATCGATCCAGGGCCAGTGGCCCGCGCCTTCGATCCGCTCGAAAGCTGCATTGGGGAGGGCGTCGGCGTAGGCCTGGCCGAACTTGGTTGGGAGGTAGATGTCCTGGTCGCCCCAGAGGACCAGGGACGGGCAGGTGAGCTTGTTGAGGTCACGGCCCGCTTTGGCGAGGCGTGGGGGATCGGCGTCGCGGTAGAGCTGGAGGAGGGCCGCCTGCGTGCCGCTATCCCACCGGTCCCAGATCATGTCCACGAACTCGGCGGGCATCGGGCTGCGATGGTCGCCACGAGCCTGGCGCAGGAGCAGGGCCAAAGAAGACCTGGTCGTGGTCCGGTTGAGAATCTCGCCGATCGGGCGACGACGCCATAGCTGGGCCACCCAGTGCCAGCGGTAACCGGGGAGCAACGGCACGGCGTTGACGACGACGAGCTTCTCGACGAGCTGCGGCCGGCGCTGCGCGCCGATCAGGGCGAGACCGCCCCAGTCATGGACGACCAGCTTGCGCTGCCGGACCCCGAGCTCATCCAGGCAGCGCTCCAGAAAGGCCGATAGGCCGTACATCGAGTAGTCGAACCGGGTCGGGTCGGGTCGGGCCGAGCGTCCCCAGCCCGGCATGTCGATAGCGATCGCCGGGCCTCCAGCTCTTTCCAGCAGCGGAACGGCTTCCTCGCCGTGAGTCGGGTTCCCGTGGCAGTAGACCAGGGGCGTCCCGTCCCCATCCACCTGCCGATAGAAGACCCGCACCCCGTCCAAAACAAGCTCACGCTCTGAGACCGCACCCGCCATCGACGCAGCATATGGCGACGATGCGCCACTGCCTTCCTCGCACGGGTGGCGTCGGGGTGGGGTGGTGTCCCGCAGCGTGGAGTCTGCGGAGGGCGAGACCCCATCCTTAACGGTGCTCTATCCCTCTGCCCGGAGCAGATCGCAGCGCAAGGGAGGCCACCCCACGCCGGCGACAGGATCCGCGCGCCGGCAGCTATAGGGTCGCGCCGTCATGTGGAAACGACCCGACAAGCGGCGGGTGCGGGCGATTCGCGACCGGCTGCGCGAGATGTACGGCCAGCCGGTGAACGAGCCGCACGGGCACCCGATCGCCGAGCTGATCAAGACGGTGCTCTCCCAGCACACCAACGACCGCAACCGCGACCGCTCCTTCGCCCGCCTGCGGGAGCGCTATCCCACCTGGGAGGAGGTGCGCGACGCGCCACTCGACGAGCTCGAGGAGGCGATCCGCCCGGGTGGCCTGGCCAAGCAGAAGGCGCCGCGCATACAGGCGATCCTGGAGCAGCTCGGCGACCATCCCGACCTCGACTGGACCGAGACCTCGCCGCGCGAGGAGTCGCTCGAGTTCCTGCTCTCGCTGCCGGGGGTCGGGCGCAAAACGGCGGCCTGCGTGCTGATCTTCACCTGGGGCATCCCGGAGATCCCGGTCGACGTCCACGTCCACCGCGTCGGCGGCCGCCTCGGGCTCTTCCCGCCGAAGGCCTCATTCGAGCGCGCGCATGACGAGATGCTGGCGATCGTGCCCGCCGAGGACGCATACGAGCTGCACATGAACCTGATCCGGCACGGGCGCGAGACATGCAGGCCGAAACCGGGTTGCGGGGAGTGCGAGCTACGGCGCATGTGTCCCTGGTACCGTGCCCGCCGGAATGAGTAGGAAAACCTTCATCGTCTTCGCGATCGTGATGGTCGCCCTGGCCGCCCTGATCCCCTGGCTCGCGTTCCGCTCCGACGGCGACGCGGCGAATGCCGAGCCCGTGCCTGCCAACCTCAAGGCGGGGCAGAGCCTGTTCCAGACCAACTGCGGCACCTGCCACACGCTCTACGCCGCCGGGACCGACGGCAACTACGCGCCGAACCTCGACGAACTGCTCGCACCGAACGGGCCGCCCGAAGGGCCGAACGCGAAGCAGACGATCGAAGCGACCGAAAGCCGCGTCCTCAACGCGGTCGAAAACGGCGTCGACAGCACGACGACGCCGGGCCGGATGCCGGCCGGCATCCTCAACGAAGAGCAGGCCGAAGAAGTGGCCGCCTTCGTGGCTGCTACCGCAGGTGAGAGCTAGGCCCTCCCGACAGGGCTTTCACTTAACTTTTTCGGTGTACTGCTGGTGGGCTAACGCCCGCAGCCTGGCACCGAAAAAGCACAAGACGTTCCAGCCCTACCGGACGGGCCTCGAGGCACCCCCGCCGACGGGTCCAGACGGCCCATCGGCGGGGGTGAGCTGGCTCAATGAGCCAGGTGCAGGGTGCTGACCACTCCCGCATGGTCGGAGGGCCAGAACGGCGGTTCCGCCTGGAACGGCGTGTCGCCGATCAATTCGGCGTCGTCTCCGTCCGAGCGGGCGGCGCCGCGGCTGAGGATCAGGTCGATCCGGGTTTTCAGCGTCGACACCGGGTTGTTCAGCTGCCCGGGCGCGAGCTGCGGTATGACGCTCGATTCCTGGCAGCACGAGCTGCCGGGGCCGAGCTGTTCCTCGTCCCAGGAGTCACGGAATTTGCCCGGTGCGGTGACCTGCGCGTAGGTGGTGGTCGTGGAGCCGTCCGAGGCGGAGTTGAAGTCGCCAGTGGCGACGATCGTCCCGCCCTTGCCCGGGCCGGCGAGGAATTCGGACGCCTGCGCCTCCTGCACGAGCGGCGATTCCTCGGTTTCGAGGTGGGTGTCCACGAACCGGAACGGCAGGGCCTTCAGCCTCG
>Ga0157370_10006457_pt1 | contig 12937 bp, 11 predicted proteins | sample C35metaG_FD_113463 | JGI IMG/M metagenome (GOLD analysis project Ga0157370, IMG submission 113463) | Corn rhizosphere microbial communities from Kellogg Biological Station, Michigan, USA - C3-5 metaG | ecosystem: Host-associated > Plants > Roots > Rhizosphere > Soil | place: USA: Michigan...
GAGCTCTCGGGCGACCTGAGCTTCGCGCTCGCAGCGCTCATCGGCGCCGTCTCGGGACTGCTGATCGCACCGATCACCACGGTGTATTACGACACCGGCTTTCTCATCGGCCTGAAGGGCTTCGTCGCCGCCATCGTCGGCGGGCTCGCGAGCTATCCGCTGGCACTGGCCGGCGCGCTGCTGGTCGGCCAGCTCGAATCGTTTGCCTCTTTCTGGGCCAGCCCGTTCAAGGAAGTGCTGGTCTTCACCCTGATCATTCCCGTGCTGTGGTGGCGTTCGCTGCGCAGCCATCATGTGGAGGACGAGGAATGAGCCCGTCTTCGAACCCCGTCGCGGTGAATGCGCCGCCTGCCGGCAAGCCGCTGGTCACGCCGCGCCAGCTCACGCTGGTCTTCGTCGTCGCGCTCGCGCTGGCCTGGGGCTTCCTGCCCGAGTTCACCGTGTCCGTGCTCAGCAATATCGGGCTCTATGCGCTGGTCGCGGCCGGCCTCGTGATGCTCACCGGCGTGGGCGGCATGACCTCGTTCGGCCAGGCCGCGTTCGTCGGCATGGGTGCGTACGCCACGGCGTGGATCTGCACATCGCCAACGGCCGCCGCATGGCTGGGCGGCGCGGTCAGCCCTGCGCTGCTGCCGTGGGCCGGCCTCGCGCTGGGCCTCGTCTTCACCTTCGCGCTCGCCTGGGCGCTCGGTGCGGTCACGCTCAAGCTGCAGGGCCACTACCTGCCGCTGTGCACCATCGCCTGGGGCCTGAGTCTCTACTACCTGTTCGGCAACATGGAGTTCCTGGGCGGGCAGACCGGCATCACGGGCGTGCCGCCGCTGGTGGTCGCAGGTGTTTCGCTCGCCACGCCGCGTGCGCTCGGCGTGGTGATCTGGGCCGTGCTGCTGCTCGCGCTGTGGGCCATGCACAACCTGCTCGATTCGCGCGAAGGCCGCGCCATCCGCGCGCTCAAGGGCGGCCGGCTCATGGCCGAGTCGATGGGCGTCGACACGGCGCGCCACCGCATCAAACTCTTCGTGCTGGCCGCGCTGCTCGCGGCGGTGTCGGGTTGGCTCTATGCGCACCTGCAGCGCTTCGTGAACCCGACGCCCTTCAACCTGAACATCGGCATCGAGCTCCTGTTCATGGCGGTGGTCGGCGGCGCGGGGCACCTGTGGGGCGCGGTGGTCGGTGCGGCGCTCATCACGCTGCTGAAGGAAAAGCTGCAGGACGTGCTGCCCGCGCTGCTGGGCACGAGCGGCAACTTCGAAGTGATCGTGTTCGGCCTCTTGATGCTCTTCGTGCTGCAGCGCTTCGCGGACGGGCTCTGGCCCACGCTCTCGCGGCTCGCGAGCCGCTGGGTGCGCAACGATGCGCGGAAGGAAACGGCTGCCGCATCGAAGACCGCGCCTGCGCAACCCGTGCAACTCGCACAACGCACGCTGCCCGCATCGGGCGAACTGCTGCTCGAAGCCAGCGACGTGAGCAAGCGTTTCGGCGGCCTCGTCGCCAACAACGCGATCTCGATGACGCTGAAGGCCGGCGAGATCCACGCGCTGATCGGCCCGAACGGGGCCGGCAAGAGCACCTTCTTCAACATGATCTCGGGCGTGGACGATCCGACTTCGGGCGTGGTGCGGCTCTCCGGCCAGTCGATGGCAACGAAGCCCTCGCGTGCCTTTGCCGCACTCGGCCTGGGCCGCACCTTCCAGCATGTGCGCCTGCTCGGGCAGCGCAGCGTGGTCGAGAACGTCGCGCTCGGCGCTCACCTGCGTGCCAGGCGCGGCTGGCTCGCCGCGATGCTGCGGCTGGACCGCGCCGAAGAAGCCGCGCTGATGGCCGAGGCCCGCCGCCAGATCGAACGCTGCGGTCTCGGCGCGCACGCCGACACGCCGGCCGCATCGCTCTCGCTCGGCCAGCAGCGCGTGGTGGAAATCGCGCGCGCCCTCGCCGGCCAGCCTTCGGTGCTGCTGCTCGACGAACCCGCCGCCGGCCTGCGCCACCTGGAAAAGCGCGCCCTCTCCGTCCTGCTGAGCCAGCTGCGCGCCGAGGGCCTGGGCATCCTCGTGGTGGAACACGACATGGAATTCGTGATGAACCTCGCCGACCGCATCACGGTGCTCGAGTTCGGCACCGTCATCGCCACCGGCACACCGGCCGAGGTGCAGGCCAACCCGCGCGTCCTGGAAGCCTATCTGGGCGGCGCCGACGACGAACTGCTGGAAGACGCACGATGACCGCTCCCCTCCTCCAACTCCAGGACTTCTGCGTCGCCTACCGCACCGTCGAAGCGGTGCACAGCGTGCGCCTGCATGTGAACGAAGGCGAGATCGTCACCGTCATCGGCCCCAACGGCGCAGGCAAGACCACGCTCTTGTGCGCGGCGATGGGCCTGCTGCCTTCCACCGGCGCACTCACGCTCGCGGGCGAACGCATCGCGCGCCCCGGCGTCGAGACCATGGTCGCGCGCGGCGTGGCGCTCGTGCCTGAGCGGCGCGAGCTGTTCGGCGAGATGTCGGTCGAAGACAACCTGCTGCTCGGCGGCTTCTACCAGTGGCGCAAGGGCAAGCGCGACCAGCGCGCGCGCATGGAGGAAGTGTTCGAGATATTCCCGCGCCTGCGCGAGCGCAAGCCCCAGATGGCCTCGACGCTCTCGGGCGGCGAACGCCAGATGCTCGCCATCGGCCGTGCGCTGATGGCCCGGCCGCGCCTCCTGATGCTCGACGAACCCTCGCTGGGCCTCGCGCCGCTGGTCGTGCGCGAAGTGCTGCGCGTGGTCTCGCAACTGCGAAGCCACGGCGTCTCCGTGCTGCTGGTGGAGCAGAACGCGCGTGCCGCGCTGCAGGTGGCCGACCGCGCCTATGTGCTGGAGATGGGCGCCGTGGCGCTCGAAGGCAACGCACGCGAACTGCTGCACGACCAACGAATCATCGACACCTACCTGGGCATCGGCAACCGCAACGCGGAACCCGCCGTCGCCTGAACCCCAGACGCTCAAGGACTTTCATGACCACCCTTCAAAGCTACATCGCCGGCCGCTGGATCGGCAAAGAGGGCGCGCAGCAACTGCGCAGCGCCGTCAACGGCAAGCCCGTGGCCAGCACGCACGCCGAGGCCATCGACTTCGCCGAAGCGCTGCAGTACGCACGCCGCACCGGCATCCCCGCGCTCATGAAGCTCGACTTCCAGCAGCGCGCCGAGCGCCTGAAGGCGCTGGCCAAGTACCTCGCAGCGAACAAGGAAACGCTCTACGCCGTCTCGGCCCACACGGGCGCCACGCGCGCCGACAGCTGGATCGACATCGAGGGCGGCGCCGGCACGCTGAGCGCCTACGCCGGCATCGGCTCCAACGAGCTGCCCTCGGGCAACCTGGTGCACGAAGGCCCGGCCTTCCCGCTCGGCAAGAAGGGCGGCTTCGCGGGCACGCACATCCTGGTGCCGCGCGGCGGCGTGGCGGTGCACATCAACGCCTTCAACTTTCCGGTGTGGGGCCTGCTCGAGAAGTTCGCGCCCAGCTTTCTCGCGGGCATGCCGTGCATCGGCAAGCCGGCTTCGGCCACCAGCTACCTCACCGAGGCGGCGGTGCGGCTCATCGTGCAGTCGGGCATCCTCCCCGAGGGCAGCCTGCAACTGGTGATCGGCGGCACGGGCGACCTGCTCGACCGCCTCGAAGGGCCGGACGTGGTCACCTTCACCGGCTCGGCCGACACCGCCGCCAAGCTGCGCGTGCATCCGAACATCGTGCGCCAGTCGATCCCGTTCAACGCCGAGGCCGACTCGCTCAACTGCGCGATCCTCGCGCCCGACGTGACGCCCGACGACGAGGAGTTCGATCTCTTCGTGAAGGAAGTGGCACGCGAGATGACGACCAAGGCCGGCCAGAAGTGCACGGCCATCCGCCGCGCGATCGTGCCGCGCCAGCACCTCGATGCGGTGGCCGAGCGCCTGCGCGCGCGGCTGGCCAAGACCGTCATCGGCGATCCGTCGCACGAAGAGGTGCGCATGGGCGCCCTCGCCTCGCATGCGCAACAGGCCGACGTGGCCGAGCGCGTGGCCACGCTGCTGCAGGGCGCCGAGCTGGTCTACGGCGAGCGCGACGGCTTCTCGCCCGTGGGCGACGGCGTGAGCGAAGGCGCCTTCTTCGCGCCCACGCTGCTCCTGAGCCGCAAGCCCCTCGAACACGATGCGGCGCACGACGTCGAGGCCTTCGGCCCCGTCAGCACGCTCATGCCCTATGACGGCATCGACGAAGCGCTGGCCCTGGCCGCACGCGGCCGCGGCAGCCTCGTCGGCACGCTGGTCACGCGCGATCCGGCCGTCGCAGCCAAGGCCATTCCGGTCGCTGCCGCATGGCACGGGCGCCTCCTGGTGCTCGACCGCGAAGCCGCCACAGAATCGACCGGCCACGGCTCGCCGCTGCCGCAACTCAAGCACGGCGGCCCCGGCCGCGCGGGCGGCGGCGAAGAGCTCGGCGGCCTGCGCGCCGTGAAGCACTACCTGCAGCGCGCCGCGGTGCAGGGCTCGCCCACGATGCTGGCCGCGATCACCGGCGAGCACGTGCGCGGCGCGGCCGTGCGCGAGAGCGAGGTGCATCCCTTCCGCAGCTATTTCGAGGACCTGCGCATCGGCGACTCGCTGCTCACCCACCGCCGCACCGTCGGCGAGGCCGACATCGTGGCCTTCGGCGGCATCTCGGGCGACTATTTCTACATGCACTTCGACGAGGTCGCGGCGAAGGAGTCGCCCTTCGGCAGGCGCATCGCGCACGGCTACTTCGTGCTGTCGGCGGCCGCGGGCCTGTTCGTCTCGCCCGCACCCGGCCCGGTGCTCGCCAACTACGGCCTGGACACGCTGCGTTTCGTCAAGCCCGTGGGCATCGGCGACACCATCCGCGCGCGCCTGACCTGCAAGCGCAAGATCGATCGCAACAAGAAGGACGCAAGCGGCCAGGGCCAGGGCGTGGTGGCGTGGGACGTGGAGGTGACGAACCAGGATGGCGACGTGGTCGCCAGCTACGATATCCTGACCCTCGTCTCCAAGAAACCGGAAACCACCTGATGTTCGATCTCACGGGAAAAGTCGCGCTCGTCACCGGCGGCAATGGCGGCATTGGCCTCGGCATGGCGCAAGGCCTCGCGAAGGCGGGCGCGCGCGTCATCGTCGCGGCGCGCAATGCCGAGAAGTCGGCGGCCGCGGTCCAGGCGCTGAAGGCATTGGGCAGCGACAGCTTCGCGCTCGAAGTCGATGTGAGCGACGAAGCCTCGGTGCAGAAAGCCTTCGATGACGCGGCCGCGCGCTGCGGCCGGCTCGACATCCTCGTGAACAACGCCGGCACCACGGTGCGCAAGCCCGTCGACCAGCTCTCGCTGGACGAGTGGAACAAGGTGCTGGGCACCAACCTCACGAGCGCCTTCCTCTGCAGCCGCGCCGCGCACCCGCACCTCAAGAAGGCGGGCGGCGGCAAGATCATCAACATCGGCTCGATGATGTCGATCTTCGGTGCGCCCTACGCGCCGGCCTATGCCGCGAGCAAGGCGGGCATCGTGCAGCTCACCAAGTCGACCGCGCTCTCGTGGGCGGCCGACAACATCCAGGTCAACGCGATCCTGCCCGGCTGGTTCGAGACCGAACTCACCGACGGCGCGCGCAGCCAGATTCCGGGCCTGTACGACCGCGTGGTGGCCCGCGCCGCCGCCGGCCGCTGGGGCCAGCCGGCCGACATCGCCGGCACCGCGGTGTTTCTCGCGAGCCCCGCATCCGACTACGTGACGGGCACGGCCATTCCGGTCGACGGCGGGTTTTCTATCTCTGGCTGAAGACGGGCGGCCCGTGTAGATTCGGCCGCCATGCTCTTCTGGTTCCAGATCTTCCTTCTCGTCGCCGGCACCGCCGCGCTGCTCTATGTCTCGCGCGGGCCGCTGAGCCAGCCCGGCTCGCACGGCTTCTACCGCTTCTTCGCGTGGGAATGCATGCTGGTGCTGATCGTGGTGAACCTGCCGGTGTGGCATGTCGACCCGCTCTCGTTCACCCAACTGCTCTCCTGCGTGTTCCTGGCGCTGTCGATCTGGCTGCCGATCCACGCGGTGCGGCTGCTCAAGGCGCAGGGCAAGCCCACCGAGGCGCGCAACGACGACCCTGCCCTCTACGGTTTCGAAAAGACCTCCTCCCTCGTGACCTCGGGCGCCTTCCGCTACATCCGCCACCCGATGTACACCGCGCTGATGCTGCTGGCCTGGGGCGCCTTCCTCAAGCAGTTCACCTGGCTCACGCTGGCGCTGGTGCTGGCGGCCACGCTGCTGCTGGTGCTGACGGCGCTGCGCGACGAGAAGGAATGCATCGCGCATTTCGGCGACACCTACCGCGACTACATGCGTGGCACGCGGCGCTTCATTCCTTTCGTGCTGTAGCCGGCCTTAGCGGCCGCGCATCCACCGCCTCGCCATCGACGATGAAATGCCCGCCCGCCACGTGGTGCAGCGTGCGCAGTTCGTCGTGGCCGGTGAAGTTCCAGCGCCCGTTCTCGAACACGCGTGCATCGGCCTGCGCGGCAATCACCTCGCCGAGGAAGAGGTCGTAGCGCTGCTGGATCGGCGGCTCGGGCAGCAGCCGGCATTCGAGCCAGGCCGCGCAGCCTTCGAGCAATGGCGCATCGGTCGCGGTGCCGGCGAAGGTCTCGAGGCCGTAGGCCGCGAACTTGTCGCGCCCCGAGGTCTCGACGATCTCGCGGCCCGAGCTGTTGCCCAGCGCTTCGGTCAGGTCGAGCTGCGCGCGCACCGGCACCTGCAGCGCGAAGGTGCCCGCGCCTTCGAGCAGCACGCGCGTCCAGGTGCTCTTGTCGAGCACCACGGCCACCTTGGGCGGATCGAAGTCCAGCGGCATCGCCCATGCGGCCGCCATGATGTTGCGCTGCCCGCCGTGCGCGGCACTCACGAGGACGGTGGGGCCGTGGTTGAGCAGGCGGTAGGCCTTGGCCAGAGGGACGGGGCGGCGATGCGAAGACGAAGAGGCGTTCATGAAGTCGTCGGAAAATGAAGCAGGAACCGAGGCCGAAGCGGCAGAAGCGTCGCACAAAGCCCGCCCTTCGTCATCCTCCACCCCGGAGCAGCCCTTCATGGACCCCTCGAAAGCCAGCCGTACCGCCCTCGCCACCTCGCTGATGCGGGCCATCCACACGCGCAGCGACCCCGCGCCGCTGCTGCACGACCCGTGGGGCGATCGCCTCGTGCCGCAGTCCGTGCAGGCCGACATGCGCGCATCGGCCATGGCGCGGCTGGACCCCGCACTGCGCGCCGGGGCCGATCCGGGCCGGGTGCTGGACGCGGCGATGCGCGCGAACCCGGCCTATGCCGGCGTCATCCTGCGCAGCCGCTACACCGAGGACATGCTCCAGGCCGCGGTCGGGCGCGGCATCACGCAGTACGTGCTCGTCGGCGCGGGCTTCGACAGCTTCCTGTGCCGCCGCCCCGCCTGGGCCGAAGGGCTGCAGATCTTCGAGGTGGACCATCCCGCGACGCAGCAGCTCAAGCGCGAGTGCCTGCAGCACTGCGGCATCGCCGAGCCCGAGAGGGTGCATTTCGTGGCGGCGGACCTGTCCGAGGAAACGCTGCAATCGGCCCTGGCGCGTTCGCCCTTCCAGCCGGCGCAACCCACCTTCTTCTCGTGGCTCGGCGTCACGGTGTACCTGACGCGCGAGGCCAATCTCGCGACGCTGCGCGCCATCGCTTCCTCGGCGCCGGCCGGCAGCGAACTGGTCTTCACGTACGTCGACGAAGCGGTGTTCCGCCCCGAAAATCCCGGCAACGAGGCATTCGACAAGCTGCGCAGCAGCGTGTCTTCCGTCGGGGAGCCTTTTCTCTCGGGCTTCGATCCCGCGACGCTGGCGCCGGTGCTGCTGCAAACCGGCCTTCAACTGATCGAGAACCTCGACCGCGAGCAGGCCGTGGTCCGCTACGACCCTGTGGACGCGAACGGCCTTCGGAAGGGCAACGCAGGCTACATGGCGCACGCCCGCGTCGTCAGCGCTGCGCCGCCTGCCGCCTGAACTCGCTCGGGCTTCCGCCCGTGTGGTCGCGGAACACGCGGCTGAAGTGCGAGAGGTTGCTGAAGCCCGAGGCCAGCGCGATGTCGGTGATGGAGCGCGCCGCGTTCGCCGGATCGAGCAGCCCGCGAATGCTGGCCGCGAGCCGCTGGTGGAGGATGTAGCCGGTCAGCGTGTCATCGTCGCCCGCGAAGGCGCTGTGCAGCAGGCGCTTGCTGCAGCGCAGGGCCTGCGCCATGCCGTCGATCGAAAGCGACGGGTCGTGCAGGTTCTGCGCCACGTAATGCTGGATGCGGTCTTTCAGCGCCTCGCGCTGGGTGCGCGGCGTGCTCTGTCCCGCGAGCTCCATCAACGACAGCCGCACCAGCTGGATCAGCAACTCGCCCGCGCCGCGCGCCGCCGCCTCGCTCATGAAGGGCAGCTCGAGGTACGTGTTGCGCATGGTCTCCAGCGCCACGCGCGAGATGCCGCTGTCGCCGCCGATGCGGCGCGCCACGAGGTCGGCGAGCGGCAACGTGGGCGAGGCGACCTGGTCCTTCGGCAACATCACGATCAGGTGGTCGCTGCGCTCGGGGTTCTCCACGTGGTAGTCGAGCGTGGTGTCGTAGAGCGTCCATCCGCCCGAACGCACCGCGGCGGCGCGGCCACGCTGCGTGACCTCGGCCGAGCCCTGCCAGGGCGCGACGATCTTCAGGTAGGGCGCATCGCTCAGGCGCGCCATCTGCGGGGTGCGCAGCACGCGGTGGCGATTCGCCTCGAGCCGCGTGAGGATCACGTCGCCCGCATGCGAGGCCGCGATGTGGCCGTCGAAATCGCTGTCGCCGTACAGGTCGGAGCCGAGGCCGCCGAAATGCCGCCACACCCACTCGCACCACTGCGGCCCGCGCTCCTTCGGCGGGATCGGGTCGGTGGACAGCAGCAGGGACTCGGTCATGGGCGGCGGCGACAGATGGCAGCGCATTGTGAAGCGCCGGACGGACCTCCGGCCTTGCGGGTTAACCACTAGCCGGCTGCACGCTGGGTCAAGTGCTTTGTGCGCGGCGGGCACAGCGCCCGGAGGCCCCCTTTCCTACGATTCCGGCAGCGGGCGCACACCGACGCCCGGAGGAGACTTTCATCATGCTGCACGCCACCCGCCGCCGCTGGATCCAGGGGACCGCCACCGCCCTCGGAACGGCCGCCGTCGCCCCGCGCCTGTTCGCGCAGAACGGGCCCGTCCGCATCGGCTATGCCATCGCACGCACCGGGCCATGGGCGGCCGGCGCGCAGGTGAGCCAGGAGCCCAACTACCTGCTGTGGGCCGAGCAGGTCAACGCCGCGGGCGGGCTCTCGGTGAAGGGCGCCAGGCGGCCCATCGAACTGATCGGCTACGACGACCGCAGCGAAACCGAGACCTGCGTGCGCACCTTCGAAAAGCTGATGGGCAGCGACAAGGTCGACCTCGTGCTGCCGCCCTGGGGATCGGGCGCCAACTTCGCGGTCGCGCCGCTGGCCAACCGCTTCGGCTATCCGCTGCTCGCGCCCACCGCGCTCTCGCGCAAGCTCATCGACATGCGCCTGCCGTTCTTCTTCTCGCTCTTGCAGCAGCCCGACAAAATGATGGGCGCGCTGGTCGACATGCTGGTGGCGAACAACGTGAAGACCATCGCCATCGTCTACATGGACGACCTGTTCGGGCTGGAAAACTTCGCCGCGCTCAACAACGCGCTGAAGAAGACCCAGATCCAGGTGCTCGACCGCAAGAGCTACCCGCTCGGCGTGAAAGACCTCGCGCCCGTGCTGCGCACGATGAAGGACCTGAACCCCGACGCCTTCATCGGCATCACCTACCCCCCGGACACCATCCTCGCGAGCCGGCAGGCGCGCGAGGTGGGCTTCAACCCGAAGTACTTCTACGCCTCGGTGGGCACCGCCTTCCAGCTCTACAAGAACGTGATGGCCGCCAACACCGAGGGCGTGATCGGCATGGGGTCGTGGAACGGCAAGACCAGCCCCGAGGCCAAGGCGTATTTCGACGCGCACACGAAGAAGTTCGGCAAGGAGCCCGACCGCTGGGCCAGCGGCCATGCGTGGGCGGGCCTGCAGATCCTGCAGCAGGCGGTGGAAAAAGCGGGCCTCGACCGCAAGGCGCTGCGCGAGCAGATCGCGAAGAACGAGTTCAAGACCATCCTCGGGCCGATCCGCTTCGAGGGCAGCGAGAACGCGTCGATCCCCGGCACCGTCTCGCAATGGCAAGGCAGCGACTTCGAAGTGGTGTGGCCCAAGGACCGCGCCACCGCGCAACTGATGCCGAAGCCGGCCTGGAAATAACAGCGTGTCGTTCTCTGGATGGGCCGAGCTCCTGGCCGGCGGATTGATCACGGGCGGCATCTATGCGCTGGTCGCCATCGGGCTGAACCTGCAGTACGGGCTGATGCGCATCATGAACATCTCGCACGGCGAGTTCCTGATGCTCGGCGCCTTCCTGACATGGTGGGCGCACACGGCGCTGGGCATCTCGCCGCTGGTCTTCATGCCGGTGGCGTTCGCGGTGCTGATGGCGCTGGGCATGGCGGTGCACTGGCTGTGCTTCCGGCAGGTGGCGGCGCGCGCACCGAACGTCGACGTGTTCGAGGCGCGCAGCCTGATGGTGGGATTCGGGCTGATGTTCCTCGTTCAGAACACGGCGCTCCTCGTCTGGGGCGGTGATCTGCGCGGCTACGACTACCTGGCCGAACCGGTGCAGTTGGGCGAGATGCGCTTCACCGCCAACAAGCTGGTGCTGTTCGGCGTGGCGCTGGCGTTGAGCATCGCGCTCATCGCGCTGCTCAAGCTCACGCTGCTGGGCAAGGCGGTGCGCGCGCTGATGCAGTCGCCCACCGGCGCGCAGCTCGTGGGCATCAACACGAAGCGGCTGCACCCGCTGATGTTCGGCATCGGCCTTGGCCTCTCGGGTGTGGCGGGCGCGCTCCTGTCGATGACTTACGAAATCTCGCCCTCGATGGGCGAGCCCTACACCGTGACGGCGCTGATCGTCATCACCCTCGGCGGCTTCGGCAGCATCGCGGGCAGCCTCGTCGGCGGCCTGCTGCTGGGCGTGGTGGAAGCGCTGGGCATGCACTACACGAGCCCCTCGCTCAAGATGCTGCTGTCGTATGCCGTGTTCATCGGCGTGCTGATCTGGCGGCCCAACGGACTGTTCTCCCGCAAATGATTTCCCTCCTTCAAAACAAGCCCTGGTGGGTGCTCGCGGCGGGCCTCGTGCTGGCCGCGGCGGTGCCGTGGATCGCGTCCGAGTTCATCGCCTCGGTGGCGCTCGGCTGCCTGATGTACATCGCGCTGGCCACGAGCTGGTCGTTGTTCTGCGGCGCCACTCGATACCTGTCGCTGGCAACCTCGGCCTTCTTCGGGCTCGGCGCGTATGCGAGTGCCACGCTGCTCGAAGTGCTGCCGTGGCCGCTGGTCATCCTCTCCGGCGCGGCCATCGCGAGCGCGGTGGCGGTGCTGATGGGCGCGGCGGTGCTGCACCTGCGCGGCACCTACTTCGCGGTGCTGACCTTCGGCATGACGGAGCTGATCCGCCATGCGGTCACCTTCGTGGAGAAGCAGGTCTCGGGCACGGTGGGCCGCGTGCTCACCGTGGTGCCGTCGAACGAGACGGTCTACCTCACGGTGCTGGCGATTGCCGCTGCCGCCATCGCCACGGCGATGCTGGTCAAGCGCAGCCGCTTCGGCCTCGCGTTGGCCGGCATCGGCGCCGACGAGCAACGCGCGCAAACGCTCGGCGTCGATACGCGCCGCGTGAAGATCGCGGGCTTCGCGCTCACCGCTGCCTTCGCCGGTGCAGTAGGCGCAGCCATGGCGGTGCGCTGGACCTACATCGACCCGCCCGCGGTGTTCAGCCCCTTCATCGGTTTCCAGACCGTGCTGATCGCGATGATCGGCGGCGCCGCGAGCATCGGCGGGCCGGTCGCCGCGGCCATCGTCTTCAGCCTGCTCTCGGAGACGCTGCGGCTGCAGCTGCCCTACGGCTACATGATGGTGCTCGGGCTGTTGCTGATCCTGTGCGTGATGTACCTGCCCAACGGCCTCGCATCGCTCTGGCAACGCAAGGTGACGGCATTGCGGAGGCACGGCCATGAATAGCGCGCAGCCTCTTCTCGAAGCGCGCGAACTCACCGTGCGCTTCGGCGGACTCACCGCAGTCGACGCCGTGAGCGCGACGCTGCACGCGGGCGAGCTGGTCGGCATCATCGGCCCGAACGGCGCGGGCAAGACGACCTTCTTCAACGCGATCTCCGGCGTGGTCATGCCGACCTCGGGACGGCTGCTGGTCGAAGGCGATGTCGACCTCACGCGGCGCGGCCCGCATCTCTACGCAGCGCACGGCATCGCGCGAACCTTCCAGACGCCGCGCGTGATGGCAGACATGACACTCGAGGACAACGTGCGCTTCGGCATGCAGTTCGCGGGACGCCATCGCACGCCCATCGCGGGGCTGGGCAGCACCGGCGAGATCCTCGACATGCTGGGCCTTGGCCACCTCGCGAAGAACATCGCGGCCGATGTCACGCCCTCGCAGCAGCGGCTGCTCGAGATCGGCATGGCGCTCGGTACCCGGCCGCGCGTGCTGCTGCTCGATGAGGTGGCGGCGGGCCTCACTGAAGCGGAAGTGGACGCGATGGCCCGGCGCATCCGCAAGCTGCGCGACGACCACGGCCTCACGGTCGTGTGGATCGAGCATGCGGTCGCGACGCTCTTGAAATACGTCGAGCGCGTGCTGGTGCTGCACCAGGGCCGCAAGATCGCCGACGGCACGCCCGCTGAAGTCGTGCGCAATGCCGAGGTGGTCGAGGCCTATCTTGGCGACGAGATGGAGGCCACGGCATGAGCGCCGCGCCGGGCCGCCCCAAGCAAGCTCGCACCGCAGTGCGAAGC
>Ga0157370_10006458_pt1 | contig 12936 bp, 16 predicted proteins | sample C35metaG_FD_113463 | JGI IMG/M metagenome (GOLD analysis project Ga0157370, IMG submission 113463) | Corn rhizosphere microbial communities from Kellogg Biological Station, Michigan, USA - C3-5 metaG | ecosystem: Host-associated > Plants > Roots > Rhizosphere > Soil | place: USA: Michigan...
ACGGCTTCTGGCGACCCGAGCGTCGGACCTCCCGGAGGTAACGAAGGCATGGGCACGCTGCTGCAGGGCTACCTCGAGCAATCGAACGTGAGCGTCGTCGACGAGTTCATCAACCTGATCACCAGCCAGCGCGCCTACGAGGCCAATTCGAAGGTGGTGAAGGCGGCTGACGACATGTATTCGGAAGTCAACAACCTGCCTAAATAGCGATGACGTTTCGCCTGACCATCGTGGCAGTGCTGCTTGCAAGTGTCTGCGCCGCCGATTGCGTCCCGGTGACCACAAACCGGATCACCGGCCGCGATCTCGCGAAGGCGAATCCCGCCTTCGCGGCGATTCCCGCAACCTATATAGTGGGGATCGCCCCCGAGCCCGGGCAGCGGCGCACGATTTCCGTCGCCGAGCTCGAACGAATTGCGGCGGCGAATCGCATCCCGCGAGCCGCGTTCACAGAAGTCTGCTTCACGGTTCCCACCGCCAAACTCGTGGAAAAAGACGTGGTGGCGGCCATGCGGCAGGTACTATCGCCCGACGCCGAGGTTAAAATCGTCGAGGCGTCGAACGGCGACGTGCCCGTGGGATCGATCGAGTTCCCGCTGGTTTCGCTCCAACCCCCGGCGGCCGATGCCGGCGGGGTTCAGCTCTGGCGTGGGTTCGTTCGGTACGCCGAAACGCGCAAGGCTCCCATCTGGGCCCGAGTCAGCGTAGTCGAACATTTCAAAGCAGTTGTGGCGACTCGCGACCTCGCCCCGAACACCGCATTGGGTTCAATAATGGGTTCGTTTTTTCGAGTGGAGGAACGAACCGGTCCGCCGCCGCGCGAGAAAATCGCTACTACTCTGGCCGATGTGGCCGGCCGCCAGGTGACCCGCAGCATCAAAGCCGGCGATGTTATTCCGATAGCCGCCCTCACCGCGGCATGGGACGTCAGACGCGGCGATCCGATTCGCGTCGAGGTCAGAAGCGGCGAAGCCCACCTGTCCTTCGATGCCATCGCCGAGAGCCCGGCACGCGAAGGCGACATGGTTGAAATTCGCAATCCCGGTTCAGGCAGAATTTTTCGCGCCCGCCTCGAGCCGGGCGCGCGCGCCGTTATCGTGCTTTCCCCAACACCAAAACTATGAAGAAGCGAGTCGCAGTTGCACTACTCGCCGCAGCGGTTGCGCAGGCCGGCCTCATCCCCGGACTCGGCGGCAAAAAAGACAAACAACCGAAGCAGAGCGAGCAGTCGGCGCTCGACCAGTATCTGAAGTCAGTGCCGCCATCCCCGGCCGGCGCAGTGGATGCGCCGTCGCCTGGCGCGATCTGGTCGCCGGAAGCGCGATTGGCCGATCTCGGCCGGGATCTGCGGGCCAGCCAGGTCGATGATGTAGTCACCATTGTCGTGACCGAATCGATCAACGCGGTCGCGAGCGGCGCCAGCACCACCGAGCGCGCCTCGAGCGCAAATTCCTCGTTCGCTTCTTCCGCTCTCAGCAAGGCGGCCCCGGTCGCCAGTGCGCTGTCGAATCTTGCCACTCTCTCGGGTGACCAGAAGCTGAACGGCACGGGAACCACCTCTCGCGCCGCCACCTTTACCACCACGATAACGGCGCGCATCATCCGCGTGATGCCCGGCGGTCTGCTGCTGATCCAGGGCGACAAGAATATCCAGATCAACTCCGAAACTCAGGCCATCACCATCCGCGGTCTGGTGCGGACGGCCGATATCAATACCAACAACACGGTTGCCTCGACCCAGATTGGCGATCTCGAAGTGAAGTTGAACGGCAAGGGCGTAGTGGGCGACGCGGTTCGCCGTCCCAACGCGCTTTACCGAATCCTCCTCGGTGCTCTTCCTTTTTAAACATCCGTCTGCTCGCTTTATTTCTGGTTTTCCTCGCCGCCGTGCCTGAAGGCATGGCGGCCACTCGTTTAAAAGACCTGATTTCCATTGAAGGCGTTCGCGATAACCAGCTCGTCGGTTACGGCGTGGTCGTCGGCCTGGCGGGAACAGGCGATAAGCGCACTACTGTCTTCAGCGCCCAAAGCCTTGCGAACATGCTGCTGCGGATGGGAGTTTCGGTAAACCCCAACGCGATGCTGGTCGCCAACGTGGCCGCCGTGATGGTGACCGCGACACTGCCTCCTTTCGCGCAGCCCGGCTCGAAGCTGGACGTCACGGTCGGAGCAGTCGGTGACGCCACCAATCTGCAGGGTGGGCTGCTGGTGCTCACGTCGCTGCGCGGCGCGAACGGCCAGGTCTTCGCCGAGGCGCAGGGCCCGGTGGTGACAGGCGGCTTTAAAGCTGGCGGCGGCGGAAACAGTCAAACCGTAAATCACCCCACCGTTGGCCGCATTCCGGAAGGCGGAACGGTCGAACGCGGCGCTCCGTCGGTTGAACCGACCGGCCGCATGCGCTTGCAGCTTCGAAACGCCGATTTTACGAACTCAGCCCGCATCGCCGAGGTGATCAATCAGAAATTCGGCTCGCCATCGCTCATCGCGCAGGCCGAGAATGCCGGCGCAGTGGCGGTCGATATTCCGGCGAACTGGAAGAATCGCGTCACAGAATTCATTGCGGCCGTAGAAGACCTGAGGGTCGACGTCGATTCGGCGGCGAAGATCGTGGTGAACGAGCGGACGGGAACCATCGTCATGGGGAAGGACGTCCGGATTGCGCCGGTCGCGATTCTCCACGGCAACCTGTCGGTCGAGATCCAGACCACTTATCAGGTCTCCCAGCCGTTGCCGGGATCGATGGGAACAACCCAGGTGGTGCCGCAACAAAGCGTTGCCACCAATAGTCCGCCGGCGAAAAGCGTGGTTCTGCAGCAGGGAGCGACGGTGGATGAACTGGTTCGCGCGCTGACGGCGATCGGCTCGACGCCTCGCGACGTGATCGCAATTCTGCAAAATCTTCGTGCGGCCGGCGCTCTCGATGCCGAGTTGGAGGTGATCTGATGAACGTGAAAGCAATTCAGCCGGGCACGGTTCAAGACCCGCAAGACTCAAAAGCTGCGCTGAACAGCAAAATAGACAAAGCCGCACACGATTTCGAGGCGTTGCTGGTTTCCGAGATGCTGAAGGCCTCACACAGCGAGGGCGGCGGCTGGCTGGGGACGGGCGACGACAGCTCGGGCGATACCGCTGTCGGGATGGGCGAAGAGCAACTGGCTCAGGCCCTTGCGAATGGCGGAGGGCTCGGCCTCGCGAAGATGATCGAGGCCGGCCTCTCCAAATCTTCTTAACCCGGGTTAGCCGTGAATTTCGATTCCTGACACGGAGCCGGCCGCCATTGCGACCTGCCAGGCCCTGGCCGGTTGAGCCGCCGGTTCCGGGGCGGGCTCGGCCTGCGTCCACGCCTCGGCAAGCGTGGTCATCAGTGCGAGCACTTCCGCGAGGGGCTCGTCTTTCTGCTCGAAATTGGCCGCAATCAGCCGCCGCTGCATGTAGCAATAAAGATCACGCAGGCGGCCGGCCATTTCCGGGGCTGCCTCCGGACGCAGCGAATTGGTGAGTTCCGCGAGCACGCCCCACGCCGTGTTGATAGCCTTCGCGCGCTCCGGAATTCGACCGGCGCGCAGGTGTTCCCGTGCCTGGCGCACGGAGAGAATTCCGTGCTGGTAAAGCATCCGGATCAGTTCAAGAGGATCTGCGTTGAGAATCTTTTGTTCGAAATAAGGATTCATCCTGAATCTCGCCTATAACCTGGTTTGCGCTGCCATCTGGAGCAGGTATTCGGACGGCCACTGATCGATCACTTCCTTCGTATCGGCGTCGAGGACGCGAACAACCGGTTTGTGCGTCGATTGATCGACGGCAAACGTAACCTCACGGTTATCGCCGAGGATGCCCGACTGGTTTACCGCGCTCGCGGCGCTTGCAACAGATCTGTTGAAAGCGGCCTGCTCGGCCGAAATACCCGGTTGATCCTGGCGCGAATCGTACGCGTTACCAGGCGAATTGGTCGCGATCGGACCCATAACTCACTCCAAAAGTCTTATCGGCCGGCTTTGGAGGTTTTCAGGCTTTTTTTAGGCAGCCCGGCAAATGGATATATCCTTTGGAAGCTCTAAAGTTCCCGCCTGCCCCCGCCGATAATATCCCCGGAGGAAATAAGAGTTACAAAATGACAGCCACCGCGCCTTTGGACGTTCTCATCGTCGATGACTCCGCCGCTATCCGAAAGATTCTCCAGCGGGTTCTTCGCCAGACCGACCTGCCGTTCGGCGAAATTCAGGAAGCCGGAGATGGAGCCGAAGCGGTCGATATCCTGAAAGACCGTTCATTTGGACTGATTCTTTCCGACATCAACATGCCCACGATGGACGGACTACAACTTCTCGCGCGAGTCAAGCAGATGGACCACCTGAAGAACGTGCCGGTCATAATGATTACGACCGAAGGCGGCCAGGGAAAAGTAATGGAAGCGGTTCAGCTCGGAGCGACCGGTTACGTGCGCAAGCCGTTCACGGCGGAGCAGATCAAGGAAAAACTGGCGGGGGTGCTGTAAGGCTGTAAGGGGGATGGGGCAGACCTCGCGGTCTGCCCCGGTTTTCTACCTAACGGCCGGGGACGCCCATCCAGTTCCGCGTCCACAGATCGGCCATCGTTATAAACAACAACAAAATCAGCCAGAACAGCCCGCTCAGGACAATCATCTTCGTGAGCCGCGTGCTGTAGTACACATGCATGAAGAAAAGCGCGACGAGCGAGGCCTTCATAATGGCGATCGCGAGCGCCACGAAAATGTTCCAGCGCCCAAGATTGACCGTCGACACCAGCGCCGTGACCCAGGTGAGAATGATCAGCGCGATGAAGACCGTGAAATAGATCCACTTGGGAACGATATGCGATTCGTGGGCGGCCATTACGACAACCCCCGTCCCGATCGGTCAATTAAATAGAACAGCGGGAACAGGAAGATCCAGATGATATCGACGAAGTGCCAGTAGAGGCCGAAGTTTTCTATCGGCGTATGCCACTCCGCGTTGAATCTGCCCTGCCGCGCCTGGAAAATCAGCACCAGCAGAACCCCCACGCCGACGATCATGTGTATGGCGTGCAGGCCGGTCATACCGAAATACAGCGAGAAGAAAAGCGGCGTATGGGTCGCATCAACGCAGCCCTCGCATTCGAAATTCTGACCCGGCACCTCATGATGTACCCACTTGTCGTGGTATTCGTAGGCCTTCACGCCAAGGAAGACGCCGCCCAGAAGCAGCGTCAGCGCCAGGCAGATGACCAGTAGAGTTCGCTTGCTGATTGCGGCGAAGTGAACCGCCATCGCCATCGTGAGGCTGCTGCAGATCAGGACGGTCGTATTGGTGGCGCCGATCCACAGATTGGTCTTGTTGCTGGCCGAGGCGAAGGCCGCGGGATAAGCCTGCCGGTAAGCGAAATAAGCCAGAAACATGCCGCCGAAGAACATGATTTCGGTGACCAGGAAGACCCACATGCCGACGGTGGATGCTTCCTTCTGCTGCTCCGGATTGGCAAAGTGATGCCGCAACGCGGGCGATGCCGCGTGGTGATGTTGTTCGGCGATAACGACGTCGCTATCCAACGTGCACAACCTCCTGGGTTGAATACTCGTAAGCTTCCTGAGTGACCACCGGAGTGACCTCGAAGTTCTCGGCGGGCGGTGGTGAAGCGGTCTGCCATTCGAGCCCCGTGGCGCCCCACGGATTCGCCGGAGCGATCGGGCCGTACTTCAGCGACCACAGAAGATAACAGAACGGAATCAGATATCCCAATCCGAGAATCGAAGCGCCAGCGGACGAGAGCACATTCAGCATCTGGAATTCCGGCGGATACGCCGCGTACCGCCTCGGCATGCCCATATAGCCGAGGATGAACTGCGGGAAGAACGTCAGATTGAAGCCGACGAAAATGATAATGGCCGAGATCTTCGACCAGCCTTCCGGATACATTCTGCCGAACATCTTCGGCCACCAGTAGTGGATGCCGCCGAGATAACCCATGATGGCGCCGCCGACCATCACGTAATGGAAGTGCGCGATGACGAAATAGGTATCGGTAAGGTGGACATCGAGTCCGAGCGAGGCAAGGAAAACCCCGGTGAGACCGCCGATCGTGAACAGGCCGATAAAACCGAGGGCGTAGAGCATCGGCGTCGTGATGCGGACCGAGCCCTTATACATTGTGGCGGTCCAGTTGAACACCTTGATCGCGGAGGGAATGGCGACGATATAACTCAGGATCGAGAAGACCATTCCGGCGTAAACCGATTGACTGCTGACGAACAGGTGATGTCCCCAGACAAGGAATCCGAATACCGCGATGGCAACGCTCGAAAACGCGATGAAGGTGTACCCGAAGGGTTTTTTCGAGGAGAACGTGGTTATGATCTCGGAAACCACGCCCATCTACGGCAGAATCATGATGTAGACGGCCGGGTGCGAATAGAACCAGAACAGATGCTGGAACAGCACCGGGTCCCCGCCATAAGCGGGATCGAAGAAACCAATATGCAGACCGCGCTCGAGCACGAGCAGGAACAACGTCACGGCGATGACGGGCGTGCCGAGGATCATGATCATGCTGGTGGCGTAATGCGACCAGACGAACAGCGGAAGCCGGAACCAGGTGAGCCCGGGCGCGCGCATCCGGTGGATGGTGACAATGAAATTGAGCCCCGTCAGGATGGACGAGAACCCATTGATGAAGATACCCAGACCCGCCGCGATCACGTACCCGTTGGAGTAGGACGAACTGAAGGGCGTGTAAAACGTCCAGCCGGTATCGACGCCGCCGTTGAACAGAACCCACAGGGTGAAGATGCCGCCGGCGATATAGATGTACCAGCTCAGCAGGTTAATACGCGGAAAAGCCAGGTCCTTCGCCCCAACCATCAGAGGAATCAGGAAATTCCCCAGAACCGCCGGTATCGACGGGATCAGGAAGAAGAACACCATGATGATGCCGTGCATCGTGAACACCTTGTTATAGGTGTTCGAATCAAGCAGGGCCCCGGTAGGCGTGGCAAGCTGCAGGCGAATGAATACCGCGAACATTCCGCCGAGGAAGAAAAACACCGTAACTGAAATCAGGTACAGCAAAGCGATTCGCTTGTGGTCCTGAGTCAGCAGCCAGCTTTTCAACCCCTGCTCCGCGTTGATGTAATTCTTTGGAGTTTCAACTGCAGGAGGCGCTGTAATCATAAGATTTCTTTCTTCAATTTACCCATCACCGGCCGGTCGGAGTCGTTGTCGCCTGCGGGTTGGTCCGCCGCTGCTGCGGAGTCTGCGGCGCTGAAGCCGAGGTCTGTACCGCGGCCGGCGCGGCGCCCGTAGGAGTTCCGCTCCCAGGACCGAGCGACCGAATATACGCAACCAGCTTGAGCATGCCTTCTTCCGAGATCAGGCCTTTGAACGTCGGCATGATGTTGTCATAGCCGGCGACGATTTTCGAATCCGGATAGAGGATGGATTCTCGTATATAGGATTCATCTGCGCGAACTCTGCCCCCGTCCTTGATATCCACACTGGTACCGAACAGGCCATGCAGATTCGGACAGCGGCCGTTGTTGTTGTTGATGACGCTCGGGTGGCAGTTGCCGCAGCCGAGCTGGTTGAAGAGAGACTGGCCCTGCTCCGCCATCGAGCCCTCCCCGCTCCCCGCCGCAAGCCAGGCGTTGTAGTCGTCCTGATTCATTACATACACGGTTCCGGTCATGCCGGAATGCTTGGTACCGCAGTATTCGGCGCAGAAGATGTGATACTGGCCGATCTTTGTCGGCCGGAACCACTCGGTCGTATACTTGCCGGGCAGAACGTCGGCCTTGGTCCGGAACGCGGGGACAAAGAAATCGTGGATGACGTCTTCGGAGGTCATGGTGAGCCGGATGTCGCGATCCACCGGAATGTGCAATTCGTTGATCTCGCGGGGGCCTTCCATGTGCTGGATTTTCCACATCCACTGCTTGCCAGTGACGTAGATTTCCATGGAATCGGCCGGCGGACGGGACTCGGTGAAGAAGATGCTCGCGCCCCAGACAAACATGATCATCGAGAGACCCAGGGGGATCACGGTCCAGACGATTTCGAGGATGAGCCCGGCGCCGTGGCCCGCGATATTCGTATCCGGCGGCAATTCGCCACTGGAGCGCTTACGGTATTTGACCGCGAAAAAGACGACGAGAAAAGCGATCAGCAACGAGAAAAAGGCGCTGATCAACACGAGAAAGGCGTAGAGCGCATCCACGTGCGCGGCGATCGTCGAAGCCGTTTCCGGAAAGAACGGTAGACCTTTGAACGTGAAAAACATAGCTTAGACGGACGGGCCGCCTTTCTGCCGGCTCTCGCGCCGAAACATGATCACCACGAAACCTCCGAGCATAAACAGGGTCGCCACTCCGGCCAGACGGAGGATTCCGAGCGCGACTGGAGTGTACTTCGCCGAATGCGGGTCAAAGTGATAACAGAACAGGAGAATCTGATCAACGGGAGTTCCAATCTGGTTGTGCGAAGCCTCGATGAGGCCGAAGCGCAGATCCCGCGCCGAATAATCAACCCCGTAGAAATATTTGGAAATCTTGCCCTGCGGAGTCAGAACATATACCGCGCTTGCATGCGCGAACTGCGCCGTATGCGCATCCCACATATAGCGGAATCCGACGGCATCGGTAACGCGCTTGATCGAATCGACGTCGCCGGTGAGGAAGTGCCAGGCGCCGGGCGCCTGCGGCTGGCCGATCTTCTTCATATAAACGGCCTTTTTCGCCGCCGCGTCCGAGGGTCCCTCGCGCGCGTCGAAGCTGATGGCGAGCACATCGTAGTCTTTGCCCGGCTCGAGCGTCATCACGCGCGCGGCGCGCTCGACGCCGTTCAGAATCTGCGTACAAAGCATTGGGCACTGGTAGTAAACCAGCGCCAGAACGACCGGCCGCTTGCCGAAATAAGAACTGAGCTGGACGGTGCGGCCGCTTTCATCGCGGAAGGTGGTATCGAGCGGAATCTGGGCGTCCAGCCGCTGCTCGATGGTCACATTTTTCAGCGGCGTGGGGCGGTCCACGCCCTTCATATTCAGAAGGTCCGGGACGGGTTGCGGACGCGGGCCGCGCACGGCGGGCGAACTGTTATCGGCGCGCGCAAGTCCGGCTTGCGCGGCTACGGCCGCGGCGAGAAATAGCGGGATGTACTGCCTGAAACTCATGAAAGATCCTGTCTTAACCTGAACAACGCTGCTTTTACTGTGCGATTCTCTCGAGCGTCCTCCCGCTACTCGAAACCTCCGGAATGGTTCTATAGCCGTCGTTCGCCTGTCCCGCGGGGCTCGGCCGCGACGGCAGGCCTTTCTTCGCCACGATATCGATGGCGACATCGACGGGGATTCTAACCGTACCCTTGCTTTGATCGAGCCAGCCGTAAGTGGTGAGAATCTTCTGCTCGTTGTTGCGAAGCCGGCCCAACTCTATCTTCGGAATCGCCTGCAGCCGCGGCTGAGGCGGAAGTTTCTGGCGATCCGAAAACATCGAGGGCGGGTTCGGCGGATTCTTCGCGTTCTCGCGGCTGTACAGAAAGTCGAACATCGCCCACATGGCGAAGACTACAACGATACAGCCGAACAGCAGCGCGATGCCGAAGGCAGTGATCTGAAAGACATTCACGTCCTTCCGTTCATGCGATACCCGCGGATTTTCGCCGGGAAATTCCGGCGCCGGATCGTTCGAGTGCTTAGTGACTTCTGCCATGGTTCAAAGCCTTTAACAGATCGGGTGCTCCCACCGGCAGCAGCGGACGCTGCGGCAGGAAGTAGAAAAACATCGCCAGCCACAATCCGCCGAATCCGATGGGCGATGTGATGTCCATCCAGGAAATGAAGAAATGAACATGCTCGGGACTCTGGAAATTCGGCTCGACCAGAGCGTAAACGTCTACGACGTGCACGACGATCAGATAAACCGCGATCCAGAAAATGGTCTTCGGGTTCTTCTTCAAATCCTGAGAAAGCAGCAGCAGGAAGGGCAGACAGAAATGACCGATCAGCAGAATGAGCCCGACCCAGCCCCATCCGCCATTCCACCGCTTGATATACCAGACAATCTCTTCGGGAAGGTTGCCGGACCACGTGATGAGCAACTGGGCGAAGTTCATGTACGCCCACAGCATCACGAGCGTCAGCAGCAGTTTGCCGAGATCCAGCAGATGCCGTTTGGTGACGGCATGATCCATGGGCGCAAAGCGCACGGCAACGGCGAGAAATGCGACCACGATCGCCATCGCCGAGAGGCACTGGCCCATGACGATCATGAAGCCGTAGACGGTGGAGAACCAGCGCGGCTCGAGCGTCATCAAATAATCGATCGAGCAGAACGTCATCGTGAAGAAGAAGAACACGATGCCCGGGCCGCTCAGCTTTTCGAGAAGGCTCGAATACCTGGTGGATTTCGTTTGATCCTCGAGCACGCTCCACTTGTTCAGAAACCGGGTGCAGCCCAGCCACACCACCCCGTAGATCAACCAGCGAATCCAGAGAAACGGCACGTTCAGGTAGAGGTGTTTGGCCTGAATGACCGGCTCGTTCTGCATGCTGACCCACTTGTAAAGGTCGCCGCCCAGGATGGTCGAGAGCAGCAGAGGAAGGAAAAGCAGCCAGAAGAGATAGAGGGTCCGCGATCCCGCTTCGAGCGGCCGCCGGATGACGACTCCCCAGGCGCCGCCGGAAACGTATTGCGTCATCAGGAGCACCATGCATCCCACGCCGGCGCCCATCCAGAACCAGAACCCCACGAGATAGGCACGCAGGAACTGCTGCATGCCACCGCCCGGAAGGAAGATTCCGGCAATGGTGAGGACGAGAAAAATGAGCCCGACGAATGCCGACCTGTGCTGGTACTTCTTCAGGTTGTCAGCCAGTTGCGGGTGAAGATCGTAACTCTGTTCCGTCGTCGTCATTGTCTCTCTGGTTGATTCGAAGGAGCCGCGCCGGCGCCACGAACGCCGGGGACGCCGCTGGGCGTGGCCGGCACGTTCGGAAAGTCGTTGAAGTCGGGATCGGGCGGGCTGAGCGGCTCATAGACCGAATCCGGATTGATCTCTTTGCCGGGAGGCGGAATCTGGTTCCGGGCGTCGGCGGGAAGATCGTTGACATTCGCGTTTTCGGCGTACTGCAGCGTGCGAATGTAAGCCGCAATGGCCCAGCGATCGCGAACAGAGACCTGCGCGGAGTAATTCAGCATGGCTCCGTAACCGTTGGTCATCACGTCATAGAAATGGCCGACCGGCGCATTCCGAAGACGATCCGTGTGGTACGACGGCGGCTGCTTGAAACCGCGCCTCACGACCATGCCCATGCCGTTGCCGATCCGGCCGTGGCAGGGGGTGCAATAGATATCAAAGCGCTGCTGACCCCGAACGATCAGGTCCTTATCGACAGCGATCGGGAAATAATCAATGTCCTTGCCGTCTGCCCCTCTACCCGTGTAATACGCTTCATCTTCATAAAGCGCGCCCCGCGCAATAGTGCCGGGCACCGGCGGACGCTCGCTTCTGCCGTCGGCAAAGAAGTCGCTCGGCCGCTGCGGTTTGTACTTGGGCTGATCCTGCATGTCGAGCCGGGAGCACGCTGCAGTCGCGAGCGCAAAAGCCACGGCCGTCGCGATTCGGAGAGTTCGGCGAATGTTCATCTGCCGTCTTTGTTTCATCGCGCTACTTCCGCCACCTCTTCCGGGTCGAGACTTTCGAGAAATCTCGCCGTATCCACCCGGTTGAATCCGGGGTCATCGGATTCGATGCAGAGGAAGAACTTGTTCCGGGACGCGTTGGCGAATCGCTCGACGTTAAAAACCGGGTGATACGGACGCGGCAAACCGTTCATCATGAGCATCGATATGGCGGCCGTAAGACCTGCAATCAGAATGGTGCATTCGAAGGTGATCGGGATATACATCGGCACGCTCACCAGCGGCCTTCCGCCAATATTCAGCGGGAGCGCGACAGCCATGCACCATGCGCACAGGCCAAAGCCGCCTACGCATCCCAAAAGGCCGCCGATAAGAGTAAACAGCGAAACCCGGTTGTCGTGGAGGTCCATGGCCTCGTCCAGTTCATGCAGGGGATAAGGCGAATAGGCATCGAAGTTGCGGAACCCCGCTTCGCGGGTGCGGCGCGCGGCCTCCACCAGTTCGCCCGGAGTTTCGAATTCGGCCATGATCCCGTAAATCGGGTGCAGATCGTCGACCGTATGCACGCTCATTGCGCAATCGGCTCCTTAACGCGCGCTCCGGGCAGGAGCATGCGAAGTTCGAAGATCGTGATCGAAGGCAGCACGCGGATAAACAGGAATATGCATGTCATGAAGAAGCCGAGCGTTCCGGTGAACGTCAGCCAGTCCCAAACCGTCGGCCAGTACATGCTCCAGCTCGAGGGCAGGAAGTCGCGATGGAGGCTCGTGATCACGATAACGAAGCGCTCGAGCCACATGCCAATGTTGACCACGATGGAAAGGCACCACAGGACAAAGACGTTGGTGCGGATGCGCTTGAACCAGAAGAACTGGGGCGTAATGACGTTGCAGAGGATCAGGGTCCAGTAGAACATCGCGTACGGACCCGTCATGCGGTTCCAGATCATGAACTTTTCGTACACATCGGCGCTGAAGTAGCCGAAGAAGGCTTCCATGATGTAGCCGTAGCCTACGATCAGGCCGGTTGCGAGCGTCACCTTCGCCATATTGTTCAGGTGACGCATGGTGATCACGTCCTGCAGGCCGTAGAAATGGCGCAGCGGAATCATCAGCGAAAGCACCATGGCGAAGCCGGAATAAATAGCGCCGGCCACGAAGTAAGGAGGAAAGATGGTGGTGTGCCAGCCGGGGAGCATGGACACGGCAAAGTCGAAGCTGACGACCGTGTGCACCGAAACCACCAGCGGCGTGGCAAGGCCCGCCAGCAGCAGCGAAGCCTTTTCATATCGCTGCCAGTGCCGCGCC
>Ga0157370_10006460_pt1 | contig 12931 bp, 10 predicted proteins | sample C35metaG_FD_113463 | JGI IMG/M metagenome (GOLD analysis project Ga0157370, IMG submission 113463) | Corn rhizosphere microbial communities from Kellogg Biological Station, Michigan, USA - C3-5 metaG | ecosystem: Host-associated > Plants > Roots > Rhizosphere > Soil | place: USA: Michigan...
ACTGGCGCGACCTTTATCCGTCTCTCGCGAAGCTCGCCGACAAGCTCGGCAAGCGGCCGTCGTTCACCGACACGGCGCCGCCTGCCAACGCGTAAACGCAGGTCAGACCCCGGGTCTGACCCTGGTTTCTTACAGCGACCGTCGCAGCTGCTCGAGGATCGCGGGATTCTCGAGCGTCGACACGTCCTGCGTGATCTCCTCGCCGCGCGCGAGCGAGCGCAGCAGCCGCCGCATGATCTTGCCGGAGCGCGTCTTCGGCAGGTTGTCGCCAAAGCGGATGTCCTTCGGCTTGGCGATCGGCCCGATTTCCTTGCCGACCCAGTCGCGCAGCGTCTTCGCGACGTCCGCCGCTTCAGCGCCCTCGGGACGCGTGCGCTTCAGCACCACGAATGCACAGATCGCCTCGCCGGTCATCTCGTCAGGACGCGCAACGACGGCCGCTTCGGCGACGATCGGGTTCGCGACGAGCGCCGATTCGATCTCCATCGTTCCCATGCGGTGGCCCGACACGTTCAGTACGTCGTCGATGCGCCCCATGATCGTGAAGTAGCCGGTCTTCGGGTTGCGCACCGCGCCGTCGCCCGCGAGATACATCCTGCCGCCGAGCTCCGGCGGGAAATACGTCTTCGCGTAGCGCTCGGGATCGCGATAGATCGTGCGCAGCATGCCGGGCCACGGCCGCTCGATCACGAGCATGCCGCCCTGCCCGCTTTGCACCTCCTGTCCGGTCTCGTCGACGATCGCCGCCACGATGCCGGGCAGCGGCACCGTGCACGAGCCGGGGACGAGCGGAGTAACACCGGGGAGCGGCGAGATCATGATCGCGCCCGTCTCGGTCTGCCACCAGGTGTCGACGACCGGGCAGCGCTCGCGGCCGACGTTCGTGTAGTACCACATCCACGCTTCCGGATTGATCGGCTCGCCGACCGACCCCAGCACGCGCAGGCACGACAGGTCGTAGTTCGACGGCGCCGTCGCGGGATTGACGTTGTTCGCCTTGATGAGCGAGCGGATCGCCGTCGGCGCGGTATAGAAGACGTTCACGCGATGGTCGGCGATCATCTTCCAGAAGCGGCCCGCGTCCGGATACGTCGGAATGCCTTCGAAAACGACCTCGGTCGCGCCGCACGCGAGCGGCCCGTACGTGATGTACGAATGGCCGGTGACCCAGCCGATGTCGGCCGTGCACCAGTAGACGTCCGAAGGCTTGAGGTCGAACACCCACTTCACCGTGAGCGCGCACCACAGCAGGTATCCGCCGGAACTGTGCTGCACGCCCTTGGGTTTCCCGGTGGACCCGGACGTGTAGAGGATGAACAGCGGATGCTCGGCGCCGACCCATTCGGGCTCGCAGGCATCCGCCTGCTTCGCGACGAGATCGTGCAGCCAGACGTCGCGCTGCGCATCGAACCGAACGTCGTTGCCGGTGCGCCGGTACACGATCACGTTGCGAACGCCGTCGCAGCCGCCCATGCCGAGCGCCTCGTCGACGATCGCCTTCAGCGGCAGTGGCTTGCCGCCGCGCATCTGCTCGTCGGCGGTGATCACGGCCACCGCGCCGGCGTCGACGATCCGCTCCTGCAAGGACTTGGCGGAAAAGCCGCCGAACACGACGGAATGCGTCGCGCCGACGCGCGCGCACGCCTGCATCGCGACGACGCCTTCGATCGACATCGGCATGTAGATGACGACGCGGTCGCCCTTCTTCACGCCGAGCGACCGCAGGCCGTTCGCCAGGCGGCACACGCGATGCAGGAGCTCGCGGTACGTGACGCGGGTCACGGCGCCGTCGTCGGCCTCGAAGATCAGCGCGACCTTGTCGGCGAGGCCGTTCTCGACATTGCGGTCGAGACAGTTGTACGACACGTTCAGCACGCCGTCCTCGAACCACGTGTAGAACGGCGGATTGCTCTCGTCGAGCACCTTCGTGAACGGCTTTCTCCACGTGAGCGTCTCACGCGCGAGGTCTCCCCAGAAGCCCGCGTCGTCGCGTGCCGCCTTCGCGTGCATCGCCTCGGCGTCGGCCTTCGTCACGTTCGCCGCTGCGGCAAGCGCTGACGAGGGCGGAAATACGCGTCCCTCCTGCATGACCGAATCGATCGTCGACATCGCAACTCCTCCTCGCGTGGTTCGGGCACCGGATCTCACCATCCGGCCTCCTGCGGGAAGTCTACCCAATGGCGCTGGCAGCGCCAACGCAACGGTGCACCGTCGCCGCGCCCGGATCGACGCAGCGGATGCACGATCGCGCGATGCTAGACTGCCCGGTTCCTCGAAGGGTCCGAGCCACGGCATGACCTCGATCGCACAGGAAGATCTCGTCCAAAGCGTCGCCGACGCGCTGCAGTTCATTTCGTATTACCACCCTGCCGACTTCATCCGCGCGCTCGGTGACGCTTATGCGAACGAAGCGTCGGCCGCGGCGAAGGATGCGATCGCGCAGATCCTCACCAACTCGCGGATGTGTGCCGAGGGCCATCGGCCGATCTGCCAGGACACCGGCATCGTCGTCGCGTTCGTCCGCGTCGGCATGGACGTGCGCTTTCCCGGCGCGACGATGAGCGTCGCCGACATGATCAACGAAGGCGTGCGCCGCGCGTATCTCGATCCCGACAACACGTTGCGTGCGTCGATCCTGCGCGATCCGGCCGGCAGCCGCACCAACACCCGGGACAACACGCCCGCCGTCGTGCATTTCGACATCGTGCCGGGCGCTACCGTCGACGTGCGCATCGCCGCGAAAGGCGGCGGGTCGGAGAACAAGGCGAAGTTCACGATGCTGAATCCGTCGGACTCGATCGTCGATTGGGTGCTGGAGACGGTGCCCGCGATGGGCGCCGGCTGGTGTCCGCCGGGCCTGCTCGGCATCGGCATCGGGGGCAGCGCCGAGAAGGCGATGCTCCTCGCGAAGGAAGCGCTGATGGACCCGATCGACATGCACGAACTGAAAGCGCGCGGGCCGTCGAATCGACTCGAGGCGTTGCGCATCGAGCTGCACGACAAGGTGAACGCGCTCGGCATCGGCGCGCAGGGTCTGGGTGGCCTCGCGACGGTGCTCGACGTGAAGATCCTCGACTATCCGACGCACGCGGCGAGCCTGCTGGTGGCGATCATCCCGAACTGCGCCGCGACGCGGCACGCGCATTTCACGCTCGACGGCCGTGGCGCCGCGAAGCTCGAGCCGCCGTCGCTCGACGCGTGGCCCGACGTGCATTGGGCGCCCGCGCCGAACGCACGCCGCGTGAACGTCGATCGCCTCACCCGCGACGAAGTCGCGCAGTGGCCGCCGGGGGAGCGCTTGCTCCTCACCGGACGCATCCTCACCGGCCGCGACGCCGCACACAAGCGCATCGTCGACATGCTGGCGCGCGGCGAGCCGCTGCCCGTCGACTTCACGAATCGGATCATCTACTACGTCGGTCCGGTCGATGCGGTGCGTGGCGAAGCGGTCGGTCCCGCCGGGCCGACGACGTCGACGCGGATGGACAAGTTCACCGAGACGATGCTCGCGAAGACCGGGCTGGCCGCGATGATCGGCAAGGCCGAGCGCGGCCCCGCCGCGATCGACGCGATTCGCCGGCATCGGGCAGCGTACCTGATGGCCGTCGGCGGCGCGGCGTATCTCGTCTCGAAGGCGATTCGCGCCGCGCGCGTTCTGGCGTTCGAGGACCTCGGTATGGAAGCGATCCATGAATTCGACGTCGTCGACATGCCGGTCACCGTCGCGGTCGACGCCCACGGCGAATCGGTGCACGAGACCGGTCCGCGCGAGTGGAAGGCGCGCATCGGCGGCGTGCCGGTCACGGCCGCGTGAGCTTCGGGGTCGGAGGAAAAACGGGCGCTTTTCCTCCGACCCCGTTGTCAATCGCCGAGGAACAGGCGGCCGACGTCGGGATTGTCGAGCAGCTCGCGCCCCGCGCCCGCGAGCGCGATGCGACCGGCGACGAGCACATAGCCGAAATCCGCGAACTCGAGGCCCTTCCGCGCGTTCTGCTCGACCATCACGATGGTGCGGCCCTCCTCCGACGAAAGGCGCGCCAGGATCTCGAACACCATGTCGATGTAGCGCGGCTCGAGGCCGATCGACGGCTCGTCGACGAGGAGCACGACCGGATCGAGAACGAGCGCGCGCGAGATCTCGAGCAGTCGCCGCTCGCCGCCGGACAGCACGCCCGCGCGCTGGCGACGCCGCTCGCCAAGGCGCGGGTAGCGATCGAACACCTGCTCGACGGCGCGCCGCGCGGCGGCGTGCGGCATCAGGAACGCGCCCATCAGCAGGTTCTCCTCGACGCTCATGTCGGGAAACACCGAGTTGTCCTGCAGCACGTACGCCACGCCCGCCTCGCGAAGCTTGCGGTGCGGCGCGAGGCGCGTCACGTCGCGCCCGTCGATCGTGATCGTGCCCGCACTGATCTGCGTGAAGCCCTGGATCGAGTGCAGCACCGTCGACTTGCCGGCGCCGTTCGGCCCGATCAGGCAAAGCGAGCGCGCGCGCGGAAGACGCAGGTCGATCCCGTGCAGCACCTCCATGTTGCCGTAACCCGCGACGAGCCCGTCGATCGCGACGAACGCGGGTGCGGCGGCGAGCGCGGCAAGCGCCGCGCGGTCGGGACCCGCCGAGGCGAGCTTGCCGGCTTCGCGCTCGACTTCGTCGACCGACAGCACGACGTCGGTCGAGCCGAAGCCGTAGCCGCTGGTGCGCTCGGTGGGCGCCGCGGGCGCCGCCGCCATCAGCGCCCTCCGAGATACGCGTCGATCACGCGCGGGTCGTTGCGAATGGCGCCGGGCGCGCCTTGCGCGAGCATCTCGCCGTGCGCCATGCAGTAGATGTGGCTCGCGAGATTCATGATGACGCGCATGTTGTGCTCGATGACGAACAGCGTGATGCCGAGGTCCGCGTTCGCGCGCCGCAAGCGGTCGACGAGCCCGTTGATCAGCACGGGATTGATGCCCGCCGTCGGCTCGTCGAGGAGCAGGAGCCGCGGCTCGCTCATGAGCGCCATCGCGAACTCGAGAAGTTTCTGCTGCCCGAACGAGAGCTCGCCCGCCGGGACGAATCGCTTGGCGTGCAGGCCGGTGAATTCGAGGAGTCCCAGCGAGCGCTCGGTGGTGGCCGGCGCCGGCCGGCGCAGCATCGTCGCGAGCGTTTCGCCGCCTTGCGCCACGCTGATCTGCATGTTCTGCATGCACGTCATCGCCCGATAGACGCGCGTTTGCTGGAACGTGCGAATGATGCCGAGGCGCGCGATCGGCGCGGTGCGCAGGCGGGAGATCTCGCGGCCGTCGAAGCGAATGGAACCCGCGTCGATCGGGTACTGACCGGCGATCGCGTTGAAGAGCGTCGTCTTGCCCGAGCCATTCGGGCCGATCAGTCCGGTGATGCGGCCGGCGGCGACGTCGAGCGAGACGTCGTTGTTGGCGACCACGCCGCCGAAGCGCTTGCAAACGCCGCGCACTTCGAGCAGCGTCGTCGCCTGGTCGGCATGCGTGCGCTCGGTCGTCGGCACGCTGCCCGCGCGCAGCCTCGCGTCGGCGTTCGCCAGTTGTTCCGCGTATTCCATCAGGCGCTCGTCGCGGACGCCGCATCGCCATGGCGACGCAACCGCGATGCCCAGCCGAGGATGCCGCTCGGGAAGAACACGACGATGACGACGATCAGGAGCCCCATCGCCACGCGCTGCCATCCGAGAAGGTAGGTCCAGAACAATTCCTGCGTGACGTGGAAGATGACGGCGCCGATCACCGGCCCCCACAGCGTCCCGCGGCCGCCCAGCACCGCCATCAGCACCATCCACACGCCGAACGTCGCGCCCGCGAAGGCGAGATCGCGCGGATCGACGAATCCGACGAGATTGCCGACGGGCCCGCCGGCCGCGCCGAGGAAGAACGCGGCCACCGTCCATGCGAACACCTTCGACCGCGTCGTGTGCACGCCCATCGCCTCGGCCTTGTCCTCGTTGTCGCGGATCGCGTTCATCGCGAGGCCGAGCCGCGTGCGATACAGCGCGCGCGCCGCGAGCCAGGTCACCGCCGCCAGCGCGAACAGCAGAAAGTAGAAGAACCGCGCGCGGCCGCCGATCGCGCCCGGATACACCGGCATGGCGATGCCCGATGCGGCGCCGATGTATTCCCACGCCGAGGCGATGTCGGCCGCCGCGATCGACAGGCCCAGCGTCGCGATCGCGAAATAATGACCCCGGATGCCGAGGAGCGGCGGCCCGAGCACGAGGGCCGCGATCGCCGCGCAAAGCGCCCCGGCGCCCGTGCCCACGAACAGCGCCGCGTAGTAGCCGAGGCCGGAATCGCGTTGTACCAGCGCGCACGCGTAAACGCCGATGCCGAAGAAGAGAACGTTGCCGAACGAGTTGTAGCCCATCTGGCCGCCGTTGACGTCCCAGGTGACGGCGAACAGGATCATCAGCCAGAGGAACGCGAGCTGCGTGACGACCGTCGGCAGCACGAAAGGCGCCGCGATGCCGAGCAGCGCGATCGCAATCAGCAACATCGAGGAGCGACCCGCTCTCACGCCAGATATTTCCGCTGGCGCGCGAGGACCAGATTGCGGCCGACCAGCAGCGCGACGAGCACGATGAATATGAATGCCGTCTGGTATTCGGCGCCGAGCACGAATCCCGCGAACTCCTCGAGCACGCCGAGGCCGCTGCCGGCGACGATCACGCCGGGAAGATTGCCGAGTCCGGCCGCGATGACGATCATGAACGAGCGCAGCGTGTACGTGAGCCCGAGATACGGCTGCACGAACCAGGTCATCGCGACGATGCCGCCCGCGGCGCCGCAAATCGCACAATTGAGCGCGAACGTCGTCGCGTAAACGCTATCCGTGTCGATGCCGAGCACGCGCGCGGCGCGCGCATTCTGCGCGGTCGCGCGGATCGCCCGACCCATGCGCGACCTGTGCAGAAACACCACGAGCGCGACGCCGACGAGCACCGCGGCGGCGAAGGCGACGATGCGGATCGACGCGATCGAAACGTGCCCCTCGGCGAACGAGAGGCTCGGCAGGTTCGTCGAGAGCGTGCGGATGTCCGCACCGAAGAGCTGGTTCGCGAGTTGCTGCAGCAGGATGCTGATGCCGAACGTCGCGAGGATCGACACGAACATGTCGCGGTCGACGAGCCGCCGGATGACGCCGCGGTACAGCAGCAGACCGAAGACGTACATCGCGACGGCCGCAATCGGAATGCCGAGCCACGGGTGCACGCCCGCGCGATCGAGGTAGAACACGGCGTAGCCGCCGACCATGACGAGCTCGCCCTGCGCGACGTTGATGATGTTCATCACGCCCCACACGAGCGCCATGCCGTACGCGACCAGCGCGAAAATCGCGCCGACGAGGATGCCGTTGACGACGAGCTGGACGACGAGGATCGGCGCGCTCGCGAGAACCTCGAGATTCGACATGCGCGAGTCCGGTCGCGTCGTCCGCCCGCCGAATCGTTCCGCGCGAGTGATCGCGGAACGTCGCGTCTACTTCTGCCCGACCTTCGTGCCCGACTCGCGTTGCGCCCACGACGGCGCCGGATAGATCGGTTTGGCCGTCGCCCATTTCGACGGCGCAACGACGACGTAATCCTCCTTTTGCACCTGGTACATGACCATCGATTTCGCCACGTTCTTGCCGGTCTCGTCGAACTTCACGGGTCCGTAGAACGTCATCAGGTCGGTCTTCGCGAGCGCGTCACGCACCTTGTCGCGATCGAGCGAGCCGGCGCGCGCGATCGCGTCGGCGAACACTTCGACGGACGCGGTCGACTCGGCCGCCTGGTACGGCGGCTCGTAGTTGTACGTCTTCTTGAACATTTCCGCATAGTTCTTCGAGTTGCCGAACCAGGGGTCGGTGTACGTGAGGCTCGCGTCCCACTGCGAGCCGCAGAACGCGTAGTCCGATTCCTTGCCGAACTTCTCGGTGATCTGCGCCGAGTCGCAATGCGTGAGCGCCAGCATCGGGACGTACACCTTCTGCTGCGCGACCTGCCGGATGCCGAGGACCGCGCCCTTCTCGTGGCCGGAGATCATCAACGCGTCGGGCTTCAGCGCCTTGACCTTGGTGAGCGTCGCGGTCATGTCGTTCAGGTCGGCGGGAAGCTTGTCGTCGACGACGATCTGCATGCCGTATTTCTTCGCGTCCTCGACGATCCCGTCGCGCACGTCCTGCGAGAAGTTGTCGTTCTCGATGGCGATCGCGATCTTGATCGACTTCGGGTCGCGGCCGGCCTTCTTCGCCTCCTCGGCGAGGATGTTCACCGCCGCACGCAGGTAGTAGTCGGACGTGTTCAGCACCGCGAACATGTACTTGTAGCCCTGCGTGAACAGGCCGCGGTCGGCGCCGTTGCCCTCGACCATCGGCACCCGGTACTTCTCGGTGATCGGCGCGATCGCCTTCGTGAGCGCGGAGCTGTAGGGCCCGAGGATGAAGTTCACGTGGTCCTGGTCGATCAGCCGCTCGACGAGTTGCGCGCCGCGCGCGGACGTCGACTCGTCGTCGTAGTAGACGACCTTCAGCCGGTACTGCTTGTCGCCGACCTTGACGCCGCCCTTGTCGTTGATCACCTTGACGGCGAGGTTGTAGCCGTCCTGCGTGTTCTTGCCGTTGACCGAATACTTCCCGGTGAGCGAGACGGCGGCGCCGAGGACGATCTCGTCGGCGGCGTTCGCCATGCCGCAGCCGGCACCGAGCATGGCCGCGGCGAGCGTCGCCGCCACGAAGCTTTGCGTGCGAATCATGGTTCCTCCTGTTATCGGGGCTCCGTGCAACCGGCTCGCCCGCGTGCGCGCCTGGATATCAGCCGCTTGTCCGTGTCCGACCGACAACGTCGAATCGGGTTCGCCTGGACGCGATCTTAGCGCGTGCTGGCCGTCGAGAGGCGCAATCGGCGACTCGCGTTCACCGGGCGTCAGGCATTGTGCAGTGCAGCGGGCGTATCGACGTCGCGCACGATGCCCGGGTCGTCGACGTCGATCAGCGTGACGGCGTCGGCCTCGGCGCGCAGCAGGTCGCGCGCGCCCGCGTCGCCCGTCAGCGTAGCGAGTGCCGCGACGTGACGGCGGGCAAAGCCGACGGGGTGCCCGCGAGCGCCGCGATAGACCGGCGCGACGATGTCGGCGCCGTGCTGCAGCGCGTGAACGACGCGGCGAAACGTGGCCGGCGCGATCCACGGCATGTCGGCGAGCGCGACGACCCACGCGTCGGCGTCGTTGGTCGCGGTGACGCCGCAGGCGAGGCTCGCGCCCATGCCGTCCTCGGCATGCGCACACTCGACGACGCGCAGGCCGGTTTGCGCGAAGAGCGCGCGAAGCGCGGGCGCATCGGGGCGCACGATGGCGACGCTCGTCGGGAGCACCTGCGCGAGATGCCGCGCGGCGGCCTCGCCGAGGGGCGTGCCCGCCGGGACGTCGAGCGTCGCGGCGGGGAGCGGCGCGAGCAGCTTGTCGCTGCCGAAGCGCGTGGCGCGCCCGGCGGCGAGGAGGAGGCCGCAGACCTGCATGAGCTCGCGATTCGAGGGGGCTTGCGACCGCCTTTGCGCCGCCGTAGAGTGACCTTCCACATATCTGCCACGGAGGAGGCGAAATGCGTCGCAGACTCTATTTCATCATGCCCGACCTGCCGAGCGCCCGCCGCGCGATGAACGACCTGCTGCTTGCGCGTGTCGAGGAGCGCCATATCCACTTCCTCGGCAAGCGTGGCGATCCCATGGACGGGCTGCACGAAGCGAGCATGCTGCAGAAGTCCGACCTGGTGCACGGTGCGCAGCTCGGCATGGTGCTCGGCGCCGTGCTCGGCATCATCGTCGGCGGCATCATGGTGATCGCGGGCGCGGCCGACGATCACTGGCAGATCTTGACGGTCCTCGGCTCGGGCATCATGGGCGCGCTGTTCGGCCTGTGGGTCGCGAGCATGGTCGGCAGCGCGGTGCCGAACTCGCGACTGCGTCGCTTCCAGCAGGCGATCGACGACGGCAAGCTGCTGTTGATGGTCGACGTGCCGAAGCATCGTGTCGAGGAGATCCGCGCGATGCTGAACGCCGAGCATCCGGAAGCCGAGGATCGCGGGGTCGATCCGTACATCCCCGCGTTCCCGTAGCGCGTCGTCGCAAAAGTAGGGTCGGCTCGGTCCGACCCTGCTTCGAGTGAGGGGCCGAAGAAGTGACCTTGGAGCGACCGCCGCTCGCGCCGCTCGCTTAACGCGGCTTCGCCGCATGAGCGGTCGCCGGCAAGGTCAGGGGCCGAAGAACGCCCTGACCTTGTCAAAGAACGATTTGGCGCGCGGGCTGTGCGCGTCCGGATCCTCTTCGTTGATCGACTCGAACTCGCGCAGCAACTCCTTCTGCCGCGCGGTGAGCTTCACGGGCGTTTCGAGCGCCACGTGGCAATAGAGATCGCCGGTCACCGACGCGCGCACCGGGCGGATTCCCTTGTTGCGAAGCCGGAAGACCTGTCCGGTCTGCGTCTCCGGCGGGATCTTGAGCTTCGCGTGACCGTCGAGCGTGGGAATCTCGATCTCGCCCCCGAGCGCCGCCTTGGCGAAGCTGACGGGCATGTCGCAATGGAGGTCGGCGCCGTCGCGCGTGAACACCGGGTGCTGCTTCAGCGTGACGACGACGTAGAGATCGCCCGGCGGTCCGCCGTTGACGCCCGCCTCGCCCTCGCCCGACAGCCGGATCCGGTCGTCCTGATCGATGCCCGCCGGGATCTTCACCGACAGCGTCTTTTGCTTCCGCACGCGGCCGCTGCCGCTGCACGTCGCGCACGGGTCGGGGATGATCTTGCCGGTGCCGCGGCATTGCGGGCACGTCTGCTGGATCGAGAAGAAGCCCTGCGAGACGCGCACTTCGCCACGTCCGTGGCAGGTCGGACACGTCTGCGGCTGCGTCCCGGCCTTGGCGCCGCTGCCGTGGCACGTCGCGCACTCCTCCATCGTCGGCACGCGAATCTTCACTTCGGTGCCGTGGGCGGCTTCCTCGAGCGAGAGCTCGAGGTTGTAGCGCAGGTCGGCGCCGCGATAGACGCCGTCGCGCCGGCCACGCTGCTGGCCGAAGATCTCGCCGAAGATGTCGCCGAACGCGTCGGCGAATCCGCCGAAGCCCTCGGCGCCGCGCGCACCCGCCGCACCGAAGCCCGCCGCCGGATCGACGCCGGCATGGCCGAACTGGTCGTACGCGGCGCGCTTGCGCGCGTCGGACAGCACCTCGTAGGCTTCCTTCGCTTCCTTGAACTTCTCTTCGGCGTCCTTCTCCGGATTGCGATCCGGGTGATGCTTCATCGCAAGCTTGCGATACGCCTTCTTGATGTCGTCCTCGGACGCCTCGCGCGTGACGCCGAGGACGGTGTAGTAATCGCGTTTCGACATGAAAATTGCCGACTGCCCCTCGGTTGCCGCCGATGCGTGTCACGGGCGTCTCGCACGCCCCGATACGAACGTCGGCCACACGCGTACGTGCGGCCGACGTAAACCTGCGGATTCTACGGCCTTGCCGGCAAAACGAGGGCCGGATCCGACGTTCGAAAGTGACGCGAACGGGTCCGGCCCCCGTGCTTCGGCATGAGGCCGGCCTACTTGCGGTCCTTGACCTCCGTGTATTCGGCGTCGACGACCTTCTCCTCGTCGTTGCCGCCCTGCCCGCCGCCCGCGCCACCGCCACCCTCCGTGCCGGGGCCTGTCCCCGCACCGGCGCCCTGCGCCTGCGCATACATCGCTTCGCCGAGCTTCTGCGACGCGCTCATCAGCGCCTCGGACTTCGCCTGCAGCGCCTCCTTCGACGCGTCCTTGTTCTTGAGCGTCGTCTCGGCGTCGTTCAGCGCCGACTCGATGCGCGCGCGCTCCTCGCCGCCGACCTTCTCGCCGTACTCGCCGAGCGACTTCTTCACGCTGTGCACCATCGCGTCGAGCGCGTTGCGCGCCTGCACGACTTCCATCAGCTTGCGATCCTCCTCCGCGTGCGACTCGGCGTCCTTGACCATCCGCTGGATCTCGTCCTCGGACAGGCCCGAATTCGCCTTGATCGTGATCTTGTTCTCCTTGCCCGTCGCCTTGTCCTTCGCGGAGACGTGCAGGATGCCGTTCGCGTCGATGTCGAACGTCACTTCGATCTGCGGCATCCCGCGCGGCGCGGGCGGAATGCCTTCGAGGTTGAACTGGCCGAGGCTCTTGTTGCCCGATGCGCGCTCGCGCTCGCCCTGCAGCACGTGGATCGTCACCGCCGGCTGATTGTCGTCGGCCGTCGAGAACGTCTGCTGCGCCTTCGTCGGGATCGTGGTGTTCTTCTGGATGAGCTTCGTCATCACGCCACCGAGCGTCTCGATGCCGAGCGAAAGCGGCGTCACGTCGAGGAGCAGCACGTCCTTGCGCTCGCCCGCCAGCACCGACGCCTGGATCGCCGCGCCGACGGCGACGGCTTCGTCGGGGTTGACGTCCTTGCGCGGGTCCTTGCCGAAGAATTGCCGCACGGTGTCCTGCACCTTCGGCATCCGCGTCTGTCCGCCGACGAGGATCACGTCGCTGATGTCGTCGAGCTTGATGCCCGCGTCCTTGATCGCGATGCGACACGGCTCGACCGTGCGCTGGATCAGGTCGTCGACGAGCGACTCGAGCTTCGCGCGCGTGAGCTTCATCGACAGGTGCTTCGGCCCGCTCTGGTCGGCGGTGATGTACGGCAGGTTGATGTCGGTCTGCTGCAGGCTCGAAAGCTCGATCTTCGCCTTCTCGGCGGCTTCCTTCAGACGTTGCAGCGCGAGAACGTCGTTCTTGAGATCGACGCCCGACTCCTTCCTGAACTCGTTGACGATGTATTCGATGATCCGCTGGTCGAAGTCCTCGCCGCCGAGGAACGTGTCGCCGTTGGTCGACAGCACCTCGAACTGGTGCTCGCCTTCGACGTTCGCGATCTCGATGATCGAGATGTCGAACGTGCCG
>Ga0157370_10006463_pt1 | contig 12927 bp, 8 predicted proteins | sample C35metaG_FD_113463 | JGI IMG/M metagenome (GOLD analysis project Ga0157370, IMG submission 113463) | Corn rhizosphere microbial communities from Kellogg Biological Station, Michigan, USA - C3-5 metaG | ecosystem: Host-associated > Plants > Roots > Rhizosphere > Soil | place: USA: Michigan...
TGCCGGCGCATTTCAATGGTGTTGTATGGATCGTGCTTTCCCAACCGCCTTAAAATCGCCAGCTGTGTGCGCAGCATGTCGCCTTCAGCCACAGCGCTAATGATCTTGCGCGCCAACCCTTCTATCTTTTCCATCGCCTGCGATAAATAAACGCGGGCCATGGCAATGGGTAACGCTGCGGCTGATTCACCTTGAGCCGCTAAGATCTTTGCAGTTCGCAGCAACACCGTTTCCATCGCGTAAATCTCGATGACCATGTCGGCGATCGCGCCCATGATCTCCTGCTGATCTTCAATCGCCTGCATGTATTTCTGCGTGGCCGCTCCGGCGGCAAACAAGCCTAACTTCTTGGCGGAAGCCACCAGTTTCTGCTCCTCAGCGAGCGGGCCGTCCGTGTCTTCGCTCGAAGAGGGACCGGAAAGAACTTCATCCATCAACTGTTTGATCGCAGGCATTAACGCAAGTTGGCCGCTCATGGCGCGCTTCAGCAGAAAACCCGTAATAATCAAACGGTTGATTTCGTTGGTGCCTTCGAAAATACGATTGATGCGGGCATCGCGATAGGCGCGTTCTGCGGGATACTCTTCTACGAATCCGTAGCCCCCGTAAATCTGAACCGTTTCATCTACGACGTAGGCCAGCATCTCCGACGCCCACACTTTAATGATCGAACACTCAACCGCATATTCCTCGATAGCCTTAAGCTTCTTCTTCGCAGCATCGCTCGCGGATTTGTCCACCGCTGCCAGCGCTGCATCCATAAGTCCCACCGTTCGATATACCAGTGCTTCGCCCACATAGATTTGCGCCGCCATGTTGGCGATCTTTTCACGAACCAGCCCAAAGTCTGCGATTACTTTGCCGAATGCTTTGCGCTGCTTGGCGTACGGAACCGCGTGATCAAGCGAACTTCGCGCGCCGCCCACACACATGGCGCCCAGCTTAAAGCGCCCGACGTTTAGGATGTTGAAGGCGATGACGTGTCCGCGACCTATGTCACCCAGAACATTTTCGGCGGGCACCTGACAATCATTCAAAATCACGGGACACGTGGACGATCCCCGAATACCCATCTTGTGCTCTTCCGCGCCAATGGAAAATCCGGGAAAAGTCCGTTCGACCAAAAATGCTGTGAACTTCTCCCCATCGACCTTTGCAAAGACCGTGAATAAGTCAGCGAAACCGGCGTTGGTGATCCACATTTTTTCGCCGTTCATCACATAATGCTTTCCATCCGCCGAGAGAGCCGCACGGGCACGGCAATTGAGCGCGTCCGATCCTGAGGAAGCCTCCGACAACGCATACGCGCCCACGATTTCTCCAGACGCGAGTCGCGGCAAGTATTTCTTTTTCTGCTCATCCGTGCCGAAATAAACAATGGGCAATGTGCCGATACCCGTATGGCCGCCCCACGTCGTCGCGAAGCCTGCATACTTGGCGATGTGGTCCGCGATTACTGCGGCGGTGACTTTGTCCATCTCCAGGCCACCGTAAGCTTCTGGGATTTCGACAGCGCTTAGACCGAGCTCGCCAGCTTTCTTCAGCAGATCGCGCGAGACGGAAAAATCCTTGTGCTCCATCTTCTCGATGTTGGGAACGATTTCATTATTCGCGTACTCTTCGGCCGTCTGGGCAATCAGCTTATGCTGCTCTGTGAAATCTTCGGGGGTAAAGATTTCTTCGGGAGAACGAGTCTCGAGGAGAAAACTTCCGCCAGCTGGTGTTGCTTGCGAAGCTGTAGTCGTAGCCATGAAATCTTGAAACCTTTCACCTCAGGAGACACAGAGAATCTCTCATTGTAATACTCGGAGATAGTCAACTTAAGAACCTTGCCCGTTCGCGGGAGGCGGTTCCAAGGACCTGGGGTAGGTTTTCTCTGTGGCTCCGTGCTTCTGTGGTGAATGGTCCTACCGTGACCCGAGGGGCAGCTTCCAATCGCGGGCGGAGACGTGGCCGGCGTGAATCCACGCAAAGCGGGTGAGAAGAGATCCCGCGACGGCAGAAACGGCGGCCGCCGTTCGCAGTGAGTTTGATCGTTTTTTTCCCGCCAGCATGGTCATCAGACGCAAGGCAGCCGGAAGCGGACCGGAAAGCAATCCTCCGATGCGAGTTGCGGTGCCGCTTGGTCCGTGCTTGAGCGGCTCGAACGCACGCTGCTGCCGCGACTCGATTTGCAACCCTTGCCAGCTTTCCCAGAGTGCAGCACCCAGGCCGAGCATTTCAAGCGCCCGGTTCCGCTGATTACCCATCAATTCGAGCAAGCCCACAGCGGCTGAGAGTCCCGACATTCCAAAATGAATTGGCAGGTTGCTGACATTTTTATTCCATACCGGAATCGTAGTAGCGCCAATTAGTACCCCGGTATAGTTCGAGAATGGAAGGCCGAACGCCAATGACGCAGCTTGCCCTGCCTGCTCCATCACCCGAATTGGAAAAGACGGCCCGTAGCGGTCGGCTAAAATTTGGGCGAACAGGGTAGCAGACGCGCCACTCGAAAAGCCCAGCAGCGTCCATACACCGACGGACATTGCGCTCTGGGGCTTAAATACTCGCAGCATGTTGAGGAACCTGGCGGGCCGGCCGAGATCGGCGATCAGTAATGCGGGCGAGAGTACAGACCCGGCGGCGGCTATCCACCGCGCGTCGCGAACAATCTTTCGATCTGCCCCGGTGTAGTCGGCGATCGCGCCTACCACGGCTGCCGACCCGGCCGCGCCTCCCACAAAAAAATACAGCGGAATTTCCCACGTCCAGGCTGGCTCTTTAAGCAGCGGGATGCCGTAGTATCCGGTTTCAACCGAAGCTGTCGGAAACGGCGCGCCTGCCGGATGGATGCCCGGTGCAGCAATTTTGCCGGTGCTTTCGGCCTCACGACGGATCTCAAATAGCCGTCGTTCGCTCGATTCATCAGGAACGCGTGGCGGAATTCGTACAGGATCGCTCATGATTTGGGTTTTCTGGTTTCCTTCGTGTGCCTTTGTGTTCTCTGTGATTCAGCTTCTTGAATTCCCGTTACGTCCATCAGCCAAAAACGCCGCGATCGCACCGCCAAGCAACATCAGTGCGCCAATCGCCGACGATCTCCAGGCTTTTTTCAAATAAATAGTCGGAACCTCAGGATTCGGCGGCAGATTATACGCACGCGGATCACCGCGGACAATGAACATCGCATGGGTCCCGCCTACGCTGCTGTCTGATGCATCGTAAAAAGTTGCGTCAGCCATACCACGCTCGTGCAGTGTTGTCATCCTGCTTTCAGCGTCGGCGCGCAATTTGTTGATCTCGCCGAACTGAATTGACTGCGTGGGGCACGCCTTTGCGCAGGCCGGCTCCATCCCAACCTTTTGCCGGTCATAACAGAATGTGCATTTGAACGCGCGACCGTCATCCCGGTTGCGGTCAACGACGCCGAACGGACAGGCGACTACACAATAGGCACAACCGTTACAGACATCCGGCTGAATAAAGACGCCGCCAAATTCCGTACGGACGATAGCTCCCGTTGGGCAGGCTTCCAGGCATCCGGCGTTCTCGCAATGCTTGCAGACGTCGGATGAAAACGACCACGAATTCAGCTCGGGTGCGTTGCCGCCGAATCCGGGCTCGGGCGACTGCTCTACAAATTTCACATGGCGCCAAGTCTGAGCCCCGACCGCCCCCGTATTGTCGTAGGAAAAACCGCTCCAGTTAAGACCGTCCTCGCCCACATTGTTCCATTCTTTGCAGGCGACTTCACAGGCTTTGCAGCCGATGCACAACGTCGAATCCGTCAGAAATGCTGTTGTTGGCATTTTGCCTCAAATAAAAACTTCTTACCGCACGTGCGCGAAGAGATTTTCAAATCGCAGTTTGAATGCCTTCCCCGCCGCGACTCAGATTTTCATTCCTATGGCGCTTCTCGCCAGGTTCTATGTTGCAGACCAGGGCCTTGGTTTCCATAATGCGCACGTTGGGTTCTTCACTGACTGCCAGCAGGTCGTTAGCGATATCGCCTTTGCTCATGCCTTTATAGCCCCAGTGATATGGCAGTCCCACCTGGTGAACTCGGCGGCCATCGATCCACATTGGCCGCATGCGCCTGGTGATGAGCACTCGTGCGTGAATGCTTCCGCGCGGCGTTGAAATAGTGGCCAAATCGCCATGTTGCAGGCCGATTTCCGCGGCTAATTCCGGGGAGACCTCGGTAAACAAATCCGGCTGTAGTTCCGCCAGGTGGCTTAGCGTCCGAGTCATGCCTCCGGCGGTGTGGTGCTCAGTCAAACGATACGTCGTCAACACGTAAGGGTAACGAGTATCGGCGATCTCCTGCGCGTAAGGATTTTCGAGGCGTTCTTTTTTTGCCGCTGCCGGATCAACTTGCTGACCGTACAAGGGGTTCTTGATGACCGATTCCAGCGGCTCGTAATGCGTTGGCAAGGGACCATCTTTAAGTCCGCTGGGAACATAGAGCCACCCAACTCCATCGGGATGTAGAGTGAATGGCCGAGCGCCGCCAAGACCGGTGACGCCGACTCCGCTATCGAGATTGTCAGGAGTAGTCGGCGCGAGGTCCTTCTTGTAATCCGCATTGTCGAGTCCGGTCCATTCCTTTTTTTCCTCGTCCCACCACACCAGCTTCTTACGCTCGCTCCAGGGCTTACCGTCGGGACGCGCCGAGGCGCGGTTGTAAATGATCCGGCAATCGTTAGGCCACGCGAATCCCCAGCCATGCCCAAGCAAATCTTTTGGCTTGCGTTCGTTGGCTCGATTGCGGTTCTCCTCCGGATAGACACCGCAATAGATCCATGCGCCGCAAGCGGTCGAGCCATCATTCTTTAGATTTTGTATATGTGGAATCTGCTTGCGATCGGCAACCGTCCAGCCATTGATCTCTTTCAGCACAAGGGAAACCTTGGGTTCGCGCACCTCGCCCTCAACCGGATAATCCCAAGTCAGGGCGTTCAGCCCGGCATTGCGGGGACGCGGATCATTTTTCGCCTTTTCCTTTATCCGTCGCCCCAGATGGTAGATAAACCAGGTTTCACTTCTCGCGTCGCCAGGAGGATCAACCGCTTTTTCGCGATACTGCAAGAGCCGCTGCGTGTTGGTGAACGTTCCTTCCTTCTCTGCCGTGCCGGCCGCTGGAAACAGAAAAACTTCTGTCCCAATGTCCTCAGGCTTTACTTTTCCACTCGTGACTTCCGGCGAGTCCAGCCAGAATGAAGCAGTCTCGGTCTCAACCATGTCTCGAACCACGAGCCATTTCAGCTTGGAGAGTGCACCGCGCTGTAGTTTGCCATTAGGGGCCCCCACGGCCGGATTTTGGCCCATAACGAACAAACCCTCCATCTTTCCGTCTTGCATGTCATACCAGTAGCCGAAATGAGAGTGATCGCCTGTCACGCGTGGCAGCCAGTCGAAGCCAAAGTCGTTTTCCTTGGTCGCGGCCTCGCCGTAGTACGCCTTAAGTAAGCTGATGATGTAAGCATCAAAATTCGACCAGAGGCCAATGCGGACGCGGTGCTTCTTGATGTAATCCTTTAACTTATGGGAATCTTCCGCAAAGAACGGCATGGGCAGGTAGCCAGGGAGAATGTCATAGAGCGTGGGAATATCAGTCGAACCTTGAATGGACGCATGTCCGCGCAGAGCAAGTATTCCACCGCCGGGACGTCCTATATTTCCAAGCAGCAACTGCAGAATTGCTGCCGTCCGAATGATCTGAACTCCGTTGGAATGTTGTGTCCAACCTACGGCATAACAGATCGCAGCCGTTTTCTCCGGCCCCGAAGCGGATGTAAACGTTTCGGCCGCTTTCAGAAACGCTTCTTTCGCAATTCCGCAGAAGCGCTCGACCATCTCCGGCGTATAACGTGCGAAGTGTCGCTTTAACACCTGGAACACGCATTGCGGATCTTCGAGTGAAAAATCCCAATCGAAATTAGTAACTTCCTGGGCTTCGCCGCCGCGATCTTTTGCGTGGCCACCGCCAACATCTGAGTGCCCCGGCACGCTATCGCTCATTTTTTTTCGGGGCGCGCTGCGGTAGAGCCAGGTCTCAGGATCGTATTTCTTTTTTTCCTCATCCCATCCCGAGAACAAGCCGTCAAGATCTTCGGTGTCTTTAAAGTCTTCGCGAAGTATTGTTGGCGCGTTGGTGTAACGAACCACGTACTCACGGAACTCTTTGTTGTTGGTGAGGACGTAGTTCACCAGCCCACCCAAAAAGATGATGTCGCTGCCGGCCCTGAGGGGGAGCCAGATATCCGTCATGGCGGAAGTGCGGGTGAATCGAGGATCTACGTGAATGACCTTGGCGCCGCGTTCCCGTGCTTCCATTACCCACTGGAAGCCTACCGGATGGTTTTCCGCCATCGATGAGCCCATGATCATAATGGCGTCGGCGTTACTCAGGTCTTGCTGCGCGGTGGTGGCTCCGCCGCGTCCAAAGCTTGTCCCCAGACCGGGGACAGTTGAGCTATGTCATATTCGGGCCTGGTTGGAAACGCAGACCATACCCAATCCGGCGGTAAACAATTTCTTGATGAGATAATTTTCCTCGTTGTCGAGGGTCGCGCCGCCGAGGTGGCCAATGGCTGTGGTTTGCATCAGCGACTCACCGTCTCTGGTTTCCTTGAAGGTACGCTCGCGCGAATCCCAAAGACGATCTGCGACCATGTCCATCGCAGTTTCGAGATCGAGTTCTTCCCATTGCCGTGAATGCGGCCGGCGGTATTTCACTTTCTTCAGCCGTCCCGGATGGGTATGAAGCTGATACGTCGCCGAGCCTTTCGGACAAAGTCGTCCGCGTGAAATGGGTGAGTCGGGATCACCTTCAATCGAGACTAGCTTGCCATTCTTGTGAAACGCGAGCTGCCCACATCCCACGCCGCAATAAGGGCAGATGGAAGGTGTCGCCTTAGCGCCATCGGTCTTCGGGCGCAGATTGCGCGTGCGCTCCGACATGGACTCGACGCCATTTCCATTTGCGCCAGTTTTAATCTGTTGAATGAGCGGCCAGCGGGAGAGCAGGTTTCCAAGCACAATTCCTCCGAGCGTTCTGAGGCTTGTCTTTTAGACGGCAAGTATATGCGCAAACGTTGCCGGACTGTGGCGCCTTTTATGCACGGACGCTGTGAAGCCGCCGCAGACTGCTCGTCGAAAACCTCGTCAGTTGACATTAATAGCTTGAAACTAATTCAAGGAGATCTTGGGGTAGCCCCGTTGCTCTGTGTAAAAGATCCCTTTGCTCGTGATGGGCAGCTTCAAAGCTTCTCTCGGCTATGATGATCACCTGTGTTTTCCCGGCGGACAGACTGGAATCTCGCGCCTAATCGCTTGACTAAAGCAGTGGAGCAACTGCGCCAGGCGGGCACCAGAATTTTTGATCTGACGATTTCGAATCCGACGAGATCCGGCCTTTCTTATGACCACGCAGCTATTCTTGATTCGCTTCGGAATATGGAGTCCCTCGATTACGATCCGCAGCCAAGAGGGCTGCTGAGCGCACGCGAAGCGGTGACTGACTATTACAGGCGTCGTGGGGAAACGGTTGACCCCGGATTCCTGGTCCTGACTACCGGCACCAGCGAAGCTTACTCGTTCGTATTTCAGTTGCTCGCAAATCCTGGTGATGAAATTCTGGTTGCAACGCCCAGTTATCCGCTGTTTGACTTTCTCGCCGACTTGCAGGATGTGAAACTGGTTCCGTTTTCGCTAATTTACGATCATGGCTGGCAGATTGATTTTCACACTCTGGAGCAGGCGATCAGCGAAAAAACCAGAGCAATTGTTTTGGTACATCCGAACAATCCCACCGGATCGTATGTAAGCGCAGATGAACGTGTACGCCTGAATGACCTGTGCGCCGAACATCAGCTCGCGCTGATCGTGGACGAAGTATTTCTAGACTATCCACATGATGACCTCCATCGCAGCAGCTTCGTCTGCAATAACGTGGCTTTAACCTTCACCCTAAGCGGCATTTCAAAAATTTCAGCTCTGCCGCAAATGAAGCTGGCGTGGATCGCGATTAGCGGACCGGATGCGCACAGGCAAGCCGCAATGGAGCGCCTGGAGGTCATCGCCGACACCTACCTCTCGGTCAGCACGCCAGTGCAATGGGCCGTGCGAAATCTGATCGAACAGCGGAAAACGATTCAGCCCCAGCTACTCAATCGCATTCGAACAAATCTGGCCGAACTTGACCGGCAACTAAGGCAACAAAACGCGTGCGCCCGTCTCGCCGTTGAAGGGGGATGGTACGCTGTGCTCCGCGTCCCCGCCATCAGATCAGATGAAGAGCTGGCGGTTGACCTCCTGCACAAGTGCGGAGTGCTCGTTCATCCCGGACACTTTTATGATTTCCCGCAGGACGGCTACTTGGTTCTTAGTTTGATATCGCGAGTAGAAGACTTCCGAGAAGGGACTTCGCGTTTGTTGAAATTCTTCAAGACCTGAGAATGCCGTTAGGCGATCTCCGCAACGCCTATCTCAGAAACGGATTGATCTCGCGCTCTTCGCCAATGCTGGTCAGCGGCCCATGACCGGGAACGACAACCGTCTGGTCGGGGAGCGCAAGCAGCTTGTCCTTAATTGAACGGATGATTTTCTCGAATGAACCACCAGGGAGATCCGTGCGTCCAATGCTGCCGGCGAAAAGTGTGTCTCCGGCGATGAGCTTCTGCTCAGCGGGAAAGTAAAGACAGATGCTGCCTTCGGTGTGGCCGGGCGTGTGCAGCACGTTTGCGGTAAGCGAACCAGCCTGCAGTTTTTCCAGTTCCGCGAGACTGTGGTCGATTTCCACTTTGCCCGGATCCTTCATCCCCAGCCAGGCCGCCTGCACGTCCAGCATCTTCAGCAATGCATAGTCGTTCTCGTTGATGAGGATCGGGGCACCGGTCGCGGCGCGCAGCTTCATCGCCCCACCCACGTGATCGATGTGGGCATGGGTAATGACAATCTGCTTGACCTGCAAACTGTGTTTCTGAATTAACCGCTGAACATCGGCGATGTCGTCGCCGGGATCAATGACCATGGCTTGAAGCGTGCTCTCATCGCCGATGATCGAGCAGTTGCACTGTAGCGGGCCGACAGGAAGGATTTCATGGATCATGGAACACATAGTTGCTTGTCAGTACACTGGCCGTTTGATTATCCGGCTCCGGCCACGGACGCAGACTGGGAAATGCCGGCTGAATCTGAGCAGCCCAACGACTATTTCTGCTGCGCCGGCTTGGCAGGCGTCGGCTGGGTCTTCGCCGGAGCAGTTTTATAGTTCTGGAGCACTGAACCAGGGCCGCCCTTGCGCGATGTCATTATCGACAAAGTAATCGAGGTCAGCATGAAGATGATCGCGCACCAGGTCGTCGCTTTGGTCAGAACGGTGGCCGCGCCGCGCGGGCCGAAAGCTGTTTGACTGCCAGTTCCGCCAAATGCCGCGGCAATATCGCCACTCTGGCCGCTTTGCAACAAGACCACGATGATCAGGAAAAGGCAAACAATGACGTGAACAACGGTGATGAGAATGGCCATAGGAGACAAAAACCTTCAGTAAATCCTGGATTTTTGAGCGGCGAGTCAGCCGCTTGTTTCATTTAAAACCATGGTGCGGAAGGGGGGACTTGAACCCCCATGCCTTTCGGCGCCACCCCCTCAAGATGGTGTGTCTGCCAATTCCACCACTTCCGCAAAACCCTTATTTCTCTATCGGAGGGATGAGACAACGCGCTGCCACAAGTTTACCCTAAGCGCGGAATTCCGAAAAATGGCGCGATAGGGTGCCACAGCCAGGACGTTTCTTGCAGCCAGACTCTAAATTCGCACTGGAATACGGCGCAACTTTTTTGCATCTTAGGGTTTATACGTTTTAAAAGCTTGATGCTCTGTCGTGGTGCGAAGGCGGGAGAGGATCATTCCATCAAACCTATGAGCCTGCACAACTGCAAACTTGTAAGATCAACACATTCCTGCGCAAAATATTTCCTGGCTTTCGTTATGCTATCAGGCGCTCTTGCGCTTTGGGCGCAGGAAGGCCCCGACCTCCCTGACCATCCTGACCGCGGAGTAAGTGCCGGCGGCAACTGGACTGAATCCCGTTCCGAAGACCGCATGACGGCGGCCAAGCGCGTGCGCTTTGACCTGGTTGCCGATAATACTGGCGATGGTGACGATCAGGCGCGAGTCATCCTGTTTTGCACCGACGGCAAGCTCAAACTAGCCGACTTTCGTCCCAATATCAGACTCGCGCGTCCGGATTGGCCCGGCTTTTGGGGACAGCCGCAAATGCGGGTTCGCGTTCGAGTTGACGACTCGCACAGCGATCACAGCTGGAATTGGGTGCACGGGCATTTCCTCTCTATGGATAAAGGCACGGCGCGTGAGTTGATCGGCGCGCACTTGTTCCGCGTGGAATTCCGAACACCGGAAGGCCCGCGTATCGCCGAATTTTCACCAGCTGGCCTTGATCTGAACCGCGTTCGCAACGCTTGCGACTTGACGCCGAAAAAGCCATAGATTCCCGAAAAACGCGGCGGATTCTCGCCCGCCGCCACCATTAGCCGATTCACACAATTTTTATTTTCACCACGAGACAGTGTCCCCCTTAAAGGTTCATGATTAGAGGTGAGGCACTGTCATGACTACTCTGAATTCCCTACCCGGCATCGCGCATCAGCCACTCACTCAAGAAGAAGTGTCAAAGATCAACGCCTACTGGCGTGCCGCTAACTATCTTTCCGTCGGCCAAATTTACCTGTACAGGAATCCTCTGCTCCGCGAACCTCTGAAACTGGAGCATATCAAGCCCCGTCTGCTGGGACATTTTGGGACCACTCCCGGCCTCAACTTTGTTTACGTGCACTTCAACCGCATCATTCGCAAATATGATCTCGACGCGATTTATATCTGCGGCCCCGGCCATGGCGGCCCGGGAATGGTCGCCAACGCGTATCTGGAGAGCACATATACCGAGATTTATCCCAATATTCAGCAGAATGAAGACGGAATGCAGCGCTTGTTCAAGCAGTTTTCCTTCCCCGGCGGCATTCCCAGTCACGATGCCCCTGAAACTCCGGGCTCGATCCACGAAGGTGGCGAACTCGGCTATTCACTGAGCCACGCCAGCGGAGCCGCGTTCGACAATCCTGACTTGCTGGTCTGCTGTGTCGTAGGCGACGGAGAAGCCGAAACCGGACCTTTAGCGACCAGTTGGCACATTAATAAATTTCTCAATCCGGCACATGACGGCGCCGTGCTGCCGATCCTTCACCTCAACGGGTACAAGATCGCTAATCCCACGATCCTTGGACGCATGAGCGACGAGGAACTCACCAAACTTTTCACCGGTTATGGCTGGAAGCCGTATTTCGTTGAAGGTCACGAGCCCGAACTTATGCACCAGCTCATGGCTGCTACGCTGGATCACATCGTCGAGGAAATCCGATCAATTCAGGATGATGCGCGTAAAACCAGGAAAAGCGGCGTTCCCCAGTGGCCGATGGTCGTGCTGCGATCGCCGAAAGGCTGGACTGGGCCGAAGTTTGTGGACGGCAAACCAGTCGAAGGTACCTGGCGCGCCCATCAGGTTCCCGTCGCCGACCTCCAGACGAAGCCCGAGCACTTGAAGATTCTTGAAGACTGGATGCGCAGCTATCGTCCGGAAGAGTTGTTCGATGAGCAGGGCCGACTGATTCCAGAGCTAGCGGACCTGCCACCCAAAGGCGATCGCCGAATGAGCGCCAATCCACATGCCAATGGCGGATTGCTGCTGCGCGATCTCGTAATGCCCGATTTCCGCAAGTATGCCGTCGAGGTGAAAAAGCCTGGAACCAGCGACTCAGAGTCCACTCGCATCCTGGGAAACTTTCTTCGCGACGTTATGAAGCAGAACCTTGAGTCCAAAAACTTCCGCGTCTTCGGCCCCGACGAGACTGCCTCAAACCGCCTTGAAGCCATTTACAAAGCCAGCCCAAAAGAGTGGCTGGAACCCATTCTTGCTGTTGATGAGGATTTATCGCCAAATGGCCGGGTCCTCGAAATGCTGAGCGAGCACATGTGCGAAGGTTGGCTCGAAGGCTATCTGCTAACCGGGCGACACGGATTCTTTTCGTGTTACGAAGCCTTCATTCACATCATTGACTCGATGTTCAATCAGCATGCCAAGTGGTTGAAGGTCACACGCGATATCGAGTGGCGACGGCCCATCGCTTCGCTTAATTATCTTCTGACCTCGCACGTCTGGAGACAGGATCACAATGGATTTACGCACCAGGACCCGGGCTTCATCGATCATGTGATGAACAAAAAGGCCGATATCGTCCGCGTCTACCTTCCGCCAGACGCGAACACGTTGCTTTCCGTTGCCGACCACTGCCTGCGCAGCCGCAATTATGTGAACGTAATCGTTGCCGGTAAGCAGCCCGAGCTGCAATGGCTCGACATGAATTCAGCCATTGAGCATTGCACCAACGGGATTGGTATTTGGGAGTGGGCAAGCACTGACAACAACACCGAACCTGATCTTGTAATGGCCTGTGCCGGCGATGTCCCCACACTCGAGACCTTGGCAGCGGTTGATTTATTGCGCCAGCATTTTCCTGATCTCAAGATTCGCGTGATCAATGTCGTAGACCTGATGACACTTCAGCCATCGACCGAACACCCGCATGGGCTTTCAGACCATGACTTTGATTCGCTCTTCACCACCGAAAAGCCTGTGATCTTTGCGTATCACGGATATCCCTGGCTCATTCATCGCCTCACTTATCGCCGAAATAATCACGACAACCTGCACGTTCGCGGCTACAAAGAAGAGGGCACCACGACCACTCCGTTCGATATGACGGTCATGAACGATCTCGACCGCTATCATCTCGCCGGAGACGCTGTGGACCGCGTGCCCAAACTGCAGCGGGTCGGCGCACACTTCAAGCAATTCCTCCGAAACAA